>Ga0181530_10006471_pt1 | contig 11536 bp, 9 predicted proteins | sample PEATcosm2014_Bin_42_FD_119769 | JGI IMG/M metagenome (GOLD analysis project Ga0181530, IMG submission 119769) | Peatland microbial communities from MTU Mesocosm Facility, Houghton, MI, USA - PEATcosm2014_Bin10_60_metaG | ecosystem: Environmental > Terrestrial > Soil > Wetlands > Peat | place... | reverse complement strand
CCGAACGGCTGGGCCACGCGCACGCCGCTGCATGTGATGGGGCCGCTGATTTTCGCCGCGGGGTTATCAGTGCTGCTGCTGATGGTGGCGCTGGCGACTTACTACGGCACGCGCAAGACGGCCAGGAGCGCGTCGATGACAGGCGTGTTTCTGACGGTGATGTACCTGATGAGTTTCATCTTTACCGCGGTAGGCCTCGCTCCGCTGGTGGAAGTTCCGCTGTGGCCCGTGGTGGTGCTGGCGCCGCTGGTCTCGATCGGATTGCTGATTTACATGTTCCGGAAGAATGCCGGGCCAGTCGACCAACCGGACGAAACACCGGCGGAGTGCTGGAGCCTGGGCGGCATTTACAACAACCCGCTGGACCCGGCGCTTTTCGTGGCCAAGCGCGAGGGATTCGGCAGCACGTTGAACTTCGGAAACCCGTGGGCCAAGATGTTTCTGATCGGGCTGATCGGTGGGGTGGCGGCGCTGATGGGCTTCCTGTTTTGGGCGGAGCGGTGAAGCTCCAGGTTCGACAAAAGCATTTGAGCCGCCGATCAACGCCGAGGAACGCGGATGAGAACCATTCTTTTCAATCTGCGTTCCTCTGTGTTCATCTGCGGCCGACCCACGGTCACTTGCGCGTGAAGATCGTAAGATCGATGGCGTTGGCCATGGCCTCATAGCCGGCGTTGTTGGGGTGCAGGTGGTCGCCGGGATCGAACTCCGCGCGGAAGCGCTTGGGACTGGCGGGATCGCGCGTGGCGGCTTCGAAATCGACGACCGCGTCGAAAGCGTGGCTGGTGCGGATCCAGTTATTCACGGCCTCGCGCACGGCTTCGCCCTCGGGCCGCGCGTAGTTGGCGCCCTCATACGGGGTCAGGGTGCAGCCGATCACCTTGATGCCGTGGTCGTGGGCGGCCTCGATGAGTTGCTTGTAGCCGCCGATGATGCCCTCGGTGGTGACGGCTTCCCTGGGGTCGACGGCGCCATGACCGATGTCGTTGATGCCTTCGAGGAGCATCAGCCACTTGACGCCGGACTGTCCGAGGACATCCCGGTCGAAACGGCCGAGGGCGCTGACGCCGGTGATGTCGCGCAGCACGCGGTTGCCGCCGATGCCCTGGTTGGAGACTCCGATTTCCGCGGTCTTGGGGTTTTTGGCAAGACGCGCCGCCAGCAGAGCGGGCCAACTGTGATCGGTGTTGACGGTGGACAGGGCGCCATCGGTGATGGAGTCGCCCAGCGCGACGATGGCGGCGGCTTTGGCGGGCGCCAGGACGTCGATGGAGGAGAGCCAATAGTAAGAAGCCGTGGTCAAGAGCGGATCGGCCATCGCCGGCTGCGCGGTTGAGTCGCCGGTCTTCGATATATAGGTGGTATGGAGGCCCGTGCCATGGGCGTTGGGCGGACCGGTCTCAACGGGGAAATAGAGGCTGACGGCAAGCGAGGCGAGGGGCGCGAAAGTGAGATCGACCGGGTCGCTCACCAGGGCCACACCGGGACCCAGGGTGCACCTGGGTTTGCCGTTGAAGAGCAGCACGCGGTCGGACGCGGCGACGATTTGGGAATCTTTGTCGCTGAGAGCGATGTGCGCGGCGCCGATTTCCACCGGCGGGCCGCCGAACGCGTTGGCGAATTTAACGCGCAGGCGGTGGCCGCCGATGCTGCTGCGGACGATCATGCGCACGGTCTGATCGGCAAAGCCGCGTGCGTTGATGGTCTGCTGTGGATTGGGGTTGGCGGGCGCGGCCGCCGGCGGCTGCACCCACGCGAGAGGCGGCGAAGTGGCCCAGGTGGCGACCCAATGCTCGTGATTGGCGGGCTGCGCGGACACCGGCATGCCGGCCGACGCCGCGAGGATGAGGATAGACAGCAGCTTGCGGATCATGTGTGTACTCCTTCGATTCAAGAGATAGGCAGAAGGCTTATTATAAGGCCGGCGGCCGGGGCTTGCTTCGGCGCGCGGGGGCGTGAATAATTGAGGCCATGAAGTTCGTCTGGCTGTTCCTGGCCGGCGCCGCAATGCTGGGTGCGCAGGTGGTGGAGGGTTCGGTGTCCAACTCCGTAAGCCGAGCCGGCGTGAGCGACGTGCAGGTGCGTCTGCAAAAGACGAGGGCGCCGAACCTCGGCGTGTTAACGGAAGCGCAACAGGTAGCCGATGCACAGCAAGAACCATACGAGGCCCTGACGGATGTCTCAGGCAGATTTCGCATCGAGGGCGTGAAGGACGGTAAGTACGACGTGACCTGGTTCCGGGAAGGTTTTGACCCCCTTCACAGCGGCGCCACGCCAGTGGAAGTGAAAGCGGGCGATCCAATAGAACTCGATCTTAAGATGACGCCCCTGGGCCGGGTGACCGGACGCATTCTGGACGGCAAGGGTCACCCGGTATCGGGCGCCAAGCTGGAACTCTCAAGCAGTTCGGGCGGCATGGGCGCGCAGCGAATCGCCGACGAGAATGGAGAGTTCGCGATGGAGAATGTGGGCAGCGGCACTTTCACGCTGAGGGCTTATGCGCCCGATGAGTTGGATCCGCCCGAGCCGGTAGACGGAAAGACGCAGGCTTGGGCGGCCACCTACTATCCGGGCATCGTACACGGAGACAGCGCCGGTAGAATCTTTGTGGCTCCGGGCGGTGAGGTGACCGGCCTCGAGATCAAGCTGCTGGCCGTGCCGGTATGGCATGTGAGTGGAGTAGTATCGGGCACGGATGGGAAGCCGGTCCACGCGGCCGAAGTGCGGTTCTCGAGAACCTTGGGCCAGCGATCGAATCTGCAGAGCGCAACCACGGACGAAGACGGAAAATTCGAGATCGCCGCCGTCGACGGAACTTATCGAGCTACTGTGGAGGTTGCAGATGAAGAAGCTACCCTGCACGCGCAGAGCGAGGTGCTGGTTTCCGGGAAGGACGTGAGCGATGTTGCATTGCGCCTAAGGGCGCCGTTCAAGATTCACGGGACGCTCACATACGATCCGGCGCGGCCGCCGGACAGTAAGACCAGCACTGCGATTTTCCTGACCAGCGAGACTGCCCCGGGGGTGCGCTCCATGTCAAATGCCCAAGTGGAAGGCGACACCTTCACGCTTCCCGCCATTTACCCGGGCACTTACACGCTGCTCGCTTTGGAACCGGAGCCGCCCTACTATCTGGCGTCCGTCCAGGTAAGTGGTCAGGATGGGATGGCTGGGCCGGTATATCTGGGCTCGGGGAACGACCAGGCGGAGATTGTTTTTCGCGCCGGTGGTGGTACGGTTTCGGGAAATGTGGAGGACTGCCAGCGTGGTTTGGTTGCGGTGATCCCGGTCCAGGAGAATCTTCGGAGCGCGTCGCGGAAGTTCGATCGTTGCGACGCCCTGGGACACTTCACCATCCAGGCAGTTCGGCCGGGCGATTACTACGCGTTTGCGGTCGCGCCCACCTCGGTGGCTGGGCCGCTTGCGCTTGTGACGCTGCTGAAGCAAGCCACCAAAGTGACGGTGCGGGAAGGCGAGACCACGCGCGTGGATTTGAAAGTAGTGAAGGCGACGGCGCAGTAAATGCGGTTGCCTGGCCTGATGTTCAAGTGAAGCCCTACAGGTGATACAGCATGACGTACACCACCACGCCCGTTACGCTGACATAGAGCCAGATGGGGAGCGTCCAGCGGGCGATGCGGCGGTGCTTGTCGTACCGCGCGGCCAGGCCGCGGCGGAGAGTGATGATTGCCAGCACCGGAACCGTGGCGGCTAACACCGTGTGAGTGCCCAGGATGGAAAAATAAACCGTGCGAATCACTCCAGTTTTTGGGAAATGAACCGATCCTACTTGCAGGTGATAAACGATGTAGCAAACCAAGAATAGGCAGGAGGTGATGAAGGCGGTGATCATCACGCGGCGGTGCGTCGAAACTTGCCTGCGGCGGATCAGCGTATAGCCCCAAACCAATAGCACGGCGGCAGTGGCGTTGAGAATCGCGTTGATAGTGGGGAGGACCGGCGTCGGCGTCATTGTCGTTGGCGTTCCTGCTCCAGTTGTCGCACATCGTGCAGCAGGTTGCGCATGAAGGCGTCTTCGCCGTAGGTGTAGAAGCCGCGAATCTGGCGCTGGCCGTCCACCAGGACGAAGCGCGTGCTGTGGGTCAGACTGCCATCGACGCTATTCAGCTTGAAGGCATGGACGCCGAGATCGTTGAGCCGGGCCATGTCGCCGGTGAGGAAAAACCAGCGCGACGGGTCCTGCTTGAAGTGGCGGGCGTACTCGGCGAGCACGGGCGGGGTGTCATGAGCCGGATCGACCGTCATGGAAACCAGCAGGACGTCGGGGGTCTCGGCGGTGGAGTTCTGGAGTTGGCGCATCTGGGCGCTCATCATGGGACACGGGCCGGTGCAGGTGGTGAAAATGAAATCGGCCACCCAGACGTGACCGTCGAGAGTCTTGCTGTCGAAGGGCTGGCCGGTTTGCGCGGTGAGCTGGAAGGGGGGAATCTCGCCCATCACCGGAAGCGGGCCCGGCTTGATGCAGGACGCCAGCACCAGCAGCGAAGCGGCGAAGCAGAGGGCTTTCATGCGGCGCTCTTGGTGGATTTCTGCGCGGCCATGAAGCCGGAAATCAACAGCAGGACCAGGCCGAATGCGGCGGTGACAACGGTGCTCGCGAAGGCGCCGGGATAGGCGTTGGGCAGGCCCAGCAGGCCGTTCAGCAGGGTGATGGAATAGGTAAGCGGGTTCACCCACATGATGGCCCGGATGACGCCGTGCGCGGTAGCCATGGGGAATAACGAACCGGAGACCATCCACATGGGAACGAGCAGCAGGTTCATGATGGCGTGGAAGCCGGCGGTGGACTCCATCTTCCACGCGATGACGAAGCCCAGGCCGGTGAGGGTGAAGGAGATCAGAAAAATGGCGCCCGCGATGGGGATGAGTTCGAGCGGGTGAATGGAAACTCCCGCCAGCGGCGCGAAGGCCAGGAAGATGAGGCCCTGAATCCAGGCCAGGGTGGCGGAGCCGAGAATCTTGCCAAGCACCATGCTGGTGCGCGGCGCCGGCGAGACCAGCATGGAGAGCAGGAAACCTTCGCGCCGGTCTTCGATGATGGAGATGGTGGAGAAAATGGCGGAGAACATCACCGTCAGGACCAGCGCGCCGGAATAAAAGCGGCCGAGGTCGTTCGAGCCGTAGCCGATCAGAAGCCAGAAAACCAGCGGCGATGCCACCACGCCGAGCACGCGGCTCTTCTGGCGCCAGAAGCGCACCAACTCGCGCTGCCAGAGAGTAGCGGCGGGCAGGAAAAAGCTACGCAATGGAGGCTCCTGTTTCGTGGACGAAAACGTCTTCCAGGGTGGGCTTGTGCAGACCGACGGAATCGATCGCGCCGGGAAAAGCCTCGACCACTTCGGTGATGAAGCGGTGGCCGTCGCGGATCTCGACGCGCAACTGGCCGTCCATCACGCTGGGATGCACGCCGAAGCGCTGCTCGATGGCGGCCGCCATGGCTTGGGGGTCCGCAACTTCCAGCACCACCACGTCGCCGCCGATGCGCGCGCGGAGTTCGGCCGGCGTGCCGTGGGCGACAATCGAGCCCTGGTGAAGCAGGATGAGGCGGTCGCAGCGGCCGGCTTCTTCCAGAATGTGGGTGGTGAGCAGGATGGTGACGCCATCGCTCGCGCGCAGGCTTTCGACGTGGCGGGAAAGGTCGCGGCGGGCGGCGGGATCGAGGCCGCTGGAGGCTTCGTCCATGAGCAACACCTGTGGGCGATGGAGCAGGGCTTTGGCGATTTCGACGCGGCGGCGTAATCCGCCGGAGAGCGTCTCGACCAGGTCCTTGCGGCGGTCTGCGAGGCCAAGGCGCTCCATGGCGCGCTCCATTCGCTCGCGCAGATCGGCGCCGCTTAACCCGTGCAGGTGGCCCTGGGCGCGGAGGTTCTCTTCCACGGTGAGGGCTTTATCGAGGCTTTGCGTCTGGAACACCACGCCCACCGAGCGGCGCACGGCGGCGGGGTCGCGTTCCACGTCGTGGCCGGCGATCGAGGCGGAGCCCGAGGCGGGCACCATCATGGTGGAGAGAATGCGGAACAGAGTGGACTTGCCGCCGCCGTTCGGCCCGAGCAGGCCGAAGATTTCGCCCTTCTTTACTTCGAAGCTGACGTTCGAGAGCGCGACGCGGTCACCATAGCGATGGGTCAGATTCTTGACTTCGATCACAAACCGGGCCTATCCAGGAGCATGAGCCCATAGATGAGCGGGAGATACAGTACCGAGGTGATCAACACACCGCGCGCCCGCACGAGACTGCGCTCGAGCGCGACGCGTACACCCGAATATAAGAACCAAAGGCCCAACAGCAAAGCTCCTACCACATAGATGCGGCCCGACATCCCGAGGATGCCGGGGAGCAGGCTGACCGGAATGAGCGCCACGCCGTAAAGCACGATCTGGCGCGCGGTGGAACGGCAATCGGGCTCGACCACCGGGAGCATGAGGATGCCGGCGCGGGCGTAGTCCTCTTTGTACATCCAGGCGATGGAGTAAAAGTGCGGGAATTGCCAAAGGAAGAGAATGGCGAAGAGCACCCAGGATTCGCGGGTGAGCGAGCCCGAGGCGGCGGCGAAACCGATCATGGGCGGCATGGCGCCGGGGATCGCGCCGATGGTGGTGGACCACCAGGTGCGCTGCTTCAGAGGAGTGTAGAGGAACAGATAGCTGGCCAGGGTGAAGGCGCCGATGGAGGCCGAGAGCAGGTTGACGCCGAGCCACAGTTCGAGGAAGCCGGCGACGGAAAGCGCGGCGCCGAATGCCAGCGCGCGCGGCGCGGAGAGACGGCCGGAGGGCAGCGGGCGCGCGGCAGTGCGGCGCATGTGGCGATCGGCCTCGCGTTCGTACCACTGGTTGAGCGCGGCGGTGCCGGAGGCGATCAGGCCAGTGCCGAGAATGGCGTGAAAGAGAGGCCAAAAGTGGATGGCCTTGAGGAAGCCGAGCCAGTTGGGCGCGCCGGGCAATCCGAAAAAATAACCGATGCCCGTGCTCATGAGAATGAGCCAGGTAATTCGCGGTTTGGTGAGTGCTATGTAATCGCGCATCCGGCGACAGCCATCCCTCCGCGGGCCTGCTTCGGCCGCGCGTCTTCATCGTGCCAGTATACCCCATCAGATGCGCGGGCGACGAAGCAAGCTTCACCCGCGTGGGCTATTTGGGCGTGGAAGTTTCCTACGATTGCGCGGCTGCGGTGGCGCACGCACTCGTGCATGCCGCGTCGGCACTCCTGCCGACGCCCGGTCCCGGCAGGCTGTCCGCCCACCACCAGGGTGTCGAGAGGAGTCTCGACACGGCACGCATGAGTGCGTGCGCCACTTCGTCAGGCGGGTTCTTAGAGATTTTATTGCCCTCGCATCATGCGCCAGCCATCCCTCCGCGGGCTAAGTCCGGCCGCGTGGGCTTATCGCGCCTGAATATGATCATCGTCAAGGCAATGGCCGCTCCGAATGCCAGGGAACCGACGGCGACGTGCGCCACGGTGGCCCAGATCATGACGGGCATGGGCTGCGGGTCGTCGGCCGTGGCGGCGAGGCTGGCGTAAGCGGCAAAGCCCAGGAAAACCTGCGAGAAGGTGAGTGCCAGCAGCAGCGTGGCGGCGCGGCGCAGCGGGGCGTTCTCCATGTGACGCATCAATACTTGAAGGCCCGCCCACATGGCGAACGCGGTGGCGACTACCGCGCCTGCGATGTGGGGGACTGCCGTCATGGCGCCATGGCGGACGGCGGCGCCGAGGATGGTTTGCAGGAAAAGGGCGCAGGCGGCAAGGGTCGGGGCAGGTCCGGAACTGGCGTTCGCCGGGGCCCCGGGCAGGCTGGGGAAGTGACCCACCACGATTGCCACGGTGAGTCCGAAACAGATTTGCGCCAGGCAGGCGTGCGCGATGCTGAGGGACTTCGGATCGATCAATCTGACCATGGCGCCGCCGAGTGCGGCTTGCGCCAGCACGGTGGCTGCCGCGGCCCAGCCGAGGCGGCGCATCCAGGCACGCGGCTCGCGAGACTGCTGCCATGCAGCGAGGATCACCACCAGCGCCCCAACCACCGCGGCCGCCACGCGATGGGCAAACGCGTAGCGGATGCCGCCTTCCATGGGCGGCACGAGCTTGCCCCAGTTGAGCGGCCAATCGGAGATGGCCAGAGACGCGTCGTTACTGGTGACCAGGGCGCCCGCCACGACCAGCATCAGGGTACACACCGAGGTCGATACGGCAAAGCGGCGCAGTCCGGGTGGGGGCATATCTAAACAAATGCGGCTGGAGCCGGGCAGGCTTATCAAAAGCCTGCCCCTGGATCATCGGACGCGGGCGGCCGACAGACGCCTGAACACCGATCGTCTGTCCCGCCAGCTAGCCCTTGATGGTGAAGTCGAGGGTCTTGCTGTCTTTGGCTCCGACGGTGATCTGCTGTTCCTGGGTGCCGTACTTTTCCTGCCATACCTGAATGGTGTAGGTGCCCGGCGGCAGGCCCTTCAAGGAGAAAGTGCCGTCATCGCCGGTGACGGCATAGAACGGGTGGCTGACCACGCCGATGTAAGCGCGCATCCAATTATGGATCTGGCACTTCACCGGAACCATGACTTCCTGGCGGGGGAAAGACTGCATCTTATCCGCGGAGCCGGGCGGCTGCGACTCGTTCCATTCCTGGTTGACCGCCGGCATCGGATGGATGTTGTGATTGGTGGGGTCGCTGTTCTTGATGTCGATGTTTTGCCCGGCCATGATTCCGATGACGTGCGGCTGGTACATGCAGCCGATCTGGTTGAGCTCGACGGTCGAGGTGGGAACCTGCCAGGTCTGGTCGGGCAGGCCCGCTTTGACCCATACAAAGGCGTACTTCACGGTGCCGTTGTCGTTGATGACGACCTCTTCGGACTTCTGCGGGGCAGCCTTATGGGCATTCATGCAGGTCGGGTTTGCCGACATGTCGATGGTCTTCATCACCGGCTTGGCGCCATCGAAAACCACCTTGCCCGTGATGGTGGCGCCGTTAGTCAAATCAGGGGTGGCCGCGCCACCGGCCGGGGCAGCGGTCTCCGCCTGTTTGGTTTCCGTCTTCTCTCCGCCGCCGCAGCCCGCGAAGGTCAGCGCGCCCATCACTCCAACTGCGATCCAAATCTTCTTCATGCTAAAAGAGCCTCCTTATTCGAACCTATCTTAACGCTTTCTTACCTGCCCGATGCGCTGGAACGCAGCCGGCTTAATTCCTCCGGCGTGAACTGGAACATGTAGCGTACCAGCAGGTCCGCCTGATCCTTCTGATACCCGTTGAAACTGGCCGGCAACGGGCCGTTGAAAACATAGTGATCGCCCTCTTTGCGGAAGAGGCCGGAAGGCATGGCTGTGCCCGGACTCATCAGCGCCGGATCCAGAATCCAGCGCTTCACCCAGCCCGGCTTCAGGCGGTCTTTGGCCACCGTGAAATTGGGCGCCGTGGCTTTGGCATCGTGGGCCGGGTCGCCGGTCATGTGGCACTTCAGGCAGGGCGCGCCCTCGCTGGAGAAGAGTTGCCGTGCCATGGTGCGCTCCTGGTCGGTGAGCGGCTCCAGCTTCTCCGCGATGAACGGCTGCGCCTGCGAAGAGAGCGCCTCGAAGAAACGCACAATCTTGCGGACCTCGCCGTCGGAGAAGCTGAAGGTGGGCATGCGCGCCTTGAGGTATTGGCGCACGCCGTCGCGATTGGTATCGGTTTCGCTAAGAGCCGGATTGTTGAGGAAGCGCATCAGCCATTCCGGGTTGACGCGCGCGCCTTCGCCGATCAGCGTGGGCGGCTTCTGGTCGCGCCAATCGGGGTCCTGGTACTTGGCCATGGTATCGAACACGCTCGTCTGGCCGACGTGGACGTGGTGACAGCCCATGCAGTTATACTTGCGAACCACCCACCAGCCTTCGATGATGTCCTGCCGTTGATCGGCGGGCGCGTAGAAATAGCGCGGCGGCACGCTGGCATCCACGGAGCCTTCGAGCAGCGTGGTCACCGCGTCGATCTCCGGCTTGGAGAAGTTGAAATTCGGCATCTTGAGCCGGTCCTGTTTGGCCTTCTCCTTGCCCTGGTCGTAGATCGCCGGATCGGCCAGCTTGTGCTCGAAGAAGCCTTTGTGGGTCATCCAGCCTTCTTCTTCGGCCTTATGGGTGAGCAGGGCGAAATCAAGGCGCTCGATGGGTTTGGAACCTTCCTTGGTGAGTTCGGTGCCAATGCGCTGCTCGTCTTCCAGGCCGGCGATCTCGTGGCATCCGGCGCAGCCGTAATTGCGCACCGCGGCGAGGCCCCGGTTCTTCAGGGCGGGATCGTCCATGAAGGAGGCGTCGGCATAGGTGGCGCCGGAATGCTTGCGGGTCATGAGGTAACTGGCGATGTCGCGCGCTTCGTCTTCGGTGAGGCGCAGGCTGGGCATCGGGGTCATCTGCTGGACTTGCAGCTCATGGCCGTCGTTGGGGCACTTGTCGTGGCCCAGGTCGAATACGAAAGGGAGGCCATTCTTCTGGTAATCCGCGGCTGTCAGGTCCTTTTTCTCGTACGGGCAATAAGGCGCGGTGCGCTGGCGCGGGTTGTGCACCCAGCGGACCAGGTAATCGTAGTTGGCCTTTTCGCCTTCGCGGCTGAGGTTCGCGGCAAACGTTCCGCCTTGTTTCTGGCTGCCTTCGCCCATGGAATGGCAAGCCATGCAGCCGCGGGTTTCGAAAGCTTCTTTTCCCTTTTCGGGATCGCCGGGCTTCTGGGAAGGCAGTTCGCCAGGCACGCCGGATTGCCAGACGAAAGCCGCAATCGCGCGGATTTCATCCTGGTCCAGACGGAACGTGGGCATCTTGGTGCCCTCGCGCCAGGCGTGCGGATCCTTGAGCCATTCCGGAATCCATTCCCTGCGCAGCTTCATGCGCACTTCCTTCAGGCTGGGCCCAACCTTCTTCACTTCGCGCACCAGGCTCTGGGATCGCATGTCGAGCTGTTCGATCTGGGCGTCGATGCTGCTCGAAACTACCTTAAAATCGTTGGCTTGAGCGTACAGCTTCTGTGCCTCGGCGTTGGAGGTCTTAGGATTGTTGGCGGTCTGTTCGGCGAACCCGGCCTGGCGCAGCAACTCGGCTTTCTGCTGCTCATCCTGTTTGATCTGCTGGTTCACCGAGGAAATCTCGTCGCCTTCGCGGTCGAAGCCCTCATAGCGGTGGCAACCCATGCAGCCCCGCAGCCGGAAAATCTCGCGGCCGGCGTTTAAGGTGTCGGCCTGCTCCGTGACGATTTCTTTCACGTGGCACTGCTGGCATCCGGCGTCGATGTTTTCCGGGTAATGCATGGGCCACAGCCAGTACTTGTTATAGCCGTGGGCCTTCTGCACGCTGGAAAGCGCCACGCCGTTGCCGCCGTGGCAGGGGGTGCAGCCGAATTTCTCGGGATCGTGGATCTTCAACAGCTCCTTATCGGGATGACTGGTGAACACTGCCTGCCCGCCCATACTGGCAGCCGTCAGGCGTACCGGCTCGCGAATTCCCATATGGCACGATTCGCAGCGGTCCACCAGGTCGACGTCCTTGATGTGAATCTGG
>Ga0181530_10006470_pt1 | contig 11538 bp, 10 predicted proteins | sample PEATcosm2014_Bin_42_FD_119769 | JGI IMG/M metagenome (GOLD analysis project Ga0181530, IMG submission 119769) | Peatland microbial communities from MTU Mesocosm Facility, Houghton, MI, USA - PEATcosm2014_Bin10_60_metaG | ecosystem: Environmental > Terrestrial > Soil > Wetlands > Peat | place... | reverse complement strand
TAGTTAACCATTCGCCGCCAATATGTCGGATTGGCGTTGCCGTAATGGCAGCGGCGCCAGTGTGCCCCGATTCCGAAGTTCGCAATGCTTTACAGCACACTCTTATGCGAACTTCGGAATCGGGGGCACTTACGGGTTTATGGTTCTAGTACGGGTTTTGGGTTTGAAGTTCCTATGCGAGTTTGCGGCTCGTTCGAAGGAACTTCAAATCCACCGCACCAGGTGCGTCGTGGGGAGAACCGCCGTGTCCGCGCAATTGCAGGTTCAGGCGGCGGCGGCCGTCCTCACGCAACATCTGCCGACACGACGCCGCTCGATTGCGGGCTTGCTTGCCACGGCGGGCGCGCTCTTGACCGGCTGCTCCGGAAACTCTCAGTATCTGTCTTCGACGCCGCCGCCGCAGAGTGCGCAGGCGCCCCCGGGCGCAACCATCGGCGCCGGCCAGGTCAAGGCCGGTCTTATCCTGCCGCTATCGGCGGCCGGCAATGCTGGCGTTGCCGGCCAGGCAATGCGCAATGCGGCGGAAATGGCGGTCGCCGAATTCAATAACCCCAATATCCAACTGCTGGTGAAAGACGACGGCGGCACGGCCGAGGCGGCCCGGCTCGGCGCGCAACAGGCGCTCGACGAAGGCGCCGAGATCATTCTCGGACCGCTGTTTGCGCAATCGGTCAGTTTCGTCGGCCAAGTGACGCGCCCACGCAATGTGCCGGTGATTGCGTTTTCGACCGACGCCAACGTCGCTTCGAGCGGCGTCTATCTCCTAAGTTTCCTGCCGGAATCGGATGTCGAGCGCATCGTGCAATACACGACTACGGCGGGGAAGCACTCGTTCGCTGCGTTGGTCCCCGACAATCCCTACGGCACGGTGGTCGAAGCGGCGTTCAAGCAGGCGGTGGCGCGGCGGGCCGGCGACCAGATCGTCGCGCTGGAGCGCTACCCGCATGACAAGACCGCCATGGCGGCGCCGATCCGAAGCGTCGCCCAGGCGTCGGCGCGCGCCGATGCGCTGTTCATCCCGGACGGTGGCGATGCGGTCCCGGACGTCGCCCAAGCCATCATCGCGAACGGCGTCAATATCAAGCGACTGCAACTGGTCGGAACCGGGCTGTGGGACGACCCGCGCATCTATGCGACCGCGGCGCTCGATGGCGGCTGGTATGCGGCGCCGGATGGCACCGGCTATCGGGCCTTTTCCGGCCGCTACCGCGCCAGCTACAAGCAGGACCCGGTACGAACCGCGACACTGGCTTACGATGCGGTCGCGCTGATTGCCGCATTGGTGAAGACACAGGGTGCGCAGCGATTTTCCTCGGAAGTACTCACCAATCCGTCGGGCTTTTCCGGCATCGACGGGCTATTCCGCTTCCGGCCCGACGGCACCAATGAGCGCGGGCTGGCGGTACTGCGCGTCGCCGCAGCGGGCGCCCAGGTAATATCACCGGCGCCGCGCAGTTTTGGCGGATCGGCGTCGGGAATATAAGCTAGCTTATCAATTTTTCCGCCGGAAAACGCCGTTGCTGAAGTGGCCGGGGGTCCTTCCCAAACCTAGGCCGCGAGGTCGGCGACCACTGCATCAAGCACCGGAAAGCCCGGCAACGTGACCCGCAAGCGCCCCGCCGGCGTCGTCTCGACCAGGCCGTGCTCATGCATCACTGCAATGCGTGCTGGATCGAGCGTGCGGCCGGCGATCTCGGCGTATCGCGCGATATCGATACCTTCGGCGAGCCGCAGCCCCATCAGCAAAAACTCATCGGACCTCTCCTCGCGCGTGAGCACGTCATCGGTGACGATGCCCTGCCCATGCGCTTCGACCGCCGCCAGCCACGCCTCTGGCCGCTTCGCGGTCGCGGTGGCATGCCGCTCGCCGGCGATATCGAGCCGTCCATGCGCGCCCGGTCCGATGCCGGCATATTCGTGGGCGCGCCAATAGATGAGGTTGTGCCGGCATTCGCCGCGGGGCCGCGCATGATTGGAAATCTCATAGGCCGGTAGCCCGTGCGCCGCGCAGATGTCTTGGGTCGTGTCGTAGAGGGCGCGCGACGTGTCCTCGTCAGGCAGCTGCAATTTGCCCGCGGCATGGAGCGCGGCAAATGGCGTCTCCGGCTCGATGGTCAGTTGGTAGAGCGACAGGTGCTCGCCGGCTTCGGCCAGCGCGGTTCGCAACTCGCTCGCCCAATCGTTCGGCCGTTGACCCGGCCGCGTGTAGATAAGGTCGAATGAATAGCGGCCGAACACCGTGCGGGCGACGGCGACGGCATCGAGCGCCTCACGCGCCGAATGCAGGCGCCCGAGCTCGGCAAGGACGCGATCATCGAGCGCCTGCACGCCAAGCGACACGCGGTTGACCCCGGCCGCACGGTAGCCGCGAAAGCGCATGGCCTCGACGCTGGTCGGATTGGCTTCCAGCGTGATTTCGACGTCGGGCGCCATGCGCCAATGCCGTGCGATGGCATCGAGCATGGCCGCGATCGTCGCCGGCTGCATCAGCGAGGGCGTGCCGCCGCCGAAGAATACCGTGGAAACGGTTCGGCCTGGCACGCGCGCCGCCGTCGCCGCGATTTCGGCAGTGAACGCGCGCGTAAAGCGCGGCTCGTCGATCGCTTCGCGGCGCACGTGACTATTGAAGTCACAATAGGGACACTTCGACAGGCAGAACGGCCAGTGAATATAGACGCCGAAAGCCTGGTCAGCGGGGGCCAAGACACGCCTCCGCAAGTTTTAAGAAGGCGCGGGCGCGATGCGAAAGGCCCCTTCCGCGCGGCGGCAGGCCATGCTTCTCCGCGCTCGATATTTCGCCGAATGTGCGGTCGTGGCCGTCGGGCAGGAACATCGGGTCGTAGCCAAAGCCTTTATCGCCGCGCGGCGGCCAAACGAGCGTGCCGGCCACGCGCGCCTCGAATTCTTCGAGGTGGCCGTCCGGCCACGCGACGCAGAGTGCCGCGACGAAATGCGCCTTGCGGCGCTCCGGCGCCGTCGCGGCACGCTCGCGCAGTTTTTCTTCGATCGTTTCCATGGCGCGGCGGAAATTCCTGTCGGGCCCGGCCCAGCGCGCGGAATGAATTCCCGGTGCGCCGTCGAGCGCATCGACTGCAAGACCGGAATCGTCGGCCAAGGCGGGCAGGCCGGTCGCCCGCGCTGCCGCTTGCGCTTTGATGCGCGCGTTGTCACGAAAATCCATTCCGGCTTCGTCGGGTTCCGACAATCCAAGCTCGCCCGCTGATATGGCGTCGACGCCGTAGGGTGCAAGCAGTTCGCGCATTTCGGCAAGCTTGCCGGGATTATGCGTCGCGATAACCAGGCGACAGACGGCGGACGACGGATGACAGATTTTCCGGTGGACTCTCAACGGCTTCGTGTCAACTTTCCGTCGTCCGTCGTCCGTCATCCGTCATCCGATTTCCGTCATCCGCCTACATAACCGCCATCTTCTGCAAGTCGACCAGCTTGGCGACGCCCTTGCGCGCGAGCGCAAGCAGCGCTGCGAATTGCTCCTCCGAGAACGGCGTCTTTTCAGCGGTCGCCTGCACCTCGACGATATTGCCCGAGCCGGTGAGGACGAAATTGGCGTCGGTGTCGGCTTGCGAATCCTCGGCGTAGTCGAGGTCGAGCACCGCCACGCCCGTACAAACGCCGCAGGAAATCGCCGCGATATGGTCGCGTAAGACTTCCATCTCGATCATCTGGCGCGCCTTCATCCAGGCGAGGCAATCGTAAAGTGCGATCCAGGCGCCGGTGATGGAGGCGGTGCGGGTCCCGCCGTCGGCCTGGATTACGTCGCAGTCGATGGTGATCTGCCGCTCGCCGAGCGCCTTGAGATCGACCACCGATCGCAGGCTGCGGCCGATCAGGCGTTGGATTTCCACCGTGCGTCCGTTCTGTTTGCCGGCCGCCGCCTCGCGTCGCGTGCGTTCGAGCGTCGCGCGCGGCAGCATGCCGTATTCGGCGGTGATCCAGCCGCGGGCCTGGCCTTTGAGCCATGGCGGCAGGCGATCTTCGAGAGTCGCCGTGACCAGCACGTGGGTATCGCCGAATTTTACAAAGCAGGAGCCTTCCGCGAACTTCACCACGCCGCGTTCGAGCGAGACAGGGCGCAATTCGTCAGGTTGTCGGCGGCTCGGCCGCATGCAGCTCTCCCGGATGCCGTGGCGCGACGCGCCGGCGCTTCACGCTTGTAGTGGGTGAGACTTGTAGTGGGTGAGATATGCCTCCCACAAGGGCGCGGCGGGGCGATTTTCTTCGGCAATTGCCTTTGGCTGCGGCTTCCCGCTACGCTGCGGCCGCCACAGGCCGTGACGGAGAGGACTATGGCGAAAGACTTTGGCTCGGTGCGCACGCTGATGGATTTGCTGCGCGCCAGTCCGCACCCCGCGCGTGCTATGGCGGCGGCGGAGTGATAAACATCGCGTGAGGGCGCGGCGCAACGAGGGCGCGGCGCAATTCGTTGGGAGCAATTTTTGGCCAGCCATGACTTCCCCCTCGGCGTGAACCAACTGGGCCTGGCCCAGCTCAACGAGCGTTCGCGCGAGATATTTCGCCAGATTGTCGAGAGCTATCTCGCGACCGGGGAACCGGTCGGCTCGCGCAATCTGTCGCGCATTCTGCCCATGACCTTGTCGCCGGCGTCGGTGCGCAACGTCATGTCCGATCTCGAACAACTTGGACTGGTCTACGCGCCGCATACGTCGGCCGGCCGGCTGCCGACCGAAATGGGACTGCGGTTCTTTGTCGATGCGCTGATGCAGGTCGGCGACCTCACCGAACGCGATCGCCGCGCGATCGAGGCCCAGGTCGCGGGTTCGGGCCAGGCGAAGTCCGTCGAAGCGGTATTGACCGAAGCTTCGGGCCTGCTCTCCGGCTTAAGCCGCGCCGCCGGCGTGGTGCTTACCGCCAAGTCAAACCCGCGGCTCAAGCACATCGAATTCGTGCGGCTTGAGCCCCTGCGCGCTCTGGTGATCCTGGTCGGCGAGGACGGTCAGGTCGAAAACCGCGTGCTCAATATCCCGGTCGGGTTGCCGACTTCGGTGCTGACCGAAGCGGCGAATTTTCTCAACGCGCGCATCCGCGGCCACACCCTTGACGAGGTCAAGGCCGAGATCGAGCGCACGCTCAAGGAAAGCGAGGCCCAGCTCGATCAGCTGACGAAGAAGATCGTCGCCGAGGGTCTGGCGAGCTGGTCGGGCGGCGAGAGCGACGAGCGGAAATTGATCGTGCGCGGCCAAGCGCATCTGCTCGACGATCTCAAGGCGGTCGCCGATCTCGAGCGCGTGCGGCTCTTGTTCGACGATCTCGAGACGCGGCGCGAGGTGATCGACCTGCTTGGCCGCGCCGAGCAGGCCGAGGGCGTGCGCGTCTTCATCGGCTCGGAGAACAAGCTGTTCTCGCTGTCCGGCTCCTCCACGATCGCGGCGCCCTATCACGACGCTTCTGGCCACATCGTCGGCGTGCTCGGCGTGATCGGTCCGACCCGGCTGAATTATGCGCGCATCGTCCCCATGGTGGACTATACCGCCAAGGTCGTTAGTAAGCTGCTGGGCGGTTAACGCCGCCGCCGCTGCAAGTCGGCGAGCCTTGCCCAAACGCTTGATTTTTACCGGTTAAGCCCTGATATGCGGGGCAGCAAAATAATGGGATGAGACATGACGGAACAGACCGCTCGCGCTGAGGACGAAGCGGCCGCGCCGCAACAAGCTGACGCATCGGCCGCCGCACCTGTCGCCGCACCTGCCGCCGATCCGGCTCCGGCGCAAGCCGATCCGGTGGCGGTAGCGATCGAGCTCAGGGACAGGCTCCTGCGCTCCCTCGCCGATATGGAAAATCTGCGCAAGCGCACCGAGCGCGAAGTCGCCGATGCGCGGCTCTATGGCGTCGCGTCGTTTGCGCGCGACGTCCTCGTTGTCGCCGATAATATGCGCCGCGCCCTCGACGCGGTGGCGCCGGAATTACGCGCCGGCGCCGAGACTGCCGTGAAGGCGCTCATCGACGGCGTCGAGCTGACCGAGCGTGAACTGTTGAAAGCACTGGAGAAGAATGGCGTCCGGCAGTTCACGCCGCAGGGCGAGAAATTCGATCCCAACCAGCATCAAGCCATGTTCGAAGTGCCCGACGCCACGGTACCGGCGGGCAACGTCGTGCAGGTGGTGCAGCCCGGCTACATGATCGGCGAGCGCGTACTGCGGCCGGCTCTGGTCGGAGTGTCGAAGGGCGGACCGAAAACGGCGCCGGCTTCCCCCACCAACGACAATTAAAAGGCCGCGGTGGAAGACTCCTAAAACGACAGCGCCCCATCAGGCGGCGCGGCGTCCGCGCGTCCCGCAGTCGACCAATCACGCACGCGCTCGGCGCAACGGCAACGGATCGCCTACCGCGTCCAGGCCGCAGCCATCACTGAGCGCGCGTCGACGAGCACATGCCGCGATGACGAATTCCGGGCCCGCGGGCCTCGCCCGCGTTGCGGAATCACGAGCTGGGAAATCACTTCAGATCGATGCTGTCACGTACGGTGCGCAGGCGCGTGAACGCGTCTGGCCAAACGTCCGCGCGCGCGATGCCGATCATTTGCAAAAATCCGCCGGTGCCGAAGCGCAGCCATTGCACGACCATGACGTCGGTGTTGGTCTGCGCATCCTTGGCTTTCGCCAAGGTTTCGTATCCCGGCTGGGTGCCGAAGCGGAGCGATTCTGCATCTTGGATTCGGACTTCCTTGATCCCGACGATCTGGCCGAACGTTACGCGCGCGAAGTTGTCGCGGTCGCCCGGTTCCGCGGGGCCGCCCGGCATGGCGGCGACAAACAAGCGCGCATTTGGAGTCTGCCCGGCCGCTGCCGTGCCCTGGTCGGCGGGCGCATCGACCAGCATCACGGCGCGGCCCGGCAAGACGTCGTCGATGTGGAAACCGGCCAAGTCGCCGACCGTGAACGGCACCAGGCTCAGACGCTCGGCGTCGGGCACGCTCGCGCGCACCGCGAGTGTCGCGAGTGCATCGCGCACGGCCTTATCCGGATAGGTTGGGTCCTGTTCCGGGACCTGGACGGACACCAGCGCCGTGAGATCGCCCGCTGCCGCGACCATTAGCCACTTGCGATACCGTTGCTTGTTGGTCGCTTGCTTGCCGCTGAGAATAAAGCCCTTGCCGGCGTTGAGCTTGATCGGCTCGCGTTTATCGACGTCGATGCCTTGTTTCTTCATCGCCTCCGGAACCAAAGACTTTTCCAACTGATCATAGGCCGCGGTCGGCAGCGTGGTGAGAAGAATGGCGGCGTTCTTCTCTGGATCTTCGAATCCCTCGAACGTGCGGCTCGGCACCATGCCGGGAGGCGGAACGAGCCCAAGCCGGGAGCCGGTAGGAAAAACCGGATCGCCCGCTCGCGCCGGACTTGCCAACACCATGAGCGCGACAACGGCGGCGAAACCGGCCACAACAGCGGCGCGCGCTCGGATCGATTGAATTTTGATGGCGTTCTTCATCGCCCTATTCATCGGATTTTATCTTGGACAGCGGGTGCAGCAGCGCGCGGCAAGCCCGAGGTTTCCTCGCGCGGGTGCGTCACCCGCCGCATGGTTAGATTGATCCGTCCGCCCTCCGCGAGCAAGGTCGACGTGCCCGGATAGATTCGGTCGACGCCATGGAAAGCAAGCCGCGCGTCGCCAGCAAGAACGAGCACGTCGCCGGAATTGAGGCGGAAGGAACGGGTGGGGTCGCCGCGTTTTAACCCGCCGACGCGGAACAGACAGGAATCGCCGAGCGAAAGCGAGACCACGGGCGCGGCAAAATCCATCTCGTCGCGGTCCTGATGCAGACCCATTTTCGCGGCCGGGCCGTAGAAATTGATGAGACATGCCTCCGGCGCATGTGGATAGCAGGCAACGTCGGTCCACATTGCGATCAGCGCGTCGGGCAGCGGCGGCCAGGGCCGGCCGGTTTCGGGATGCGTCGGTGCATACCGGTAACCGCTCTCATCGGAGATCCAGCCGAGCGGACCGCAATTCGACATGCGCACCGTGAACGGCCGGCCTGATTTGGGCATGCGCGGCGTAAACAACGGCGCTGCCGCAAAGACTTGGCGGATGGCCGCAAGCATTGCGGCCTGCCGCTCCCGGTCGAGATAGCCGGGATAGAAAAGAAGGCCGCCAAGGCTTGTCCCGCCAAGGCTTGTCCCGCCAAGCTTTGCCCTTGTCGGCGCAAGCTCGGCGGCGCGCCCCGGTTCGATGGCTGGGTTCATCGGATTTTACCACTCGCCGTCATGGTTTCCCGGGAAGTGCTTCTGCTCTCTTGGCAAGCCGAGATTGTGGCGGGAACCACCGCTTTGGTAACACACCGGTCGAGCGTCGCTACGCTAAATTGGCGGTCACCGGGCTCGCCACAGGCTCGGCAGCCGAATGGCCTTGCACGCTGTCGGCGCAACGGCGGTTGAGCGCATGCCGGGTCCAGATCACGACCAGCACTGAGCAAAAGCTGACAGCGAGGCCGCCGATGACGTCGACAAAATAATGCGTGCCTTCGATCGGCGTTGAAGCAATCATCAGCGCATTCAATATCGACAAAGGCCAGCGAATGAAGCGGATCGGCCACAGCGCCCAGACGGCGAGCACAGCCGCAGCGGCATGATAGCTCGGAAAGCTGATGACGCCGCGGATATCGTCGATTGGAATCGCGCGAAGCGCTCCGCTGCGCACATCCTCAAGGTGGGAGACAAAGGTCGCGAAGAACGAGAGGTGCGGAAACGCAGCGGGCTCGACGCGAAGGTGGCCATACCAACCGAGCGCCGGGAACAGCGCAAAAATCACGATGGTAATAACCAGCGAAACGACCAGCGACACGGCGAAGCCTTGCAGTCGTTCGACGCGTCGGGTCAACGACAGAACGACGAAAACAATCGGCGCCTGCCACAGCATCGTCATATATGCGATCAAGCTGAGCAGCGCGAGCCAAGGGCGGGAATCGACGAAACGGAGATAGCCTTGTAAATCGAAGCCGAGCCAGCGGTCGGCGGCAAGCAGCTCGGCGTCGCGATAGGGTAGTCCCGATGCCGCGGCGCCATAGGCGAGCAATTCTCCGAGAAAAATGATCAGGAGTATCTGGGTGATCAATTCCGTGGCGTAGACGATTGCCGGGTCAGGTCGAAAGAAACGGTAGTACAAAGTCACGGCGGCGCAGCCGGTAATTGCCGCGGGGATGGTTGGGAAGGTTTGCCAAGTTATCGATAGGCCCGCGGCCCAACAAATTGCGGCGGCGGCGACCGCCATGGCTGCAATCAGCATCCACACCAGTCGGGAACCGCCGCGCAAAATCTCAGTGTCGTCCGATACAACGCGCAGCATGGCGTGTCGCTAGCAAAGAACGATTAACGAACTTTGAGCGGCGTGCCGTCTGGTTTCACGATTGGGCGGACAGAACCGCGCGCAGGTCGCAGCTGGCTGCCTAAAGATACCGTCCGTCGCTATCGAAGAACGGATGGGGTCCGCCAAAGTCTCCGATCGGTACCCAATGCGTCACGACATTGCCGAAGCGATCGCCCGGAAACCAAACGTGAAGATGAAATGCCGGGGGCTCGATCCTGAACGATGGCGGCAGGCGCTCGTCAAGATCGAGGGCGACGGCGAGGTTGGGTGCTGGACAAATGGTCGCCGATCTCGCGGCAAATGTCGTCGCCGCGGCACGATGAACGTGACCGGCCGCGATCAATCGTGCCCGTTCGTGCCGTCGCAGAATGGCCGCGAGATCGGCGGCATTGCGCAAGTTATCTTTGTCCATATCGTGAATCCCGGTCACGAATGGAGGATGGTGCAGGAACAGCAGCGCTGGTCGCGTCGATGATGCGCCAAGGGTCTCATCGAGCCATGCCAAAGTCTCCGCATCGAGCTCGCCGTGCGCTGCACCGGGGACGACCGAATCGAGCAGGATGACGTCAACTCCGCGGATTGCACGCACGGAATTGAGTGCGCCGCTCGGGCGCGCGAGCCGGCAATCGGGCAAAGCAGCGCGCATCAGGTCGCGGTCGTCGTGATTGCCTGGGATTGCCGCAAACGCGATCTCCAGCGGCGCCACTAGACCGATCAGATGATCGTAGGATTCCGCAACCGGGTTATCTACGAGATCGCCGGATATCACTACGAGGTCCGGCCGCGGCGCCAGCCGGTTAAGTTCGAGGACGCAGCGCGTCAGCGCCGTTGCGGTGTCGACGCGCCCGGAGGTGAGTTGCCCAGGGGGCCTGACGTGCAGGTCGGAGATCTGTGCGATCAACAGCCGTTGCGCGTTCACGACGATCTCACCGCGATTTGCATCGCGCACAATGCCGACAAACGGCGGGGGCGGCCGTCTTGGGCGCCGTTTCCGGCCAGCGAGCCGCTGTCCCCTTCGCCGGCGCCATCCGTGGCAGGTTTTCCTTAATGGCGAGCTAGCGCGCCGGGGCGGCTTCGAGGCTGCCTGCGACACCGTTAAGAGACCCTGACCGCGCGCCTTCGCGGCCGGCTCCTCGCCGCGCCAATTCGGCGGCGTAAAGCGCCGTGCATCGGCAATCCTGTCTTGCGGGGCGATGACGCCCTCCTATATGAGCCAAGGGAAATCGCCTCAGGCCACGCCTGGGGCGATGAGTAGATAAGGGGGTCGGACTTTGGGCGCCTTTCGGGCCAGCCCGACCTGCCGCAAAACAGAGGATTTTAGACCATGGCCAAGGTCATCGGTATCGATCTCGGGACCACGAATTCCTGCGTCGCCGTGATGGAAGGCAAGACGCCGAAGGTCATCGAGAACGCAGAGGGCATGCGCACGACGCCGTCCATCGTCGCTTTCACGGACGAGGGCGAGCGGCTGGTCGGCCAGCCGGCAAAACGCCAGGCAGTCACCAATCCCGAGCGCACGATTTTCGCAGTCAAGCGCCTCATCGGCCGTCGCTACGACGATCCGATGGTGGAGAAGGACAAGAAGCTCGTTCCCTACAAGATCACCCGCGCCTCGAACGGCGACGCCTGGGTCGAGATCGAGGGCAAGACCTATTCCCCGTCGCAGATCTCCGCTTTCATTTTGCAAAAGATGAAGGAGACGGCGGAAGCCTATCTCGGCGCCAAGGTCGAGCAGGCCGTCATCACCGTTCCCGCCTATTTCAATGATGCGCAGCGCCAAGCCACCAAGGACGCCGGCAAGATCGCCGGGCTCGAAGTCTTACGCATCATCAACGAGCCGACCGCGGCCGCGCTCGCCTATGGGCTCGACAAGAGCAAGACCGGCACGATCGCGGTCTACGACCTCGGCGGCGGCACGTTCGATATTTCCATTCTCGAAATCGGCGACGGCGTGTTCGAGGTGAAGTCGACCAACGGCGACACCTTCCTCGGCGGCGAAGATTTCGATATGCGGCTGGTCAACTATCTGGCCGACGAATTCCAGAAGGAGCAGGGCATCGATCTGCGCCGCGACAAGCTCGCTTTGCAGCGGCTCAAGGAGTCGGCGGAAAAAGCCAAGATCGAACTGTCGTCCACGACGCAGACCGAGATCAACCTGCCGTTCATCACGGCGGACGCCTCCGGTCCCAAGCATCT
>Ga0181530_10006469_pt1 | contig 11538 bp, 9 predicted proteins | sample PEATcosm2014_Bin_42_FD_119769 | JGI IMG/M metagenome (GOLD analysis project Ga0181530, IMG submission 119769) | Peatland microbial communities from MTU Mesocosm Facility, Houghton, MI, USA - PEATcosm2014_Bin10_60_metaG | ecosystem: Environmental > Terrestrial > Soil > Wetlands > Peat | place... | reverse complement strand
GCTGATCCCGCCCAGCCGCAACTACGGCCACGAACAAACCTGGCATGATGGCAACGGCCATTCCCACCTGCAGGCCACATTGCTCGGACCGTCGCTGACCGTGCCTATCGCGGATGGCAAGCTGGTTCTCGGCACCTGGCAACAGATCTTCCATCTCGAATGCGATGTTCGTGGGCGCCAACGAACTGTCCTGGTGACGGTGGTGGGAGATTGAGGACGTTCAAGCTGCTATAACCTCGGATCGCTGGTGTTCGTTTCCGTGGAACCCGGCACGCACTTGGCACGCAGGAGTCACATAAGAGCCGGCAAGCTGAAGACCTCTTGGTGTCCGACAGTCAGTCGCCGGACTGCGATCGTTGATAAGGGAGTACTACTCAACATTCGGACATCAGGAGTGATGTCCGCAGGAACGCTTCCAGCCGGCAGTGGTCGGCTGTTATGGTGTCCCATGTGTTGTAATATTTCCTATTGTTGACTTGTTGACTACACAATCTTTGCCACGCAGCATAAGACTATGTCCAACGAGAAAAGAAGGAAACTAGTGCGTGTGGAAGCCGCCCACGAAGTTGCTCAAAGAGATATTAAACCCGCCGGAGTCTGGCGAATTGCAATTTACATTGTCCGTCATCCCAGCCTCTCTTCAAGGATCGCACGCTCGGAAGAGGAGTCTATGGAGCTTACGGAGCGCAGAGCAAAACACTGGTTTTCGATCGATTCTGAACCCGACAACCTACTCACACTTCCGCCGAGCAATACGATGGAGAAGACGGGAGACGTTGTTGATCCCGACTACTACCTCATCGACACGAAGACCCGCGTCGTGTACCGAAAAGAGCAATTTGCAGAAGGAGAAAATCTTCCCGAAGAACTTCTGGTTAGGGATAGGCGGTACACACAAGAACAGATTGAGGGGCTGTGCGAACAAGCCGGCTTAAACGTGGTCTGGTCCCGCTTCGTTCGAACGGGATGATGGCATGAAGCATTGGCGCGCGAGGATGACCACGCGAAAGAGATTTTGGTCCTCTGCCGAACACCCCTACTAGAGCTTGAAACGCTGTTTCCCTAACTCAACGAGTTCTCGTGCTCCGTCACGGTTACGGGGCCCCTTTCTGGCCATCCGGCCCCGTTTCTGTCTAGGGTTTTCAAAAAGTGAACCGTTGTCGGGCTCATCAGCAAACGGGTGTCGGCTCCACAAGGCCAATATGCTGTTCCCAGATCGCAATAACTGATAGTAGACAGGAGCGACTCTGAGACACCCAATATTATCTTGATACCCGATGAAAGTGCGGCCGGTCGAAACACTGTTCCTCCTTTCCGTAAGGGCTTTGCCTACGATTGATTCATCCACCCAGCGCCAGTTGATGTGCTTGCCGCCATACAAGCGGTTTAAGACGAGTTCACCGTTTGTCATTCGGTACCAAATAGACAACTGGCATCTCCAAAGCTGTAGAGATCGCAGTCGCCGTAGCATTGCCTCTAAGCTGACACCGTATGTTCTAGCGAGAGACTCCAACGATTTCATGGAAACGGGCAAGGCCGCGGCATCTCTTTGAACGCTCTCCATCGGCATCAACAATTCGGCAGCACCAAAATTGCACAATCGTTCTTCGTCTTGGTCCACGTCGTGAGGAACAAACTTCATCTCTGGAACAAATTCATAAAAAAACGTGTGGCAAACCTCGTGTGCGATTGTGAAACGCAAACGCGGATCTGACAAGCTCTTCTTCACCGTCAATCGAAAACCGCCAGCGAAAGTCGTGCTCTTGGGTTCAAGGCGGCCATCGGCGGCAAGATGAGACGTAACCTCCAGTTCCACGATGTTTCTACACGCGAGAAGAGGCTCAAGTCGCCCGAAAGGCCCGTGGCTATTCAATGTCTCTCGAACGGCACGTGTGAGCTCGCTCATGGCGCAGAAGGGATCTTCATGCCGCGAACCACACCGCAATGCAAACAGTCGCGTCAGTGGGGAAGTACTGTTTCTATAGCAACCGCGGCTGATTTCCATCGTGCTTCGATCCTTCCTTCGTCCGGTGCCTGTACTTCTTGTCCCAGTCCTCTTCTCGCATCGGCACCTGTGCGTTCCGAAAGGACGCGACCGACGGGCCTGGCCGACTTGATTTGTGTTCCTCTTTCCACTCATCAAGGATCTCAAGCGCTACTTGGGCCTTGGCATCCGGTGTTTTTCGCACCCAAGCGTACCAGGACGCTTTGCTGGCGAGCCAAATTGGATCTTCATCTGGTTTCTCACCCAGAAGGTAACCCACGCTTACTTTCAACAGGCAAGCCATCCGTCTGAGGAGACGCGCGCTAGGGTTGGCAACACTCAATGGTTCGTTCATGAGGACGTGAATATACTGAATATTTACTCCGAGTTCATCCGCAAACTTCCGATAATCTCCCGAACGATCCTCCAAAAGCCGACGTAAACGGTCACCGAACCCATGACCATTAAGGGTCTGGAATAACACTTGCTGGGAAAAGTAGAGCCGCCTGACAGACTTCAACGCCTCACGCAATGCCAACTCGTCAAAAGTGATCCCTTGGCTTAGCGTACCCAGGTACGGAATATCTGTGCTCTTCAAAAAAGACCCGGTTATCATTCGAGAAATATCGCCTGGAACCAATCTTATGGCGGGAATACCTGCCTGAGTAGCAATCTCATTTTCTTGCCCGACGCCGTAGCTTGGACAGGCACAAAACAAGATTATGAAGTCGAACGTCCCCGCTCGCGACCGATCTCTCAGATAGACTTGCGCAGCAGTCAGATCTGAATTCTGAACTGGGTGCGTGTGGTCACCAGGCCAGTAAAGGTCGAATTCCGGATCTACAAAGTCAGGCCCGGACGCAATTGACCGAATTCGAGCAACAACACGGCAGAGCTCCGCGTTCGATTGTTCATCGCGCACGACCGCAGTCAGAGGAGTAGCTAGGTACCCAACAATATCTTGACCGGTGAGATCAGGGTCCTCCAATACATCCGTCAGCTTCAGACCTAGTGCGCGCGCGATCTTGGACAACACGTCACGGCTTGGGTGGTAGTTGGTCGAGTCGGAAAAGACTTTTGAAATAGTGGACTGCCCTACGCCAGATTTCTCCCCGAGCTCAGTCTGGCTGAGCCCTCTTGCCTCGCGCAGCGTCTGCAACCGAGCAACAGCCTGAGTAATCTGTTCTTTCGATAGCTCCTGCATCTGAAATCCCCTCCACCCGTCTAGCGTAACCAGAGTGAGATCTCCATCACAAGCTATTTCTCCGGCATAGTATTCCAGCAATACTATTCCGCGCCAACATGCTGAAAGCAGGAATGTTATGCCATTTCGATTCCTCGCAAATTTGTTTCGGTCGCAGTACTTTCTACATGAAGGGAGAGGGTGGCAGGACGGCATTCTCTTTGGGAATGATTAGGAGCAGCGGCCCGGTAGCTCAATGTGGCGAGAGCGCCCGGCTGTTAACCGGGAGGCTACGGGTCCGAACCCCGTCCGGGCCGCCATCAGAAGTCCATTATGCTAGTCGTTCGACTTTGACGCAAATGTGGCTTCGGCGTCCTACATCTGCTTCTCACGCCGATTGACTCACCAGACCCATGTGGCTTAAGTTGTCTCACTAGACAACTCTTTATGCGCCATGTGCTTCCACACACGCAAGCGTGCGACCGATACTGTACGTGTGCGAGGCTCAAACAACTCCTTGCAAGATACAAAAAGAGACCTCGGGCGATTCCAGTGGATTTCAGGAAGGAAACTTCGCGGAGGATCGACCGGGCTAGGCATTACTTGCATTCGTATCCTGCCAAGTTGTTGGCCGAGATCCCCAATTTCTTCTTGAGCAATACCGTGTTCTCTCGTCCGGGTGAACTCGTCCTTGACCCTTTCTGCGGTACCGGAACCGTCCTCCTGGAGGCAGCGCGGCAACGCAGGAAATGCGTTGGCGCAGATTCCAATCCGCTCGCACGTTTAATTGCACGAGTAAAATTGACCACGGTTCATGGGCTTAAAGTTCGTTCGGCTATACAAAAGGTTCGTCGTCTGGCGCCGACGATAACGCCGAATGCCTTGCCGGATGTGGTCAACATCGACTACTGGTACCATCCCCATGTGAAGAGACAGCTCCAGCAGATTGCGACAGTCATTAACCGCATGCCTGCTTCGGCAGTAAAGGACTACCTACGAGTCTGCTTTTCCCAGTGCGCGAGGGACGTGAGCAAGGCCGACCCCCGTCTTTCGGTGCCCGTTGTCCTTCGGAATGACCAATATCCAGTCCATCACCCGCTCGCCGAGCATACGAAGCGCCGCATTGCAAAGCTCAGACGGGTTAACGTATTGAATAAATTCTGTGGGATCGTTGAGGACAATCTTCGTTGCGTTACTGAGCCCATTGCCGGAAAGATGGGCGCAAATCTGAGGCTGTTGTCGAACGCTGCCGAAGTATCTACCGGGCTTGAACCCGGTTCTGTCCAATTGGTTATCACGTCACCTCCATACCTTGGAGCGCAAAAGTACATCCGAGCCTCAAGCCTGAGTCTCGGATGGTTGGGGCTGTGCCGCGCTGATCAACTGAAAGCGTTAGACCGGAAAAGCATTGGCAGAGAGCACTTCCCGAAGAATACCCACACAGTACTTCCTGCAGTTGGCATTGCGGCAGCAGACAGGCGTATCGCTGATACTGCTCGACAAAACCCTCTTCGGGCCAAGATTGCGAATGCATATCTCACCGAAATGAAAGGCGTGATACAGGAACTGGGGAAAGTCATAAGCACGCGGGGTTATTTAGTTCTCATCGTCGGTAATAATCATCTCTGTGGTAAGCCGTTTCCAACCGAACACTATCTTCGGCGCATCGCCGAAAGCGAGGGCTTTGTGACTCGGCTCAGACTCGTTGACACGATCAAGTCACGCGGATTAATGACAAAGCGGAATAAGACGGCAAATGTCATAAGCCGAGAGTGGGTATTGGTGTTGCAGGAGTGTTCAAGGAGTAGGACAAGGTGACCAACCTCTCCGCGGACGATTGCAAGACAATCGGTGATGATCTACGCACAAAGCTGAAGATCTTGAGCGGTACCATCTGGCAGGCACGCGCGAACAGTCCGCAGATCGACTCCTGGCTGGCAAACTTCACAGGGGAGGTTGTCGCGACGGACACGGAACGAACCTATGCGCTGTACTTGCTTACGCGACTGATGTATTACGGCCAACGAGAAATCAGAGCACTACTGCGCGCCCTTTATCGAGATTTGTTTCGGTATCCGATTCTGTCCGAAATCCGGAGAGCCAACGGGGACACCAAGGATTCCGTGCTGCTAAATAACTTGTTTGAACAGGAGCTACAAGCGACTCGATTCGTGGGTTTAGGTGACGTGGCGACGAGCGGACCGATGTTGTTGTACGAACTTCGGCTCGCAACTGAACTGCGCGACGATGTCTTTACAACACTTGATGCAATCCTTGCCGGCAAAGCTTCTGATGTACCTCCAGCTGTCAAGAGGTACGTATTCATTGATGATCTGTGCGCCACGGGTGATCAAGCAACTGGCTATTCGAGGGACCTTGTTGAACCGATTCGAAGTCGTTATGGATCATCAGTAGAACTCTTATACTTCGTCATGTTTGCCACCGCCGAGGCCCTTGGCAATTTGATGCCGCCGGCAACTAATTTTGATCGCGTGCGGGCCGTTCACGTGTTAGATGAGAGCTTTAAGTCGTTCGGGCCGAATAGCCGATATTTTCCTGCGGCGGACGGCAAACTCGACCTCGCCACCGGCAAGGCCACTGCCACGCGGTACGGGGCTAAGCTTTCAGGTTCGCCGCTCGGCTACGGAAATTGCCAACTGTTGCTGGCATTTCAATACAACACTCCGGACAATACATTACCTATAATCTGGTCAAAGGTGGGATCGTGGACGCCAATCTTCGAGCGCCGCTCATGAGCGTTGCTGCTAAAGCTACGGTGAACCCATTTGGAGTTACCAAGTGTGACGATTTCTCCGACGAGGAAATATTCCGATTCTGGATCGAGCCCGCTGGAATCTCTGCTGTTCACTTGCTGCAACCGACCAGGCTGATGCCGATGCAGGTGATTGGCGGTAAGGGTAGCGGGAAGACGCATTTATTACGCTACTTCTCCCGTCCTGTGCAGTTAATGCGTCAGGGCAGTACGCGCTCACCATTAGTTGACAGGCAGGGCTTTATCGGAATTTATGTCAAGTGCGACAGCTTAAATGCGTCACGTTTTAGTGGTAAGGGTCAACAAGAAGAACTTTGGAGCGCTGTGTTTCAGTATTTCCTCGACCTATGGCTTGCTCAAATCTTGCTATCTCAACTTCCCAACCTGTCTCTTTCGGTTCAAGAAGAAATTGCAAGGCGAGCAAGCGATCTCTTCGATGAACCTCCAACTGACGTCCCGCAAACGTTAGAGCATCTGGTGGGACTGCTTCGTGGATTCCAGCGCGACATCGACATTGCGATTAACAACTTGCCTCTTACAAGGAAGCTTGACGTTCGCATCAAAGCGGGGCCAAGCCGACTAATTTTTGGGCTTCCTCACATTCTCGGCGAAGCTGTTGCCGAACTCCGGAACACGGTCTTCCTTTACTTGCTTGATGAGATTGAGAATTTCAACGAGGCGCAACAAAAATACGTTAACACTCTCATCAGACACCGTAAGGGAAGCTGCTCGTTTCGCGTTGGATCGCGCCTGTATGGAATAAAAACGAGTAACACATTAGAGGAAGAAACCAACCGAAGAGGTTCCGAGTTTGACGTATTGGAACTGGATTCACATTGGCTGCGTGCCAAGAAAAAATATGTCGATTTTTCTGAAAGGCTCTGCATTCGTCGATTGCAAGCGGCCGGCCACTTTTCGGGGACAATTACGGATGACCGGCAAAAGCTACGCAACGCTTTCGAGGAACCCTCGTCCGCGCACTTCTACCAGGACTACACTGCAAGGTTAGTCTCCAAGTATGAAGATTGGGAACGCCCATATTTTCGGAAACTTCGAGATCAATTGTTGCGATTTGCGGTAGGTAGTCGCCGGCTCGGCGTACTCAGCAATGACGACGTGCAGCCCATCATTCGTCGATTGCAGCGACCGCCCTACCCACTCCTCGAAAAACTTAACGCGTTCTTACTTTATAAGGCATGGGCGAAACGGGCCAACCTGCAAAAAGCGTCTGAAAGCATCAGCAAGCAATGCCTAGTGTTTGTACAGTCAGGGGGACGGAAACCGAGCACGTATTTTTCAGCTTACCAACATTTCAGCGGGGATATGCTAGCCCAGCTTACAAGAGAAACTAGCCATAAGGTTCGATATCTCGGAATTGATACATTTATCCGCATGTCGAGCGGATTACCGCGTAACCTCTTGATAATCCTCAAGAACGCCTACGATTGGGCCATCTTCAATGATGAGGAACCGTTTGCGGGTAAACCAATTTCAATCGAGTCCCAGGAGCGTGCTGTCGTCGAATCATGTTCATGGTTTTTCGAAGAGGCTCGCCCAGAGCAGAATGCAGAGCAGGTACAGCGGTCCGTTGATCGGTTAGCGATTTTGTTTCGCGAAATTCGCTATTCGGACAAGCCCTCTGAATGCTCATTGAGCACGTTTAGCTGCCCGTCGCAGGACATAGATGAGACAAGCAAACTGAGTTTGAGGCTGGCGGAGGACTGGTCGATGCTCATCAGACATGTGCGTGGACAGAAGGACCGAAATTCGCAGCGCGTGGACCAGAAGTATCAGCTCAGTCCGATGCTCGCACCACGCTGGAACTTGCCAATATCACGTCGTGGGGCATTGGCATTAACGGCCGAGGAGGTGAACTTGATATTTGGTCGCGCAGCCGAGGCCGATTTTGTGAAAATGAAAGAAGGCCGCATTCAGCGCATGAACGCTCCCTTCAAAGGGGGAGAGCCTGCACCACGTCAGGCATCGCTGGAGCTGTAATGATCGACTACAGTATCTGCTACAAACGACAGCTAGCGCCGACTGATCCCTACTTCGCTACACGGCAGTTCGACACGCTTATCGCAGCGTTTACCTCCGATAAACGTTCTCGGGCGCTATTCGATAAGATCAATGCGACGCGAAAACAGTGGGTGGTTTTTCCGGAGTACGGGTTTCAGCAGTCTGAGTGTCCCGCCGGAGCTTTCATCGGCCCAGACGGTGCCGATGAAGCGCACCTCATCACCTCGCTTCTCGACACTGTGGTTTCGCAATCTGACCGTATCTGCGTTGATATAACGGGTTTCCTAGCGCCGTATCTGCTCTTCCTCATAAGGTCCATCGCAGCTCGCGGGATCACGACGGTTGAGATGCTCTACGCCGAGCCGGGTCGATATCTTAAGAGTGAAGAGACCACATTTTCGGGAGAAGAGGTACGATCAGTCCGCCAGGTTTATGGATTCGAAGGTACCCATGGGGCCGACACAACAAAAGATCTCTTGGTTGTGGGGGCCGGCTATGACCACCAATTGATGAAAATGGTCGCGACCACGAAAGAAGGGGCTCGACCGATCCAAATATTCGGCCTGCCAGCTCTTCAGCCCGACATGTACCAGCAGAACATTCTTCGGGCTGCGAGAGCTGCCGAAGCTTTGGGCGGCAGAGGTGTGGGAGAGCATGCTGACAATCACCTGGTTCCTGCTCATGATCCGTTCGCGACCGCAACTTTCTTGTCAAAACTGATCGAAGACACCCCGTTCACGAATTTGTACTTGTGCCCATTGGCGACGAAACCCCAGGTCGCCGGGTTCGGGATTTTTTACGTCACCGAATGTCTCGCTAAGCCCGTCAGCATTCTGTACCCATTCTGTGGATCCTTCCCGAAACAGACAAGTGACGGGATCGGGCGGTTTTGGGCCTACACTATTGAGTTGGATCTCAAATAGCGATCAGCGTCTCAAGAGATCGATAGGTTCGTTAACATCGTGCACGCGTATGTATTTCGCAAGTTCCGGTTCTCTTTCGTCCACGGTCTTGTACATGTCAAAGGCAATCCTACGGTATGAGAAATGCCCCGCAGGGCCCGACCGCAACTCGCATATGTACAGCACTTCGGCGAAATCCATTTTGAAGAGCGCACGGCGCCGGAACGCAAGGGGCAGGACATAATCGCTGGCTGACATAATATTTTTGTCTTCATGACCAGCAAACGTATTCCAGAGCGCGCCACACTCGTCCATTAAAGAACGGAATTCCGTTTCCCTATGTACCTCACTCACCTGCTCGGGCATCGAGTAGCCATGGACATTTGTGTACGGCTGGAGGATCTGTATGCATCTCCGATGCCGGTGCATATCCCTGAATCCGCCAATGTCCATAAGAATGTCGAACTGAAATTGCTGACCTGCGGCAAACGGGCGGCTTATTTCGTCGTATGGACCACGGTGCTTAATGCCCACCTCGATGATTTCTTTGCGAGTGTGCGCTGGTAGATCGGATATGAGCGCGACGATCTGGGCGTACGGGTGGTGACTGTGTTCGTAAATGAGTGAGGCCGCAATCTCGACATCTAGTGTAGCCGGCCTGACCAGCGAAACCGGAGCCGCCGGTGCGATGGCAACGTTTCGAAGTAACTCGGATGATGCCTGCAAGAGTTCAGTTCTGGTTGCCTCGTCAAATGCACGCGCCTCCGCATACTTTACAAGGGTTGGCGCCACCGGAGCATTCGACAGAAAATCGTCGACGCCTGAAAGATCAACATCGGGAGATTTATTCCGCAAATTCTCAAAAAATGTCAAAAGCTGCTCTAGCCGGAGATTGTACGGGGGACTCTTTGCTGCCTCCTTAAGGCGAGCAGCAAGCTGGCGAACTTCAGGATGTGGGTCCGCCGCCAGGCGTGCGATCTGATTCTCAAGCGTGCGAGCACTAACTATCTGACCGACGGAGGTGTTGGTCGCCAGTGGCAAGACGTATCGAGCAATGTCGAACGCCCGTGCCCGAAGAGTGCGCCGGTACGCCTCTCCGGCCATGTCGGGTGGCTTGGGAACCAATCGACACAGATGGTCAAGCGATGCTTCGGACAGTATCTCGTACTCGTTGAAGAGTCTAGCGATCGTGCTGACGAACAGATGCCGTAGATCGGGTGACACTTCAGGGATGTAATACCCGCTTTTCTTGAAATCCTGATAACGGCTAGATCTTTCTTGTCCGTCCCACTTCTGTTCGTCCACGACAGCAATGGCGGCGAGCATCGAAAGTCTCTCGACTGCGAAACTGATGTGAGCGAGATCTGCGATTGACCGATGGCCGTATTGAAAGTAGAAGGTATTCAAGAACTGCTCGGCCCGCTGCTGCGACAGCTCGCGAAGCGATTGTCGCATCGACAATGCGGATCGCGAGTATTTTGCCATCGCATAAGCATGAACTTCTGGATCGACGCCGACTATGCAGTAAACGTCCGGCCCACCGAGCGGCTCAGACTGACGGTTGGACATGGTATGGGGATCCATAGGCAGACATTGAACCAGTCAACACGCTCTGAGTGCAAGCGGAGGCATTCGAGCACGTGGCCGCCTTGCACTGGACACAAGTCTCCAAAGACGCCACGTTAAGACACATTTGGCGGCAGGATGTGGCCCAAATCGTCTTTGGGGATTGTCAGCGAAGACTCGGCGAGGTTCATTTGTGCGCAAATAGCGGCTATAATCCGGCCTTCAGTATGCCGATGTCTCCGGGGCGCGAGGGTCACGCGGCGCGTTGGTCTTGTCTAGCACTCGTGTGTTCTAGACTCGGGTCGGCTCCGAATCAGACTTTTGACTTCGGTTCCACCCTGAATGGGCTAGAAACACACCCCATTTCTATGCTCCCGGCTGAAAACAACCAGGCACACTTCTAGCGCATCGCGTTTAATGTAGACCCTTGTTTGCACATGTTTCCGAGGGTGCCCGACCGATCGGCCGTCAGTCTACCCGCACATGGCTTTCAGAATTCCAATAGATGAAAGAGGATGGCTCGGCCTGTTCCATCCTCCCAACGTTGCATCATCGGTTGATCTCTAAAGTCCACCAATATTCTCCCGATTCGCGCTTTCCGTAGCGTTCGGCTGCCGATTCTAAACTACAGATTTCTGGGCCGCACCATCCTCGCCACGAGCTTCGCGATGACCTGCGGCTCATGTTCCCCCGCAGAACCCTCAAGCGTATACGACCGCTCAAACGCGTTCGGCCCGACAATCTTCATTTCCCATCGGTCATTTGCCTGCGCCCCCCCAATCGAAACCCGCCAATCCCCAGGCCGATCCGCAAGCACGTGTTCGACGATCGCGACCACGTCGCGTTGCAACTCCCGATTGCCGGTATTATGCATCTCTACAGTCACGCCCATAGCGAATCACTGTAAGCTCAGCACGTTATGTGGGTGGCGCCATCGATCTGGATGGAACCGAAGGAAAACTTGTCGAAGCGCATAGGTTGCACGCCCCCGCACGTTCACGCGCTCTTTTTCGACGTGATGACGGTAAAGGCGGACCAGCGCTGCTCGACGTTCCTGCTGCGGCAATGCGGGCACACGACCTCGCCCTCCTCGTAGTCGACGAGAGATAGG
>Ga0181530_10006468_pt1 | contig 11538 bp, 9 predicted proteins | sample PEATcosm2014_Bin_42_FD_119769 | JGI IMG/M metagenome (GOLD analysis project Ga0181530, IMG submission 119769) | Peatland microbial communities from MTU Mesocosm Facility, Houghton, MI, USA - PEATcosm2014_Bin10_60_metaG | ecosystem: Environmental > Terrestrial > Soil > Wetlands > Peat | place... | reverse complement strand
CCACAAAGAACGCATCAAGCAGATGCGCAAGCAAGTGGACGTGCTCACCATGTCGGCCACGCCCATTCCGCGCACCCTGCACATGTCGCTGGTCGGCCTGCGCGACATGAGCGTGATCGAAACTCCTCCCAAAGATCGCATGGCGATTCAGACCGTGGTCGCCAGCTGGGACGACAAATTAATCCAGTCGGCGGTTGAACAAGAATTAGAGCGCGGTGGCCAGGTCTATTTCGTCCACAACCGGGTCGAGAGCATCTGGGAAATCGCTGCCAAGCTGCAGGAACTGGCTCCCAAGGCACGCATCACCGTCGGCCACGGCCAGATGTCGGAAAGCGAACTCGAAAAGGTGATGCTGAAATTCATGCATCACGAAGCCGACATCCTCGTTGCCACTACGATTATCGAAAACGGCCTCGACATCCCGCTCTGCAACACCATTCTGATCAACCGAGCCGACCGCCTGGGATTGTCCGAGCTTTACCAGTTGCGCGGCCGCGTCGGCCGCTCGAACCGCCGGGCTTATGCGTATCTGCTGATCCCGCGGGAGGTCGAGCTGACGCCGCTTGCACGGCGTCGTCTGGCAGCGTTGAAAGAATTTTCCGACCTCGGCGCCGGATTCAAAATCGCCGCGTTGGACTTGGAGTTGCGAGGAGCAGGAAATCTTCTCGGCGGCGAACAGAGCGGACACATCGAAGCCATCGGCTTCGAGCTATACACGCAGATGCTCGAACGCGCCGTCCGAGAAATGAAGGGCGAAGCCGCACCGGAAGAAGCCGGAACCCAGCTCAATCTCGGCCTGAATATTCGCATCCCGGCCGACTACATCCCCGAAGAAAATCAGCGCCTGCGCATGTACAAGCGCGTCGCCGGCGTGGAGACCGAATCGCAACTCGGCGACGTTGGCGCAGAATTACAAGACCGATACGGCCCGCCGCCGCCCGCCGTGCGCAACCTGCTCGACTACGCCTCGCTCAAACTGCTTTGCCTGCGCGTGGGAGTAAACGCGATCGAGCGCAAGCGCGATTCCGTGACTTTCAAGTTCCGCCAGAACGCTGCCGTAGATCCCGAACAGCTGGCGAGATTCGTCTCCGCCCAGCGCGGCGCCCAGTTCACTCCGGATGGCATGCTGAAGTTCTTTCTGAAAGGGGCGTCGGCAGACGAAGTCCTGCGCGCCCTGCGAACAGTTTTGGAGCAACTGGCGAGCGAGGAAGCGGCGTCGGAGGTGGGATCGAATGTGGGCAGGAACGAACCCGAATAACGATAGTAGGGCAGTTTGAATTCTTGCCCGGCGTCATCCTGAGCGTAGCCGTTTTTCAGGCGGAGCGAAGGATCTCGCGTGGGCGCAGCGCGTGCGTATACTGCGCGCGAGATCCCTCGCCCCGCTGGTGAAAGCGCGGGGCTTCGGGATGACGCCGAGGTGGGATCCAACGCGAGTGGGAAGACGCCTCAGTGATGGGGCCAGCGCACCAAGGCGTTAATGCAAGTTAGATAGCCAAAAAAGGCCATCATGAGGGCGGCAACGAGTAGCTGGGACAGCGGCTTTTCGCTGATCGTTACATCTAACTGACTTATTGCACGGCGGAAAGTGTAATAGGACACGCCTATCACGGCAATGCCACCCGTGAGCGCGGCCGAAGCCAAGCCGTCGACACGGCCGTGCCAGAATTCGACAGCAACGGCGGTCAGAGCCATCGCCCCCATGATTGGCACACAAATGTTGCCTAGCATTTTGTAGGCTCCAGAAAATGGAAAGTCTTTTAAGAGCGGCAGTTGCATGGAAATCCTCCCCAGAGTGATCACTAGACAGGCTGAGTTTACTCCTTGTCCGATAAGCGGCCTACCCTGAAACGCCCGCAGGGTACAATTGTTTGGCGTCGCGCCGATTTAAGCCAACGACCAACGACGAACGACGAACGACCGCCATGATGAAGCTCCGCAAAGCCGTATTCCCCGCCGCCGGCCTGGGCACGCGCTTTCTGCCCGCCACCAAGGCTCAGCCCAAGGAAATGCTTCCGATCGTGGACAAGCCCATCATCCAGTACGGCGTCGAAGAGGCCATAGCCTCGGGCTGCGACCAGATCATCATCATCACCGGCCGCGGCAAGCAGTCCATCGAAGATCATTTCGACGTCAGTTATGAACTGGAAAAGATGCTTGAGGAGCGCAAGAAGACCGAGTTGCTCAAGATCGTCCGCTCCATCTCCGACATGATGCACGTGGCCTATGTCCGCCAGAAAGAAGCGCTTGGCCTGGGCCACGCCGTGCTCATGGCGCGCGAACTCGTGGGCAACGAGCCTTTTGCCGTGCTGCTGGCCGACGACGTGATTGACAATCCCGTCCCCTGCCTCAAGCAGATGGTCGACGTCTTCGACCAGAAACAATGCTCCGTGATCGCTGCCCAGGTGATCGAAGGCAAGATGATCTCCTCCTACGGCGTCTTCGACGCCATAGCCGCCGACGGATTCAACGGCCGCCTGTTCGAGATCCGCAACATGGTGGAAAAACCCAAGCCCGAGGAAGCGCCGTCGAACCTGGCCATCATCGGCCGCTACATTCTCACCCCCGCCATCTTCGATTGTCTTGCGAAGACTTCCACCGGCGCGGGCGGCGAACTGCAGCTCACCGATGGCATGCGGATGCTGCTCAAGCGCGAAAGAATGTACGCCTACGTCTACGAAGGCCGCCGCTACGACACTGGCGACAAGCTGGGGTTCCTCAAGGCAACGGTCGAATTCGCCCTCAAGCGCGAGGACCTGGGCGGCGCGTTCCTGGAATACCTGAAAGGCCTGAAGCTGTAGTTAAGTTGGAATTCAGACAGAGGAATTTCAGATTTTAGATTTCAGATTGCAGATTTTAAAACTTGAGACTCGCTTTTCAATCTGCAATCTGAAATCAACAATCTACAATCCTCGCAACTTCCTCGACTTCTCTTCCACGCCCCGCGCCAGCTTCTCCTTATGCGCGTGAAGCTTCCTCGCTACTCCTTCATCCGCCAGCCCAATCATCTGCGCCGCCAGAATCCCGGCATTCGTCGCGCCTGGCTTCCCAATCGCAACCGTAGCCACCGGAATCCCCGCGGGCATCTGCACCGTCGCCAGAAGCGAGTCCAACCCCTGCAGCGAAGTCGAAGGAATGGGCACTCCAATTACCGGCAATGTGGTATGCGCGGCGATGACCCCAGCCAAATGCGCCGCCCCGCCGGCTCCGGCGATGATCACGCGAATCCCACGCCCGGCGGCCTTGCGCGCGAAATCGGCGGTGCGATCCGGTGAGCGATGTGCCGAGGTCACATCAATCTCATACGCGATGCCGAACTCGTCGAGCGCCTTGCCCGCCTCGCGCATGATCTCCAGATCGGAATCACTGCCCATCACAATCGAAACCAGTATCCGACTCATCATTCCCTCGTAATCAAAACTGATTTATGAGAATGTCATCCTGAGCGGAGGATGTGCTTCGCGAATGCGAAGCGCATCCGCAGTCGAAGGATCCCTTTCCTCCCGACCACCCGGACGCCTAAAAGGAGTTTCCACCAATCCGCTTTTCAACTCGCCTGAAAACAACAAAGTAGTAGATCGTTGCTCCCACCCAATTTCCTAGGAGAATGAGACCTAGCCAGAACGCGCTAATTCCTCGCTCAGTGTGATCACTCTGCCACCAGTATGACAACATGCTAAACCACACGAACAATGCCGAGCCTGCCGCGACTATGCCGACTAACGTCCCGCTGACCCAGAGCGCCCATCCCTTGAGAGGAATCATGGCATCAGTCCAGGAAAAGATGTTCGCCAAGACGCCGAGCAGAAGGCACACGGCAAGAATTACGCTAGCGCCGAGATAATACGGCTGAAGCGCTGGATCGAGAGTCCAGTGCTTCGCCGCTGGACGGCTTTCTTCCATTGTCGCCACTACCTACTTCAGCGCCCTTGCCGCAATATCTTTCCGATAATGCGCCCCGTCAAACTTGATCTTCGCGCATGCGTCATAGGCCCGTTCGACCGCCGTCTCCAGATCGCGCGCCCGCGCCGTCACGCCCAACACGCGCCCGCCCGCGGTGTAATAAGCGCCATCGCGCTTCGACGTTCCCGCGTGAAACACTTTCACGCCCTCCGCCGCGCCCGCATCATCGAGTCCGTCAATGCGCTTGCCCACGGCAAAGGTCCCCGGATACCCGCCCGACGCGATCACCACGCACACCGACGCGTCCTGGGACCACTTGAAATCTCCTTCGCTCAAACGGCCTTCAATCGAGGCCTCCAGCGCCTCGGTCAGATCGCTCTCCAGCCGCATCAGAATCGGCTGCGTCTCGGGATCGCCAAAGCGGCAGTTGAACTCCAGCACCATGGGACCGCGAGCGGTCATCATCAGACCGCAGTACAGCACGCCCTTGAATTCCGCACCCTCTGCCTTCATCCCCGCAACCACGGGCTGCGCGATGTGGTGGACCAGCCAGTCGCGCATCTGCTCGTCCACAATGTCAGCCGTAGAATACGCTCCCATGCCGCCCGTATTCGGCCCCGTGTCGCCATCGCCCACCCGCTTGTGATCTTGTGCCGCCACCAGCGGCGCCACACGCTCGCCGTCGCTGAACACCAGAAAGGAAAGCTCGTCGCCTTTCAAACATTCTTCCAGCACCACCCGCGCTCCGGCCTCGCCCAGCATTTTGCCGCTCAGCATCTCCGCCGCCACGCTGGCCGCTTCTTCCTTGCTCTTGGCGATGACCACGCCTTTGCCCGCCGCCAGTCCGTCGGCCTTGACTACGACCGGCGCATGGAAATGCCCCAGCGCCGACCGCACCTGCTCAATCGAATCACAAATGGCGAACGGAGCTGTCGGGATGCGGTGGCGCTGCAGAAATTCTTTGGCGAAGCTCTTGCTCGACTCCAGTTGCGCCGCAGCGCGCGTCGGCCCGAACGCGGGCCACCCGCGCCGCGTAAACTCGTCCACCACCCCCAGACTGATAGGCAGTTCCGGTCCGACTACCGTCAGGTCCGGCTGCAAACGCGCGCCCAGCGCCGTGATGGAGTCCAGGCTCTTCAGATCCGCGGCCACGCACTCCGCCTCTTCCGCGATGCCGCCGTTTCCCGGCGCGCAGTAGAGTTGTTGCACCCGCGGCGATTGCCGCAGCTTCCAGATCAGCGCGTGCTCGCGCCCGCCGCTACCCAAAACCAGAACTTTCATAAGGCCAGAGGAATTAGGTTAGGAGCACGAGGGGAAGCCTGTCAAACGGTCTATAGCCGAGTTTCGATTTCCGATTGCCGATTGAAAAATCCAGTGCTGCTAAAATGGGCAATTGGAAATCGACAATCGGCAATTCTGGATTAACCACGCTTAAGCGCACGCCGTATAATCCTCCTCAGTGATCACCGTCTCCAAAGAAGACTACCTCAAGTCCATCCTCGAAGGCGAAAGCGAGGGAGAAGCCGTCATCTCGGCGCGTCTGGCGGACCGGCACAAGGTTTCGCCGCCAGCCGTAACCATGGCCTTGCGCCGCCTGAAGAAGGATGGTCTGGTGCATGTTGATGGCGGCGGCGAAGTGCGCTTGACGGCAGCCGGGCGCAAGATCGCCCGCAAGCTGACCCTGCGCCACCACCTGATCGAGCGCATGCTGTCGGAAATCTTCGGGATGGAATGGTGGAAGGTGCACGATGAAGCCGAGCGCCTGGAGCACGCCGTCTCCCCGGATTTCGAGGCGAAGCTCCTGGCCAAGCTGGGTTCGGCCGGCGCGTGTCCGCACGGCAACCTGAGTGAAGTGGAAAGTCCCGCCAGCCGCCGCAAGCGCGGCCTGGTCCTGCTCGCCGACGCGGAACTGGAAAACACCTACATCGTGAGCGGCATCTATGAGCGCGACCGCCGCCTGCTCGAATTTCTCGAGACCCGCGGCATCCGTCCGGGATCCCGCTTGCGCCTGCTAGAGCGCAACTACGACCAGACCCTGACTCTGTCCACCCCCGCCGGAACCGTGTCTCTGGGCCCTGCCGCCTCCGGCCGAGTCTGGCTCGCTCCCGCAGCGCGCGCCAGACCCTGAATCCGGCGTCTTCCCCCACGCCATTTTCCACCGGCATTTTGCACAATGTCCGGCAAAATCAGCCCTTGTAATCGACCCTGAAATGGTTAACTATAGTTTACATCTTGCTGTATACTCACGCTAACACATTGGTGGGCTGCGTCATGGGGGTTCGCCTTTGTTGCGGCTCTCACAGAATGAATGAGCAGATACCGAAATCGCTGGGGGATTCCTGTTCAACTTTCTCAATAACCGGATGACCGCGCCCGATGCCGTCGTCATCACCCACGAGGACATTGACCGCGCGCACGACCGCGAGCGCGTCCTCGAGACCCGCACCCGGCGCGGATTATGGTCGCGGACCCGGTTGCTCTGGCTGCTGATCGGTCCCGGCATCCTCGTCATGCTGGGCGAGAACGACGGCCCCAGCATGGTCTCCTATGCCGCCACCGGCGCGCGTTTCGGCATTGGCTTCTTCCTTCCATTCGTGGTGCTCACTTTCGTCATGGCCTGCGTGGTGCAGGAAATGACCGTGCGCCTGGGTGCGGCTACGCACCGCGGGCACGCCGAACTGATCTTCGACCGCTTCGGTCCCTTCTGGGGATGGTTCTCCATGGTGGACCTCATGGTGGGCAACTTTCTCACCCTCGTCACCGAATTCATCGCCGTCCGCGCCGGGCTGGGATTCTTCGGTGTCCGCCCTGCCGTCGCGGTGCTGTTCGCCTGGCTGGTCCTGTTCGCTGCGCTCATGGCTCACCGTTACTGGACGTGGGAGCGCGTCACTCTCGCCGCCGCCATGTTTAATCTCCTCTTTGTACCCGTGGCCCTGCTGAGCCATCCTCATTGGGGAGCCGTTGGCAGCGCGATGTTTACCTGGAAACCGCTTCCCGGCGGCGTCACCCAAGATACCGTGTTGATTCTTCTCGCCGACATAGGTGCCACGGTCACCCCGTGGATGCTGTTCTTCCAGCAGAGCGCGATCGCCGACAAGGGCCTGACCACCCGCGACATTCGTTTCGGCCGCGTGGATACTCTGCTGGGAGGAGCTTTGGCCGCGCTGGCCGCGCTGGCCACGATTGTGGCCACTGCCCCGCTGTTCGCGCATGGCATGTCTGCGGGCAACTTTCAAGCTGCCGAGTTTGCCCAGGCGCTCCAGCCCTTTGTCGGCCGTTGGGGCTCCGCTCTTTTTGCGCTCGGCATGTTTGAAGCGGGAATGGTCGCCGCTGTTACCATTTCCACCTCCTCGGCTTACGCTTTCGGAGAAGTCGCCCGCCGCCCCCACAGCCTGAATCTCCCCTTCCGCCAGGGCAAATCTTTCTACCTGGTTTTGCTTCTCGAAGCGGCAGCCGCAGCGGGGTTGGTCTTGATTCCTGGCATTCCGCTGGTCTACGTCGTGCTGGTGGTCAACGTGATTGCGGTCCTCGCCATGCCACCGGCGTTGCTTTTTCTCTACATGCTGGTTAACGACCGCGAAATCATGGGCGAACTGGTCAGCCCCTGGTGGGCCAACGTGCTCGCTTTGGGCGTGGTTGTTGTTCTAGTCGCGGCCGGAGTGCTGTTCGGAGTCAGCGTCGTCGCGCCCCACGCTCTGGCGTTTTTTGGAGGCAAATAGATGAAACCAAAATTTGATTCTGCCCCTGCCGCTGAAGTAGGCCGCGAGGATCTTGCCTCGGTGGTGTCGGCGCTCGAACCCGACCAGCTCATCTCAACTAAAGAAAAACACCACTGCCCACGTCGCCAGCTCACCGGCACTGAGATGGTCCTGTTCTGGGCCCTCAGGATTTATCTCGTCTTCATGTTTGGGGTCGTGCTCTACCAGGTCTGGACCGGAGCGCGCTAACTTGTCCGTCGACCGCGAGGAAGAACGAAGGGAGCTTGACGCATGATTCGTGGAGTTCACATCGCCCTCGCTCTTGTCGCTGTCGCATTATTCTCTCCGCCTTCCTCGTCGGGCCAAGGGGAGACCACCAGCGCCATCGTTGGTGAAGTAACGGACGCCACGAATGCGGTTGTGCGCGACGCCACTGTGACGATCACGAATCACGAGACTGGCCTGAAGCGCACTGCCCGGACCGATGACGCGGGACGGTTCAACTTCACACAGCTAAAGCCGGGCACCTACTCGGTCCGTGTGGAAGCGCCAGGCTTCGATCCGCAGCAAAATGACAACGTCATTTCGGGCCTGGGCCAGAAGCAAACCATGGATTTCACCCTGACGGTAGCCCGCTCCAATGAGGCGGTTGAGGTCAGCAGCGAGCCTCCACTCATCAACCCGGAAAACGCAAACACATCGACCACCTTCGATGCGCCGACTCTGGAGGATTTGCCGAATCCGGGCGGCGACCTCACCTACCCTCTGCAGTTTGCGCCTGGAGCCCTGATCAACACGGCAGGCAGCAGCAACGACTTCGTCGGCGGCAGCAATGGGTATGGCAACGTGGAGTTCAACGGGCTGCCTGCCCTCTCCAACGGCTATATCGTTGACGGCTTGGAAACCAACGACCCGCTCACGAATCTCAACAGCGGCCTCTCCACCAACCTCGTGCTGGGATTGAATTCGATCTCGGAAGTTACGGTCAACACTCTTTCCTACTCCGTGGATCAAGGACGGTATGGAGCATCCCAAGTCGACTACGTCACCAGGTCTGGCACGAACAGGTTTCATGGAAATCTCTATGAACTGTGGAATGGTTCGCTGCTGAATGCAGCCGACTACTTCACCAACGCGACGCCGGGGAATCACAAGCCCAGATCGACCGTGAATCACTTTGGGGGTAGTCTGGGCGGCGCGATTGTGCACGACAGGCTCTTCTTTTTCTTCGACAGCGAATGGGTTCGGATCGCGCTGCCCATCGTCACGCCCACGATTGTTCCCACTACAGCATTCCAACAATACGTCTTGCAGCAACTTTCCGGGAGTCAACCAAACGGCTGCGGGTCCAACCCGGCTGAGAATTGTCTTTTCTATCAACAAATGTTCAAGCTCTATGGAAATACCAGCGGTACACCCACGGCGATACTTGGCTGCCCGCTTGGCGCCGGGGACGGGTGCGCTAACCGGCAGAGCGTTTCGCACTCCAGCGACGACCATGAACAGGTCCAGACCGTCCGCCTTGACTACAACCTCAACCCGAAAGATACAACCTGGTTTCGTTTCCAGGCCGACACAGGTGTGCAAGCTGCCTACACCGATCCAATCAACTCGCTGTTCGATGCGGTCTCTCCTCAGCCTCTCTACTCGCTTGCCGCGGGATACACGCACGTCTTCTCTCAGAATCTGGTCAACTACTTCAATCCTGCGTTCTCCTGGTACGAAAGCCTGTTTGGCCCCAGCAACTTTCCGCAGACACTCTCCGCGTTCCCGATCGTTTTACAGGGCAGCGGCGCGAATGCCTTCACGCCCCTCGGAGGGCTTGACAACACCTGGGTGCAAGGCAGGCGCGCATCCCGGTTCTTTCTCAATGACAACCTTGCCTGGAGCCATGCCGCTCACGAACTGCGGTTCGGAACCAATACCCGCATCTTCCGCCTGAACGACTATGACTTCGGAGAAGGCACGGTTCCCACCGTGACTTACGCCAACTTGCAGCAATTTATCGATGGAGTAGCGACCACCGCGTCGAAGACGTTCCCGTCAAACGCAAATGAGCCCTTCAACTTTCTCAATCTCGATGTCTACGCGCAAGACACCTGGAAAGTGATCCGCACTCTGACCTGGACGTTCGGCCTGCGCGACACCTTCAACTCCAATCCGCTGAACCCGCATGATCAAGTCGCGCGTCTTCGCGGCTCTTTCAGTTCCATCTCCCATGATGTCAATCAACCGCTGAATGCCGCCATCCAAACTCATCTCGGCAATCTGTTCTCGTCCACTCCGCTGGCGATTTTGCAACCGAGAACCGCCATTGCGTGGCAATTTGAATCGAAGTCGGTCCTCCGAACAGGCTTTGGCATCTTCAGCGATATCTTGCCGGGCAGTGTTGCCGATCTGATCGGCGCCAATCCTCCATACGACAAGACATTTCAGGGAGGCCTGCTCGGCACCGTGGGCGGCACAGCCATCGCGCCCGGAGTGCCCAACGGTGCCGTCGACGCAACCATTGCCGCGAATCAAAACTTCACTTCGGGATTCCCTCAGGGCCAGCTTTCGTGCGCATCTCCACTCTCCAGTCCCGCAACTTGTCTCCCACCGGTGGCGATCACCGCCATCCCCGATGGCAAGCTCCACGCGCCATACTTCATGGAATGGAGCCTGGGAATGGAACATCAATTCGGAACGACGGCCAGCGTAAAAGTGCAGTATGTGGGGACGCGGGCTGTGAACCAGCCGTATTCAACGCAAGTCAACGGCTACCAAACCGTGTGCCGAGGCTGTTTCGCGCCGTTTCCCTACATGCAGCCAACGGATCCACGATTCGGCGCGGTGACGCAGTTCTCCACAGGCGCGAACAGCCACTACAACGGCCTTCAAATGACCGCGATGAAGCGGCTTGGCCATGGTTTGCAGGGACAGGTCAACTACACCTGGAGCCGTTGCATGGATACGGTCTCGAACGGAGGATTCCTTTCGTTTTCCGCGGGAGGGATTCTTTCGCCTCTGCCCGGAGATCTGGCCCGCGATTATGGTCCCTGCGACTACGACATCCGGCACAATTTCAATGCGCAGTATGTGTATCAGTTGCCGATCAGAGTGCGCAATCATTCGCTGGGCTACGCGCTGAACGGCTGGCAGATTTCCGGAACCATGTTTTGGCACAGCGGCGTCCCGTTCTCGGTGCTGAGCACGCCTTATTCGGCAAACGGAAACGGCATCGTCCAGGGAAGTGGCCCGCAGTTTGCCAGCATCGTTCCCGGCGTGCCGCTGTATGACCATCATCTGATTCCAGGCGTCACCCAGCCAGGAACGCTGCAGTGGCTCAATCCAGACGCTTTCGTCTCAGCTGTCGATCCCACCACGGGGCAGTGCAAAGGCAGCGACACCCCAGAGAATTGCCAGTTCGGGAACCTCGGCCGCAATGCCCTGCGTGGTCCCGATTTCCTCTGGAGCGACTTCTACCTGACAAAATTCCTTCCCTTGACCGAGCATGTGAAGCTGCGATTTGAGGGGCAGTTCTTCAACGTCTTCAACCATCCGGATTTTGGACTTCCAAGTATGGCGCTGGCTGGCATTCCCGGAAAGCCTTCCACGCAGACTGGCCTTGGGGCACTCACCTACACGACTTCTCCTCCGACCGGCTTGCTGGGCGTCGGTTTGGGCGGCGATAGCAGTCCGCGAATGATCGCGTTTCAGGCGCGGCTGGAATTTTGACGCCTGCCATACGACTACTCAGCAATCCCCTCCGAAACCCATTACACTATTGAATAGTGATTTCGTGAGCCGCGCACGCCTGTGCGCGAGATTCCCAAGGAAGGCCATCATGTCGGTGAACAGTTTCAACAGCCGCTCCAGCCTCAAGGTTGGCAACAGGGAATACGAAATCTACCGTCTCGACGCGCTCGACAAGCAGGGCATCTCCACCACGCACCTGCCT
>Ga0181530_10006466_pt1 | contig 11540 bp, 9 predicted proteins | sample PEATcosm2014_Bin_42_FD_119769 | JGI IMG/M metagenome (GOLD analysis project Ga0181530, IMG submission 119769) | Peatland microbial communities from MTU Mesocosm Facility, Houghton, MI, USA - PEATcosm2014_Bin10_60_metaG | ecosystem: Environmental > Terrestrial > Soil > Wetlands > Peat | place... | reverse complement strand
GGACCGGATCGAGTCGGATTGATGTTCACCTTTGCGGCGGCTGCTTACAACCTAATCAGGATGCGAAACCTGATGACGCAGCCTGCCTGAATACGAGTGGGGCACGTACCCAGCACCCGAAAAGCGATCACCGCAAGACCAGATCGGCGCATCTCAGGCCAACTCAGGTAGAACGAAATTGAAAAACCTTACCCGGACAAACTCAGATGCCACTTTTCAGCAGCCTGCTAGCCTAAGAGCGGCAATGCTACCCGATTGCGACAGCGTGGCCTGGCACTTTTCTGGCCCACTGCCTGGAAGCCGTGATTCCTTAATTAGTTAGTTAGTGCCGTGTACTGCCGGCCAGCCCCCCTTTGCCGGTCATTCCGCAAATACGCTATAAAAGGTTTCCCGCATGATTCGAGCGGCTGTTTCCACGATGCTCGGCACAACAATTGCGACCAATTGCGGCACTCTCCGGAACTGAATGGACGGGGAAGTGGGATGGACGAACTTCGAAAGGAACTTGTGGACGTCGAGGTATGGCGTGCCCTCACCGGAACCCTCGGCATTTCGTCTCGCTGAGAGGTACGTATCGCCTTTCCCTGCTTCCTGCGTATGGCTCTTCCAAAGGTATCCCCTCCCGTTGGTCGGGGCCGAGATATACACGTTGTTCGGGTGCTTATCGCGCCCCTGAGTTACATTTTCATTTGGCTGAACCGAGACCGTTTTCAGTTACATCGTTAAATGGCTCGACAGGCATTGCTGGCCGGCCGCGACCCACCCGGTTCCGCCGTCAAAAAAGGACTATTCCAATTTCAGGGTCAATATGGTCAGCGAGTGGGCGGGGAACTTGTAAACGAAGCCGTTTCCGGTTGCGCTGACGGCGATGGTGCGAGTCGTGGGACGGACTTTCTTGTCGTCCTCGAACGTGTTGACGGCTTTCAGGTCGGGGTGGTTCATCTCCCACACGCCGATCTCGGCGGGAACCCGTTCCCCGGCGCTGTCGATGCGCGCGGCGATGTCCAGCTTGGAGCTACGGTTGAGAACATTGAGGAAAGCGCGCCGGCCTTTCTCGTCCCAAGTGGCAGAGACGTCCAGGTAGCCGACTTGCCGGCCGTTGTAGTCGTAGGAAGGAGTCGTCACCAGCGCGTCAAGCGACTGGTTGCCGCGCTGCTTGCCGTACTCGACGAGCGGCCAATAAATGGTCTGCAGAAAGAGGCCGTTCTTGTTGGTCACAATCGGCGCAATCACATTCACCAACTGCGCCAGGTTGGCTACTTTCACCACGTCGGCGCGGCGGATGAAGGAGTTGAGAAACATGCCCATGGCGAGCGCGTCTTCGGCGTTGTAGCGCTCCTCGAGGCCTTTGCGGCCGGTAGAGAACTCGGTTCCGCCGGAGGTCCGATACCAGACATTCCATTCGTCGAACGCGATGTAGATGGGGCGGCGAGTGGTCTGCCCTTCGCGGGCAGCCTTGATTAAGCCGTCCACGATGGCGATGCGCCGGTCGATGTCGGAGCCGGCGGCCAGAAACTTCTCGAAGTTATTGTCCCGGTTGCCGATGTAAGTGTGCAGGGAAAGATAGTCGATATCGTTTTTCAAATACTCGAGGACCGTGCGATTCCAGCCGATCCAGTCGTTGCCGGGCGAGAAGTTGGAGCTGCCGCTGGCGATCAGCTTGATGGAATCGTCGGCGCGGCGCATGGCTTTGGCGGCCTCGAGCGCAAACTTGGCATAATCTTCGGCGTTGCGGTGTCCCAATTGCCATGGCCCGTCAATTTCGTTGCCGAGGCCCCAGATTTTGACGTTCCACGGCTTATCGCGGCCGTTGGCGCGGCGCAGGTCGGCATAGTACGTGTGATCGGGCTCGTTGCAGTACTCGACCCAGTGCCGGGCTTCGTCGATGGTACCGAGACCGGCGTTGATGCAGACGTAGGGCTCGGCGCCGATTCGTTCGCAATAGCGCAGGAAATCGTCGGTGCCGAAGCGGTTCGATTCGAGGGCGCCCCAGGCGTCATCGCGCCGCACCGGACGCTTCTCCCTGGGGCCAATGCCGTCCTCCCAATGATAGCCGGAGACGAAGTTGCCTCCCGGCCAGCGGAGCAGCGAGACGTTGAGGCCCTTGGCGGCTTCGATCACGTCCTTGCGGAAGCCGTCGGCATCGGCCAGAGGGCTTCCCTCGTCATAGATGCCGCCGTAGATGCAGCGGCCGAGGTGTTCGGCGAAGTTGCCGAACAAATGAGGGTCCACCTGTCCGATGACGCGTTCGGTGTCGATCTTGATGCGCGCTTCGGGCGGTGCCTGCGCAGCGGCGAGCGCGGCAGCGGCGAGCGCGGCGGCGAGCGGTGCAGCGGACCTCACGAGGCGGCGCCAAATCCCATGATTCACTCCGTTCGACATGGCCTATCCTTCCTTCCCCGCGGCACCGAGCAGGATGCGGCTCGCTTGTGCGGCGGGGAGCCAGCCACTCCACCCCTGCGCACCGCCGCACCACCCGCTGCGCGCGCTCATGCGGATTCAACGATCAAATTCGCGTACTGAATGGTGTCTCCCGTTCGGATCAGGCCGATTGCATCGGGGACACGCTGCTTGAATTGAACGTGCGGTTCAAAGACAAGCGGCACGCCGGAAAGCGCCTGTTCGAATTCTAATCGAACATCGTTGCCGTTTGCGGCGAGAAACTCCTCTGCCATGAAGGCCCGGCCGGCCACGAAGTTGGCACGGATCGCCCGCATCACGTCGAGCACTGTGGGTATGTCGTCGACCAGGGAGATATCAACCGTTTCTAACCGCGGCCAGAACGGAAAACCGCGATCCGCGATCACCAGCGTATTGGTATGGCGGACGCGGCTGATGAGGGAGTTAATCGCCGGATTCAGAATTCCAGTTTTCAGCATAAGCGGGAGCACTCCTCCGCACGGAATCGCACAGGTTAACCCAGCCTGACTCTCACGCGCAACGAACCGGGCACGGGGTCTTCGGAAACCACGATCATGTATCCGCCGCCGCACCCGGAGTACATTGCGCCAGGGTACCGGGATTGAAACCAGCAGAGAATCGCTTTCAAATCGAGAGGAATCGCCGGATGCTGCACGGTCTGCGGCAGAATCGCTTCCCAGCAGCGCATGCAATGGTTCATGGCGGCGCCAAGACGGCGGATGTCCGTGTTCAGAATGGCGTCGAAACAGTCCTTGCCGGTGCGGCCCAACTGCGCGATCCACGCGGGATCGAGGTTCTGGATGCCCAAGGGACTGTAGCCGGCGGGACGCTGGTTGATGGGGACCAGAGAGAACACTCTTTCCACCCAGCGCCCGACCTCCGGGTCGCAGTTGGATTCGACATGCGCCGGAAACCTTCCCTCGTCGACGCCGGCATCGTAATCGAGCCGGCTGACACCGGGATAGAGCAGCCCGATCATGTCTTGCGAGCCTGACGGTTCGGCCTTCCCGGCATTCTCCGCCCAGTACAATTCGCGGACGAGCTCCGCCCGGGGCCGGTCGGGCAGGGCGCCGTTCCACAGGCTGGTGGCAATCCGGCGCGTGCTGCTGGCCATGCCACAGCGGTCCATGAACCAGCACGCCGGCTCCAATGCCACCACGACCATGGAGCCGGGAGGGTCCGGATTGTGCCTCGATAGGAGCGGCTGGTCAATCCACCCGCCCGCCAATGCCATTCGATGCGGGATTCTGCTGGTGATGAAGGCGATGTCCTCGGTCTGGCTCCCGCTATCCGGGAGCGGTGCGGGCGAAACCGCCGCCATGGTGGTGGGAGGCTCCACGGCTAGTCTTTCACGACGCGTTTGCCGGCCTTGCGGTCCGCGTACTGTTGCGCGATCCACGCGTAGGTCTTTTCCATGCCGGTACGGAGCGGCGTGTGGGGTTCCCAATCGAGCACGCTTCTGATGAACGTATTGTCGCTGTTCCGCCCGGCGACGCCTTTGGGAGCATTCAGATCGTAAGTGTGCCGGAGTTTCACTTGGGCGATTTCTTCGACCATTTTGGCCAGATCGCCGATCGAAATCAGCTCGCTCGAACCGAGGTTGACGGGCGTCGCGATCAACCGGTCGCAGTGCATGATCTGGTCGATGCCGAGCACGCAGTCTTCGATGAAACAGAAACTGCGCGTTTGTGAACCGTCGCCCCAGATGTCGATGGTGGTTTCACCGCGGTCCAGGGCTTCGATCACCTTGCGGCTGAGCGCGGCGGGCGCCTTCTCGCGGCCTCCGAACCAGGTGCCGTGGGGTCCGTAGATGTTGTGGAAGCGGGCGATGTGAGTTTCCAGGCCCCGTTCCGCCCAATACTCCTGGCAGAACATCTCCGAAATCAGTTTCTCCCAGCCGTAACCTCTTTCCGCCATGGCCGGATACGCGTCCGACTCCTTGAGTGCGCGGACGTTCGGATCCTGCTGCAGGTCCGTGTTGTACGCGCAGGCCGACGAAGAAAAGAAATAGCGCTGGGCGCCGGCGCGCCAGGCCGCTTCAATCAGATGGGTGTTGATCAAAACGCTGCGCAGGCACTCGACGCGAAAGCGCTCGATGAAGCCCATGCCACCCATGTCGGCGGCCAGGTTGTACACCTCGGCGGCGCCTTCGACGGCCCGAATGGCATTCTTTTTCTCGCTCAGGTCCATCGAGAGCGATTCCACGCCGGGCACCCGCTGATACCATTCCGGCAGGGGCTTGCGGTCGATGGCGCGAATCCGCGTGTAGCCCAGCTCGTGAAAGTATCGCGTGAGCGCGCCCGCGATGAAGCCCCCAGCTCCCGCGATGACGATCAGATCGTCGCGGCCGATCTTGCGGTCGATTCGTACTTCGGAGTTTTCTTTCATGACAGATGGTTTTTTGTCGAACGGCAGAGCAGGGCCGCAATCAGCGGCTCACGGCAAGCAGCAAATCCCGGCGCCTGCGGATTAACGATAAAGTAATCGTTACTAATTGTACCCAGAGGCGCCGCCTATGTCAATTCTGCCGTCCGGCGAGGACATTTCTATTTGGTGTTGATATTCTGCCGTTCGGTCTCACCAGTGTGGGAACTGTCCGGCTCCTGCAAACCGGAACAGTCCCAGGCCGGTTCGCGCCGGCGCCTTGGGTTCTTCGGCGATGCCGAGGAAGCCGGCAACCATCTGGCGCGTTTGCTTCGATAGCGGCAGCCGCTCATCGAGAAATTGGCCGTTTCCATACGCCTCGTGCAACTCGCTCGAGTAATCCCCAAGCGTCGCGCAAACCGGGCGGCCCAGGACGCACTCCAAGTCACTAGTGGAACGCGTTACTCCCTTCGCCAACCGGTTGAGAATCAACTGAATCCGTCCGCCGGTTATCCCCGGCTCGAGAAGCTTGCTCAAGACACGGCCGGCCTCATACAGCGATGGAATTTCGGGCGTGGTGACGACAAACAGCTCACTCACCTCTTCGGTCAGGTTGAGGGAAACCTCGTTGAGCCGTCCGAGATCCACCACGATGTAGCCGTAAAGCGCCCGCGTAAACCTGAGGACGTGACGCACGCGCTCGCCATTGAGCGGCTCGTGAAAGCGCATCGCGCCAGGCGCCTGCAGGACGTCAACCCCATGCGATGTACCGCACACCAGGCTGTTCCAAAAGGACGCATCCAGGCGGTGCAAGTTCATCGACGCCTCGGCGGCCGTGTACTCGGAGTGCACGTCCATCAGGAACGACGCCGATGCGGAGCTGACGTCCAAGTCCACCAGCAACACCTTCTTTTGGGTTTGTCGCCGCAGCTCGAGGGCCCAATGGCACGCGATGGTGGTCGCGCCTACGCCGCCCTTGGCGCCGAGGACGCCCACCACGGTTGCCATCGGAGCCTGTGCCGGCCCGGAGGCATTGTGCCGCCTCAACGTGGCGTATTGCAGGGCACGAGCCAGCGCTTCGGCCGTCAGCTTGCCCTTCACCAGGCAGTCCTGGGCGCCCCGCTCCACGGCGGCGAGCGCCGTCGATTCGCTGTCAAGCCCCGTGAGCGCCACGATGGGTAGCCCGGGCGCGTGCCGTTGGATGGTCAACAACGTCTCCAGCCCATGGGAGTCCGCCAAGCCGAGATCGACCAGCGCCACGTCAAATCTACGCTGCGCCAGCGCGTTTAGGGCCGCCACCAGGCAGTCGGCAGTATGAACCCGAAACAAACTGTTTGCGGCTTCCGCCAGCATCTCCTGCACCAATCGGGCGTCGTCGAGACAATCTTCAAGAAACAGAACTTTGCATTCTGGCATAACCTATTCCCTCCCTATATCGGTATCTATGCTCCGCTCCTTTAGGTTGTGCATGTGTTTGGATACCTAAATGTCCGGTCCGCATGTATCGAGCCGATCCCGGCCTTGGTCATGGCAGTCGCATCAAAAACCCACATAAATCCTGGCTGCTCAAGCGGACGTCGCACTCCCCTGCCCGCTGCGCGAAGGCGCCGGCATCCTCAGCGTTACCCTCCGCGTGGGAAGCGGCTTCAGACAGCGCTTCCAACGAATCCGTGATTCTACTCTGCGTATCCCACACGGACTGGTCCCGGTGTTTCCGTTGCGTAGCGATCCGCTGTTTGGTCTCCTGCACGGCGGAGCCAAGGCTGGTTGTCGATTGCTGGAACCACCGAACAAACTCCTGGCCTTCCGTCTCCAGAAATAGAGCGAGCAGTTGGGCCGGGTATAAGACTTCGTTTCGTCCATCGCCTCTGGTCTTATAGGTCCCTCCCAATGTGCAATAGGGCTTGTGCGGGCCGGAGGGGATCTCGATTCGATAAAACGGCTTTTCGCCGCAGTTCTCCACAAAGATCGAAACTGTCACGGGTGGCACACACTGGCTCGATTTAGCCAGAATCTTCAGCCTCTCTCTATCTCCAACCGGACAGCCGACTAACGAGGCCCTCCGTCTGCCCTTTCCATGTTTCGCCGGGTCAACGCCAATCAGGATAGCTCCGCCCTTCTTCGAATTGGCAAAGCTAACAAAATCGTCGCTCTCCAACCCGGAGATGGATTTCTTGAAAGCTACATCGAAGTCCCCCTCTCGACTTAGCAGCCGATTTGCGCGGTCAGAGATGGCTTGAAACTCCCTGAACTCAACTTCCACCCAGTCCGGGCTGCCAACAAAGAACGACTTGCCACCATCCACGTGCACAAGTGTATCTTCGTTAGTCATGGTCCTACCAGATAGGATAGTGTTGTCAGTCATGCAGCGCATCCCAAGATACTCGTGAAGTTTCCCCCAATCCGGCGCCGAAAAGCCCTTACCCTTTTGGAGTGGTACCGGCTTCATCAGGCCGGCCGCCTCGTAGCGTGGTACAGTTTGCTGAAGATGCAGCCACTGTATGAAACCATCGCTGGCGCGCGGATTTTCGATCTGGCCCAGCCCTACTTTCCCGGCATGCCGCATCACCCCTCGCATCCTCCATTCCTTTTCGGACTGGTGAAGCAGCACGGCGATTATGTGGGCCCGGCAGGAAACAGTTCCGCCGCGGACGCGTTCGCGCTGGGAAGCCACGTGGGCACCCACATCGACGCCCTGTCCCATTATTCCCGCGGCGGCAAGCTGTTCGGCGGCGTCGAGGCGGTGTCCGCACAGTCCCATCAGCAGGGCTTGAGCGCCCACGCAATCGACACGGTAGCCCCGATCGTGCGCCGCGGCGTCCTGCTGGATGTCGCCGGGCACGAGGGAGTGGATGCGCTGCCGGCGGATTTCGAAATCACGCCCGAGCGTCTCGATCAGATCGTGCGCGCGCAAGGGATCGCCGTCGAGCGTGGCGACGTGGTGCTGCTGCGCACCGGTTGGGCGCGCTATTTCGGAGACGCGGCGAAATTCGTGTCCGAAGTGCGCGGTCCGGGCCCCGGAAAAGCGGGCGCGGAGTGGTTGAGCCGGCGCGGGGTCTTCGCCGCCGGATCGGACACGCTGGCCTTCGAGAAAGTGCCGGACGCCGCAATGCCGGTGCATGTCCACCTGTTGGTGGAAAGCGGCATCCACATCATCGAGTGTCTGAACCTGGAGGAGCTGGCCGCCGCGGGGCAGTGGACGTTTGTGCTGGTGGCCGCCCCGCTGAAAATCCGCGGCGCCACCGGCTCCCCCGTGCGCCCACTGGCAATTGTTCCGCATGTGGAGGGAGCATGCCCCGCTCGCTGAGCTGGCCCTGCGTGGGGCGCTGGAGTCGTTCGGGATGGGGAAAATGACAAACAACTCTTAAAAAGCCCGTTGGATGTATACTCGACATTGGGCCAGGACGGCAAGGATGGAAATCTTGCTTATAGTGAATGGGACATGGAAGTCCGAAATGGAAATTCCGGTCACAGAGCCTGGCTGCGCTGGGGTTTGCGTGCCCAGCCAAGACCTCTTGGAAAGGACTATGCGGGCTTGGCCGCAACGCTCGGGCCCGATCTGGAACTTATGAAAACGACGATTCTGTTCTGTCTGGCACTGCTACTGCTGGCATCGACTCTCGCCCAGGCGCAGCCCGCAATCCGGGCCAGCAACGGCGTCCTGAACGCGAGCTCCGGACTCCCTGACGTGGCCCAGGGATCCTGGTTAATCGTCTGTGGCACGGGACTCGGTCCGGCCACGATTTCCGTCCAGAATTCAGCGCCGTACCCGACCCAGCTTTCCGGAACCAGCATCACGTTCACGCCTGCCTCCGGCGGTACGCCCGTCAGCGCGCTGATGTGGTACACGCTCTCGATCCAGCTAGCGGGTCTGCTGCCGTCCAGCACTCCGGTCGGCACCTACAACGTCACTGTGACTTACAACGAGCAGACCAGCGCCCCTTACCGTGTCAATGTGGTGGCGCGCAATTTCGGGTTTGCCACCGAGGCCGAAAACGGCCTGGGCCCCGCTCAGGCCACTTATGGGGGGTGGGATCTCAACCGGTTCACCACCGGCACGCTCGGCGCGTGGAGCCTGCGCCCGGCCAATCCCGGCGACGAGATGGTGCTCTGGGGAACGGGGCTCGGGCCCGACCCGCTTTCGGACATCACTGGCGGCAGCTCCGGCGATCAGACTGCCGCGGGCCAGGTACAGGTGATCGTGGCGGGAATCGCAGTGACCCCGGGATACGCGGGAAGATCGCCCAATTCGCCGGGGCTGGATCAAATCAATTTTACGGTCCCGCTGAATGTTACGCCCAGCTGTTTCGTCAGCCTTCAGGTGACAGCCGGCGGCCGGCTTTCCAACCTGGGATCAATCGCGGTGGCGGCGGCGGGCCAGACCGCGTGCTACAGCCCGGCGCTGACGCACGCTCAGTTGGCGACGCTCGACCAGGGCGGAACCCTCACCATCGGGAGTTTCCATCTCGGCAAGACCTCGACGACGCTCACGGACTCCGGGCACACCTACAACGAGCAGAGCGAGAGCGCCACCGGCTGGTTCGGCACGTACGCTGTCGACACGGTGGCCAACGCGAATTTCGCTCTGATTCAATCGGGCGCCTGTTTCCTCATCGAGCGCACCGGCACGCTCGACCAGATCGGCTTCGGCCTTGCGCCACAATCGCTCGACGCCGGCGCACAGTTGGCGTTGAATGGACCCAACGCTTCGAACATAGCGATCCCGCGTCAATCCGACGACAGCTACAGCGCAATTCTCTACTCGAGCGGGCTGGGCTCAGTCGTCCCCAAGAGCGGCAGCCCCACCCTGGTCGAGGGCACGTACACGGTGTCCGGCACGGGCGGGGCCGACATTGGCAGTTTCTCGGCGGCGGTGAGCCTTCCCAGCGGCTTCACCTGGACCAATGAGAACGCCATCGCGAACCCGATCCCGCGCGCCTCGCCGCTCAACGTCACGTGGACGGGCGGCGGAACGGGACTGGTCACCATTATCGGAACCTCGTCGGTACCAGCGGGCGGAACGGCCGCGAGTCCGATCTACTCCGCGATGGCATTCGACTGCGTTGCGCCGGCCTCGGCGGGCAACTTCACCGTGCCGGCGAACATACTGGAACAATTGCCGGCGGCGTCGGGCGACACCACCAGCCCTTCCATTGGAACCCTCGCCCTGTTCGCAGTGCCGGATCCGAGCACGGGCCAGGGGATGTTCACCGCGCCGCTGACCGCGGGCGGGTATATCGATCAGGGCATCTTGATCTACAGCATCGGCGCGCTGACGACGATCGGATACAACTGAGGCTGTTGCAGGCGCTCCGCGGAGTCTCGTTCCCGCTGGCCGGGTTACCCAGAATCCCGCGCGGACTTATCACAGGGGATCGGGCCCACAGCGCGTTCCACCTCGGGATTTAGCCGTCCGCCCATCCTTGTTCTCACCGCGGTCTCTAGCCACACCCTCGAGTGCCTGAACCTGGAAGAGCTGGCCGCCGCGGGGCAGTGGACGTTTTTGCTGGTGGCCGCCCCGCTGCTGAGAATCCCCGGCGCCACCGGCTCCCCCGTGCGCCCGCTGGCGATTGTGACGGAGGAAAGGGAGGGAAAAGGTCTCGGCTTTGTTTGCCCGTTCCGGCCCGTTCCAGTTTACAATGGATGTATAGGTGTTTATCGACCTAACTGCATAGGTGGCCCATGGAAGAAGCCGTTCGCTGGAACATCAAAGTTTCGAAAGAGACCGATCTCACCCTGCGCACCTTTCTGGGCGCCCAGGGCGCCAGGAAGGGCGACCTCTCGAAATTCATCGAGGAGGCCGTCCGCTGGCGCGTGTTCCATCGCACCGTGCAGGATATCCGGGAGCGCAACGCCGATGCCGACCCGGACGAGCTGCAGCGCATCATCGACGAAACCGTGAGCGAGGTCCGCGCCGAACGCTACGCCAACGGGAAGGCCGATCGAGCCTGATGCGCGTGGTGCTCGATACCAATGTCCTGATTTCCGCCCTCATGATTCAACTGGGCCGCCCGGCCGCCATCTATCGCGCCTGGCAGGAGGGACGCTTCACCCTCCTGACTTGCGCGGAGCAACTCGACGAACTGCGCGCCACGCTGCGCAAGCCCGCGCTCGCCGAGCGCATCAAGCCCTACAAGGCCGGCGCTTTGGTGAACGAGATGAGAGAACTTGCGGAAACCGTGGACGCGTTGCCGCACGTCCGCCGCTCTCCCGATCCCACCGACGATTTTCTGCTGGCCTTATCCGAAGCGGGCAAGGCCGATTACCTGGTGACCGGCGACAAGAGCGGGTTGCTTGCGCTTGAGCGCCACAGAGGCACGCGAATCGTCTCCGCGCGCTCATTCGCCGCGTTGTTTGTGTGAACCTCGAGGAGGCCTGGTATCCGTGAGTCGCCGATCGGCGTTACCGCCCTCGAACTCGGCCGTCCTGTCGCAACGGCCAATATGCGGCACTTTCAGATGATTCCGGGCCTGACAGTCCGGCAGTTCTGAAACCCCGCGGAGCAGCGTGAAAATGCGTCTGTCCCATGGCTGTCCCAACATTGATATGGCTGGTTGCGGCAAACTCTGCCTTTGCAGTAGATTAGCATCGGCATGAATCAAGATCGATTTGGACGGCGGCTGCGGTTCTCCAACACAATGGAGGGCGATGAATGCCGGACGAAGCGTTTTTTCGCAGTTGATGGACTTCTTGCCGCTGCCGGAGTTTCGGCGATGCGTCGAGCGCTATCGCGGAGATTATAGGGTTCAGAGTTT
>Ga0181530_10006462_pt1 | contig 11543 bp, 10 predicted proteins | sample PEATcosm2014_Bin_42_FD_119769 | JGI IMG/M metagenome (GOLD analysis project Ga0181530, IMG submission 119769) | Peatland microbial communities from MTU Mesocosm Facility, Houghton, MI, USA - PEATcosm2014_Bin10_60_metaG | ecosystem: Environmental > Terrestrial > Soil > Wetlands > Peat | place... | reverse complement strand
TCTCGCGCCACATCCTCCACTTTCCGCCCCGCCTCTACTTGCTTCAGTGCCCCGATCATCTGCGCTTCCGTGTGCCTGCTCTTCGACATACTCTCTTCCCCTTCCTTTCGCAAAAATCATACTTAGTTTTGTGCGGAAAGAGGGGAGCAGGTCAATCCTCCACGTTGTTGATATCAGTGCAGGTATCACCAGCTTGCAAGTGCTAGATAATTAAGGTAATGGCGGAGAGGGAGGGATTCGAGTCCGCCTAAGACCGTCAAACAAAGGACTTAGCCGCGCACGGACAGCACAATTGGTACATGTAGGTACATGAAAAACCAGCCATCTGATTTGTCAGTGATTTGCAGACCCAGCGGCCAGGCTTTGCGTCAATGCAGAGCTCACTTGCTTGAGATCGACCATGTTGCGCCCCTCCAGCGCGCAACTGGGGATCTTTGATCTCCTCGCGAGGAAGCACCCGACCCGCGCGATAGGAAGAACGAAACCAAGGCACAGCAGAAGCAGATTAGTTCTTCGCATAAACCGGTCCAGCGCTGCGGGATGGCGGATCGGAGACCGCGCGAATATAGGAAATGAGCGCCTCGATGTCTGACTTGCTGAGAGTGTTTCCCCATGCCGGCATGAGCGCTGATTTGTTGAGAGCCGGGCCACCGTGAGCAATGATGGCGGCGAGATCGGCGTCGCTCATCTTATTCAGAGTGTCGCCTTCGGTGAAGGGGTGCGGCTTGACTTCCAGGTTGTCGTAGTTCGAGACGCGTTCGACGGTGGACTCGGGATTGTGGCAGCGCTCGCAGTATTGATCGTTGAGGTGACGGCCGAGTGTCTGCTGGTAGCCGAGTGCAATCTCTTCGCTCTTGAGCTCGACTTTCTTGTGTGACTTGTCGAAGGTGGAAGCAAGAATCTGGTAGCGTCCGGCCATGCCCCCGAGGGAAACGTTGGTGGTGACCTGGCCGCTGGAATCGGTAAGACCACTGGCGGGATCGAATGTTACCCCGGGGGCGGCGGTGAACTCGACGAGCGCACCCGTCACGGCGTTTCCCTGCTCATCGTTCACCTGGACGATAAGCGGCTGTGGCAGCAAGCTTCCGGTCTGCGCGATCTGTTTCCCCCCGCTCGATTCGACGATGGCGGCGCCGTAGGCGGTCGGCTTGGGGACAACCACGGTCACCGAAGTGGTGCGCGAACAGCAGGTCGCCAACAGTATTGCGAGCACAGCGACCACCAGTGCGACTGCCGAGCTTCGCTCGGCCGGACGGCCGAGGACGGCTGTCCCCACATGAGTCGGAGTGAAGCGGTAGCGGGTCATTTCTTTGCCACCTCCTGTTTGGCTCCGCCTTTCTGCGAAATCAGGAATGCGGTGAGAGCAGCGGCATCTTCGTCACTCATGGCGCGATTCGGCTCGATCGTGCCGGAACGCAGAGCCTGCGGATTTTTCATCCATTGGTAGATCCAGGCCGCAGTGAGGCGCGAGCCAACGTGCGTCAGGGTTGGACCGATATAGCCCTTATCGGTTTTGGTCTCTACAATGTGGCAGCCCTGGCACGAGTACTTGCCATAGAACAGTTGTCTGCCCAGTTCAATCTGGCCTTGCGAGTAGCCGGTCAACGGCATGGAGTCGCGGTCGACCGTGGGACTCTGGTAGACGGTCATGATGTAGTCGGTAAGTTCGTTGGTTTCGGCATCGGTCAGGTTGAAGCGCGGCATCCGGCGAATCAGCGCCGGGCGGAGCGTCCCCGGATTCTTCAGAAAGTCGACCAGCCACTGCCGCTGCACGGAACTGCCTTCCCACGTGAGGTCGGGCGCCATGTCGCCTCCGTGGCCGTTGATGCGATGACAACTGAGACAGGCTAAATCGTTCATGACCTTTCCGGCTTTGCCCGCGGGCTGGTAGTCGGACTCAGGGATCGCAGGCACGGCGAGTGACGGCGGCAGCGTAGTCGAGCGCTCGTTCATCGCGAGCAGAGCCGTGGTCAGCGAATCAATCTGCGCCGGCGTGAACGTGTACTGCGGCATCTTCAGGCCTGGCGAAAATGCCCGCGGCTGCTTGATCTTGCCCGCGATGTAGTCGGGCAGAGTGTGCGGCATCCCCGGCAGGAAGATAAGCTGCGTGACTGGCTTGCTGCCAATGCGGCTGAGTTCCGGGGCGAAGTTTTCCGGTTTCTTGATGCCAGCGATCTCGTGGCAGGAAGCGCAGCCGTAATCGGAAACCAAGCGCTTGCCGTGGGCGATCTGTTCAGGCGTGGCGGCGTCCAAATGGACATTCGCGAGTAGATCGGAATCGGTTTTGGCCAGAAGGAATCCGGAGAGAATCGCGACCTGCGGATCGTTGAAGCGATAATGCGGCATCGTCGTGCCCGCATCGTAGGCGCGCGGATTCCGCACCCAGGCCTGCAACCACCCCGGCTTAACCTTGCTGCCGACGCGAGTCAACTCGGGGCCAACGTCGCCGCCGACGATATTTCCCGCCGCATTCTGCACCGCGTGGCACGAGGCGCAGAACGATTCTCCATAAAGGCTGGCGCCGGCAGCAGGGTCGGAGGAGGGCTTCGCCGAAAGCGCAACCGTATCTCCCGGGACGGCAGTGGAGTTGACGATCAGGAACGCAGACATGTCGCGCGCGTCGTCGTCGCTCAGCTTGAAATTCGGCATGGTCGCCGTGGCGGCGTAGGCCTGCGGATCTTTCAGCCAGGCATAAACCCATTCCCGCGTAGTCTTGTCCGCGATGTGTGACAGCGACGGCGGATCGTCATCCGCCTTCATCGTGCTGCCGTCGGGCAGTTTCACGGTATGGCAGTGCACGCAGCCGTAGCGGGAAAGCAGGCTGCGCCCCTGATTCAATACCGGAGTTCCGGGCAGCGGGCTGCGGTGGCACTCCCCGCACGAAGACTCAATGTACTTTGCCGGAAGAATCGGCTGCTCCCAGGCGAGCGTGCTGCTGTGTGCTTCGGCGACGGTGGTTGCAGCGCCCTGCCCGCGATGACAAACGGTGCATCCGAATTGCTCCATCCTATGGGGAATGACGGGGTGCATGCGGAAAGGCTGGGTGGGAATATCAGTAAGGCTGGCTTCCTTCAGCCCGACGTGACAACTGGTGCAGCGGTCGACCACTCCGAGTTCGGGCAGCCAAATCTGCTGAATACCGCCGTGGAAATGCCGCTGCAGCGTGTTGGCCTCGCTGCGATTGCGGATCATCCGGAGATAGTCGTGCTGGTAGTGACGCCATTCGCTGAAATAATTCTTGGCCGGGGCGATGGCCAGTGAGACCAGGAAGATGAGGCTGACCACGCCAAAGGCGCGAACCGGATCTCCGAACAGATTTTGCCAAAGCGAAGTTAGCTTCTCTTTCATGAGCGCCGCATCCCAATCATCATCCTGAGGGACATCTTTATGAACCCTGCCACGGCCAGACCCACGACCAGCCCGGTCCGCGGAAAAATGTGCCGATGGCGGTAAGCACCACCAGTTCGAATAAAAACCACGTCATCACCCAATAGGAGAGCGGCCTCGCTGCCAGATACCGGCGGAAGGCTGAAGGCGACTCTGGAGAGCTATGCGCCGCCAGCAGCATCACCCCGGCCATGATCAACGTCGGCACAAGAGCGGCGTAGACCTTGAACAAGAGCAGGAAAATCGAGAGAGCGATGGCGACAACATAGAGAATTCGCCGCCGCTTCTCGCGGTCCTTCAGGAACAGACCATCCGCTTCGATGTTGACTCTGAAGTACGGAATGACGATGAGCGCCATCACGACCAGGCCGGGGACCAAAACCCCCGCAACCACCGGTGGGAAGTAATGCAGCATTTCCTGAAGACCGAGGAAGTACCACGGAGCTTTGGCAGGATTCGGCGTGTGAGACGGATCAGCTAGTCCTTCCAGAGGAGCGTTGAATAGCAGCGCGATCCAAACCAGCGCGACGGCCAGCGTCATGATTGCGACAGCCGCGCGGAACAGCACTTCCGGGAAGGTCTGGATTTGATCTTCCGTCTCGGCTTTCACTTGCGCCGAAGTACGCCGCGTAATGAAGACGATGCGGCGGGGAGACTTTTTCGCATTGGAGTCGACGCCGGCGATGAAATCCTTGGGGTCGGCCATGACTACTGGGTCTCCTTCGCATCGGCGGGGATGCCCTGCGTCTCGCCGCCTCTGCGAGATGCGGAAGCTTGAACATCCGCAGCTTGCGTTCGCGCTACCGCGGGTTCGCTGGAGTGCGCGTACAGGCCGCCGTCCTTGCGGATGCGCCAGAAGTGAACGGCGACGAAAATCATTGCAGTCAGAGGAAGAATCATGCAGTGCAGCACGTAGAAGCGCAGCAGCGCGTTGGCGTTGACGGCATTGCCGCCGACCAACAGGAAGTGAATCTTGTCGCCGATTAACGGCACAGCGGACGCGATATTCGATCCCACCGTGATGGCCCAGTAGGCCAGCTGATCCCACGGCAGCAGGTAGCCGGTGTAGCTGAGCAGCAGGGTGATGAGAAGAAGAACGACCCCGATCACCCAGTTGAACTCGCGTGGCGTGCGGTAGGCGCCGCGATAAAACACCTTGAACATGTGCGCAAACACCAGAAACACCATGGCGTGCGCCGACCAGCGATGCAGGTTGCGGAGAAATAATCCGGACGAGACCACGAACTGCAGGTCTTTGGTGTCGCCGTAAGCCTGCGGCACCGAGGGGTGATAGTAAAACATAAGCGGAATGCCGGTCGCGACCAGGATCAGAAACGTGCCCAGCGTCAGCGTGCCCAGGTACCAGGTCGCGCTGAAGCTCAACATGCGCGTGCGGACTTTGGTCGAGAACAGGTGCAGAAACACGTTCTGCTGAATGGCGAGCGCGCGCTTCAGTGTGCTCGACCCGGTGCCGCTGCGGAAGATCGAGCGCCACACGCGAGTTTGGCGCAAATCGTCGAAGTGTTGGTCGATGGTCTTCGTCATGCCGGTCTTCGCCATGCTGATTTTCTCTAAGTCAGACCCTCACGAATGAATCCGGTGCCAGCGGCGGAACGTCAGTGGAGCGATCCACCAGCAGGTCGCCGTCGTCGTTGAGCCAGATCCGTTTCCAGGGCAGCGGACGGGGCGCGGGGCCTTCGATTTTGTCGCCCGGCTTCACCTTGCCTTGCTCCGCAACTGCAAACTTACTGCCGTGACAGGGGCAGGCAATGATGCCCAACTCCGGCTTCCACGCGGTCAGGCAGCCCAGATGCGTGCAGACTGCACTCAGCGAGAAATAGCCCTCCTGGGAGTGGATGATGTAGATGCCTGAATTGACGTCGAGCGTAACCGAGTCCAGCGGATAGCGGTCCGGCTTGCCCTCATTGACCACGGGCGACGGCTCGTAGAGCACATTGGGCTCAAGATACTGATAGGAAAACGCAGCCGTGCCCACCGCCGCAATGCTTAGTGACCCGAGTCCAAGCTTGGTAAAGAACTCCCGCCGGGTAACATCGTCGGTCTTCCTGGCGTCGTCTGCCATCAGCTCCTCTAATTTATTTCTGCAGCCCCGTACCGATCGAGGCCACTGAGATCAAACCCGTGGGCTCGGCGGGGATCAGGTTGTACGACTCCATGGTGATGGTACCCACGGGACAACGCATGGCGCAAAGGCCGCAACGGATGCATCGGGTCTCGTCCTTCAACATAGCGGCTCCGGTGACAATTCCCAGTTCGTCGGCAGCTACCTCGTCAAGTTCCACGCCAAAGCATTCCTGGTTGTCGCGGATGTGCTGCACGGTTTCCGCCTCGAACGAAATGCGGTCGAGCGAAACCAGTTCCAGACATTTTTCCGGGCAGACATCGACGCAGCTGCCACACAGGATGCACATGCTGCCATCTTCCGGAGCGCCCTCGAAAATCGTGTTCACCCAGCAGTGCAAGCAACGCTGCGCTTCGGCTATGGCAGCCGGCGCGTCGTAGCCCACTTCGACTTCGGTGACGCCGGTACGGCGCTCCAGCGGAAGCATGGGGACCGACTGGCGGCTGATGTCAAGGTAGCCGAGCGTCATGGCGTGCCGCTTGAGGACTTCCACTTCGATAATGGGTTCAGGGTGCTTTCCGCCGCGAAGATACTCGTCGATGCCGACCGCCGCACGTTTGCCGTCGCCGACGCTGTCAATAATCAGCCGCGGTCCGAAGACGCAGTCGCCGCCGGCAAAGATGCCGGGCGCGGAGGTCATCAGGGTTTGCGGATTCACCGCAATCAGGCCACGAGGGGAAAGTTCAACTTTATCTTCCGGCGTAAAGAAATCGAGGCGCGGGGCCTGACCGATTGCCATGATGACGGTGTCGCAGTCGATCTGGCTCTCGCTATTGTCATAGAAAGCGGGATTGAAGCGCCGGTTCTGATCGAAGACCCACTTCGTTCTGATCGTCTCCAGAGCGACCACCTTGCCGTTCTGGCCCAGAATTCGCTTGGGACCAAAGCCGGGATGAATAATGATTCCTTCTTCTTCGGCTTCTTCGATCTCTTCGAGCGCGGCCGGCATTTCATTGCGGCGTTCCAGACAAACCAGATTCACTTCGCGCGCACCCATGCGTAGCGCCGAGAGCGAGATGTCCACCATTTCTTTTGTGGCGACGGCGGAGACGTTTTCCTCGGAGGGCTCGACATCCTCGACGCCGGCGGCATGCTGCTTGACCACTTCACGAGCGGCGGAACGCGCCACGTCCATGGCGACGTTGCCGCCGCCGATCACGATCACTTTCTTCCCGATGGTGAACTTGTAGCCGAGATTCACGTTGAGGAGGAAATCGATCCCTTTGTACACGCCGTCGAGATCGACGCCCGGAATGCTGAGATCGCGGCTGCGGTGCGCGCCCACGGCGATCAGAACGGCGTCGAATCCCTGGCGGCGCAGATCGGAGATGGTGAAGTCGCGGCCGGCAGCCTGATTCAGCTTAAGCGTGATGTCGCCAGTCTCAAGAATCTCGCGCACCTGGGCTTCGACCACATCGCGCGGCAGGCGATATTCCGGAATTCCCAGATAAAGCATTCCACCGGCGACCGGAGCGGCTTCGAAAATCGTGACCGCGTAGCCCATCAGAGCGAGATCGTGGGCTGCGGAAAGTCCCACCGGACCTCCGCCGACCACCGCGACCTTATATGGCAACTTCTTCTGACCGCGACCTTCGTTGACGTCGATGGGATGCTTCGACTCGGGCCCATGCTGCTCGGTCAGAAATCGCTTGAGGGCGCGAATGGAGATGGGCCGGTCGATTTCGCCGCGACGGCAGGCAGTTTCGCAGGGATGCGCGCACACTCGTCCACAGATGCTGGCCAAAGGATTGGGATCGCGTGCGATGCGATAGGCGTCTTCGAAGCGCCCCTCAGCAATCAAGCCGACATAACGGCCGGCATTGGTGTGAGCCGGACAGGCCATCATGCAAGGGAAGTTCGTATGCAGCCAATCCGCATCGACCTTCTTGTTTTTGAATCGCTTCAGCATGGCGACAATTTCAATTTTGGCAAGTGCGGACGGCCGAACGTTCTTCGCTGTATCGGATTAAGAAAGAATACGGGGAACGGAGTCAGCGCGGCGCAACCGCTCCCCAGGCTCGAAAGCTCCCTTACTTGGTGAGGGTGAAATCTGCCTTACCCCCGCCAGACACGGTCACAGGCTTGGACTGATTCTTGGCACCTTCATGCCAAACCGTCACTGTGTAGCTCCCATCAGGAACGTCTTTGATCTTGTAGTTGCCGCTGTCGTCCGTTTCGGCAAAATAGGGAGTCGGGCTGACGATGATGTATCCCGCCATGTCCGGGTGTACATTACATAACACCGGCACGACCCCCGCTTTATCGAAGGTAAACGATCGCTTTTCTCCCTTTGGCCACGTACCGAGATTGTGTCCTGCTTTCTTATCGCCGCCGATCGCGGTCCAGAAGACGTTATGCTGCACGGTGTCGCTGTTCAGGAATTCAACTGTCGTGCCCTGTTGTACCGCCATGATGTGCGGCGCAAAGACTAGACCCTTTTGATCCATGACCGGGTGCTCTTTGGGAGCGGGAAACGTCTTGCCCGCAATGGCCTCGACGTAAACTACGGACTGACCCTTCATTCCGGTAACTTTGCCGTCGATATCGCCGGCCCACGCGCCGATACACAAGCCTGCGGTCAGTACCACGAGTACGAATGATTTGTACCTCATCACGTTGTTCTCCTCTCAATTTGTCAAATTGCAATTGATAATCCCTGGCGTGCGTGTCAGAAAATGATCTTCGCATCCAGATAAACTGTGTTGTTCGCGCTGGCGTTGCGACCAGCGCCGTCGTAGTTATTTTGGGCGCCATTGAAGCGCGTGTATCCGGTGTATTGCGCCGCAAGTTGCAGATTCTGCCACGGCCAGAACGAGATGTTTGCAATATACCCGGCGCCACTCGGGTTGCCATTGTAGTTGCCGCTCACGGGTACGTTTGGCGGATACAGTGTAATGTCAGACGTGCCGGTGGTATCGAACCAGCCGAATGTACCCGTATATTTGTTGCCGATATGGTACTCGGCATTTGCCATAACAGTATTCAGATGATGGGGGCCGAACCCGGCCGCACCCTGAACAAGGTAGCTGGATAACAAATCGGAATTTTCGCGGATATACGTGCCCCGGAAAGAGAGCACATCGGTCCGGAATAACGTCCGATCAATCTGAGTGTCAAAGGCATAGTCGGTGTACTCATCCTCCGGGCCCGTCACTCCGTTCGCACCCACGATCTGGTTGGGAGTGGACCGCATGTGCATGCCGTAGGTGCCGATCTCATACTGGGTCTTGGCTGACAATTGCTGCCACGCGACCCGCCAGTAGGGTGCGACCCCGTGAATGTTATATCCGAAACCAGTTCCTGGGTTCGGCTGAGGGCCGCCCACGTGTTCTGAGCGATAAACCGACAGGTCCAGATACAGATGACTGTTCCACATGGCATAGCCGCCGAATCCGGCGACGTCCTGCGCCAAGGGACCGTTAATGATGGGGGTAGCGTTTGGTGTGGGTGCAGAATTGCTGGCGATCCACGGGAAGCCCCATGCCGGCGTACTGTTCCACAGGTCGTCTAAGGTTGGATTGTTGTTGAGGTCCAGGCCGTAAACCAGTTCTTTCCCACCCAGCTTCGTCTTGTTCGCGTAGCGGATGTCCGTGTTATCCATGCTGAAGTTGTCGCCTTGGGTCTCGTAGGTCACCTGCAGAAAGCTACCGATGTTGCTGGTCCAAGCACCAGAAAGGAAGAGCGAAATGTCTTGAGGAAACTGGAAATTGCCATTCTGGGTCGGCGTCACCGTATAAGTCGGTGGAGGTGTTGGATTGGTGGCTACGTTCGGCACCGGTGACTTGGTCGCGGTAAACGAAGTCTCCAGCATTACGGAAAGGGGCAGTGAAGACAAAAGATCGAGCGCGGCACGCTTCTTGCCTCCATCGGCCTTTACGGTTTTGGTGTCATCTCCTCTATCCACGTAACCGAGCAGCTTGAACCTTCGCCCGGCGGGGTTCAGTTCCGGGGGAGCGTAGTGGCAACCGCTGCACGCCAAACCTGTCTGCCGGGCATAGCTTGGCACGGCAGAGACTTCGGGCGGATTCAGTGCGGCCAGATACAGTAGAACCAGGATGGGAATTGCCACGAGGAAGAAAAACGCCACTTTTTTCATCGGGAATCTCCTTTTTGTGTTCGGCATCTCTGTTCTGTGCGCGCAAGACCAGCCGTCCGTACGGTTTCCGGCGCTCCGACTGCCGTCTGGTAGTAGTTGGGGTCACCGGCGCGCGCGTATTGACAGGTGGTACAGGAGGTCGCGTACTGCCGTGAAAAAGTGGCAATACCAAAGCTGCTGACTGTCAGCAGAAACAACGTCAACACTACACTTAGCGCAAACACGGGGCCGCGAGAGCGCATTCAGATCGCCTCCTAAGAATAGGTTTTGAAAAGTTGGAGCCTCTAGTCTTGTTTAAGGATGGGCCAAATATTACCGACGGCGGTAAAGGCCCTGCTAGATAGTGAATCACATATGCGTGTGATTTCAATCACAATCTCGTGGAGCCATCGCAAATGTGCGGGGAGGGCCAGAGATGACCGATTCGGAAACACGACGGCTACTGGTTAAGACACTTCGCCGTGCTCTTCGGATTGAATCGCCTTCATTTGTCAAGTCTGTCCGGTTTTCGTAACAAACCTGACGCGGACATAGTCCCAGCCCGGGCCGCCGTCACGCAGTAAACGGGGCTTCTTCAATCGAGCCACTATGGGAAGCGTCTTCTGGCATAGCTGTCGTCGTTCTCCTTAAAGTGGGGTTCGGCCAACGTTACGTACGTACGTTACGTGTTGAGATGAAAGAACCAGAAATCAGCCGGTGTTTAGGGTAAGAGGTCTAGTTGAACGGTACCGGGCGGAAAGAATGCCCAGGAGAGCGATGACCAAACAGGGATACAACACATGGCTCAACGGCTACGTCATTCCAAAGTGGGGTGACTGCGCTCTACAGGACATGCAAGCCCGGCCCGTAGACCTGTGGTTGCAGTCCCTCGCGCTGGCCCCGAAGAGCAAGGTCCACATTCGGGGCCTTATCCGTGCTCTGTGGGAGTTCGCCATGTGGCGCGGTGACGTGCCAACGCAGCGCAATCCAATGGAACTGGTCACGATCAAAGACGCGACCAAGCGCATGAAAAGAACGCGCAGCTTGACGGTGGAAGAGTTCCAGCGGTTGGTTGAGCAACTGGAGGAACCATTCCGCACTATGGCTCTGGTCTGCGTTTGCTTTGGCCTTCGTATCAGTGAGTGCCTGGCTCTGAGGTGGTCGGACGTGGACTGGTTGAACGGTATGCTTTCCGTTGAACGCGGCATTGTGCATCAGGTGGTTGACGATGTGAAGACACCTGAGTCACAGCGCTCAATGTGCATCGACAGCGAAATGCTGGAGGTGCTGAAGGTATGGAAGCAACGCACTCAGTTCTCTGCCCCGGATGAGAGGATATTCGCTTCTCCAGCGCAGATTGGACGCTTGCCCTTCTCCTATGCGGGAGTATGGCGGGCACTCCGTAGAGCAGCGATTAAAGCGGGCATCGGTCACCTCAGTTCGCACACCTTCAGGCATACCCACCGCTCATGGCTTGACGCGGTTGGTACTCCGGTGGGCGTCCAACAACGGCTCATGCGCCACACCGACATCCGAACCACGATGAACGTGTACGGCACAGCAGCCACAGCGGACATGCGGCAGGCGCACGCGAAAATCGTGCGACTTGCGCTGGCACGGGCTTTAACTGATTTGCGAAGTGATTTGATACTCGGTAAGTGATTGAAAACATGGCGGAGAGGGAGGGATTCGATTACCGCCATTTCTAGCAAGTCCTGGGGACTCCTACACATAGCGATAATACCCTGTGTTTATGAGGGTTTCAAGCACATTCTCGACTTAGGGTCTGTTGTCTGAGACGACCTCTAGCGACCTCCATTGACCATGAAAACGGTGTGCCACGTCAGCGGAAATGGGACAGTTTGAGACCGGAAGTTAAGCTACACATCTGAGATTCAGTTCACCCAAAACAGGGAGTAGACTGGCGGCGACAGCGGG
>Ga0181530_10006461_pt1 | contig 11543 bp, 7 predicted proteins | sample PEATcosm2014_Bin_42_FD_119769 | JGI IMG/M metagenome (GOLD analysis project Ga0181530, IMG submission 119769) | Peatland microbial communities from MTU Mesocosm Facility, Houghton, MI, USA - PEATcosm2014_Bin10_60_metaG | ecosystem: Environmental > Terrestrial > Soil > Wetlands > Peat | place... | reverse complement strand
TAGGCAGCGTATGCAAACTGCGTATTGGCAGTTCTGTTTTTCCGATCGTTTTACGGGAGCTCGGAACCCGGCACGCCTCCCCACCCCGATTCAATCCCGTCGAATCCGTTGCGCCCCCATTTCTCTTGAGAAGCACGGTGGGTACTACAACTCTATTCTAGCATCGGCGATAATCGAGGGATGGGGAATCGCAACGTTCGCTTATCGGTGCTGGTGGCCGCGTTGGCCGGCCTGGCGCTCACCATGGCCTGGGCCGAAACTCCCATGACCGAACTCCAGATCAACGTGAAGACGCAGGGCGGCCACGCCATCGACCGCGCCGAAGTCATCGTGCGCTGGAAAGCCAACGCCAAGCATCCCGCCGAGCGTTTCAACAAGGCCGTCAACACGACCTTCGAAATGCGCACCAACCAGGATGGCGTAGCCAAGGTGCCGGCCATCCCGCAGGGCAGCATCCTGATCCAGGTCAATGCCAAAGGGTACCAGACATTCGGCCATGTCTTCGACGTGGACGAGGAAGAGAAGACGATTGACGTGGTGCTCAATCAGCCGCAACAGCAGTACTCGGCGCACTGAACCGGGATGCCGGGCGAAGACAGCATGATCGAGAGCGACAGCCTGCCCGCTCTTCTTTTTTTCGAAACGCCGGAGCAAATCTACGCCCGCGTGTTCCACGCACTCCGGCCGCGCACGCCTCTGCCCAGCCTGCGCGTCGAGTTTTGCCGGTTCGCCAACGCGGACAGCTCGATTTCGCTGCGGGACGGCTGCCTGCGGGTGAGGATCAGCGACCTGCTGGCCGGCGCACCGGCCCCGGTCACCGAAGCCCTGGCGTTTATCCTGCTTGGCAAACTCTACCGCAAACCGGTGCCGCCTATGTACGCGCACCGCTACCGGCTATATCTGAACCGGCGCGACATCCGGCGCCAGGCGCAACTGGTGCGCCAGATCCGCGGGCGCAAGTTTATTTCCGGGCCGGCCGGACAGCACCACAATCTGGAGGAGGTTTTCGAGCGCCTCAACGCGCAGTTCTTCGATGGCTTGATGGGCCGCCCGCAATTGGGCTGGAGCCGCCAGCCGGCGCGCGGCATGCTCGGGCACTTCGATCCATCGCACAACGCCATCGTGATCAGCCGCATTTTCGACCAGCCGGGCGCTCCGCTGCTGGCCCTCGAATATGTGGTGTTCCACGAGATGCTGCACCTGCGGTTTCCCGTCAATCATTCCGGCGCCCGCCGCCGCGTACACACCCGCGAGTTCCGCGAGGCCGAAAAGGAATTCCCGCGGCTTAAGGAAGCCAAGGAGATGCTCAAGAGGTTGTAGGACGGTTGACAGGCGAAAGCGCCTGTCCCACAGCTCGCGAGTTCCGCAGCGGCAAAGTGGGACAGACGCTTCCGTCTGTCAACCTCTGGGCCGCGCCACGCTCCATGCTATGATCCAGGCTGGGCAAAGGTGAAAATCATCGTCGGCATTTCCGGCGCCAGCGGCTCGCTCTATGGAGTGCGGCTGCTCGAACGGCTGCGCGCCACCGAAAGTGTGGAACTGCACCTGGTCTGGACGCGATCGGGCGAAAAAACCCTGTTTCTCGAAACCGGAAAACACATCGCCGAGATCCGAACGCTGGCGGACCACTCCTACTCGCCGGAAGATATATCGGCCAGGCTCGCCAGCGGTTCTTACCCGGTCGATGCCATGGTGGTCGCCCCCTGCTCCATCCACACCATGTCCGCCATCGCTCACGGCATCACTGCCAACCTGTTGACCCGCGCCGCGGACGTGACCTTGAAGGAACGGCGCAAACTGATTCTGATGGTGCGCGAGACGCCATTCCATCTCGGCCATCTCCGCAGTATGACGGCTTTGGCGGAAATGGGCGCCATCATCGCGCCGCCCATCCCCGGCTTCTATCATCGTCCGCAGACCGTGATGGAACTGGTGGATCACAGCCTGGACCGGGTGCTCGATCTGCTCGGTCTGCCCGATGCCGCCATTCGCCGCTGGCAGGGAGCCGGGCAATGAAGGCCCAGCCCCGCTCGCGCGCGGTGGCCTTCCAGGGCGAACGCGGCGCCTTCAGCGAACAAGCCGTGCGCCAACTGTGTGGGCCTTCCGCCACGGTGCTCCCCTGCGTGCGCTTCGAGGACATCTTCCGCCACCTCAAGCAAGGCAGCGTGGCCGGCGCGATGGTGCCGATCGAGAACACGCTGGCCGGATCGGTCCATGAGAATTACGATCACCTGCTGCACTTCGAGCTGCCGATCGTGGCCGAGACCAGCGTGCGCATCGTGCACAACCTGATCGCCCCCAAAGGCGTCACCTTCCGCCAGCTCAAGCGCGTATTCTCGCACCCGGTGGCGCTCAACCAGTGTCTGGATTTCTTTCTCGCCAACCCGCAGATCGAACGGATTCCCTATTACGACACCGCCGGTAGCGCGAAGATGATCGTGGAAGAAGGGCTCACCGACGCCGGCGCCATCGCCTCCGCCGTCGCCGCGGAAATCTATGGGGCCCGCATTCTGCGCAAATCGATCGAAAGCGACCGGCAGAATTTCACCCGGTTTTTCCTGCTGCGGACGCCCGGGTATGCCCGGCGCCATCCCCTCCGCGTGCCGTCCGGAACGGTGTGGAAGACCTCGCTCGTGTTCAGCACGCGCAATATTCCCGGAGCGCTGTTTCGCGCGCTGAGCGCCTTCGCTTTGCGCGACCTCAATTGCACCAAGATCGAATCGCGCCCGTTGCGCGGCAAGCCCTACGAGTATCTTTTTTATCTGGACTTCATCGGCCACGTCGACCACCCCAACTCCCGCAACGCGCTCCACAACCTGGAAGAAGTCGCCGACTTCCTGCGCGTGCTCGGCTGCTATCCCAAGGGCGCCTGACGCGCGCGGCAAGACTCGCCGCGTTACACTGAGCGAATGGCCGACCCGACTGAGGCATTGCTCGAAGACGTTCCCATTCTGGCGGTGCGCGATGTCATCCTCTATCCCGGCGCGATGTTGCCCATCACCATCGGCCGCCCCAGTTCGGTGGCGCTGGTGCAAAGCATGGGCGAAAACCGCGGCCTGGCAATCGTCTCCCAACTCGACCCGCGCGTGGATGCGCCGCAGCCGAAAGACCTGTATGAGGTCGGCACCCTTTGCGTCATGCATAAGGCCATCCGCGTGCCGCGCGACAACCTGCTCCTGTTCTGCGAGGGCACCGCGCGCATCCGCATACGCGAGTTCACGGCCACCGAGCCTTTCCTGCGGGCGCGGATCGAAAAGCTGGAAGAGATCGATCCCGCCCTCACGCCCGAAGTGGAAGCGCTGCGGCAAAACGTGGTCGGCCTCTTTCAGCAAATCGTGGCCGCCTCGCCCAACCTCTCCGACGACCTCTCGACCACCGCCGCGCAGATCGTCGAACCCGCCCGGCTGGCCGATTTCGTGGCCGGCAACCTGCCCGCGCTCGTGCATCTGGAGCGGCAGAGACTGCTGGAACAGACCGACGGCCTGGCGCGGCTCAACCAGGTTCTGCTCCACCTGACGCGCGAGCTCGAGCTGGTGGAACTGCGCGGCCGCATCCAATCCCAGGTGCAGGGCCAGCTTTCGCAAAGCCAGCGCGAGTTCTATCTCCGCGAGCAGCTCAAGGCCATCCAGAAAGAGCTCGGCGAAAGCGAAGACGGAACGCGGGATATCGAAGAGCTGCGAGCCAAGCTGGAAGCCGCCGGCATGCCCCAGGAAGTGAAGACCGAAGCCCTGCGCGAGCTCGACCGCCTGGCGCGCCTTTCCACTGCTTCGCCCGAACACGGCGTCGCCCGCACCTATCTGGAATGGATGGCCGCGCTGCCCTGGAGCGTTTCCTCCGGCTCGCCGGTCGACGTCAGGCGCGCCGCCGAAATCCTCGATGAGGATCACTACGACCTCGAAAAGGTCAAGGATCGCATCCTCGACTACCTGGCCGTGCTCCAGCTCCGCCCCGTCTTGAAGGGCCCCATCCTGTGTTTCGTCGGACCGCCCGGGGTGGGCAAGACCTCGCTCGGCAAGTCGATCGCCCGCGCCTTGGGCCGCAAGTTCGCGCGCATCTCGATGGGCGGGATGCACGATGAGGCCGAGATCCGCGGCCACCGCCGCACCTACATCGGCGCGCTCCCCGGCCAGGTGATTCAGGCGCTGCGCCGCGCCGGCGCCAACGACCCCGTCTTTATGCTCGACGAGGTGGATAAGTTGGGACGCGATTTCCGCGGCGATCCCGCCTCGGCGTTGCTCGAAGTGCTCGACCCCGAGCAGAATTACACCTTTCGCGACAATTACCTGGATGTCCCCTTCGACCTTTCCAAGGTTCTGTTCATCACCACCGCCAACGTGCTCGACCCGGTTCCCGACGCGCTGCGCGACCGCATGGAGATCATTTCTCTCGAGGGCTACACCGAGCAGGAAAAGGTCATCATCGCTTTCCGGTATCTGATTCCGCGGCAAATCACGGAGAACGGTCTGGATGCCGATGGCGGCGTCCAGTTCTCCGACGAAGCCGTGCGCTTCCTGATCCGCCGCTACACGCGCGAGGCGGGAGTGCGCAACCTGGAGCGCGAGCTCGGCTCGATCTGCCGCAAGCAGGCGCGCCGGATCGCCGGAGGCCGCAATGAAAAGAACGAAAAGATCGATGTCACGCCGCAGACTGTCGAGCAGGACCTGGGCGCCCCGCGCTTCCGCACCGATACCGAGGTAGCCGAGCGCACACGCCGGCCCGGTGTTGCGGTCGGCCTGGCCTGGACGCCCGTCGGCGGCGACGTCCTTTTCGTCGAAGCCGGCCGCATGCCCGGCGGCAGCAAGGGCCTCATCATGACCGGCCAACTGGGACCGGTGATGCAGGAATCCGTGCAGGCCGCACTCACCTGGGTGCGCAGCGCGGCAACCCAATACGGCATCGATCCCGAGCTTTTCAAATCCATCGACATCCACATCCACGTGCCCGCCGGCGCCATCCCCAAGGACGGCCCCTCCGCCGGCATCACGATGGCCTCCGCGCTGCTGTCCATGCTGACCGAACGGCGCATCCGCCCCCACCTTGCCATGACCGGCGAAATCACCCTCACCGGTCAGGTCCTCCCGGTGGGTGGCATTAAAGAAAAGGTCCTCGCCGCCAGGCGCAGCGGCGTCCGCGTAGTCATCATGCCGGCGGAGAACGAAGTCAATGTCCGCGAAGACCTCAAAACCGAGCACATCGCCGACATGACCATCCACTACGTCAATTCGATGGAAGAAGTGGTCGCCCTGGCGTTGGAGGAGCGTCCGACTGCAAGAGAATAGAAAGCACCCCGTCTGACTTGGTTTGGGCCGGTGAGAAATTCGGCCGCGAGGAAAAAATCGGGCAAGCCCCACTCCGGAGGCTTGCCCGTGCCAGGTCTAGCTTAGAACCGCAGGTATCCGCCCACCTGTAACTGGCGTGGGCTGGAAGCGGTGCCGGTGATCACCGCGTAGTTGTTATAGTTGACGGCGCCAGTCGTCGCATTCGTCAGCCAGCAGCACGTGGCGTTGGGATTGCTAAACGTCGGTGTGTTGGTGAGGTTGAACGCGTCGCCGCGCAACTGGAACGTAAGTTTCCCTTCCTTGAAGGTGAAGATGCGGGAGAGGCTCTGGTCCAGGTTGAAGTAGCGTGGGCCGAACACAATGTCTCTGCCGGTCGTGCCCAGCACGTTGTTCGCCGGGTTGGCGAACGCAGCGCCGTTGAACCAGGGGCTCGTGGAGCCGATTCCTTTCAGAATCGCCACCGTAGGATCGACCTGGTTCGCCGTAGCGCCCTGGCCGCCGGCGTTGATTTGCGCGCTGGTGCCGATGGTGAACGGCAGGCCGGTATACCAACCCAGATTGCCGCTGAGTTCCCAACCGCCGATGATCCAGGACGCGGCACCATGATTGAACATGGTGTGCCCTTTACCGAACGGCAACTGGTAGACGTAGAAAAACTGGAACGTCTGCGCGCGGTCGAAACCGGCTAGTTGCTTGTTCAGGCTGTACGACACCGGGAAGGCGCGGAATAACGTGGCGTCGCCGTTGTCGCCATTGGCTTCATCGATGGCCTTGGAGAACACGTAGTTGACGCCGATGATCGACGAGCCGATGCTCTTCCGCACCTGGGTCTGCAAACCGTTATACGTCATATCGCCGAACGGCTCGTACATATTCATGTCGCTGGTGACATACGGATAGAGCTGGCGGCCGGGGGTACCGGTTCCGGGCGCCGACCCGTTGATGTTGACACCCTCCATGTCGTGGACGCCATGTGTCCCCACATATCCGGCTTGTGCAACCAGGGTCGGAGAGAATTCGTGCTGGATGGTGATGTTCCAGCTCTCGTAGTATCCCCGGTCCATGTTCGCGGGAAAAGTGACCGTGCCCGTGCTCGGCAGGTAAGTGGTTGGAGAGGCACTGGTCGATGGCTTAAAGATGCCCGTCGCGAGATTCGGGGCGGTAGGCAGCGGAAGGCCGTCCGTCAGCGACACCTGCGTGGCTCCATCGGAATTCGGAACGCCGGCATAGCTGATGAATTGGTACGACTTGGGCGGAGCGTAGTCCTCGTTGATGATCGAGGGGAAGGCATTCCGCTGGTTGCGCATGTTATCGGGATCGTCGGTAATGCCGAATCCGCCGCGCAGTACGGTCTTGGATCCTAAGCGATAGGCCAGGCCGAAACGCGGGGCGAAGCCCTTCTTGGAAGCGGTGGCGCCGGCATCCCACGGAACGCCGTTCTCTCCGCCAATCAGGATTTCGTCGGTCGCTGGATCGAATCGGGTCGCACCGTAGTTACCATGGGAGAAGATCGGATAGTATTCCCACCGTATCCCATAGCTGATGGTGAGATTCTTCGTCGCCTGCCACTGATCGCGCGCGTACATCGACCAGACGGAAAAACGCAGCGAGTTCGGATTCTGAACCTGCGTGATCTTGCCGGTGTGGGACGGAAAGCCGAGCAGGAACTGCGCCCAGGAGTTGAATGGGTTGGCGACTGCTGCGCCGCCGTTAAGCGCCGTCAGGGTGCCGTCGAACCCGAAAGTGCCGCGCGCCGTGCCGAACGTTCCGCCCTGCGGCTGGAACTGATTGAGCGCGAACTTATCGTATTCGAAACCGAAACGCAGGTTGTGAGTTCCCTTGACCTTGGTCAGGTTGATGGCGGTTGTGTATTGGTTGTCGCGGAACTTGAACGGGCTGCCGGTATTGGTGTTGCCGATGTTCGCCACGCCGGTGATCTGGAATCCCGGGATGCCCTGATAATTCACGCCGGTCCCGTTGGTGCCTGGAATTTTCAGCGTGTCGAGTCCGTAGTCCCCAACCGGCTCGTCGCCATTGGCGCCAATACTCTGGCGCGTGTAGCCAACGTTGCCGTCAATCAGCAGCGTCGGCGAAATGGTATCGGTGAAACCGGTTGCGGTGGTCTGGACGAGGCCGCCGGCGTTAACCGGGTTGCCTCCGCCAAACGCGTCGCCTTCGGCCGGTCCCAGCACAAATGGGGCGACGATATTGACGGGCGAAAAGCTGTACCGGCCCCATACCATCGCCTTGTCGGTGGGGTTGTAGGTGACCTTATAATCCCAGTTGCCGCGGTTGTATTGGGTACCGCCGTAAGCGTCGTAGTTGCTTGTGAACGCGGTCGGCCTGGTAAGCGTGGGCAAGAGAGCCGTCAATGTCTCGGATGCCGAAGCGATACGGCTCGAGGGAATCATGTTGTTGGCGAACTGCGTGCGGCCGGTGCCATCCGGGTTGCCGCTGAGCGGATCGTAGATTTTGGCGGGAGTGGCGCTGAAGTCCCCGGTGCGCATCGCCGCTGTGGGCAGCGTCAAGTTCGTGGTGGCTGCATACAGCCGGCGCTTGGTTGCCATGTAGTCCAGGAAGAAGAACAGCTTGTTCTTTCCATGCACCACTTTGGGGATCCAGATCGGGCCGCCCAGCGCGAACCCATAGTTGTTGAAGACGTTCTTGCCCAGCCGGCCGGGATGGGAGAAAACGTTATTGACTGCGGCCAGGTCCTGGTTCTGGTTGTTCTCATACGCCACCCCGTGCAATTGGTTGGTGCCGGACTTGATGGTGACGTTAGTCGCCACGCCTCCCGCCGCGCCCTGCTCGGCGTCGAAGTCGTTGGTGCTCACATCGACGGCTTGAATCGCTTCCGGCGGCGGCACGTAAGCGACGTTGACCGGCAGCCACGGATAGGAGATGGCGGTCCCGTCCAGCTTGGTGCTGTTGCCGGTGGAGGAAACGCCGTTCATGAACAGCGTGATGGCGCGCATCGGATTGCCGGCTTCCGAATTGGCTTCGGGGTTGGCGATAATTCCCGCGCCGGGAACCAGGAATAGCAGGCGCTGGAAATTCTTGCCTTCACCGCCGGTAACCGGCAGTTCTTCTATTTCCTGAGGCGTGACTTCCGCCTCGATATCGGCTTTGTCCGACTGCAGCACCACGGCATCGGCCCGAACTTCCATCGTCTCGGTGGTCTTCGCAATCTGGAGTTGGACGTCCACGCGCCGAACTTCGTCGTTACTCACCAATACGGCGGTCTCGACTACGGTGCCGAACGACTTGGCGGCAATCGAAACGTTGTAGAGTCCGGCTTGGATATTGTTGAACCTGTAAAAGCCGTGTTCGTCCGTGGTGGCATGGCTTCGCACGCCAGTTCCCGTGTTAAGCGCCTCGATTGTGGCGCCCGGTATCGTGGCGCCGGTAGGGTCGGTCACGTTTCCGGCGAGCGATCCGTAAAGAACCTGCGCGTGCGCCGCGCAGGGAAGCAGAAGGAACACCAGCGCCAATGCCAATCCCAGCGAAATACACCGCTGGCTCTGCCGCGCCGGCTGCCCCTTTGCCTGACCTTCTAGCATGGATGTTTTCATTCGACCCCCAAACATTTTCTAGACTCCCCGTTTAACCGGTCGCCTGGCCTCTTTCAGTCTTGGCGAGTGCTCTATACCCGAATGATCGAAGCCCGCTACCAAACACTAGTTCGCCGCCCGAACTTGACGCGAATGGCTCATGCGGCACACCGCGTCACCTCGTCCAATCGATTTTGTTATAACCTCGAACAAATTATCCGGCATTTGGCTTCCCAGATCAAGTTCTGATTTGCGATTTGCCATCCGAAGTGCTGTTAAAGTTAACCAGCCGGCGGATCCGGCCAGAGCCCTGGTGGCAGACGGAGGGTTCGATCCTTCGCTTCGCGCGGGCCCGGCTCAGCACCCGGCTCGGTTCGGGAAATGCCGATAACTCCTTGCATCAAATTGGTTTAAGGTAATCTACTCTTAAACGTTCGGTGCGATCCAGGAAGACCGAAGGAGAGGGAACGCTCCCTTGCCTGGGAGATGAAGAGTCGCGTCCAGTACAACCGGCAGGATTCAGAGCCCGGCGGATCTGAGCAGTTGGCGGGCCGTCTTAATAGCCCATCCCGCGGCAATCCAGAGCGCCAATCCCGCACCAGCCGCCGCAAAGCCGATCATGTTGTCGCCATGGAAGAGCAGCGGGCACAGGATGGCCCAGACCGCCATGCAGGCGCCGGCAACCAGATTCGCACGATGCCGATACAAGACCGGCATCGGAAAGAAGTGCACTCCCACAATCAACACCACGGCCGGAATGGTGAGGTCCTCAAAGCCCAGTCGTGGGAAGATCTGGAACACCAGAAAAACCATAATCCACGTGACCGCGTTGACGATGCCGAAGATACGGTCGTTCCGCCGCCGTTCCGCCTCCGGGAAAGCGTCCTTCCCAGCGGCTTTGCCACGCCTCCGAAGCCGCATGGCTGGGATGACGAACAGACCGATCGCGCCGCCGATCAGGCATGCCCCATATTTGTTCAGGCGCCCGAAAGCATAGGTTGCCAGCAGCAACCAGGCGCCACCGAAGATCGAGAAGAATAATGCGCCGTAGCAACCGCGACCGCACGCGCGGCATCCGCATTTCCGGTGGCTTCCGTTTTCGCGGTCATCGTAAACCGGGGGCTCCTTCTGTGATGAGTGTAAACCCGATGCGCTGCCTTCCCAAAGCAAAAACCGCCGGCGCACGCTCATATGCGGCCGGCGGTTCCTGCATTTCCTGGCGCCCAATGGGCGCCGCTGCTCTGCGACTTACTCGGCCAGCGTTTCTTCGCCGGTTCCTTCGGTGAGGCCGCCGGCGTAGAGCGAGCGGGTCTCCTCTTCGTAGCCGGGGATGGAATCGAGCGGCTGTTCCTGCACCGGCTCCTCCACCACGTCCTCGCCGGCGATTTTGACCCGGCGGTAATACTCCATGCCGGTTCCGGCCGGAACCAGGCGTCCCATGATAACGTTCTCCTTCAGGCCGCGCAGGTAATCCACTTTGCCGTTGATGGCGGCCTCGGTGAGCACGCGCGTGGTCTCCTGGAAGGAGGCGGCGGAGATGAACGAATCGGTGGAAAGCGACGCCTTGGTGATGCCCAGCAGCACGGCCTTGCCCTGCGCCGGGCGGCTGCCCGCTTCCATCACTTTCGCGTTTTCGGCGCGGAACTTGAACTTATCGACCACTTCTTCCGGCAGAAACTCCGTGTCGCCGATATCTTCCACCTTCACCCAGCGCATCATCTGGCGCGAGATGACCTCCAGGTGCTTGTCGTTGATGTTGACGCCCTGCAGGCGGTAAACTTCCTGGATCTCGTTGACCAGGTACTTCTGCAGTTCTTTTTCGCCGAGCACGTCGAGGATGTCGTGCGGATTGCGCGGCCCGTCCATCAGCGGCTCGCCGGCCTTGACCTTCTCGCCCTCCTGGACGTTGATGTGGACGCCGCGCGGCAGGGCGTATTCGCGCTGTTCGCCGTCTTCGCCCACCACGTAAATCTTGCGCTGGCCCTTGCTGACTTCGCCGTACTTCACCACGCCGTTGATTTCCGCGATGATGGCGGTCTCGCGCGGCTTGCGGGCTTCGAACAGCTCCACCACGCGCGGCAGACCGCCGGTGATGTCCTTGGTCTTGGTGGTTTCGCGCGGGATCTTCGCCAGCACGTCGCCGGCATGCGCGTCTTCGCCGTCGCGCACCATCAGGTGGGCGTGCGTCGGCATCAGGTATTTCTTGGCTTCCGAACGCGAGCCCGCCGCTCCTTCCGGCCGCACTACCACCATCGGCTGCCGTTTCTCGTCGGGTGAATCGGTGACCACGAGCTGCGACATGCCGGTGACTTCGTCGACCTGCTCCTGCATGGTGAGGCCGTCGATCAAGTCCTTGAAGTGCACCACGCCGGAAACTTCAGTTAGAATCGAAAACGTGTACGGATCCCATTCGAGCAGGATCTGGCTGCCCTTGACGGGCGCGCCGTCGTCGACCGTGATGCGCGCGCCGTAAACCACCGGGTAGCGTTCTTTTTCGCGGCCCTTATCGTCCACCACCGCCATGATGCCGGCGCGGTTCATGGCGATCAGCTCGCCCAGCTTGCTGCGGACCGTCTGAATGCCGATGTAGCGGGCGAAGCCGCCCGACTTGGCGTCCTGCGTGGATTGCTCGCTGACGCGGGTAGCCGTGCCGCCGATGTGGAAGGTGCGCATGGTCAACTGCGTGCCGGGCTCGCCGATGGACTGCGCCGCG
>Ga0181530_10006460_pt1 | contig 11543 bp, 8 predicted proteins | sample PEATcosm2014_Bin_42_FD_119769 | JGI IMG/M metagenome (GOLD analysis project Ga0181530, IMG submission 119769) | Peatland microbial communities from MTU Mesocosm Facility, Houghton, MI, USA - PEATcosm2014_Bin10_60_metaG | ecosystem: Environmental > Terrestrial > Soil > Wetlands > Peat | place... | reverse complement strand
TCGTCGGGCTGTTCGTCGGCGTGGGCGCCTGCCTACTTGCTGCTCTCTGGGTCGGCGACCGCACCGAGACCGAGGAGGATGAGGACCCGGAAGACCATGGCGGCCACGACGGTTCCGAGATCCCCGATGGTCACGGGGACGGCCCGGCGGGTGAAGATCAAACCGAGCTCGCAAATGCCTGACAGCCCTGATACCACCGCCGGGTCGTCAGGACCGGATGACCCCGAACGCCGGGTTAGGATTCCCGTCACATCGATCCGCGTCGACGCACCGCAATTCCAGATAGCCGCCAAGAACCCGCGTCGTGCCGAGCTCGTGGCGAGCTCGGGATTCGTGTTGGCGGCCGCCGGATTTGCCGGCTTCGGCGCGGCCTATTGGCAGAACTGGTCCAACTTCTGGCTCGCCCTGACCTTCTCCATAGGCTTCGCAGGACTGGGATACGGGATGGTGGTGTGGGGCCGGTACCTGATGCCGAGGGGCCCCTTCTCGGAGTCGAGGCACAGCCTCGTGCCGACCAGTGCCCAACGTGAGGTCTTCGTCCAGGACTTCGCGCTTCGCGGGAAAGTGGCAGTCGAGCGCCGGGGCTTTCTCGTCAAGACGCTCGGGATCGCATCGGGGATCCTCGGTGTCGTGCTGGCGTTCCCGCTCCTGCGCTCGCTCGGCCCGCTCCCGAAAGAGACCCTTCGCCAAACCGCCTGGCGACGCGGCTCTTATCTCGTCGACATCACCGGTCGCAGGATCAAGACGGGTGATCTCGAGGTGGGCGGCTTCATCACGGTGTTCCCGGAGACCGATATCGGGGGCGCGTACTCCCAGACCATGTTGATCAGGGTCGACCCTCCCCCCGCCAGCGGCTACCTCACGCCTCCGTCGCAGTTTGCCAAGCAACGGGCGACTTGGGCGCCACAGGGCTACATCGCCTTCTCGAAGGTGTGCACGCACGCCGGTTGCCCCGTGGGCCTGTACGAAGAGCTCACCAAGCAGATGCTGTGCCCCTGCCACCAGTCGCTGTTCGACGTCACTGATGCTGCCACCCCCATCTTCGGACCGGCGCCGCGACCGTTGCCCCAACTTCCGCTCTACATCGACGCCGAGGGCTACTTCCGCGCCCAGGACGGCTACGACGAGCCCGTAGGACCGGGGTACTGGGAGCGCGGCAATGATTGACGCGCTCTTCAACTGGTTCGACGAACGGCTCGGGATCTCGGGCTCGGGCCGAAAGCTGCTCAACAAGATCTTCCCGGACCACTGGTCGTTCCTGATAGGCGAGATCGCCCTCTACTCGTTCATCGTGCTCCTCGGAACAGGGGTCTTCCTGACCCTCTACTTCATCCCGTCGAGCAAGGACGTCATCTACGAGGGCTCGTACGCCCCCCTTCGCGGGCAGCCCGTCTCCGAGGCGTTCGCCTCGACCTTGAACCTGAGCTTTGCGGTTCGTGGCGGCCTTCTCATGCGCCAGATGCACCACTGGTCAGCGAACATCTTCGTCGGGTCGATCGTTGTGCACATGCTCCGCATCTTTTTCACCGGAGCATTCCGCAAACCTCGCGAGCTCAACTGGATCGTGGGCTCGACGCTCCTCATCCTCGCGATCTTCAACGGGTTCCTCGGCTATTCGCTCCCCGACGACCTCGTCTCGGGAACGGGCATCCGGATCTCGTTCTCGATCGTCGAGTCGATCCCGCTCATCGGCAGCTATGCGGCCTTCTTCCTCTTCGGCGGCAACTTCCCGGGCAACGCCATCATCCCGAGGTTCTTCATTCTCCACGTGCTCATCCTGCCCGCGGTGATCGTGGGTCTCCTGAGCGTCCACCTGGGCATGCTCGTCCGCCAGAAGCACACGCAGTTCCCAGGACGCGGCAACACACCCCGCAACGTCGTGGGCGCCCCCCTGTGGCCGACATTCGTCGCGAAGACGACCGGTTTCATGTGCCTGACGGTCGCGGTCACCGGCGTCCTCAGCGCCTTCTTCCAGATCAATCCCGTCTGGCTCTACGGCCCTTACGTGCCGTACAAGGTGAGCTACGCGGTGCAACCGGACTGGTACATGGGCTGGCTCGACGGGGCGCTTCGTATCATGCCCAGCTGGGAGATCGTGGGCTTCGGCCACATGATCCCGAACGTCTTCTTCCCGGCGATCCTTCTCCCGGGCATCACTTTCGGTGTCCTGCAGGCGTGGCCCTTCATCGAGGCGAGAATCACCCACGACCACGCGGAGCACCAGATTCTGGACCGTCCGCGGGACCGGCCGAAACGCACAGCCTTTGGTGCGGCCGTGTTCTCGTTCTACTTCGTGCTGTTCGGGGCGAGTGCCACCGACGTCCTTGCGAACTACCTGTCGATCTCTCTGAACGTCGTGCTGACTTCGTTCCGTTTCCTGGCGATCGCGGTGCCCTTGATCGTGTATCCGGTCACATACCGCATCTGCAAGGAGATGCAGCAGGTGCCGACGGCAGGCAAGCGCAAGCGTGCCAACGTGGTCCTCAGGTCGGCGGAGGGCGGCTACTCGACCGTCCGCGCCGAAGAACGCCCGGGTGACGCCATCCCAAGAGTGGACCCGCTGCCCCTGGACGAGGACATCCAGTTCCTCCCGGTGATGGCCGACGTCGTCGTTCGGAGCAGGGATTCCGGAGAGGAAGCGCCACCGGAATCATCGGCCGGGAGCCGGAGCGACCACCCCAGCGACGGAATATTCACCATCCCCCGCGTTTACCGCTGAGCCCTTCGTTCTTGCCGAGGGATTCCTTTGCGCCCGTGGGTGGCGTGAGGTCCTGGAGTCGGCTGGGCTCAGCTGGATGCGGCCATCTCGTGCCACAACCCGCCATTCAGGTCAATATTGTTGCCGGCCGGCTGACCGGGAGCGCCATCGCCAACGTAGCTCTAGAGGGGATGACTGCCACAAGTGACCTGGGCAGCTCCGTGTGAACGCCGGATAGTGCCGAGCTCTCCGGTCACGCCCGGGCCGACGCGGGGAATCCCGACCACCGGCGCCCAATAGAGGGCGCAGGTTCCGTAACAGTTGGACTTGATCGGCGTGTCGGGGCGGAACCAGTACAACGTGAAGCCCCGGGGCATTGGTTACGACAGACACACCACCGACTCTCGCCGTCTTGAGGAGCTCCACGGTCGAGCCGGTACTCGTTGTTGCCGGTCCTGGGGATGCTCGAGGCCCAGCAGCACGGCACTCAGCAGCGTCAACGCGGAAGCCCCCCAGTGGGCGCTCGGAACGGCTGCCGGCAGCCTGCCGGAAGGCTTGGTCAACGACGCGGCGCGCCGTTCGTCACAGGGACATACGGTGCTTCACCGTCGCGAGATTCATTCGATGAGAGGACTCGGCCAGACCGTGAGCGATCGCCGCGGCTGACCACCGAGGGCGCGGCACGAAGCTGAAGACGACAAGGCGGTCAGCCAACCCGCGTCCGATGGCGACGCGGGGCCGTCCCGCCGGATGCGGCGGACAACCCAGGAATAGTGCTGAAACTGCACCGGTTCACAAGAGCATGACAACCACAGTGGTGGCTACTGGGTTCGGCGGACCCGAAGTCCTGTCCGTGATAGACGAGGCCCTGGGCGAGCCGAAACCCGGACAGGTCCTGATCGAGGTAAGGGCGGCGGGCACGAACCCGGTCGACTACAAGATGTACAGCGGCGCGTACGGGAAAGACGCGTCTCAACTGCCGATGCATCTGGGTTACGAAGCTGCCGGTGTCGTGCGCGCTGTGAGCGGCGATGCCGAGGGGCCGGCGGGGCCGATACGCATCGGCGACAGCGTCATTGCCTACCCGGTCCGTGGCGCCTATGCGGCCCAGGTGATCGCACCCGTCTCGAGTGTCGTGCCCAAGCCATCGACATTGTCCTTCGAGCAGGCCGCCGGGCTCCTGCTGGTCGGAACAACGGCTGCGCACGCGCTCCATGTCACAGCCATCGGTGCCGGCGACACTGTGGTCGTGCACGGAGCGTCCGGCGGGGTCGGCCACGTGGCGGTCCAGCTCGCCAGAAACGCCGGAGCTCGTGTCATCGCCACGGCAAGCGAGGCGGCCCACGCCTACCTCCGTGAACTCGGCGCCGAGCCGGTGGTTTACGGTGACGGACTGGTGGAGCGGATCGGCGAGCTCGTCCCCGACGGCGTGGATGCGGCGATCGATACCGTGGGTAACGACGAGGCACTCGATGCGTCGGTTGCCTTGGTCGCCGATCGCAATCGGATCGTCACGATCGCCGCCTTCCAGCGCGGGGTCGAACTCGGCATCAAGGTCATCGGCGCTGGCCCGGGCGGAGATCCCGGTACCGAGATCCGCGCCGCGGCCCGCCTGGAACTCGTGCGCCTGGCTGAGGCGGGCAAGCTCCGTGTCCGGTTAGCCGGCACCTACCGCTTTGAAGAGGCGGCTGCCGCGCATCGGGAGCTGCTGTCGGGTCATACTCACGGCAAGATCGTGTTGATCCCCTGAGCGATCGGAGCGAGAACCGAGAGCCTCGAGCTTGGCGAGGTTGTCCAGGAGTCGCGACACCTCGCCTCCTGTGCCTCGCGAAACGCAAAAGAGAAGAAAAGAGAGCCGGTGGTGGTGAGAGCCGGTGAGAGCCGGTGGTGGGACTCGAACCCACGACCTGACGATTACAAGTCGCCTGCGCTTCCTCTGCGCCACACCGGCCTCGTCGCGAGCTTCGCGCCGAAAGGCGTTGATGACCAGCCTAAGTTCACTCTTGCGCCGCTCCGGCACCGGCTCCAGTTTCCTCAGGCGGCAGGACGCGGACCGTGCTCGCGTTGTCACGCGGCAACACGCGGGTTGCTCGCGTCCTGTCCGGCGGGAGGACCCGGACTGGGCGTACCTCGTCAGGGGCCAAGACCCGGACGGCGCCACTGTCGCCGACCTGCTCAGGGCGTGCGGCAGGTCCAGGACCCGCCGGCCTTCGACGGCCACCTCCGACGAGGAACTTGAGGGGTGAACGGGCTACCAAGTGCACCAGTTCCCGCAGCGACCCGTTCGCGAGGGGATACAGCACGAGTGTGACGAGCGTCCCGATCAACAGCCCGGCCGCCGCATCGCCGGGATAGGCGACACCGCTGTAGACGACCGCCAGGGCGATGACGAGCGCGAGCAGGGTCGCAACTGCCGCCAGCAGCCGGGACCGGGCCAGCCAGATGCCAGTCGCCAAAGCCCCGGCGATCACGGTGTGCTGACTCGGGAAGCTGAACCCAGCTGGTTTTGTGACAAGCACAACTGCCTGCGGCAGGACGACGAAGGGTCGAGCGCGCGCGACCAGGTGCACGACCGGCAGCGACACCACGTAGGCCAGCGCGGCTCCTATGACCGCCCACACAAGGGCGGCGATCCTGTCAAGGTCGGTCCCGCCGAATCCGGCCACCCGGGCGCGAACCAGGGCGACGAGGAGCAGGGCGACGAGGATCGCGAGCGCCAAAGGGCGGGCGAAGAACGACATAACACCATGTGCCCACGCCGTTCGCGTGGCGAAACGGTTGACATCGAGGTACCAACGTCCGTCCACGGCGAAGGCTCCCGGGCCCGACCCGAGCGTCCACCCTGCTGGCGAGACGCCCGAGAGTCCTAGGGTAGCCACGAAACTCGCATTGCGGCAGCTGGCTCCGTTAGACTTTCACCCGGGCTTCCCTAGGGGGCCGCGTCCCGGCATATTCGACAGTCCGGCTTGGGTCTTTGAGTTTGTAATCTGCCGCGGTCAAATGCGAGAAGTCCCAAAGCCACTACGCCGACTGGGCAGCGTAGCGACCCGCGATCTACAAGGAGAAGAAGAGACCGATGAGGATCCTCGTACTCGGTGGCGACGGTTACCTTGGCTGGCCGACCGCATTGCACCTTTCCGCGCGAAACCACGATGTCGGTGTCGTGGACAACTTCGCTCGACGCCTGTACGACGCCGAGATGGGCGTCGACAGTCTCGTGCCCATCCGGCAGTTGCAGAGGCGGGTCACGACGTGGAAGGAAGTCTCCGGTCACACCGTGCAGCCGTTCATAGGCGACCTGACCGACGACGTGTTCGTCGAGCAGACCATCCGTCAGTTCGCGCCCGAGGCGATTGTCCACTTCGCCGAGCAGCGATCCGCGCCTTACTCGATGATCGACCGCAAGCACGCCGTCTACACACAGGTGAACAATGTCGTCGGCACCTTGAACCTGCTCTATGCGATCGCCGACATCGACCCCACGATCCATCTCGTCAAGCTCGGCACGATGGGCGAGTACGGGACTCCGAACATCGACATCGAAGAGGGCTTCATTCAGATCACCCACAAAGGGCGCACCGACTTGCTTCCCTACCCGAAGCAGCCTGGCTCCTTCTACCACCTCTCGAAAGTTCACGACAGCCACAACATTCAGTTCGCCTGTCGGATCTGGGGCCTTCGGTCGACCGATCTCAACCAGGGGATCGTGTACGGGCAGGAGACTCCGGAGACGACCGTGCACCGCGACCTCTTGACCCGCTTCGACTACGACGGTGTCTTCGGGACGGTTCTGAACCGTTTCGCAGTTCAGGCGGCCGTCGGCTACCCCCTTTCCGTTTACGGAAAGGGCGGCCAGACGCGCGGCATGCTGGACATCCGCGACACGCTGGCTTGCGTCGAGTTGGCCTGTGTCAATCCACCGGAATCTGGCGAGTACAGAGTGTTCAACCAGTTCACGGAGTCTTTCTCTGTGCTCCAGCTCGCAGAGTGGACAGCGAAGCTCGTCGGCGACGGCGTCAGGATCGACAACGTCCCCGACCCGCGCGTCGAGAAGGAAGAGCACTACTACAACGCCGTGGCGACCCAGTTGCCGGCTCTCGGTCTCAAGCCGCACTTCCTTGAGGACGCCACCATCGAGGTGCTCATAGAGACCGCCAAACGGTACAAGGACCGCGTTGAGTTCGACGCCATCCGGCCGACTGTCAACTGGCGGTCGACCAAGAGCGATGTCAGCGTGGCCAGAGGCGCGGCCGGAGACTGATCCGGCCCGGCGCTTGAGATCGACCGCCTCCTCGGCCCTGCCAGACGTCACCACGGACGCGGGCCGTCTTCGGGGGCGCCCGCGGTCTGCGAGAGGTCTCGGATAACAGCCGGTACAGGGGCTAGCTTCTTCGGCGATGACTGTGGGCTGGCGACGAGGGACCTTCCCCTCCACGCGCCGGCCGACGAGACGTGTCGTGGCTGCGATCGCCGGTGTGATTGTGCTCGCGGTCGTCGTGGCCCAGGTTGCTGCCGATGTCGTGAACTCGGGGACCCGCGCGAGTCGCGTCGCGGCTCAGACTTACGTAGCAGAGGTCATCCCCGTCATCGACGAGTCCACGAAGCTCGCGTCGACGGTGCACCTTGTCCGAGAGAGCGCCACCGCGTTGGGCCGGACGGCCTTAGAGGCCGATCTCGGAGACCTCGTCGCGGAGACCTCGGACAACTTGGCCCAGTTGGGCTCCCTCGGTGTTCCGGCGCCAAGCCCCCGCTCCGGGGATCTGCTCCAGGCCGTTCTCGCGGCCCGCGCCCTAGCGGCCAGGACGCTCACCGGAGCCATCGCGCTCGCGATCGGACCGGAGGCTTTCTCCGCGGGCTCGACGAGTTCGTCCGGGGGAGGATCCGGCAGCTCGACCCTCCCGAGTTCGGCTGCACCGGTGCGGGCGCGGGCGGTGAGGCTTGTTGTCCAGGCGGGCCTGGAGATGACGATCAGTGACAGGGACTACCGCAGCTTCGCGTCCTCGTTGCCGCGCGCCAGTGGCCGGGACCGTCTCCCATCCTCGAGATGGATCACCCAGTCGGCTTCATGGGCTGAGGCGTCTGCGACGTCCTGGGTCGCGCGGCTGTCCAGTGCCCCGGCGCTTCAGATCCGCTCTGACTTGTCGATCGTCGCTGTCACCGTGCAGCCTCCTGTCGTGCGGATCACCGGACTGCCGACGACCACGTTCGCGACCACCACCTCCACGTCCACGACGACACTCCCCACGGTTCCTGTTACAGGGACGTCCCCGACCTCGACCTCCACCTCGACGACGTCGACGTCGACGTCGACATCCACGACCTTGCAACTCCCGCCGCTGGGCTCGGTCTCGGTTCTTCCACCGACCCATCAGCTCTCCGTCGTCCTGGTGGTCGCAAACTCGGGCAACGTTCAGATCTCGGGCATCTGGGCCGCGGCATCTGTTGTTCCTGACCTCTCGGCCAGCGGGCGTCCGACCTCAGGTGCACCAAGTCGTTCGACGGCCTTGCGAGTCGGTCTCCTCCAGCCGGGGTCGTCGGTCGAAGTGAACTTGCCGCCGCTTAGCGTCGTCGCGGGCGACGCTTACAACCTCTGGGTGTCGGTCGGCACGGGTAGCCTGCCGCGGGCGCCTGCCACTACTCCCCCCAAAGGTGTGGGTCAGATCGACGAGGTGAAGATCAAGGTCGCATCGGGGTGACCGGCCCTCCCGGGCCAGTGTCGCGACGCGGTGGCGAATCATTTTCGTCGGACTGCTCGCGCCAGGCGGCCTCGGCTCGGGCCGCAACCTCCCGCAATGGCCGACCGGTCTGGCCGGCCACCCGGGCGGCGTCGGCGTGCTCGACCTTGACTCGGCCTGGGCTGACCTTTATCCGCACCGGGTAGCCGTCCACCTCGACCTCGACCATTGCGCGCGGCGCCGCCCAACGTTCGACGGTGTGAGCGCGCACTCCGAGGCTGCCCGTTTCGGCGGCCAGGCGATGGCGGAGATCACCAACGAGCACCGGGTCACACAAGACGTTCAAGACGTGGCCGGGTCTGCCCTTTTTCATCAGCACCGGTATCACCCAGGCATCGAGCGCGCCATCGTCAAGCAGCGCGGCAACCGTGTGGGCCAGCGTTTCGCCGGTCACGTCATCGAGATTCGTCTCGAGCTGGACGAGTAGCTGACCTGCCCCCGGAGCCGACGAGAGGGCAGAATCAGCCGGGAGGCCGATCACTACCTGGGTGCAGTTCGGCAGGTCGTCCAGCTCTCGAGACCCGGCCCCGAAGCCTGTCGCCTCGATCGTCATCGCCGGCATAGGCCCGAAAGTTGAGCCCCAGGCCGCCAGCATGGCTGCACCGGTAGGAGTCGTCAGCTCGACGGCGACGTCTCGACCTTGGGTTGGGATACCTTCAAGAAGCTCAACGACCGCCGGCGCAGGGTTGGGGAGCAGGCCGTGGGCGCTGCGGACCATCCCCAGCCCAGTGGCCACAGGGCTCGCGGAAACAGTGCTCACCTCGAGCAACTCGAGAGCGGCGGCAGTTCCGACGATGTCCACGATCGTGTCGTGTCCGCCGATCTCGTGGAAGTGCACCTGTGATCGCGGGCGACGGTGCAGGCGACCCTCGACGGTCGCGAGAAGTGAGAACGCCGCGACAGCGCGCTCACGTACCCGTTCGGGCATCCGGGCCTCTTCCAGAATGCCCATCACATGCGGGAACGTCCTCACGACAGCGTCGTCACGGACCTTGACGACCGCGCGTGTGGCGGCGATGCCATTTCGCAGTACAGGCTCGAACCCGAGTGACCATCCGTCAATCGGTAGCCGGTCGAGCACGTGCCCAAGCTCTACCGGATCGGCTCCGGCGTCGACGAGGCTGCCCAGGGCCATGTCACCCGCTATGCCCGAAAAGCAGTGGAACCAGGCGACGCGCCCGCCGGCCCACGCCTTTGTCGAGGTTGCCGGTCCGATCCGGTGGAGCTCTCCGCCGCCCTTGTCATCTTTGTCGGTCACCGGAGCAATCTCGCCGCCGCGCACGCTGCACCGAAACCGTTGTCGATCCCTACGACCGTAATACCGGCCGCGCAGGAAGCAAGCATCGCGAGCAGTGCAGTCACTCCCTCCAGCGAGGCCCCGTAGCCGACGCTCGTCGGCACGGCGATCACCGGTGCCGGAGTCAACCCGGCCACGAGGCTCGGCAGGGCTCCCTCCATTCCGGCCACGACTATGACGACATCGGCCGTTGTCACTTCCTCCATCGACGCGAATAGGCGGTGCACCCCCGCCACCCCACAATCGCCGAGCAGGCAGGGGTGGAACCCGAACCCACCGAGCACGGCGATGCACTCCTCGGCCACAGGCAAGTCGCCCGTCCCGGCCGTGCAGACAAGCACACGGTCAGGTCGGTCAGGTTGCTGTCGCCAGACGACCGTGGACAGGCGGCCCACTTCCGGCTCCGAAGGCGTTCGTTGGCCGCCCGGCGACGTCTCGAGCGCCGCGGCGACCTGTGCCTCGTCGGCGCGGGTCAGGAGAACCGGGCCGCCGCCATCGGCTACGAGCAGCTCCGCGACGATTTCCGCACACTGCCCCGGCGTCTTGCCCGGCCCGTAGACGGCTTCAGGCAGTCCCTGGCGGAGCAACCGATGATGATCCACTTTCGCAAAGCCCAGCTCCGTGAAGGGGAGTCTCCTCAATCTTCTCACGGCGTCGTCCGGCGAACACGCGCCCGATCGCAGGTCGTCTATTAGTCGCCGGATTTCGAGCTCGTCCATGGGTATTACTATCCTGCCCTCATGTACAAACCGGTGCAGGGTTGGAGGCGGATCGCGTTTCTCGGGCCCGAGGGCACCTTCAGCGAGGAGGCCCTCCTGTCGATTCCGTCCCTGGTCGAAGCCGAGCCGGTCGCGATGTCGACGATCGCTGACGCGCTCGACGCCGCAGACAGGCGCGAGGTCGATGCCGCCTTCGTCCCCATAGAGAACTCGATCGACGGCACGGTCAGCGCCACGCTCGACCACCTCGTCTTCGACTCGGATCTCTTCATTCAGATGGAGCACGTCCTGGACATCCATCTGGACCTTCTCGCACCCGCGGGCACAAGTCTTGGCGACATCAGTCGAGTCGTCTCGATCCCTGTCGCGCTTGCCCAGTGCCGTCGGTTCCTGCACGAGAATCTGAACGGGGCGCAGCTTATCCACGCGGCCTCGACTGCCGAGGCGGCCCGGCTCGTCGGTGAGACTGAGCCGGACGGGACTGCCGCGATCGCACCCGCGATCGCGGGGCGCCTGTATGGCCTTGACACAGTGGCGCGGCGGGTCGAGGACCACCCTGGGAACCAGACCCGTTTTGTTCTTGTGGCAAGGGGGATGTTGTCCCCGCCCACGGGTCATGACCGTACGACCCTTGTCTGTTTTCAGCAGGCCGACCGTCCCGGCAACCTGCACCAGATCCTCGGGCAGTTCGCTGCCAGGAGCCTGAACCTCACCAAGATCGAGTCGCGCCCGACCAAGCTCGGCCTCGGCGACTACTGCTTTGTCGTCGAGCTCGAAGGTCACCTGAGCGACGAGGTCGTCGGCGACTGCCTGAAGCAGCTGCACAGCGAGCTCGCCTCCGTGAAGTTCCTCGGCTCGTACCCCGCTTACGGGGAGCATGGGCCCCAGCGACGCGAGCAGATAGCCGCTGCGCGTGCGGAAGCCGATGCCTGGCTTGAGACCCTTCGGTCACGTGTGCGCACCGAGGATGACTAGGTGAGGATCGCCCGCCCGGGCTCGGCCACCTCGAGTCTCTGACTATCCCGTTCGCCAACAGTGGCCGGAGCGTTTCCGCTTTGGCGCGGACGGCGCAGTTGCCACGCGTGCGGCAGTGG
>Ga0181530_10006458_pt1 | contig 11544 bp, 10 predicted proteins | sample PEATcosm2014_Bin_42_FD_119769 | JGI IMG/M metagenome (GOLD analysis project Ga0181530, IMG submission 119769) | Peatland microbial communities from MTU Mesocosm Facility, Houghton, MI, USA - PEATcosm2014_Bin10_60_metaG | ecosystem: Environmental > Terrestrial > Soil > Wetlands > Peat | place... | reverse complement strand
CTGGGATTTTGCCCCTCCGGATTTTGAGCGGTTTCCGCTGCTTAAGCTGGCCTACCAATGCCAGGAGGCCGGCGGATCGAGTACCTGCACCTTAAACGCGGCGGACGAAATTGCCGTCGAAGCTTTCTTGAAGGGCGAAATCGGGTTTCCCCGCATCGCGGCCGTGGTGGAAGAGACCCTTGGCCGTATGCCCAACCGGCAGCCCAACACCGTCGGGGAAGTTCTAGAGATTGACGAGGAATCGCGTTCGTTGGCGCGTGAGCTGGTGGCGCATCAAGCAGCCGCCGGGGCGCAGACGATTCCGGCAAGGGTATAAATCACATGGCATTTTTTCAAAGCGTGTTCTGGCTCCTGGTCCTGATCGGAGTGATGATCCTCATACACGAGTTGGGACACTTCTGGGCGGCGCGCTTCTTCGACGTCCGCGTGGACGCCTTCAGCTTCGGTTTCGGGCCGCGCCTCTTCGGCTTCCGCAAGGGAGAGACGGACTACCGAGTTTCCGCCGTTTTCTTCCTGGGCGGATACGTGAAGATGGCCGGCGAACAACCCGGCGATGACAACGCCGCCGATCCGCGCGGTTTTCTGGGCAAGCCCCGGTGGCAGCGGCTGATCATCGTACTGGCTGGTCCCCTGATGAACGTGGTGCTGGCCGTCGGGCTGCTCACCGGTCTTTACATGGTCAAGTACCAGAAGGTGGTGGATGCCGATTCCGGGGCGGTGATCGGCAGCGTGACGCCGAACACGCCCGCGGCCAAAGCCGGCATCCAGGAGGGCGACCGGATCGCAGCGCTGGAAGGCAAGCGGAATCCCACTTGGGACGATATCATCCTGAAGGAAGTCGAGAGCGCCTCGCGCCCCATGCACTTGACCATCCGGCGCGATGGCCGGGAGTTCGACACGTCGGTTACGCCGGTGCAGGACGAGCGCTCCGGGCTGGGCATGGCGGGTTGGTCGGAAAAAGGAGAGGTGCAGTTGGGCCCGGTGACCGCGGGCATGCCGGCGCAAAAGGCAGGGCTGCGGCAGGGCGATCTGATCCTGACCGCCGGCGGCCATCCGATCCACGCTACGATTCGTTTCCATGAGATTATACGTGGCAGCAATGGCAAGCCGGTCGACATCGAATTCCGGCGCGACGGCCAGACCCGGCAGATTACCGTGCAGCCGGTTTGGAGCGGCGCGGACGGCCCGGCCCGCTGGGTGATCGGTGCCTATGTCGAGCCCAAGCTGAACATCCTGACCACGCGGCTCTCACTGCCCGATGCATTCCAGGAATCCGTTCGTGAGAACGTCAAAAGCGCGGACGTGATTTTCCAATTCCTGACGGGTATCGTGGAGCGGCGCATTTCGCCGAAGTCGCTCACCGGGCCTATCGGGATCGGACAGATGTCCGGCGCGGCGGCCAAACAAGGTCCTTCGGCGTTCCTGATGCTCATGTCGATGGTCAGCTTAAATCTGGCGATTTTCAACCTGCTGCCCATCCCCATTCTGGACGGCGGGGGGATTCTGATGCTGTTCATCGAGATGGTGATGCGGCGCGACATGAGCATGTCCGTGAAGGAGGCCGTTTTCAAGGTGGGATTCGTATTCATCATGATGCTGGTGGCCTTCGTGCTGTACAACGACATTTCGAAGATGCTGCCGCCGGGCTAGCGCGCTGTGGTGAACAGTGGGGTGGGGCAGGCGCTTTCGCCTGCCAACGGCCGCGCGCGCCTGAATCTTTCGAAAGCGGACAATCATCTCTTAGACTTCGGCCATGGACTGTACCTGTATCCGCTACACGGATTTGCCGCACACGAGCAAGCTGTTCGCGGATCTGGTTTATCACCCGGACCGGGTGCAGTCGTTCTATCCCCATCCAATCGGCGAACCCGCCGTTTACCTGTCGATTGCCAACGAAATGCAGTTCCCGCCCGCGCAGCGCGCCGCCTTGGTCGCTGCTTTGCGCCAGCAGAACGGTGAGAGTGCGGCGCTGGAGTTGCTGGCGCGGGAAGGCACCGTAGCAGTTGTGACGGGCCAGCAGGTAGGCTTGTTTTCCGGTCCGTCTTACACCGTTTACAAAGCTCTCACGGCGGTGAAACTGGCGCGCGATCTGGTAGCGCGCGGCATCCCGGCGGTGCCGGTTTTCTGGCTGGCCACGGAAGACCACGACTTCGCCGAAATCAATCACTGCTGGGTATTCGATGCCGAGCACCATCCCATCAAGTTGGAGAAGCACGGCTCGCCGGCATCCAGCCAACCTGTCGGGCAGTACGTCCTGAGCGCACCTCCCACGGCAGAGTTGCGCGCGGCGCTTGCGACTCTGCCTTTCGGGGATGAGGTCTCCGCCCTGGTGGAAGAGACGTACCAGCCCGGGAGAACACTGGGTGAGGCATTCAGCGCGCTGCTCAAACGGCTGCTCGCCACTTACGGTCTGCTGCACGTGGATCCCATGGCGCCCGCCATGCGCAAAATGGCAGCGCCGGCGATACGGTCCGCGCTGGCTGCGGGGCCGGATCTGACGGCTTCGGTGCTAGAGCGCAACCGCGCGCTGGAGGCGGCCGGCTATCATGCGCAGGTCCATGTGGAAGACCAGACCTCGTTCGTATTTCTGTTGGAGAATGGCCGCCGCTACACGCTGCGCCGTTACGGGCGCGACTATCTGCAGAACGGCCGGCGCTTCTCCACCGAGGAGTTGATGGACCGGGCCGCCGAGCTTTCCCCCAACGCTTTGCTGCGTCCTGTAGTGCAGGATTCCATGTTGCCCACGGTCGCCTATATTGGGGGTCCCGCGGAGCTGGCGTATCTGGCGCAATCCGCGGTCATTTACCGCGCCATACTGGGCCGCATGCCCGCGGCGCTGCACCGCGCCGGTTTCACGCTGCTCGATCAGCGTAGCCGGAAGCTGATGACGCGCTACGCGCTGACGCTGGCCGATTGCACGCACGGCGACGACTTTGTGCGCGAGCGGATCGCGGCGCGGTTGATCCCGCCGGCGCTCGGCGACACCTTGGCGCACACTAAGGCCGCGGTGGAGGGGGCCGTCGATCACCTGGCGGCGGAGCTAGCCGGATTCGATGCCACGCTGGCGGCCGCGCTGGGCAAGAGCCGCAAGAAGATGGTCTACCAGATCTCCAAGATGGAGCGTAAGATCGGGCGGGAAACCATGGCGCGGGATGCGCGCGTGGCCCGTGATGCGGAGTATCTTTCCGGCCTGGTCTATCCGCACCGGCATTTGCAGGAGCGGCTGTATTCGATTTTGCCGTTTCTAGCGAAACATGGCTTGGGACTCATCGACGATCTGTATGAGTGCCTGAGCTTGGAGTGCCCGGACCACCAGTTAGCGGTTGTGTGAGAGGCGTGTGGCTGGTTATCTGCCATTGAGACCGCTCCACCCTATTAGTTCCCTTAGACCTGCCAAGCTCGCCCAAATGGAACGGCTTTCGACGGATGTCATTAAGCAGTCACTAATACCGGGACAAGCGCGGCGTGGCCGTCGATACGCTACCGCGCGAGATCGTTGGGAAAGGGGGCCTCTAAACAGGTGGACGAAGCTCCATTGGGTGGATGGTCCATGTCAGGGCAAGTTAGCGCTGGCCTCGCGTCCACGCGGAGGCGACTGGCTCGAAGATGAAATGGGCCGTTGGCGGCGGGCTGGAATCAATAAGGTATTGTCTCTGCTGCCTCCCGAAGAAGAACAAGATCTCGATCTCAAAAACGAAGCACAGCGAAGCGAAGGCGCATGGAATGGAGGTTGTCTCGCTTCCAATCCCGGATCGCCAAGTCCCGAAGTCGGAAGCCAAGGTGGTGGCGGCCTTGGAAAAACTCGAAGGCGATCTCTCGTCCGAGAAGGATTTTGTCCTCCATTGCAGACAAGGCATCGGCCGTACCGGACTCTTGGCTGCGTGTCTGCTCGTTATGAAAGGATTCGACCCAGAGACGGCTGCAAAAGGATGAGCGCTGCGCGCGGCGCCACCGTGCCGGAAACGCAGGAGCAACGGCGCTGGCTCGATCATTTTGCCGCAATCTTAGCGAGCGTTTAGTAACGTCACTGCCTACCACGAAGCGAGCTCGCCTCACTTTGCTGCCGGAGCGGCCACATAGACGTATTCGAGAATCTCGTGACCGGTATTGGTGACATTGTGTCGCGTCGCCGGAGGAATATAGGCGAACGCCGGCGCCACCAAGCTATGTTTTAGCTGCCCCTCGATGAGGGCGTCGCCTTGCCCGTGCAGAATCACGAGCGACTCCTCATTGTGGCCGGTGGAGTGCCAGCCCACTGATTCACCCGGCTGCAACCGGACAAAGCCACTTCGCATACCGGCGGTCTGCGGCGGTCCGCCGAGCAACGGGCAGTCGCTGCCCAGGCACCGGAGCGGCACCGATAGCGGTTGTCGCGCTGGAGCTTGGGACGCCACGGGCGCCAGCGCGGCGAGAATCAGGACTGAAGTTCGCATCAGGAGCGGCATACATCGCCCATTTTACTGGCGCGCACAACTCTCCGCTTGCGCGATTTGCCGGAAACGAAGTAGTATGGACCCATGCGGCGTTTCGCGGCCACAATGCTGGTTGGGCTTTTCAGCTTCTCGCTGATCGGTCCCGCCTTGTTTGTGGACGCCGATTCGAGCTTGCCTGCTTGCTGTCGCCGGGATGGCAAACATCATTGCACCATGATGAATGCGGCGGATCCGGTAGAGGCTCCGTCCGGGGCGGTGGTGAAGATATGGGGGCCCAGGTGCCCTAGCTTTCCAACCGCGTGCGCTTTCCCGACGGATTCCCGGACAGCCCTGCCGGTGGATTCGCAACTGGTATTCGCCTGGGTGCTCCAGCATCCGGCAGTGCAGGCGCAGGCCGAAGCCGGTTACCGCGTTTCGTTTGGCCGCGCCCGCCAAAAGCGCGGACCTCCAAGTTTCCTCTCCTAGCAGCCCCTGGCAGAGTCCGGCAGGCTGAATGCCTGCCCCACCAGTGGGGCAGGCGGTGTCGCCTGCCTGAATTCGGCGAATTTGCCACGGGCTGCCAGTCTAGACGTCCTTTTCCGCACGCACTGCGCATCTCTCGCGCACCGGGCGGACGATGGTCTGGGCGTCCACCTACGTCTACAAGAAGAACCTACAAAGGAGGCTCATGCGAAAGCTCGTATCGTGTTTGTGTCTGGTTGTCTTTCTAATATTTAGTTCCCCGCTCCATGCAACCATCTTTGGCCGGATACGGGGAATCGTGCACGACCCACAGCATCGGCCTCTGGCAGGAGCGTCGGTAAAGCTGCAGGCGGTTACCTCGGATTGGTCTCAAACCATGCAAGCGGACGATAACGGTGAGTTTTCGTTCACCAGCGTGCCGGTCGGCGACTACAAAATCATTGTCACTCAGTCTAAATTCGAGGCTGCGGAGCAAACCGTCACAGTCGCTTCCAACTCATCGCCGATTCTTCACTTTCAACTGGCGATCGCGACCTTGACCCAAACTACGGTGGTCTCCGGCGAAGCAGAGACAGTCAATATGGATTCGGTAACTCCCACCACTCTGGTCGATCGCGAAGACATCGCCCAAACTCCCGGCGCCGACCGCGCCAACAGCATGGCGATGATTACCGACTACACGCCCGGCGCATACGTAACCCACGACATGCTGCACATGCGCGGCGGCCACCAAGTCGATTGGCTCATTGACGGCGTACCCATACCGAACACCAATATCGCCACCAATCTGGGACCGCAGATCGACCCCAAGGATATCGATTATCTCGAGGTTCAACGAGGCAGCTACGATGCTGAATACGGAGACCGCACGTATGGAGTCTTCAACATCGTGCCCCGATCCGGCTTCGAGCGCAACAATGAGGCGGAACTCGTCACCTCTTTCGGCAATTGGGACCAAACCAACGATCAACTCAATCTCAGCGGGCACACCGAGCGCTTCGCGTATTACGTGAGTGTAAACGGAAATCGCAGCGACTACGGTCTGCAGGCCCCCATCGGGCAAGTCGTTCACGACGCGGACAACGGCTATGGAGGATTCGTGTCCCTCATTTTCAATCCCAGTTCCCACGATCAATTCCGGCTGGTCGCCTCGTTGCGCCAGGATTATTACCAGATCCCCATCGACCCGAATCCCAATTCATCCGGAAATCAGGTTTATCCCAGTTATGGCCTGCACGATAGTGAACGGGAACCCGATGGCTACATCACCTTATCCTGGGACCATACGTTCAATCCAAACCTGCTGCTGACTGTGTCGCCGTTCTATCATTACAACCAGGCCAGCTACAACGGTGGGCTGAACGATGTGCCAGTGATCTCGACTGTGGACCAGACCGCCAATTACGCCGGCTTGCAATCGACCTTGAACGCAACCGTTGGGAAGAACAGCGTGGAAGTGGGCGTGTATGGATTCGCCCAGCACCAGAGCAACTTTTTCAATAACGTTTTTACGGATTGCGGTACGAACTGCCAGAACTTCGGCCCGTCTTCCGCCGCAGTTACCGGCGGCCTGGTCGAAGAGTTCATCAGCGACCGGTTTAAGGCGACCTCCTGGTTGACGCTCATCGCCGGCCTTCGCGAATCGCACTTCACCACCCCCGGAGCCGGGACTGAGGCGGGAGTCGTGCAAAACGCGACGGACCCGCGGTTTGGTGTTGCTATCAGGGTCCCACACCTGAACTGGGTCTTTCATGGCTTTTACGGCCACTTTTATCAACCACCGCCACTTTTGACCGCCACCGGTCCATTGCTCAATTTAGCCACCAGCCAGACTCTGACTTTCGCCCCGCTGAAGGGAGAGCGCGATGAAGAATACCAATTCGGCGTCTCGATTCCGTTTCACGGTTGGGTGCTCGAGGAAGACACCTTTCAAACACGCGCGCAGAATTGGCTGGACCACAACAATATCGGCGAATCGAACATCTTCTGGCCCATCACCTGGACCGCCGCCCTGATTCAGGGTTGGGAAACTACGCTGCGCTCCCCGCGCCTCTGGCGCCGCGCTCAAGTACACTTGGCCTACTCGAATCAGATTGCGCAGGCCACAGCGCCCATCACCGGAGGCGTGGTCTGCCCCGTTCCCGTATCGGCGGCATGCCCCGTGGCCATCCCGCCGGGGTATTCCCCCGTGGACCACGATCAGAGAAACACGTTGAACTTCGGAGCCAATGCAAGTCTTCCCTGGCAGGTGTTCGCGTCGACGAATGTGTACTACGGCTCGGGATTTACGAACGGGTTGCCGGACGCGCAATATCCGGGGAACTATCTGCCCCCGCACACTACCGTTGACATTTCCCTGGGGAAAAGTTTTGGCGAGGGCGGCAGATACAAGGTGTCGTTGACGGCTCTGAATGTCGCGAATCGCCGCGTATTACTCGACAACAGCCTGACGTTTGGCGGATTCCACTTTAACGACCCGCGACAAATCTACGGCGAATTCCGTTGGAGATTTCACTACTGAAGAACAGCTTCAAGCTAAGCCGGGCGCATCTATCCGCGTTTCCATAGCCGCGTTGGATGCCGCACGGCGGCACGGAACTGGCCACCCGCTCGCCCCGCCTGTTCCCCATCGCGTAACTATACGTTCGACCCGTCGATCGGCAAGCCGATCGGCGAAGCGTTGGGATTCGGTTTCATTTCTGAGCCACATTTTCGGAGATTCCCATACGGCCGCGCGCACAGAATTGTGTCGTGACGATGCGAAGGCATACCCGCCAGCCGTTTGAAGGTCAGGTACAGGTGTCCTGGAAGGACTCGCGGGGCCAGGTGAAGAGCTTGTCGGCCAAATGCCTGGATCTTTCCGCGGAAGGCGCTCGTCTGGAGACGAACGCACCCATCCCACCGCGAACCGGCATTATTTTACATTCCGCGACATACGGTGGCTTGGGCGCCGCTTCGGTGCGCCACTGTGCCAGGCAGGCATTGAAATACCTTATCGGAGTGGAATTCACGTCTGCCCTGGCGCTGGCGAGCCCCGGCCGGAAGCGTTGTCTGGAATCTGCCCAGCCTCCCGCAACGGGCTAGCGCCATGACCGCGCCAGACATTCTGCCAGCTTCAAAACCACCCGCGTTCTGGCCTCCCGAACCGGAAACGCTCGCGGATCTCGACGTCTCGCCGGCTCTGGTCCAGGATCTGTTCCTGCGCACCGTGCGCGAAGAGGGCCAGTCCAGCCTGGCCTCGCTCAACGAGCGCCTGAAGCTGCCCCACGCGGTGCTGGAGCCTGTATTCCGTCAGTTGCGTCAGCAGCAGTACCTGGACGTGAAGGGCATGCAGGGCAACGATTACCGGTTGGGCCTCACTGCCGCCGGTAAGGGATTGGCTGCTGAGCGTGCGGCGATCTGTTCCTACGCTGGCGCGGCGCCCGTATCATTGGCGGAATACACTCACGCCGTGCGGGCCCAGGCGGCTCGCGTGCGGGTTGGCCGCGAAAGCTTGCGCGCGGCGCTCGGTGACTTGGTTCTCCCCACATCCCTCCTCGACCAACTCGGGCCGGCGCTGATTTCCCAGAAGGCGTTGTTCCTCTACGGACCTACCGGGAATGGCAAGACCTGTCTCGCCGAGCGCTTGACGCGCGTCTACCAGGATGCCGTGCTGATCCCCTACGCCCTGGAACTGACCGGCCACATCATCACCGTATTCGATCCCATGCTGCACCGGCCCATGGAAGAACAGCCAGACAGCCTGGACGCGCGTTGGGTGCTCTGCCGCCGCCCTTGTGTATGCGCCGGCGGCGAGCTGGTTTCCGAAATGCTCGAGCTTCGCGGGGACAGCGCCTCCAGTGTCTACGCCGCGCCCCTGCAGATGAAGGCCAACAACGGCATCCTGGTGATCGACGACTTCGGGCGCCAGGTCATCTCTCCGCGCGACCTGCTCAACCGCTGGATCGTGCCGCTCGACCGGCGAGTCGATTACCTCAGCCTGCACCACGGACAAAAACTCTGCGTGCCCTTCGAGGTGATGGTGGTCTTCGCCACTAATCTGGATCCGTCGGAACTGGCCGACGAGGCGTTCTTGCGGCGCATCCACAACAAGATTTATATCGAGCCGGTAACCGACGAGTGCTTCCGCGAGATTCTTGCCGGGGTGCTCACCGATCGCGGACTCGCCTGCGACGCGGAGACGGCGGGTTATCTCATCGAATTGTGCCTGCGGCACAGCCGGACGCTGAAGGCCTGCTATCCCGCGGATCTCTGCGACATCCTGCTGTGGCGGAGTCAGTACGAAGACCGCCCGCCGGAGGTGACCCGCCCCGAACTAGACTGCGCCGCGGAGATGTACTTCACCCGCTCGCAGGCTTAGTCGACGCTTTTCAGCATTGCACTCGCGTATTCCGTTGATCTCGTGGCATTGACGTCCGGATAGCGGCACTTGCCCGGAGCGGCTTCACAGCCACATGGATCGCTTCCGGTTAGCCCCAACCGGGCGCTATAAGCCATCCACTTCAAGGACCCTTAGCGGAACGGGAGGCCGCGCCGGTGCCGCCGTTGAGCAGGAAGCATACGCCGTCGCAGCCGCGCGCGGGTGATGTGGGACCGCGTCATGGATGGGCGTGTGGACACGAGGTTCGTTGTGGCCGGTTTAGCTGGCGATCTGGCTGGCCTCGTAAATCGGAGACGGATGGGCTTAAGAAGTTTGCTGTGACCGCGGCAGCGCCATTCGCTCGCGCGCGATGACCATGGCCGCAGCCAGAAAAGGATTGCCTTCCAGTACGCCATCGATGGGCAACCGCGAATCCTGCGAGAGTACCGGGAGAATCAGGTCACCGCCTTGCCCCTTGGATACCAGGTGGAGGGCTTGCAACTGGATCCCCGGAATACTCAGCAGGTGGGGTTCGAAATCCGCAGCCCGAACGGCGGGTAAGTCAAGTGCTTCGTTGATTCGCTCGAAGGTCGTTTCCACCAGATCGCCATAAGAAATGCTGCGAAACTTGGCTTGCAGATACAATGTGGGATCCGTCATTTCGCAAGAGGTCCTGGTGCTATTGATCCCAGGTAAAGGGTCGCTAAAGATGCAGAGGATGCGGCAACCGGAGGGCACCGCATCCGCCAGCGCGGCTCCGCCAGCTACCTGTTGCAAACCGAGCGTGCCCACCGGGAGGTGGTAAAACTGAACCACAGGACTGTGGGGGCCGACCAAATCGGTGAGGGCTGCCCCGTGCGTGTTCCAGACTTGCTCCGGCGGCTTAACGAATAGGAGTGGCATCAGGAGGTAGCCGGCTTCACCAGGCGATAAGTCATCGTCCACACACCCTGACCGTCGTGGTATCCGCCCTTCGTGCTCGTGAATTCGGTGAAATCGTACTCGGAATCGGAGAAGAGCGGGTCGCTGATCGAGACGAACTGCTTGTTTGCCGGAGTCACCCGGTATCCGTTGATGGCGATGTAGTGGCCGTCCGGGCCGATTTGACCGTTGTTCAGCCATTTGATCAGTACACAGAAAGGACGGCCGGCATCAATCTCTGCCCGAACTTCATCGAAAGTCAGTTGCCGCGAAATGGGATCGCCCGCTCTCAGCACGCCAAAGCTATCGAGGATCGGATGCAAGGGCTGCGGAACGTTGCATTCTCCGGGGGAAGGCTGGTCGCAGCACTGATGTTTCAGCACCGTGGCGGCGATTTGACACTGCGTCTGGGAAATATCCTGAAAGAACTTATGGACACTGGCCGACACAGCCGCCCAGCACCATTCATTCTTCACCTGCTTTTCAATTCTGATTGTGACAGTGCTGCGGTCGCCGTCCATCTTGCTTCTTGCTTTAGCGCCCGGCGGTTCCGCCTTTTACTTTTTTTTCTTGGCCGGGCTTTTCTTTACAGCTTTCTTGACTGATGATTTCTTGCTGGTTTTTCGGGGACCGCCACCACCGGTTTCCGAACCCATGGTTGGATTGCCGCTCATATCGATTCGTCCTCCTTTGCGCAAGCGTGCTCTTTCACACGTGAAGCTGATTCATCAAAACATGCGGTGGTACAGATGTCAAGAGGTTTCGCCGGCGGCGTCAACGCCGATCGGGATTGGAGAGGAACAGTTTTGAGAATCGTTCGTCGCTAGTAAGCAGGGTAGCTTCCGGCCAGCGGCGCAAATCTTCCAGGAGCGCGCGCGGCGCGCCCTCTAAAGTCTGGAGGGCGGCATCGCGATCGCCGATGCGTTCGTAGGTCAGCGCCGCCCACCAGGTTGTTTCGTTGTGCCGCCGGGCGAGTTGCAGCGCCTGTGCGGCTTCGACCCGGGCGCGTCCGGCCTGGCCGGTTTGGGCGCACAGGTAGGCAACTACGGCGTGGGCGTGGCCGACGCGAGGCAACCGGATGACTTCCTGGTCGGCCGCGGAGAGACCGCGTTCGAAAGCCTTTCGCGCGCCGGCTATGTTCCGGGAGCGCTGGTAGGCGAGTCCCAGATAGATCCACGCGAACCTGTCCGCACTATCGAGGCCAACCGAGCGGCATAGCAGTGGGATAGCCTCCTTTTCCCTTTTCTGGTAGAGAAGCACATGTCCCAGTTGCTGCAGGGAATCCGCCGAGTCTTCCTGGCGCAGGGCTGCGCGCAACTGGGCCTCGGCTTCGGTAAACCGCCCCTGATCCTGATAGCTCGACGCCAG
>Ga0181530_10006454_pt1 | contig 11547 bp, 9 predicted proteins | sample PEATcosm2014_Bin_42_FD_119769 | JGI IMG/M metagenome (GOLD analysis project Ga0181530, IMG submission 119769) | Peatland microbial communities from MTU Mesocosm Facility, Houghton, MI, USA - PEATcosm2014_Bin10_60_metaG | ecosystem: Environmental > Terrestrial > Soil > Wetlands > Peat | place... | reverse complement strand
TCATTGAGCCATTGAGCCATTGAAACATTGGGCCAATCTCTTATTGACTAAATGTCTCAATGTCTCAATGCTTCTGTCCGTTTGTGCCTTTCACGCTTCTGGCATTACCATTTGGCGAGAGCAAATTCCTTTTCCGGGGCCAATGAACTTCATGATCCAACTCATGATCCAGAAAGCGCATGTGCGCATCGCCATGCTTACGTTGTTTGTCCTGTTTTCGGTTGCACTAACCTTCTCCCAGCAAAAAGAGCGAAATCGCAAGCCGGATGCCGCGCAAAAGAACGTGGCCTCCGCTCCGGCGAAAGACGAAAAGGACGACAAGAACGAAGGCGATCCGCTGTTCAAGGGCATGCAGTACCGTTTGATCGGCCCTTTTCGTGGCGGCCGCTCGCTAACGGCCGCTGGAATTCCCGGCGATCCCACCACCTACTACTTCGGAGCGACCGGCGGCGGGGTTTGGAAATCCACCGACGGCGCCAACACCTGGTCCCCGATCTTTGACAAAGACGGAGCGCCTTCGATTGGCAGCATCGCCGTCGCCGTGTCCGATCCGAACATCGTCTATGTGGGGACGGGCGAAGCGTGCATCCGCGGAAACATCTCGCAGGGCGACGGCGTCTGGAAGTCGGTGGACGCCGGAAAATCCTGGAAGAGCGTTGGGTTGAAAGACACGCGCGCGATTGGCCGAGTGATCGTGAATCCACATAATCCTGACATCGTTTTTGTGGCGGCGCTCGGCCATCCCTATGGGCCGAACGCGGAACGCGGCGTTTTCCGGACCACCGATGGCGGTAAGAGCTGGGACAAGGTTCTCTACAAGGACGAGAACACGGGAGCGGTCGATGTAGCCTTCGATCCGCAGAATCCCAACATTTTATTTGCCTCGCTGTGGCAGGCTCGGAGGACTCCATGGACGCTGTCCAGCGGTGGGCCGGGCAGCGGTATCTACCGTTCAACCGACGCTGGCGCGACCTGGAAGCAACTGGAAGAGCACGGCCTTCCGAAGGGACCCTACGGGCGCATCGGCCTCGCGGTCGGGGCGAACTCCGAGCGCGTCTACGCGTTGATCGAGGCGAAGGAAGCTGGCGGGCTTTATCGCTCCGACGACGACGGCGACACCTGGGATCTGGTAAACGGCAGCCACTCGCTCTTTCAGCGGGCGTGGTACTACATGCACGTAATCGCCGATCCGCAGGATGCGAACACGCTTTACGTGTTGGATGTGGAGTTCTTCAAATCCACCGACGGCGGGCGAAACTTCAATAAGGTGAAAGTTCCGCACGGCGACAATCACGGCCTGTGGATCGATCCGAAGAACACGAAGCGCATGATCGCCTCGGACGACGGCGGCGTCACGGTCACCCTCGACGGCGGCAAGTCGTGGACGCGCGAGGACAACCAGCCGACCGCGCAGTTCTACCACGTGACGACCGACACGCGGACTCCTTACTACGTGTACGGCTCGCAGCAGGATGCTTCCACCGTGGCGATTGCCAGCCGCAGCGATGACGGCGCGATTGGCCGCGACAATTGGTACACGGTCGGGGGCGGGGAAGCGGGCTATATTGCGCCCGATCCGACCGACCCGAACATCGTGTACGCCGGCGACTATCAGGGCAACATCACGCGCTTCGACCGGCGCACCAACCAGGTCAAGAGCATCGCCGTGTGGCCCGAACTCAGCGACGCGCGCGGCGCGGCCCCGCTCGAACACCGTTTCCAGTGGACGGCGCCCATCGTCATTTCTCCGCACGACCCGAACGCGGTTTACTACGGAGGCGAGCGCATTTTCAAAACTACCGACGGCGGAACGCATTGGGAAGCGATCAGCGGCGACCTGACGCGCAACGACAAGTCGAAACAGCAGCCCTCCGGCGGCCCGATCACGATTGACGATACCGGCACTGAGTATTACGACACCGTGTTTTCGATTGCTCCCTCGCCGCTGGCGAAAGGCCTGATCTGGGCGGGCACGGACGACGGCCTAATCCAGATCACGCGCGATGAAGGAAAAAATTGGACCAACGTTACGCCGAAAGATCTCGCGGAATGGAGCCGCATCAGTTTGATCGAAGCTTCGCCGCACGATGCCGGCACCGCATATGTTGCGGTTGACCGCCATCAGAATGACGATCTCGCGCCTTACATCTACAAGACGAGCGATTACGGCGCGACCTGGAGCCGGATCACAAGCGGAATTCCGGATGGATCTTTTGTGCGCGCGGTGCGAGAAGACCCGAAGAAAAAGGGCTTGCTCTACGCCGGGACCGAGCGCGGCGTCTACGTTTCTTTCGACGACGGGGCGCACTGGCGCTCTCTGCAAATCAACCTGCCGACTACGCCGGTCCACGACCTGGTCGTTAAGAATGACGACCTGGTGCTGGCGACGCACGGGCGGTCGTTCTGGATCCTTGACGACGTCTCGCCGCTGCGCCAGTTCGCCGATTCGGTTGCCGCGGAAGACATGCATCTCTACCAGCCCGCAACCGCGTATCGCGTGCACACCGGAGAAGCTCCGTCGCGATTGTCCTTCGCCGGAAAGAATCCGCCCAACGGCGCGGTGATTTATTTCTACCTGAAGCAGGCGCCGAAGCCGGAGATGAAGCAGGAAGTGAAGATTGAAATTTTGGACGCGGCGGGCAATGTCATCCGCAAGTACTCCAGCAGTAAGGCCGAGCCGCTCGACGAGCCGCTCGACCCCGACGACAAGAAGCAAGAGAAGCAGATCAAGCTGGAAGACGGGCTGAATCGCTTCGTGTGGGATCTGCGCTACGACGAGGCCAACCGCGTCCCCGGATATTTTCTGTGGGAATACAATGAAGGCGCCAAAGGGCCGCTGGCGCTGCCGGGCAACTATCTGGTGCGCTTGACCTTCAATGGTAAGAGCCCAACGGCTCCGTTCGAAGTGAAGATCGATCCGCGAGTCACCACTTCGTAGGCCGATCTGGAGAAGCAGTTCAAGCTGCAGATGGACGTGCGCGAGCAGCTGAATCGCGTCTATGAAGCGGTGAACCAGATACAGGACGTGCGTGAGCAGTTAGGCGGGCTTAAGAAGCGCCTGGCGCCGGGCGATTCGACGAAAGTCTTGTTCGATGGCGCGAATGCGCTTGACGCCAAGCTGATTGCCGTTCGCGATCCGCTGATTAATTTCAAAATCAGCGCCAGCGAGGATTCGCTCGCCTACGCGCCGGGGATCGATGCCAGGCTGGCGTTTCTATCTATGGCTGTGGCAGGCTTCGCCGATTCCGCTCCGACCGAAGCCCAGTACCAGCAATTGGACAAGCTGAAAAAGCAGACCGATGAATTGCTGGCGCATTGGGAGCAGGTGCGGAATGCGGATATCGTGAGCTTCCAAAAGCTGGCCGCCGAACAAAACGTCCACTCGATCTATGTGCCCGACGTGAAAAGCGCGCGGGTGCAAGGCGGCGGCGAAGAGTAGCCTCAGGGGCTAAAGCCCGCGTCCTTAATTGGTTCTGAGCGGCACGGCTGAACGCCGTGCCCTTCCCGAACCCGGGCTAGAGTTTATCAGCAGTCTGAGACGGGGCAAGCCCCGTCTCTACACGAGTTTTTCCGCAAGCTGTGAAGCTGCGCCCTTCCCAAACCAATGCGCGGGATGAGCCCTAGATGAACATCTCGTCTTGCGGGACACCCGCGCCGTTTTTCCTAGGGCGCCTTTTCTGGCCGAGGAAGACTTCGACTCCGGTGCTGATCGCGGTCATCAGTCCGTTGACCTGGCGCAGCGGAGAGATCACGGTCTTGTGGACGATTTCGCTGGTCTCTTCGACCCGGTCCATGGTGCGATTCAGCAGTTCATCGGCGCGGATGACTTGCAGCCGGGTGCGGTCGAGGACATCGGCGAGCGTGGCGTCGATGCGGCCGAGTTGATTGCGCAACAGGTTGCTCGACTCCGAGAGATTGACGCTGATGACGTCGAGCTTAGGGCGCAGGTCGACCAGTATCTCCTGCACCGTTTCCAGAGTGGGCAAAGTCTTGGTCGTTACCTGCGTGGCCAGAGCCTCCATCTTCTCCGTGCTCTTGCGAACCGCGAAGTAAAGGGCCACCATAATGCCCGCCTGGATCACGACCGCGAAAGTCGTAGCCGCAATAAAAATTCTTAGGAGATTGTCATCCATGGTTGCTCCTGCTGCTGTTGCCCCTCAGGCTGCGGAAAGAGCCGGACTCCGATGTCCAGCCCCAAAAGGGGCACCCTGATTCTGAAGAAGTTGCGGCATCGCTAAAGTGGTACCCCGATACGAAGCCCGCGTTCTTCTGTACCCGCTAGAGATTCTTGCTCGGTTCCGCTCCGGTCGCGGTCGTCTCGTTATAGGCCTGGCGGCTGGCCTCGTAGGCGTTGCGCAGGCGATCTTTCTGCTCGTCGAGAACTTCGCGTCCGCGATCGACCCAGTCATTCGCCTGATCGCGCGCTCGACGAGCCTGCTGGCGCACGCGCTCGCTGCCTTCCTGCGCCTTGGAGCGAATTACGTCGCGCGTTTCATCGCCGGAGCGCGGCGCGTACAACACGCCCACCACAGCTCCAACCCCGAGACCCGCCAAAAACCACAAGAAGCCGTTGCCGTCACGATCCGCCATAACTACCTCCTGAATTGCTCTATATATCGGATGGTAGCACCCTGAAATGTGAAAGACAATTCACGGCGTCACCGGGCGGGTCCCGAATTGGCTGCGTTTCCCCGTCGCGAGCAACAGCCACCACGGAGCCACCACGGAGATACAGAGACACGGAGGAAACCTTTTCCACAGGCTGCCGGCCCAGGTTAGCGCCCAAAAAACGGGCGCGAACCTGGGGCACCTAGCAGAGGCATGGTCGAGTCCCGCTTCGTTTGTAAGAAACGAAATCATGAACTCGCTTTTCTCCGTGACTCCGTGTCTCCGTGGTGAGGTTCTGATTCGTGGAGGCCGCGAAGATTGGAGCGCCAAAGAAACTCTTGTGCCGGGCGCGCCAAAGGCGGAGAATGAAGCGTTTTTCAGGAGGCGCCTTTTGTCCGACCGCAAATATCGGCAACGCGGATACCAGGATTCCGGTGCGGGTAGTGGAGCGAAAAAAGAATTCGAGAAGCCGTCGGCTCCCAAAAAAGAGAACACGTTCGGGCCGCGACCGATCAACATGCCGGGGACGCGGACCGTCTCCCGCTGCGCGGAATGCGGCGCGCTGTTGCAGAACCTCACGGCTCCGCTCGGGAAATGCCCGAAGTGCGGGTTCGAACTGCACGCCTGCAAACAGTGCGAACACTTTGACCCGTCGAGCCGATTCGAATGCAATCAGCCGATTCCCGCCCGAATCTCTCCCAAAGACAAAGGCAACGACTGCCCGCTGTATTCCATACGCGTGATGGTCGAGAAGGAAACCTCCAGCAAAGGCAGTCAGCGTCCAAATGACGCGCGGGCGGCGTTTGATAATCTTTTCAAGGACTGAAGGGAAGTTCTCAGTTGTCAGTTGAGGCGGATTCTCTTGATCGAACTGCCGGAATAGAGCCTTAGCTGCGTTCCTTACCTAGTTCTCTGGGAATTTAAAGTTTTGGCTGCGGCTGATCCCCGCTGGTCGTTAGTCGGCCGCCGAGTGGTGATTGAGTTGGTTTAGCGGTCTCGCCAGCCGCCCAGGTTAGCGCCCAAAGGACGGGCGCGAACCTGGGGCACCGGGTTGCGCCACGCAAAGTCACTTGCAGCGTAGATCCCATGCGGGACACGGCACTCGAATCCCACCCTTGCGCACAGAACGCGCAAGGATGGGGCACCCGTCGGCCCTGGTTTGTCCGAAGCTTTGTTACTGTCTTATCCGCGGGTTCACCGCCGAGTACAGCAAATCCGTCAGAAAGTTCACGGCTACATACGTCAACCCAATCGCCAGAATGCATCCTTGCACGAGATAGTAATCACGGTTGGCGATGGCTTGGATGGTCAGGCGTCCGATTCCGGGCCAGGAGAAGATGGTTTCGGTCACGATCGTCCCGGCGAGCAGTGCGCCGAATTGCAATCCGAGGACGGTTAGGATCGGGATCATGGCGTTGCGCAAGGCGTGACGATAAACGACGGTGCGCTCGGGCAGGCCTTTGGCTCGGGCGGTGCGGATGTAGTCTTGGCCTAACTCTTCCAGCATAGAGGTTCGCACCATGCGGGTCAGGATCGCGGCCAGCGCTCCGCCCATGGTGATTGCGGGAAGCACTAGATGGGCTATGCTGCCGGAGCCGGAGACGGGGAGCCATCCCAGCTTGATTGCGAAGAACAAGATGAGCACAGGACCCAGGGCGAAGTTCGGAAACGACAAGCCGAACAGACTTACTACGCTTAGAACACGGTCATCCCACTGATTGCGGTGTTGCGCCGAGTGCACGCCTGCTGGAATGGCCAGCCCAATCGCTACGAATAACGACGCCAGGGTTAGTTGCAGGGTGGAGGGATAGCGCTGGACAATCAACTTAGTAACTCCCTGGTTGAACCGCAGCGACTTGCCAAGATCTCCGTGGAGGACGCCGTTCCAGTAATTCAGGTATTGCTTGCCGAGCGGGACATCGAGCCCATAGGCGTGGCGCGCGGCCTGAATGTCACCAGCGGCCGCGCCTTCTCCTAGCATTAGCTGAATGGGATCGCCGGGGACGAAGTGGATCAGCAGGAAGACGGTGGAGACGACCAGCCAGATGACGGGCAGGGTGTAGAGGACGCGTTGGAAGAGAGTTCTCAGTTGTCAGTTCTCAGTTGTCAGCTTTGGGTGCACCACCAACCTCGAAATGTCGAATTTCTCTCAGCTGACGATCTCTGGAGATTGCCTTGAGCAACTCCAAAACCGCGAACCCAGGATAGTCTTCTCTCTTAGTCGAGCGATAGTAGCAGTCCCAGTAGCTCATTACACGTTGCCCGGTCAGAGCGATGAAGTCTGGATTTTCGGCGATAAATTCCGCATAAAGCGGCGTTCTCAAGTTTGCCAGGTTTTCGTGAATAAGGCGGAGAATCTCTATAACATACTCGCCTACCAGTGGAACTACGAAGCAGGGGATCCAAATATTTTGAGAATGAATGATTCGTGCAAGATGTTTTTGGCGAACAAAACCATCGTGGTGCCTCGTGAGCAGGCAGTCCAACAATTCGGACTGAATTTTATTGAGCCGAAGGTTCTGAAGTAGCGGCGGGTCAAAATAGATCCTAAATGGAATCGAGACAAGCTTATTTCCGACCCGCAAGGCAAAGCTTTTCCAGCGCGAGGAAAATTGGTTTTCGGAAAGAAGAGAAATTGCGGCCAGCGCATCGTTCCGCATGAACGCTGGGAAAGCTTCAACGAGTTCGTCCTTGCTGTGCGTCATTTCATTGAGTCGATCGAGGGTGCGACTGGCCGTCATGGAACGTCACATGGCGGCGATCACACTGCCCTCAACGGCTACAACCAGCGTCAAACACGCCACCTTTCGGCACGGCTTAGCCTTGCCCTTTCAATGCATATTCAAACCGAGCTTCTGTTGCCTCAGGTTGCAGTCCCAGCAATTCGGATCGTATCATCCCTCGTCGTATCATCTATCAAATGAAGTGCCCCGGGGAACACACATGCTCACCGCAATAGCTTCAATTGTCCTCACGTTGCTTGCCGCCCTCGCTTACGGCCAGACTAGCGGCGGCGCTCCCGTCGAGTATCAGCCTAAGGGATCGATACGGGAGTACTTCTTAGGGGCCTGGAAGCTGGTTTCGACAGAATACGAGTATTCCGACGGCCACACCACGCCCTATCCCGACCTGGGGCCGGACGCAGCGGGCTTCCTCATGTACACTCCCTCTGGCCACATGTGCGCCCAGTTGATGAAACCCGGCCGCCCTCGCTGGTCGGAAGCGAACACGCCAACCGCGCCGGAAGCTGCTTCTGCCCTCGATGGATTCATCTCCTACTGCGGAGCCTTCGAGATACGCGAAAACGAGCGCATCATGATTCATCGTCCAGAAACGGCGTGGTCCCCCAATTATCCAGGAACAACTCAGGAGCGGCCGTATCACCTGGTGAACCGGGACCGCTTTTTCTTTCGTGGTGCGGGCACAGAAAAGCAAAAGGACGGAACCGACGTTCCCGTGATTTGGACCATCACCTGGGAACGCCTGAAATAGGCAAATAGTCAATCTCCAGCCTGTTGGGCTGGGGCCGCGGGCACGGGCTCAATGCGAACGGTTGCTACCCGGTGGCCGTCCATCTTTTCCACCACAAAGCGCCGTCCCTCGTATTCGAACGCCTCGCCGCCGGTAGGCATTTTCTGCAGCCGTGAGAGCAGAAATCCGGCGAGAGTCTCGAAGCCCTCATCCTGGGGAAGCTGCAGCTCGTATTGAGTTTCGAGATCGCGAATGTTGGTGGCTCCGTCGAGCACGATTGGCGCATTCGCATCGGTCGCCGCCGGCTGCGCGGACGCTACGTCGAATTCGTCTTCCAGTTCTCCGACCAGTTGCTCCAGCACGTCTTCGACGCTCACCACTCCCGCCGTGGAACCGAATTCGTCGACCACCACCGCCAGATGCCGCTTGCGCTGCTGGAATTCGACCAGCAAGTCGAGCAGCGACTTGGTCTCAGGCACCACCAGCACGTCGTGCATGACCTGGCCGACCTTCATCTGCGCAATGCGCTGGGCAGCGGGAGGAGCGTTTGGTCCCAGGCGCAGCCGCGTCCAGCGCATCAGGTCCTTGGCGTAGAGCACGCCGATAATGTGCTCGGGACCGCGCTGCGGATCGTACACGGGGATGCGCGAGTATTGATCGTCGACCACGCGCGACAGGGCTTCGTCGAGGCTCAGGTCGGAGGGCAGGGAAAAAATTCTGGTCCGCGGCACCATCACTTGGCGCGCGGCAATGTTGTCCAGTTCGAGCGTGTTGAGCAGCATCTCTTCCTGAGCGTTAGAGAGCTGTCCGGAAGTGCGGGCGGCGGTTACGATCAGCTTCAGTTCGTCGGGCGAGTGCACCGAGCCGTGCCGGATTTCGCGCGTCCCGAAGGCGCGCAGGACAAAACCGGCCGAGGCGCTCATGGCCATGGTAAGCGGCCGCGTGACGGTCAGGAAAACGTCCATGGGCGCCGCGACTGCCAGTGCGACCCGCTCGGCCCGTTGTAACGCGAGCGACTTCGGAACCAGTTCGCCCATGATTACGAGCAGGGCGGTGATCATCACAAACGCCACCGTGACGGCTACGGCATGAGCGTAGATCGCCGCATAGGGGACGCTTCCGATCCAGCCCTCGAACAGGTGCGCCAGAGCCGGTTCGCCCAGCCAGCCCATGGTCAGGCTGGTAGCGGTGATTCCCAGTTGCACGCCGTTGACGACGCGGCTGAGCTGCTGGTGCAGTTTGAGGACGGTGCGGGCGCCGGCGCGCTGGGCCTCGATCAACTGCTGGATGCGGGTCTCGCGCACGCTGACCAGCGCGAACTCGGCCGCGGCAAAGAAGGCATTGGCCGCCACCAGGAGCAGGATGACGAACACCCGCAGCAGCACGTATGCAAGCATGGAACTCTAATTTTAACATTCCAAAGGGATAATCGTTCAGGGATCGCCCGCTTTGGAACAGGCTCGCGGTACAATTAAGGCTTACCCTTGATTCCTCGCGCAATTGATCGCTTTCTTTTTAGTTCCCCGTTGGTCTAAGCAGAAGTGAGAGAGATGGGTTGCAAGAATGGGGAAATATGATGTTCAAGAAACTCCTCCATCTTTTCGAAATTGTGGCGTTGCTTTTTACGATTTGCGCGGCGCCTTCAACCAACGCCGCCGCGGCGGACGATCCCGCCAAAACTGCCCCTAAGAGTGCAGCCCCGGCCCTCCCCGCCGCCGGGACATACGAGATCGATCCGCTCCATACTTTCGCGTACTTCGGCGCTAGCCACCACGTGGTCGGGCTCGTGCGAGGCAGGTTCGACAAGGTTACGGGAACCATCACCGTATCGCAGGATCTGGCTGCCTGCGCTGTCGACGTCACAATCGACCCCTCCAGCATTAGCACGCAGGTTATCGAGCGCGACCAGGATCTTCAAGGCCCCGCGTACTTTGATGTGAAGATTTTCCCGACGATGACGTACCACGGTCGTGGGATTCGTCGTGTGTCTGCAACCTCCTGGACGATGGACGGATCTCTGACCATTCACGGCGTGACCAAGGTTGTGCCGCTGACATTCACTTTCAACGGGTCGTTTTCCGATATCAAGCCTGGCCAGCCGGCGCGCGTGGCGTTCCACGGGTCCGCTGGGACGAAGCGCGCCGATTTCGGCATGGGGGCGCGCGATAAGGGAGAAGTCGGTACGTCCGGGGCGGTGGACGTCGCGATCGAGATCGATGTGGAAGCGGACGCAAAGGTCGCAAATCAGTGAAAGAACGCCAAATCATGCTTTATCGGAGCCCGCTTTCGCGACGGGGGACGAGCGCCGGGAAAATGCACCTCGAGGCGCTGGCTGCTGGGATTTTGCATTTCCGCGGAACTATTTTGGGGTTTCTCCCGTACTAACAGGTGAATGACAGTTCTGAGATTTCAAATCACGCAGGAGGCGGTCGTGGAAGGTAACGGCAATGGCAAGAAGAAGCGGCGTAAGCGCATCATCTGGATCTCGATAGCGATAACCCTTGTCGTCCTGATTGTCGCCGGTGCGCTGATCGCATCCAGCGGCGGCACCAAGATCGACCCCTCGAAGCTGGCCAAGGTCGAAAAAGGAGACCTGGCGAAAAGCGTGGTGGCGACAGGCAAAATCGAGCCCATCACCAAGGTTGAGATCAAGTCCAAGGCCAGCGGCATCGTGAAAAAGCTCTACGTCGATTACGGCGACAAAGTTAAGAAGGGCCAAGTGCTCGCCGAACTCGACCGGGAAGAGATTCAGGCTCGTGTCGACCAGGCGCGCGCGCAATTGGAGGGATCGAGCGCCAGCCTGAACGGCACCCGCGCCGATCTGGAGCGCGCCAAGGTGGATGCCGAGGGTCCCGACGTTCCGCTGCTGAAGCGCGCCTATGAGCGCGCCCAGGGCATGGCTAAGGATGGCGTGGTTTCCGCTTCCGCGCTCGACGACGCCGAGAAGAATTACGAGATGTCGCTGAACAAGCAGAATGTTGCTAAGGCGCAGCTGCAAGTCTTGCAGGCCAAGATTGGCCAGGCTCAAGGGCAGGTGTCGCAGGACCGCGCCAACCTGAAACAACTGGAAGAGCAACTGGGCTATACCACGATTGAGTCGCCGATTGACGGAATCGTCCTTTCGCGGGACGTGGAAATCGGTGACGCGGTCAGCTCTATCCTGGTCTTGGGTTCGACGGCCACGCTCGTCATGACGCTCGGCGATACCAGCGAGGTTTACGTCAAAGGCAAGGTCGACGAGAGCGATATCGGCAAGGTTTATCTGGGACAACCCGCCCGGATCAAAGTCGAGTCGTTCAAGGACAAGACCTTCACCGGCAAAGTGACGAAGATCTCTCCCATGGGCGTAGAGAAAGACAACGTTACGACGTTCGAAGTCCGCGTCTCGATCAACAACCCCGAGGGCGTCCTCAAGGCCATGATGACGGCCAACGCCGAGATCATTCTCGAAGAGCACAAGAACGTGCT
>Ga0181530_10006450_pt1 | contig 11549 bp, 11 predicted proteins | sample PEATcosm2014_Bin_42_FD_119769 | JGI IMG/M metagenome (GOLD analysis project Ga0181530, IMG submission 119769) | Peatland microbial communities from MTU Mesocosm Facility, Houghton, MI, USA - PEATcosm2014_Bin10_60_metaG | ecosystem: Environmental > Terrestrial > Soil > Wetlands > Peat | place... | reverse complement strand
TGCCGACCGCGGCTCCTATGTCAGCTATCTCGAAGGCTGCACCGCGCCGATGCGCGACGAGAACCAACTCCACGCCGCGGTGGTTGAGCTGGTCGCGCTCGACGACGCCGAGATCAAATATTCGACCATCCAGAACTGGTATCCGGGCGACGCCAACGGCAAGGGCGGTGTCTATAATTTCGTGACCAAGCGCGGCGATTGCCGCGGCAAGAACGCAAAGATTTCCTGGACTCAGCTCGAAACCGGCTCGGCGATCACCTGGAAATATCCAAGCTGCATCCTGCGCGGCGACAATTCGCGCGGCGAGTTCTACTCGATCGCGATCTCGAATGGCTATCAGCAGGTCGATTCCGGCACAAAAATGCTGCACCTCGGCAAGAACACCACGAGCCGCATCATCTCCAAGGGTATTGCCGCCGGCCATTCCAACAACACCTATCGTGGCCTCGTCACCGCGCACCGCCGCGCCACCAGCGCACGCAACTTCACCAATTGCGATTCGCTTCTGATCGGCGACAAATGCGGCGCCCATACCGTGCCTTATATCGAGGCGAAGAATTCCTCGACAGTGTTCGAGCACGAAGCCACGACGTCGAAGATTTCCGAGGAGATGCTGTTCTATTGCCGGCAGCGCGGGCTGTCGGCGGAGGAGGCGACCGCGCTGGTGGTCAACGGCTTCGTCAAGGACGTGCTGCAGCAGTTGCCGATGGAATTCGCGGTCGAGGCGCAGAAGCTGATCTCGGTTTCGCTGGAAGGCAGCGTCGGGTGACGGTACGCGGGCGGCAGCAATGGCAAGTTGGCTTGAAATGCCGGAACTGGAAGCACTGGTGGAATCGGCGACCGCGCGCGAGCCGGGTCTCAACGTGCTGCACGAAAGCGTCGAGGCCATCATGACGGCGCTGGAGCGGCAAGTGCGCCGGCAGGGCCAGCCGCCAATCGTAACGTACCACAATCACAAAGGCGCCTTTTACAATGTCAGCGTCCGCCAAAGCGCATACTGGATCATCTACGAGCATTCGGTCTCGCAGCTCGAATTCGCGCTGGCGCGCACCGACCAATTGGCATGGCGCATTTGCGGTTACCGCTGCACGCCCGCCGAAATGCGGGCGGCCCGGGAGCGCGCCCGGCGCGACGGTTTCACCGGCGCCATCCTTCCCAACAAATACTTCTCGCCGCCCCACACCGTCGCGGACGATGAGGATTGAAGAGCTCCATTCGCCAAGCGATTGCGAGCGCGACAATCGGAAAGAGGACAATGTCGCTTCTGGAAATTGAAAACCTGCACGTCGAAATCGACGGCAAGGAAATTCTTAAAGGTCTCGATCTCACCGTGAATGCCGGCGAGGTGCACGCCATCATGGGCCCGAACGGGTCCGGCAAATCGACGCTGGCCTATGTGCTTGCCGGCAAGGCCTACTACACGCCGACCGCGGGCGAGGTGCGTTTCGACGGCAAGAACATCTTCGACATGACGCCCGACGAACGCGCCGCCGCCGGCCTGTTCCTCGCCTTCCAGTACCCGCTGGAAATCCCCGGCGTCGCCACCATGACGTTCTTGCGTACCGCGCTTAACGCGCAACGCAAGAAGCGCGGCGAGGCGGAGCTGTCCACGCCGGAGTTCCTCAAGAAGGTGCGCGAGGTTTCCGGCAAGCTCGACATCAACCAAGATATGCTGCGCCGCGCGGTCAATGTCGGGTTTTCCGGCGGCGAGAAGAAGCGCAACGAGATTCTACAGATGGCTCTGCTCGAGCCGCGGCTCGCCGTGCTCGACGAGACCGATTCCGGCCTCGACATCGACGCGCTGCGGATCGTCTCCGAAGGCGTCAACCGGCTGCGCTCGAAACAGCGCGCTTTCGTCGTCATCACCCACTACCAGCGGCTGCTCGACTATATCGTCCCCGACGTGGTGCACGTGCTGTCGAAGGGCCGCATCGTCAAAACCGGCGGCAAGGAATTGGCGCTCGAGCTCGAAGCGCGCGGCTATGCCGAATATCAGGAAGAGGTGCCGGCGTGAACGCCGAAGTCGCCATCATCAAGACCGCGGCGGAGACCGCGCTGGCGCAGGCCTTTTCACAGGCGCGCGGGCGGCTGCCCGGCGACGGCGCGATCGCGGCGCAGCGTGCCGCGGCGTTCGACGTGTTCGCCAAGACCGGCCTGCCGCATCGCCGCATCGAGGACTGGAAATATACCGACCTGCGCGCGCTGATGCGCGAGGCAAAGCCGCTCGCGGCGCCGCCTGATGCCGCCGCCAAGGCGCGGGCAAAGACGGCAGGCGCCTTGCTCGGCGACGTCGAAGCACGCCGGCTGGTGTTTGTCGACGGCGCTTTCGTCGCCGAACTCTCCGATGTCGAAAATTTGGAGTCGGGGCTTACGGTCGGTTCGCTCGCCGACTCTCTGTCCAATGGCGATCCGACGCTCGCTGCTCATCTCGGTAAGCTCGCGCCGGCAAGCGACGCCGCGGTCGCGCTCAACACCGCCTTGATGGGCGACGGCGCGGTGATCCGCATCGCCGCCGGCGCGACCATCGAGCGGCCGATTCATCTGCTGTTCGTCGCCTCGGCCAAGCCGGCCGCGACCTTCGTGCGCTCGCTGGTGGTGGTGGAAGCGGGCGCCCGCGCCATGCTGATCGAGAGCCACGAGGGGCCGGCCGGCAGCGATTATCAGGTCAATGCCGCGCTGGAGATTTTCGTCGGCGACGAGGCCCATGTCGATCACGTCAAGATCATCGGCGAGGGCGCCGACGCGCTCCACGTCTCGACGCTGGCGGCCGCGATCGGCGCGCGGGCGCGCTTCAACGCTTTCACCTTCACCACGGGCGGCGCCGTGGTGCGCAACCAGCTGTTCCTGAAATTCGACGGCGCGGACACCGTCGCCGGCATCCGCGGCGCGACCCTGATCAAGGGCCGGCAGCATGCCGACACCACGCTGGTCGTCGATCACGTCGCGCAGCGCTGCCAGAGCCGGGAAATGTTCAAGACCGTGCTCGACGGCGAGGCCCATGGCGTGTTTCAGGGCCGCATCATCGTGCGGCCGCATGCGCAAAAAACCGACGCCAAGATGATGACGCGTGCGCTGTTGCTGTCCGAGCGCGCCGAGGCGGACAACAAGCCCGAGCTCGAGATTTTTGCCGACGACGTGCAATGCGGCCATGGCGCCACCGCCGGCGCGCTCGACGACGAGCTGAAATTCTACCTGATGGCGCGCGGCATTCCGCAGGCCGAGGCGGAAGCCCTGCTGATCCGGGCGTTTCTCGGCGAGGCCATCGAAGGCATCGAACATGCCGGGCTGCGCGAGGCGCTGATGGATGCAGTCGTTGCTTGGCTCGAGGCGCGCTGACATGAATATCGCAAAACCCATCGGTGCCTATGACGTCAACCGCATCCGCGCGGATTTCCCGATCCTCGGCATGCAGGTCTACGGCAAGCCGCTCGTTTATCTCGACAACGCCGCTTCGGCGCAGAAGCCGCAAGCGGTGCTCGATCGGCTGAACCAGGCCTACACATCGCAATACGCCAATGTGCATCGCGGCCTGCATTACCTCGCCAACGAGGCGACCGAGGCCTACGAAGGCGCGCGCGAAAAAGTGGCGGCGTTCCTCAACGCCAAGCGCAAGGAAGAGATCATCTTCACCCGCAACGCCACGGAGGCGATCAACTTGGTTGCCTACACGTTCGGCCGCGAGCGCATAAAGCCGGGCGACGAGATCGTGCTCTCGATCATGGAGCACCATTCCAACATCGTGCCGTGGCATTTTCTGCGCGAGCGCCAGGGCGCGGTGCTCAAATGGGCGCCGGTCGACGACGAAGGCCATTTTCTCATCGACGAGTTCGAGAAGCTTTTGACGCCGCGAACAAAACTCGTCGCCATCACCCATATGTCGAACATGCTCGGCACCTTGGTGCCGGCGAAGGAAGTTGCGCGCATCGCGCATGCCCGCGGCATTCCGGTGCTGATCGACGGCGCCCAGGGGGCGGTGCATCTCGACGTCGACGTCCAGGACATCGACTGCGATTTCTATGCCTTTACCGGCCACAAGCTCTACGGCCCGACCGGAATCGGCGTGCTCTACGGCAAATACCGGCACCTTGACGCCATGCCACCGTTCAACGGCGGCGGCGAGATGATCCGCGAAGTGTTCCAGGACCGCGTCACCTACGGCGAGCCGCCGCACAAATTCGAGGCCGGCACGCCGCCGATCGTGCAGGCGATCGGGCTCGGCGCCGCGATCGATTATGTCGCATCCGTCGGCAAGGCGCGCATCCGCGAGCACGAGGCGGGCCTGATGCGCTACGCCCACGACCGGCTGCGCGAGATCAATTCGCTGCGCATCATCGGCACCACCAAGAACAAGGGCCCGATCGTCTCCTTCGAGCTGAAGGGCGCCCATCCGCACGACGTGGCGACTATCATCGACCGCTCCGGCGTCGCGGTACGCGCCGGCACCCATTGCGTCATGCCGCTGTTGGCGCGGTTCGGCGTTTCGGCCACCTGCCGCGCCTCCTTTGCCATGTACAATACGCGCGAGGAGATCGACTGCCTTGCACAGGCGCTGGTGAAAGCGCAGGAGTTCTTCACGTGAAGGATATCTTCACATGACCGACGAAGCGAAAACGGATACGGGCAATGCCGCCGCCGACACGGCGGAACGACCCTCCACGATTCCGGCCGACGAAATGGCGCGGCTGACCGACGAGATCGTCGTTGCGCTCAAGACCGTCTACGACCCCGAAATCCCCTCGGACATCTACGAGCTGGGCCTGATCTACAAGGTCGACATCGATGACGACCGCGCGGTCAAAATCGACATGACGCTCACCACGCCAAACTGCCCATCGGCCGCCGAATTGCCGGCGCAGGTCGAGAACGCGGTCGCCGCCGTGCCCGGCGTGCGCGAGGCCAAGGTCACCATCGTTTGGGATCCGCCGTGGGACCCCAGCCGCATGTCGGACGAAGCGCGCACGGAGCTCAATATGTGGTGAGTTGCGTAACGGCCGGCTCGGCCTTACATAAAGTAGCGTTAGATCGTTAGTATTTTTAAGTTATTCCAGGATGTAACGGGCGTGCGTTAAGTCAGCACGCGAGGAGCTAGAACGATGGCGACAGCCTGGCCGAGACCTCAAGTGATGCGGCTCACGGATGCCGCAGCGGAGCGCATCAAGGCGGTGATGGCGAAAGCCGAGCGGCCGATCGCGGCGGTGCGCGTCGGCGTCAAGAACGGCGGCTGCGCCGGCATGAGCTACTTCATGGAATATGCCGAAAGCGTCAATCCGCTCGACGAGGTGATCGAGGACAAGGGCGTGCGCATCCTGGTCGATCCCAAGGCGGTGCTGTTCCTGCTCGGCACCGAGATGGATTACAAGATCGATAAATTGTCGGCGCAATTCGTGTTCAACAATCCGAACCAGACCGCGGCCTGCGGCTGCGGCGAATCGGTGCAGATCGAGCCGGCGCAGGACACTGATCAGCACACCGCGCAATCGCACGCCCATTAATCACGCCGGCTGCCGCTTTCGCACGCTGTCGATCAGCGAGGCGCGCAGCAGATAGGCGCGGTGTGCCGCCGGATCGGCCGCCGTCGCCCGCAACGCCGCATTGCCGCGAGCGCGCGCTGCCGGGTCCTTTTCCTCGAGCCGCTTCTTGTTGGCGATGGTCTGCTGTTGGACATATTCGACGTTCAACGGCCGGCGCCGTCGATCGTAGCTGTCGAGACTGTTGGCGGGCGCCTCGCCGCGCAAGACCCGGCCGAGCAACCCGGCAAGCTCGACGGCGTCGTGGATGCCGAAATTCAAGCCGAGTCCGCCCAGCGGATTATTGACGTGCGCTGAGTCTCCGGCAAGGAAGACGCGGCCCTTGCGAAAGGTCGCCGCCACCCGTTGGTGGACATTGTAGATGTTGCGGTGAAAAACCGGATAGTCGCCCGCTTTTGGGAAGAAATTCTGCAGCCGCTGCTGCACCGCGTGCTCGTCGAAAGCCTCCTCCTCCGTTTCGCCGGGGCGCGTCGGGAACAATAGGCGCCACAACCCTTTGCCGTCGTCGCCGTTGACTTTGAACAGCGCGCACCACTCTTCCGCATCGGAGAAGTGATTGCGCGAGCACTGCGCATAGAGGGTATCGAACGAGAACGGCGTGGTCAGAATCAGAAACCGCTCGGGGTGCGTAAAACCTTCGAAGTCGATGCCGAGCGTCTTGCGCACCATCGAGCGGCCGCCGTCGCAACCAATCAGATAGCTGCCGGCGATGCGGCGGATGCCGGACGGCGTCTCGATCTCGGCTTCGACCCGGTCGTCGAATTGCTCGAAATTCACGAGGCGCGACGAGAACGCCACGGAAGCATGCGCGAGCCGGCCGAGGCGCTCGATCGTCATGTTGGCGAGCTTGTGCTGCTCGCACTGCACGACGAAAGGGTAGGGCGTGTCGTCCTTCAAGACGCCGAAATCGAACTCGGCGATCACTTCGCGCGCCGCGCGATCCCAGACCCGGAATTTGGGCTCGATCAAACCGCGCGCGATGACATCGTCGACGAGGCCCAGGCCATCGAGGATTTCAAGCGTCGCCGCGTGCGTGGTCGCGGCGCGCGGATTGTCGTTGACCCGTGGCTCGGCCTCGAAGACCTCAACCGCAAAACCCTGGCGCGCCAGCGCCAGTGCCGTGACGACGCCGACAGGGCCGCCGCCGGCAATGAGGATGGGGCGTTGGGGAGGCATTTTCCGGCCTTCTACGCTGGGCGCAGCGTAGCGGCAATACGCGGAGGTGGGGTCGCCGGTTGGGCAATATTATATCAGTCGTGTCGGCTTTGCGCCGCGACGTTGTCGATGACGTTGTAGGCCGCGATGGGGCGGCGGATGCCCTTGAGCGCCAGTTCACCCGCAGGCTCGACCGTCACGAGGTCCTCGACCGCTACCAGAACGCGCGGGCTTATCAGGATCTGGCCAGACCGGGCTTCGTCGCATAGCCGGGAGGCAACATTGGTCACCGTGCCGATCGCGGTATAGTCGAAGCGGCCCTCGAATCCGACAATGCCGAGCGTCGCATAGCCGTGCGAAATACCGATGCCGAAGCCGAGTTCGTGCCCCAAGCGGCGCCATTTTTCCATCAACACGCCGAGTGCAGCGCGAATTTCCAGCGCCATCTGCACGGCGACAAGAGCCGGATTGGGCAGCGGTACCGGATCGTTGAAGATCACCATGACGCCGTCGCCGGCAAATCGTTCCAGCGTACCGCCGTGCTTGTCAATGATCGTTCCGATCACGGCATGGTACTCGCGCAACAGCACCATCACGTCTTCGGGGTCCGAGCTTTCGGAAAACGCGGTAAATCCGCGCAGATCGCAGAACAGCGCGGTGATCTCGCGGCGGTGGCTTGCGAGCTGGTTTTCGGTCCCGGACGAAACTATCAGGTCGGCCACCTGCGGCGGCAGGAAGCGCCGCAGTTGGGTATACGCCCGCTCGGCTTCCGCTTGGCGCTCCCGCGCTTCGCGCAGGACTTCGACATGTCGAATGGTCTTAGCTATGGTCGCCTCAAGGTCGGCGAAGTCAATGGGCTTGGTCAGAAAGTCGAATGCGCCTCGGTTCATCGCGGTACGGATATTCGCCATGTCGCCGTAGGCGGAAACGATGATTGTCGATACCTTTTCGTCGTTCTCCTGAAGATTCTGCAGCAGCGACAGGCCGTCCATCTTCGGCATGTTTATGTCGGTGACCACCAAATCGATGCCGCCGGTCGCCTTTAAGGTGGCCAGCGCCTCGACACCTTCGCGAGCAAACAGAAACTTGACCGCCCCATTTTGAATTTGGTGGCGGAATTTCTGCACGATAAGCGCTTCCAGATCCGGCTCGTCGTCGACGACCAGTATGCAGGGATTCATGTGGTCTTTTCGATTCGCATTTCGATTTCGGTTCGAAGACTCGCGAAGTCGATTGGCTTTGGAAACAGCCCCTCGGCGCCGCCTTCCAGCGCCTTGCGCCTGGTCTCGGCGTCGCCATAGGCGGTGATCATGATCACCGGAATGTCCGGACGTATCTCCTTCGCTTTAGGCAGGAATTCCAGGCCGCTCATCCCCGGCATGTTGATGTCGGAGAGAATTAGAATAAGCGGGGCGTACGTAACGGCGGCAATGCGCTCCAGTGCCGCCGTAGCGGATTGCGCAAAATCGATCGCAAACCGGCCGGCGCGAAGCTCGCGTCTGAACTGCTGGCGGAACAATGACTCAACATCGGGTTCGTCATCGACCACGAGAATGAGCAGCATCACGCACGAACTCCCGATTTTTCACCAAATACCGCAGTGCGAGGCAAAGTGATCCTGAATTCGGTGAATTCCCCAGGCTGCGTATCCACCTCAATGGACCCGGCGTGTTGATTGACAATTATATCATAGCTGATGGAGAGGCCCAAGCCAGTGCCTTCGCCCGGCGGCTTCGTTGTGAAGAACGGATTGAACATCTTGTCTTTCACTTCGGGCGGAATGCCGCTGCCGTTATCCCGAATCCTGATTTCAACGCTGTCGCCAAGGTTTCTGGTGGCGGCGGTAAGGGTGGGCTCGTAGGCTTCGGTTTTCATCTGCTCTTTGCGTTTCGATACCGCATAAAAGCCGTTTGAGATCAGATTGAGAAGAACACGAGCAATCTCCTGCGGCAACAGCTCGACCTCGCCGGCGGCCGGATCAAATGATTTGTTCAGGGTAATATTGAAGCCCCGTTTCTCAACCCGGGCGCCGTGATAGGCCAGATTAAGGCTTTCCTCGACCACGTCGTTGATGACGACCCGTCGACGCTCGCCTGAGCCTCCACGCGAGTGCAGAAGCATGTTCCTCACGATCGAGTCCGCACGCTTGCCGCGCTGCACGATCCTTCTGAGGTTGCTGCGTAATGTGTCCGTCAACTCGGTGATGTCGGCGGAAGTCTTATCGTCGGCCTTGACGTTGTGCAGGGTGACCCGCAGTTCGTCGATCAATTCGACGGAGACCTCGGAGAAGTTGTTGACGAAATTGAGCGGGTTCTTGATCTCGTGCGCAATGCCGGCGGTCAATTGGCCAAGCGATGCGAATTTCTCGGTCTGCACCAGGCGGTCCTGCGCGGTGCGCAAATCCTCCAAAGATTTGGATAGATCTGCAGTGCGCTGCCGCAATTCGTTGAGCAACCGCGTGTTGTCGATGGCGATGACGGCCTGGGCGGCGAAGTTTTCGATCAGTTCGATTTGCTTTTCCGAGAACGGGCGAACCGTCGTGCGCCGCAGCACAATAGCGCCAAGCGCGATTTCGCCCCGCATCAGCGGTACGCCCAGCACGGTGCGTATTCCCTGACGCTCGATGGCCGCCTGGTTGTCCCATAACATGCTTGCGGCAACCGCGAGCGCATCGGCAAAGTGAACAGTCTTGCGATTGATGATGACGTGCCCGCTCATCGACCCGAGTGACAACGGCCGCGTTTCGCCGACAGCCAGTGGTGCGACCCGTCCATGGCTGGCTTCGTGGCGCGCGCAATCATTTTCGGTCCTATAAAGCGAGGCGTTCTCCGCCTCGCAAAGCCGGGCAGCGCTTTCGACGATCGCCTGGAAGACCGGCTGAATGTCCTCCGGCGAACTGCTGATGATGCCAAGGACCTCGGACATGGCCGTCTGTCGTTGCTGCGATTCGCTTAGATCGTCGGTGCGCTGCCGCAGTTCGTTAAGGAGTCGCTTATTCTCGATGGCAATGATGGCCTTTGGCGCGCTGCGCCGCTTTATCCCTGTCTTCGTGCGTCGCTTTTTTATCATGGGATTGCCGACCGCAGTGCGCGTGCCGATAGCGGCCATGTTGCGGTCGCTACACCGAGAATACCGGGAATCTCCCGCCGCTTCATGCCCGCCCCAGGTTCGGGAGGTGACATCGTATCGGCTCAGACCAATGCTCTGGAAGGGGCCAGGACCGGCTTTGTGCGACTGCTCAGTATGGCGCGCCCACTGCCCGTTCCGGGTCAGCAGAGACCGATTTGCGGTACTCGCGCCATGTCCGCTTTATCCCTGAAAGCGACATTGATTGGACCTAAGCCGCGCCGGATACGCGGTAAGCGAAGGCGGCGCTTGGCGCGCTTTGCGAACGGCTTACGCCACCCGCGCCGATGCTGACGGGCGCGCTTCCGGATCGGCCTCGCAGATCACGCGATTGCGGCCGTTGCGCTTGGCGGCGTAGAGGCACATGTCGGCGCGTTCGATCAAGGACTGCGCGGTATCGTGCGGGCGCAAAACCGCGGCGCCGATCGAGATCGTCACCCGGCCGAGCCGCTCGCCGCTCGAGCGTTTCATCAATTCCTTGGTCATGACGGCGCGGCGGATGTGGTCGGCCACCGTGATCGCCGATTGCAGCGCCGTGTTCGGCAGCGCGACGACGAATTCCTCGCCGCCGTAGCGCGCGGCGACGTCCTGGCCCTTGACGTTCTGCTTCATCGACAGCGCCACCAGGCGCAGTACCTGGTCGCCGGTGAGGTGGCCGAATTTATCGTTGAAGTTCTTGAAGTGGTCGATGTCGGCCATCAACAGCGACAGCGGTTGATTGCTTTCTTTCGCCTCCGCCATGGCTTTGGCCAATGCCTGGTCGAAGAATTTGCGGTTCGACAGCGTGGTGAGCGGATCGGTCAGGCTTTCGGTGCGCACCGCCTGGAGATTTTCCTGGAGCTGCTCGATCTCCTGCTTCGACGCCGACAGCCGCGCTTCGAGCCTTTTGTTGTTGCTCTCCATCTCCTTGGCGCCTTTGACGATGCGCTCGACGACGGCGCGCAAGGTTTCGCCGTCGGAGGCGCGGTCAAGTTTCGCCGTGGCGTCGGCCAGGCTCGCCGAATAGCTGGTCGCGGTGCCGGCGGCGGCGTCGATCGTGACCAATACCCGTTTGATCTCGTCGAGCATGCGCGAATTGACCGTGTCGATGCGATCGCTCGCCTGGCTGGCCGCGATATAGGTGGTGTAGATCTCCTCGAGATCGGCGTCGCTGAGCTTACGCTTCTGCTCGAGCGTCTGATTGATCAATTGATTGAGCGCCGGATTATAGCCGGTAGCGTAGTTGTACCAGATTTCGAAATTGCGCGGCGTGGCGGCCTGGGCAAGGGCCCTGATCTGGCCCATGGCGATGTCGGCGAATGCAAGCGTCCGTTGGTGCTCGTCGCGGGGCACTTCCATGAATTGTCTCCGATCGCGTTGGGAAGGCCGGAAGTGACAGCCGGACTGTCGAATTTCACGGTGCAACTTAGGGGATAGCCGTGAATGAGCGGTAAATATGCGCGTTTGTCGGGGAAATCCTGACATCAGCAACGGCCGCGAAATACGCCTGGGGCTTAAGCGCCGCTAGGCTTTGAGCGTCACCGGGCGCAGCAGGAAAGCCGGCAGGTGCGAGGCGTCGCCGTCGTCCATGGGCTTGCGCACGGGTTGCGGGGCGCGGCGCGGTCTCGCGTCTTCGATGCGCGCGACCGGGGCTGGTTGCTGCTGCGGCGGCGGCCGGCGCTCCGGCTGCTGGGGTCGCCGCTGATGCTCGTGCCGTCCGCGGTGCGGTGGCCGCGCCGCTTGCCTTGGTTCGTGCCTTGG
>Ga0181530_10006446_pt1 | contig 11554 bp, 10 predicted proteins | sample PEATcosm2014_Bin_42_FD_119769 | JGI IMG/M metagenome (GOLD analysis project Ga0181530, IMG submission 119769) | Peatland microbial communities from MTU Mesocosm Facility, Houghton, MI, USA - PEATcosm2014_Bin10_60_metaG | ecosystem: Environmental > Terrestrial > Soil > Wetlands > Peat | place... | reverse complement strand
TGGTTTGCAACCAGGGGGTCAGGGGTTCAAATCCCCTCAGCTCCACCCCCCCCGTTGTCATTCCTGAAGGAGCGCTTGTTGTCAAGACAGCGCTCCTCGAAGAGGAGCACGATCTTGGTGCTGTTGCAGTTCTCTCGACCTGATTGCGACCGCGCGCCATCGCCGAGGCAGGGTCAAGGCCGGCGGAGCCGCCGACGGGACGCCTTGACACTGCCGACGCGCGAGGGCGCATGCTGGCGTGGTCGAGGAGGATTCAGGCGATCGTCACTACCTCTGGTTCAGGGGAAGGGACACCAGGTGTCGTCTCCAAGTCCGAAGCGTGCTTCGGGAGGGCAAGGCGCTGACGCGGTTGCCTGTCAGAAACACAACGTTCTCCATGTTGGCGGGCCACTTCTCGTGTCCGATCGCTCCACCATGTTCGTTTCGTTGTTCAAACCCTTTGCCTCAGCCGGCGTGGGCCATGGCCGGAACGTGACGGTAACGAGTGGCAGTCATGAACCAGCGACGCTGGATTGTTGCGTCACTGACTGTCCTGACGCCCCTTGGACGGACGCAGATCGCCGAGTCTGGCATTACCGAGTCACGCTCGGTTGGGTTAATGATCGAGCTTTTGGTGCGCGGTGGTTGCAACGAATCCTGGCTCTTGACCGACACAATCCGCTATGTAATATACTCAGTATGTTTTTTGATTGTGTAACCCCATGAGCGTCCGGCATGCTCTCCTCGCCTTGCTGAGCGAAGGGCCAAAGTACGGCCTTCAGCTCCGTCATGAGTTCGAGTCCGGGACCGGTGAGATCTGGCCGCTCAACATCGGTCAGGTGTACACCACGTTGCAACGCCTCGAGCGTGACGGGCTTATCGAGTCCGACGAGCCGGAACGGGAGGGTCCGCAGAATCGCTTCCGCATCACCGAGTCAGGCTCGGCAGAGCTGTCCGCGTGGCTCAGCACTCCGCCGGACATGACCTCACCGCCTCGCGACGAGCTCGTGATCAAGGTCCTCTCCGCGCTGCGGGTTCCTGGGGTCAACGTGCACGACGTCATCCAGATCCACCGGCGCTACCTCGTCGAGCTCATGCAGCAATGGACGCGCCTCAAAGAGGACGAGGCCGACTTCGATCTCCAGTTCGCGCTGGTCGTCGACGCCGAACTGTTCAGACTGGATGCCATCGTCCGCTGGCTCGACACGGCCGACGGCCGATTGAAGCGCGCTGCGCTTGAGCCACATGCCCAGCCCACGATGCCGCGCCTCGCGCGGCGCTTGGTGGTTCGCCGATGAGCTTCCTCGAACTCCGACGCGTCTCCAAGTCCTATGGCGAGGGAGCGACAGAAGTCCATGCCTTAGCCGACATTGACCTCTCAGTCGACCGCGGTTCGCTCGTCGCGGTGATGGGCCCCTCCGGTTCAGGAAAGTCGACTTTGCTCACGATCGCCGGCAGTCTCGAGAAGCCGACGAGCGGTGAGGTGCTGATCGACGGTGCCTCGCTAGAGACGATGTCGCATAACGACAAGGCGCGCCTTCGCCGACGCACGATCGGCTACGTTTTCCAGGATTTCAACCTGCTCGCGGGGCTCACCGCAGTGGAGAATGTCTCGCTTCCCCTCGAGCTCGATGGCGTCCAGGCAAGAAAGGCCCGTGTCGAGGGGATGTCTGCCCTCGAGGAGCTCGGTCTCGCCGATCGGGCGACGCACTATCCCGACGAGCTCTCCGGCGGTGAGCGCCAACGCGTCGCCATTGCCCGCGCCGTTGTCGGGGAGCGCCACCTGCTCCTCGCCGACGAGCCGTCGGGCGCGCTCGATTCGACGAACGGCGAAGCGGTTATGCGGATGATCCTCGCGGCCTGCAAGCAGGGTGTCGCGGCGGTCGTGGTCACCCATGACGCGCAGCTCGCCTCGTGGGCCGACCGGGTAGTGTTCCTCCGCGACGGTCGCGTTGTCGACCAGACGGTGCCACCGCCAAGCCCGGAGTCGCTCCTCGAGCGTTCAAAGCTATGACCAGCGCCGTGCTCGAGCGGCCCGTGGAGTCCCGCCCCGCGAACGGCGGCGCGCCGGCCCGCCGTGCCGTCATGCGATGGGCATGGCGACTGTTCCGCCGCGAGTGGCGCCAACAACTCCTCGTGCTCGCCCTGATCATCGTCGCGGTCGCTGCGCTCTTTGTCGCCGCGGCCGTGGCGACCAACAATCCGACGCCCGCGAACGTGGGCTTCGGCAGCGCAAAGGACCTCGCGACGTTCGAGGGTCCGGTTCCTCACCTCGCGGCAAGAGTCGCCGCGCTCGAACGTCGCTTCGGTCGCGTCGAAGTGATCGAGAACGAGACGCTCACGATCCCGGGCACGACCGACACGTATCAACTACGCGCCGAGAGCTCCCATGGGCCGTTCAGTGGTGGTTCGCTGCTGTCGCTCGTTTCCGGTCGTTACCCGAGCGCGGCCAGCGAGGTCGCGCTGACAACAGACGTCGCGTCAGCATTCAACCTACGTATCGGATCGAACTGGACCGAGGCTGGCGTCACCCGCAAGGTGGTCGGGATCGTCGAGGACCCTCTCGACGACCTCGACGAGTTCGCGCTCGTCGTTCCGGGCCAAGTTCGCTCACCAAGCGATACCGAGCTGCTCTTCGACGCCCCGGGTGTCTCGCCCGCTGCGATCGGGCCGAACGTCGAAGACCTCTCCCAGGCGTTGTCGAACAATGCGATCAACCCCGAGACCATCATCGCCATGGTCGCGCTGCTCGGGATGGTGCTCATCGCGCTCGTCTCGGTCGGTGGGTTCACGGTGCTCGCGCAGCGTCGCCTGCGCTCGCTCGGCTTGCTTGCCGCGAACGGTGCGACGACAAAGCACGTGCGGCTGGTCGTGCGGACCAACGGTGCCATCGTCGGCGTCGTCGGAACGGTCATCGGCGCCGTGATCGGACTCATCGTGTGGCTCATCGTCCGCCCCACTATCGAGGGGACCGCGCACCACGTGATCGGCACGTTCCAGCTTCCCTGGATCGTGATCGGTCCCGCCATGGGACTCGCCATAGTCGCGACGTATCTTGCCGCCGGTCGCCCGGCGAGAACTGTCGCCACGGTGGCGGTGCATGAGGCGCTCTCGGGCCGCCCGATGCCGCCAAGGAAGGTCCGCAGGTCGGTGGTGCCTGGCACTGTCTTTTTCGTCATCGCGTTCGTCTTGCTGTCGTTCGCCAGCGTTGCCGGCAGGGCTTCGCCGAAGACGCCTTTTCTCCTCCTCGGCCTGATCGCGCTCATTCCTGCGGTGATCCTGCTCGCCCCGTTCTGCCTCGCGTTGGCCGCACGCATCGGGCGCTTCCTGCCGATCGGACCTCGGCTCGCGCTGCGCGATCTGTATCGCTACCGCGCGCGGTCGGGGTCGGCGATGGCCGCGATCAGCGTGGCAGTGCTCGTCGCGGTCGTCACTGCTGCCGCCGCCTCCCTGCGTTACGGCCAGTACCTCGACTACGCGGGTCCGAATCTTGCCTCGAACGAGGTCGTCGTCTACGCGCCGCTTCCTGGCGGAACAATTGTGAGCGGACCGGGAATACCGCCCCATCCGACGCCGAAGCCGCCGCCGATGGCGACCCTCGATGCGAAGGTCCACGAGATTGCGACGGCGCTCGGTGGCGAGTCGACGCTCGAGCTGCTCCAGGCAGACGCGAGCCTGGAGCGCGCCACATCTGGGCGGAGCTGGTCGGGCCAGATCTACGTCGAAACCCCCCAACTGCTGCGCGCGTTTGGGATCAAGGCGTCGGCGATCGACCCGGACGCCGACGTGTTGACATGGCGGCCCGGGATCGCCGGTTTGTCGAGGATGCAGTTGACCTGGGGCAACGGCCTCAAAGGCTTTGGCTCCCCCCAAAATTCCAATCCGTGGCCGTGTCCTAAGAGCTCGTGCATTTGGAACCCGGCGATCCAATACGTCGGATCGCTCCCTTCGGGGACTTCCGCGCCGAACACCGTGTTCACGGAGCACGCGATCCGAACATTCCACCTGCAGACCTCGCTCGCCGGTTGGTTCATTGTCACGGACCATCCCCCCAGCGCGGCGCAGATCCGCAACGCCCGCTTCATCGCTGCAGCGGTCTCCGGGATGAGCATCGAAACGAAGTCGAGCGCGCCCCCGGGGTACGAAGTCATCGATCTCGCAACGGTGTTCGGGATCGTGCTCGCGCTCGCGATCCTCGCGATGAGCATCGGGCTCATCCGCAGCGAGACCGCAGGCGAGCTCCGCACGCTCACCGCGACCGGGGCGAGCGGATGGACCCGGCGAACGATCACCGCGGTGACGGCTGGGTCGCTCGGATTCTTCGGAGCGGTACTCGGCACCTTCGCGGCGTACTTGGGACTCGTCGCGTTCGTGCGATCGAACACGCTGAACGGCGGCGAGTCCGCGTTGTTCAGCACAGTACCGGTGAACAACTTGCTCGAGATCCTCGTCGCGATGCCGATCGCCGCGGCCGTCGTCGCCTGGCTGCTCGCGGGCCGGGAGCCAACGTCCCTTACGCGCCAGGCGATCGAGTGAGCCGATCTACCCGTTGCTGCGCGGCCAGGCCCTCGACTGGCGCCTTGTAACAACAAGCGTCGTGCGCAGCCAGTTGTTCACCAGAAACTCACCCAGATGTGCCGTACCGGGCAGTAGCGGATACAGATTGAGCGGACCGAACGACGACGTCGAGCGCACGAGCAATAACGCACATCGACGGTTCCGGTGCGGCCCCCTGACTTGGAAAGTCCCGTTACTGAGGCGCGCCACCGAAAGCTGAGAGGCGGAGGAGCGTCGGCTACTCGCTCGCAGTCAACGCGGTTCCGAGCTCAGGTGCTCGTCCAACCGCGTCTCGGGCGAATCTTCACACCCACGCGTCGAAGCGCCTTTCCGACCGTGTCAGGGGCGACGAGAAAGCGGATCCCGATCGCCTTGAGCGAGAGCCCGTCACGATAGAGCACGGTCGCTTGGCGGACGTCCTCGTCGCTGAGCTTCGGACCCGATCGGCGTCGAGGGACACCGTTGCGCTCGAGATGAGTGAGCACCGTAGTGCGGTGGATTTTGAAGCGAGCGGCGAGCTGGAGAACCGTGTTGCCTTCCGCGTAAGCAGCAATCAGCCGTTCGATGTCAGCGGGTCCGAGTCGTATCTGGGTCCGGCGGTCACAGCTTGCGCGCCACTTCGCGGCCTCCGCATCGACGTCTCTTCGGCCTTCACGATCGCGAACTCCCTTGTCAGAGACCTGCACAAAGTCCTTGCCGGGGTTTGAAAGCCGTCCCATAAGGTCCACTTGCTTGACCCGAAGTTCACGGTCGTGACTGACTTTGATGTCGAGTTCTTGGAGGCTTGGTTCTGGGATGCCGCGTGCCAGATTCACGGGCCACTCGGCGCTCCGAAGTTCAAGGTCTACATCCTTCCGCCGGATCTTCCCCAAGCGGCTTTCGGACGTCCTCGATGACGACAGCCGGCGACCGATTCGCCAGAGGGAGCAACGAGCGCCTGACCTTGTGACCCTGCGATTGAACGCGGTGTTCCCCAGCGCGGCGTGGGCGTCCCCCGCCCCCCGGGGCTTGTTTCCGTGCCCGGTCGCTCAGTCGGCCATAGTCCAACGCGGTGGCAGCCGCGTCGCCGAAACGAAGGCAGGAGGCTTGCCCGTCAGCAGATAGATGGCATAGGCGACATCGTTCGAAAGTCGGCTCCTGTCCGCCGGGATGCCCGCGTTCGCCGCGTTGCAGTATTCGTCGGCCAACCCGCCCGGGTTCCCCTTCGACCAGTACTCGTCGTAGCACTCCTGTAGCTTTTTGGCGCCATTGCTAGAGTTGTTGTCCCATCGGCCGGCGAAGAGCATCCACCAGACTTCGCCCGGGTCGACCTCGAAGCCGTTCCACCCGTTTCCCCAGTACCTCACAAACTTCGACCCGTTCCAACCCCAGCCGTCGAGTATTTCGACGCTATCGGCCTCTTCTCCGAGGCCCACCACTCCGTCGAAAAGGTGGTCCTCGTCGTAGATCATCTGGCGGGTCTTTTCGATCCGGACCATGTTGTAATAAGCCTCTTCGGGCGAGTGAGTCGGGCGAGCCAGGTCTTGGACCAGGTACTCCTCCACAGCGGTGGCAAACGGGGGGTCCACGTCCTTGCTGAAAGCGAAGTAGCTCCTTGCCTTTATCTCGTTTCGAAGCACAGGTGTCTCGTCGGTCTCGCACGCGCTGATGAAGACGAGGCTGTCGGCGAAGCTCACTCCCTGAGTCGCTAGCCACTTCCAGAACGCCGGCGTGATCTGGACCTCCCAGTCACAGGTGTCGTCCCAATCAAGGATCTTGAACGAGCATTTGGAGTTTTCGTCGTCGCGCATACCGACAAAAAAGGTCGGAGTCCCGTTGGGGAGCTTGTAAGAGGCCAGCGAGGCTAGGTCTTCGCTCTTCAGCTCGGCCTTGAACTTCCTATAGGCCCCCAGAAAATTGGGCTGGTCCTTCGTCCCCTCAACTGCCACCTGGTCTCCGGTCAGGAGCGTCCCTGATTTGTTTCCGTGCGTCGAAAAGATGACGAAGCCGGGCTCTTCCTTGAGCACCGACACGATCCGCTCGACGGTTGCCGCGTTGCCGTCGAGCTCGGTGACGGCGTAGTGCCTGCTCTCGAGCGTGCTGACCATGTTCTTCAGGGCGGCCTTTGACTCCAGCCATACATCGGAGCCCGGGTTGATTATCACCGCTCTTCTGTTAAGCGGGTCGAACTGCTTGTCTGGATGGATCTTGGGATCCAGGTTCACCCGAGGGTCGCTGGCGAGCGGGCTGTCCGTGAGAGGAGTCGCCGTTGGCGCGCCGACGGCAGAGTACAACGTGATGACGACAGGCGGAGAGTCCTTGAAGCTGACCTCGATGTCGTCGCCGAGGTTCTGCACGCCGACAATGCAGCTACCCCCTTCTGCCGCGCACTGGCCTTTGAGGTGTGGCCTGGCCGACAGGGAGCCAATGAGCTTCCCCTGGGCGGCGGGCGCCGTCGAGGAGCTTGAGGTCAGGAACGCTTCTGCATAGGCGTAGGCACGCAGGGCGCCCTCCGCTGGGGTGAGGTTGAGGGTGCTGGCGTTCATCGCCGCGTTGTACACCGCAAAAGTGCCCTGGATCAGGTCGAGCGGCCGAATTTGCCACACGGACGTCCCGGCCTTTGCCGAGAAGACCTGGAAGGGCATGGTCACCCGGCTGGCGGAGAGGCTGAGGGGAAATGTCGCGTTCCTTGTGAAGTCGGGAGTCGAAATGTGGAGCGACAGCCGTCCGCCGCTGTACGAGTAGCTTCCGTACTCGCCCAACGCCTCCGTGGGGTCCGCAAAGTACAGGTAGGCCTTACTATCCGTAGCGAAGAGGAGGTCAACCTCCGCGCCAGGGTTCGTATGGCCACCGCCCGAATCCCTGACGAACGAGTAGGCGGTTCTGATGAGCGCGCTACCGCTAGCCAGGGCCGGGCGGGCAACGGGAGCGCCGTGCGCGCCTGTCGGCGCGCTTGCAGCGGCGGGAGCCCGCCCGCCGAGGGCCAGCCCCCCAATGATGACGGCTATTGCAATGGGTACCGATAGACAGGGTCGCTGACGGCCCCCCTGAGCCTTCGGCGCTACGGCCATGATGACCTTCCTTCCCGGGCAGAGCGTCCCGCGAGGAGCAGGTGATAACTCGGACGAGAGGCTAGCTCAGGCGAAATGGTTTTTCGGAGTGTGAATGCTTACCGAAGAACAAGAGCGTGAGTCAGCCGCACAGGGCCCGGTTCTTTCGCAACATCGCGCCCGTGCCCGCTTTCATCTGGGCCCGCGACGAGCGGACCCTCCCGAGGCTGAAGGGCCAGTTCGTGGGGCTGGACCTCCTTGTGCTTGACGAACTGGGATATGTAAGGGAGAGAACCTCCAGCTCCAAGACGCCAAGGCCCCGACTCGACGAGCCAAGCCACCAGCCGATCCCTCGGGCAACGAACTTGTGGACCAAGCGCAAGTCGCCAAGTAACTTCGAGCTCAAAGTGCTTCTGTTCTCGACCGACGCGCCGCAGTCCCCGGTCAGCATTTACACAGACGGTCACAAGGGGCGTGAGGAGGTGCGGAGATGTCCGATGCCGTGAATGAGCCGCAGGCGGAGGGTGTCGTGCCGCCCCGTGGGCCCGATGTTCCAGTCCAGCCGCAGCCGGCCGCCGGGGCGATCCCGGCCGCCGCTGCATTCCCGGACCTCGGTCCGGGGACGGGTTTGGACAAAGGGTCGGCGAGCGTGCCACCCCCGACCATGCCGGCGACGCTGCCCCCCGTCTTGCCGTCGGCGATGCCGGCGGGCGCGATGGGAGGGTTGCCGTCCGCCGGTTCGCACGGGATGCGGGTGCCGATGAGCGGGCTGTCGCCGGCGGGCCTGAGCATCATCGGGCTGCTGACGGCGTTGCTCGGCGCCTGGGCCGGCCTCTCGGTGTTCGTGGGGCCCTCGTTCGGATGGAGCCCCGACGGCTCACCGTCATGGCACTGGAACTTGATCCACGCCGCGCTGCACGTGGCGCCCGGAGGAGTCGCGCTGATCGCGGGGATTGCGATGGTCGCGACGGTACCGAAGGCCGCCCGAGGCATGGGGCGATTGGGCGCGGCACTGGCCGGGCTGCTGGCGATCCTCGCCGGGGCGTGGCTCGTCGTCGGTCCGAGCGAGTGGCTGGTGCTCAAGCCCACACAGCAGATCGTGTTCGCGTCCGCGGCACCGATGCGCAGCTTCACCTACGTCGTCGGCGCCAACCTGGGACCGGGCCTTCTTCTCGCGGTCACTGGGGCGTTCGCCCTCGCCTGGGCGGTGCGGGTAGCGAAGGTCCGCGGCTCGGCCTGAACGGTCGGCCGCAAGATTCGCCCGGCGTGCACCGATCGCGGTGCGCCTGGTCTTGAGCGACCTGTCACGATATTGGTTCCGACCGGCTCGGCGCTCGGGGCGATCGGCATCGGTGTGCTGATCACCGTCGCCATCTGCGTCGCTGCCGCGGCACGGTACGAGAACGTCCTCTACCACGAGGGCCCCAACCTGGCGTCGAACCAGCTCATCGTCTACACACCCAATGGGCCTTGTGGGCGTTGGGTCCAGGCGGCGGCGGACCCGGCAGTGCCGTGACACCGAGCAAACAGTCCATGGCGGCGAGTGAGCGCGGCATCGCAGCCGCGCCCGGCTCTCACGACATGGTCCAGCTGGACTCGGCGAGCGCCGACCTACGGCACGCCGGGCCGGGCGGAACTGCTCTGGACCCCTCTATGTCGCCACTGCGCAGCTCCTCCGGGCCTTTGGGATCAAGCCGTCGGGCGGTAAGTCCCACTGCCGACGTCCTCAGCATGCGGCCAGGGTTGGCCGCTATGGGCGGCGTGCTGCCCGTCCGGGGTGACGCTCGAGCCGCCACGATCGCGCCAGATTCTGACCAACTGACTTATCGGCCCCCACCGCCATCGATCGTTCCGGTTGTTGCCCTCTGGACGGTCGCAACCCCGCAAGCCGATGGCGAACGGACCTTCCAACGGCGAGGATGAGAACATGGACGACGCGGAGTTCTCATCCTGGTTCACCGAAGAGCTCTCATCGCTGTCTGATGTGCAAGCGGTCGCTCTCGGAGGGTCGCGGGCAGCCGGGACGAACGCTCCGGACGGCGACTGGGATTACGCCATCTACTACCGGGGAGCCTTCGATCCCGGGAACCTGCGGGCAAAGGGATGGCAAGGCGAGGTCTCCGAGATCGGGGCCTGGGGCGGTGGTGTGATGAACGGTGGCGCCTGGCTGACCATTGATAGCCGTCGCGTTGACATCATGTACCGGGACCTCGACGAGGTCGAGCACTGGTGCGCAGAGGCACGGGCAGGCCGTTTCGAGAAGGGGCTGCTGCGGTTCTACGTGGCCGGCATCCCGAGCTACGTGCTGATGGCGGAGCTCGCGACCAACCTGGTCCTCTTCGGCGATCTGCCGGTGCCGACCTATCCCGCTGCGCTCGCCGAAGAGGCGGGCCGTAGGTGGCAGGCCGATGCCCTTGCCAGCCTGGCCTACGGGGAGGCAGCGCTGCGCCGACGGGGTGATCCCACGGTTGGCCTGGCAAACGCCTCCAGAGGCCTGATCGAAGCCGCTCACGCACGCATGGCTCGTCGTCGAGAATGGGTGCTCAACGAGAAAGGGCTTGTCAACAGGGCCGGGCTCGCTGACGAGGCGGACCTGCTTGTCAGCGCTGGCGGCGCCGAGGCTCTTCTCGGAGCCATCAATGCAATCCGCGATGCGATCTCCGACGAGGTCCCGGACCTCTGGAGGTGACGGCGCGCACGTGTAGCCGTCTTGCTGCATGGCCCCTGCTCCTCGGATCCCGTGTCCCGGGAGTGCGCAGCTCGGGCACTCCGCAGGTTCACCGAGGCTGTTCTGGCTTGCGTCTGTGTCGCACGTCAGCCTTCTCGGGCAGAAGACCTGGGCGTCGACAGGTGGTGAGAAGCACGAGACGGAGCCGCTCGGCGCGGAGGCGTGCCCGACAGAGACGCGATGTTCGACACGATCGGTGGGCCACCTGGTGACACCTGCCGCGCCGTGGCCCTTGACCGTCGAGGCCACGGACGAACGGCTGGCACCAGCGAGCCGTTTCACTACGCGACCCTGAACGACGAGACGATCACGTCCCCGGGCACCTCGGTGGCTTGGCGCGTCTGATCGGGTTGAGATGGCTATGCCGTCGCCTCCGCGCCGGCCCTCGAGCCACGAGAGCCGCACTGCGATCCAAGTGTGGCCCGATGGTCTCATCTGGGACCGACTCGTCAACACCTTCGGGAGGGCTCGCAACCTCCGAGACGTGCTCCGCGAGGCACCCGAGCTCGTCGGAGGTTCCGCGTCAGTGCCGCAGGCAGTCCTGCCCGGGTCTTCGGGCGACCCGGCTCGTCCCTCTCGAGGGCGGGTAGGACCGCCGCTGGGTTGGGACAGCGTGGCAGGCACCGGCTCGCGACAGGTTCAGAAGCAGAGGACCTAGGTCAGTTGGCCGGCCCGCCTGAGGGCATCTGCCCTGCGATCTGTTCGGTCATCTGGTGCATCTTCTGCGTGAGGTCGTGGACCTGCTGGGTCAACTGGGTGTTGGACCCGAGCAGCTCGTCGGTCTCGTGGGTCTCGTCGCAGTGGTGGGTGGCGAGAATCTCGTCGCGGGCTGCCGCGCGGTTCTGGCTCATCACGATGATCGGCGCCCGGACACCGGCAAAGCCGGAGAGCACCAGGTTCCGCGCGATGTAGGGATAGGGGTCGAACGGCCGATGGCCGAGCACGTGCCGGAGCAGGAAGGTGCTGACCACCATCCAGATCAGGATCATCCCGAGGAAGATGAAGATGAGCGGCCACGAGCCCCCGAAGCTCGCTATGTGGTCGGCGACACGCTCCCGGTAGCTGCGGTCATCGTGAGCCGCTTGCAGAGCGGGATGCCCATGTTGAGGATGGACCCACGGGAACCAAGTACTGCGCTACGGACCCGCTACGGTGCTGGAGGTGTTCACGGTCATCGGTGGGTACCTTTCTTGATGCCTCGTGCGTGGCGTTCCTTGTCACCCATCGCGAGCATGCATACGCTCCAACGGACGCAGCAACG
>Ga0181530_10006444_pt1 | contig 11556 bp, 15 predicted proteins | sample PEATcosm2014_Bin_42_FD_119769 | JGI IMG/M metagenome (GOLD analysis project Ga0181530, IMG submission 119769) | Peatland microbial communities from MTU Mesocosm Facility, Houghton, MI, USA - PEATcosm2014_Bin10_60_metaG | ecosystem: Environmental > Terrestrial > Soil > Wetlands > Peat | place... | reverse complement strand
CCTATTTGCTTGAGGCGTGCTTTGCGTACTCTTTGTCTGTATCGTACAGTACGCTCTGGGTTCTCTTTGTCTAGTCCACGCCTTATAATCTCAGCGCGTCTCCTAGAGTCTTCTCGGTGACAAGTTAAACATGTGCGGTGTTCCTTGCCGTCCTGAGTCTTTATCTTTGTATTCTCTTCAGTAAACTCATGCCCATGGATACAGTGTGTCTTTTCTGTGTTCTGGTTGCTGTGCTTACCGCTCAGAACTTTGTTCTCATGGTACCACTTTAGTTGATATGCACGGTGTGCTTCTTTATCTTTTCTCATATGTTCTCCTCAAGTAGAACGCATGGGGGAGGCTTGAGGGCACTCCCCCACACTAGCCCTGGGTAATTAGTCCAGGGATGTTTCAAAGTTGCGGCGCTTTGTTATTCCAAAGGTGCTATCTGAACAAACTCATTCAAGAAATACCAAATCTCAATTGTTACGGTTCCATCGCCACCCGTTGGATCGGCTCCTGCCGAACCAATCTTGATATACAGAGGTGCATTGTCCAAATCGTCTGGGTATGTCGCATCGTTGATGCCTGTATTCACTGCAATTGCCAAACCGTTCTTTGTACCTGTCATCCAGTTGCTGTTTGCGACCGATACAGCAGTCACATTTGCACCTTGGTCATAGTAAGCAACCCACGCAGGCGCAACTCCACTTACTGAATACTTGGTAGTCCCAAAGTTGTACTTAAAGATTGCCTGCTGAACTTGAATGAAGTAACCCACACCAGGAGCAGGGATAATCTGTACAGGATCAGAGTGTATCGTGGCAATTTGTGCAGCAGTCAACGTGAGAACTGCCTTGGAAGTAGTCAAAGAAGCTGCATCAATGATCTCAAAGTTGTTAACAAGTATTGCTTCCATATTCGCCAAGGATAAACCCATGTTTGGGGTTTCAGTGATACCTGGGTAATATGGAACAAGAGGTGGTACATCCTCCGGCAATTCTGTATTACCTAATAAATACTGGGTGTTTACGTTTGCTGGATTCAACATGGGAGCAGGGCCATTCACAAATCCTTCGGATTTAGCCTGCTCTGTTTGCAATTCTAAATTACTTAAAAATGGTCCTGCCATAAATGGCCTTCCTGTCGATGTGCGGGACTTCGACTTGGTACAACTACCGCACTACAGGGCGCTATCTTGCTACGCTACTGTGTTACTGTCCTCACTGTTAGTAGAGGATATTTCAATATATGGGCCGATTCCCACGGCCCTCTCTGGGTAAGCCAGATCTCAATACTAAGCATTACCCACGGGCAACGCTACGATCCCAAATTGCTTCAAACAACGTGGTATCGTTCAGAACGGCTGCTGGAACTGACGCTCCGTTCCCTAACTCTGTACCGTTCAACAGAATCTGGAGCACATCCCCAGTTGGAGAATAATGGAACGAGTACCCACCGACTGGCGGCGAGGTGGTAATCACATCTTCACCCCACACAGTGCATCGCAAAAAATTGTTGAAGTCAATGGTCTTGTTGTCGGCATAGGTTGTCAACCCCATGGCTAGTCCACCTGTAGTATAAGTACCTGAGGAGAACGTTACTTGACCAAAAGCTCTGATTGTTTTGCTAGAGATATCTGGTACTGTGATATCAGTGAGTGTGATTTTTGATACGGACATATTGTTTTTCCTTCCACGCGCTAAGGCGTATGCTGCTTAGTTTGTACTGCATTTTGCATAAGTTCTGCAAAAACTCTTTTGATTTCTTTTACGACTCGATGATCAGGTGTGGCATGGAACCCAAGCCATGGTATGTACATGCAATGAACAAAACACCTGCAGTCTACCTCCCCACCCAAAGGAAACACAGGTCTCTTTATGATACGGGAGGATGGGTCTTTCCATCCTTTTGGCATCTCAATAAAATCTTGCCTTCGTCCTAGGTGAAGCCTGTACCTATAGTCACTGTGGAGCGTTATGCCTTTCTCTGCCAAAAGCGTGGCAATCCACAGTTCGTCATTGTTAGTATATGGCAGTGGGGCATTCTCTACGACCTTCATTGCTCTTTTAGACAAGATGTAACAAAAACCCCATGGAGTACTTAGCTTCCTACCGTCTCCGTTGTTGTTACCTGTAAAGTCAAAGTTTCTGAAGTTAGATGCCAGGAATCTGTCTGGAATAAGAACCACGTCATCATCACACTTCACTACGAAGTCATAATCCCTAGCTAAAGCCCATCGGATTACTTCCTGCACTTTGTTAGGCAAGCCTTGGTATGAGTCATCACAGTTCAAGAACACTTCATCTGATCTTGGTTCTCTTTCAGAAGGCCCCAGGAAGAATCTGTAGTCTACTTCCCCTGGCGGCATGAGAGGAATCCAAGTTTCACGCTGAGCATCAGCGTAGGCTGCTCTGTTCTGGCTGTTTATCAGGGCGATTAAGGTTTTCATAGGTACTTCTCTTTTAGTCTCTCGTACAGACATTCTTTTGAGTAGTCTTTACCTATGAACAACGCTGGAGAATGAGCATGGCTTCCTGTTGACCACCCTGATCTCACAAGGTGAACTACGTAGGAGTTCCTCAAATCCCAGGATACGTAAGGATTGATGACATCCCCAAGCCTATAAAAAGGTAACGGATCAAACACACAAGGAGGCTGCACATACTGCTGCAAATCAAACTTACGTACCCCATCCTGAATGATAAGCATTGGGTCGCAGTAGCTCCTGTTCTCCGTTTTCTTCCAGTCAAGAAGGAGGTTCCTACAATAATGCATTATGCTGTTATTCTTCGGTACCTTAATGTATCCGTTCTCTATAAAACAACCTTTGCTGTATAGAACGTTTGATACCGGAACGTAGTAAAAATCACAAGCAGCAGCAGCAAACACATACTCTGAAGGAAACTGTAGAGGCCTCAAGCACACGCTGTCCATGTCTACGTACCAACCACCGCTTCTAAGCAGGGTGTATCGAAACAGGTCAGAGAAGTTAGCGACATACTTAAACGTCTCTATTTCTTTCTTGGGAATTATTGCATCAGCATCCTTGACTACTGTACCTTTCGGCACTCCTCCTAAATCCTCGTAGGTGTAGAGATGAAACTCATGTCCATTCTTGAGAAAGGACTTTATACAAAGCTGCTCCATCGCAGACAAAGAAGAACCTACCCATACACTTTGTATGATTATGTTATCTCCAACGGCAGGAACGTCAGCAATAGGAAACAAAACACTTCCTACTGAAAAAGGTTTTGGTTGTACAGGTCTCCATACCCTTCTTTTTTCCAAGTCTTGGTTGAACATGGCTATCTCCGAAAGTAATCTGAGTATTCTTTCACATATTCAGCCAAGGCTTCTTGCCAGGGGCGCATTACGTTTAGCCCTGTGCGATCCAACCTATCAGTTATCAGTTTTTCACTTGGAGGACGCACAGCAAAATACTCTTTTGCCCAAAACGATGAGTCTACTTTGTTCACTTTAACTTGATCCTGCAGCCCAAGCAAACGAACAAACTCCACAGCCACATCATAACGGCTGGCTTCTCCTTTACAAGCTGCGTTCCACACCCCGTAAGCCTCATGCTCTATTAGTTTTTCAATTTGAAGAGTGAAGTCTTTGACGTAAGTGGGGGTGCCCAATTTGTCAGTCACTACATTAAGCTCTGTGGCTCCATCTTTTATCTGCTTCCAGATCTTGTTGATGAATTTCTTGTCCTTGTGCCCAGAACCCATCTGCCATCCACAGCGCAACACAATGTGTTTCTCTATGGAACGAGCAACCACTTCTCCGTAGTACTTTGTCTTGCCATAAACACAGAGTGGGTTCGGTGTATCCATCTCATCATACCGCTCCTTCTTACCATCGAAGATACCAGCGGTGCTGATGTATACATAGGGAATCCCAAACTTAGAGGCTATCGCTGCGCAATGTGCTGAGCCACCTACATTCGTCTCCACTGCCTCATCGGGGTACAACTCACATTTCTCCAGGCTAGTTATAGCGGCCAAGTTTAGGATCACATCTGGTCGGAAGTCGCTTACATCATAGTGCAAATGGCCATGGTTTCTAACATCAGCAAACTTCAACCAGTCATCTCCTTTTACACTACAATCTACGATATCCGTAGCAAGTATTTTGTGTCTTTCAGAGAGGTACTTGTACACAGCATCGCCAAGCATACCTCCGCATCCTGTTACGTAGATCCTCATAGGAATCTCCTGAGTCTTTCAAATTCTGATAGCGCCATACCCACTGTTTGATCCATATTTATGTAGGTATATCGCGCTAGTCTACCTACAAAAGCCACATCCTGGCGACTGAGGGCTAGTTCCTTGTACCGTTTATATATCGCTGCTGAGTCTACTGCAGGGATGGGGTAGTAAGCCTCTTTGCCCACTTCATAGTTCTCTGGGTACTCCCGCACGATAGTGGTGCAATCAATCTTTTGCCCTGTGACATGCTTTATCTCAACTATCCTGGTGAACTTCTCGCTGTTAGGATATGACACCATGAATGTGGGTTGCCAGAAGTTACACCTCATGGTATCAAACTCAAACCTCAAAGAACGATACGGCAACGAGCCGTAAGTGTAGTCAAAAAACTCGTCAATCGGCCCAGTGTACACCGTAAATTTCTTGTCAACCTTCAGGTCTCTATAGTCTACGTCCAGAAGAACGGTGATCCTTGGGTTCAACATGTTGAGAAACATGTTTGTGTACCCATGGAGCGGCATCACCTGATACTTGTCGTTGAAGTAGAGGTCATTTCGAGTTGTTCTAATGGGAATCCTAGAGCATACCGATGCGTCCAGGTCTTTAGGGTGCCTATTCCACTGCTTCGTGGTATACCCCTTGTAGAACATCTCATACAACTCCCACCCTACCTGGGAAATTATGGCTTCCTCTGAGTTCTTTGGAAAGGAGATCGGCACTTTGTTCTTTGTTAGGTAGTCCTCCATCTCCTCTGTGGTACTAGGCCTGCCTAACACCTCTTCAAACGTCTGCAGGTTTATCGGGAAACTCCAATACCTACCATCTGTAAAGCTCTTGGCATTGAATACAGCAGGTAACCACTCAGTAAACCTCGATAGGTACTTGAAGATCTGGTCTGAGTTCGTATGAAACAAGTGTGGGCCGTACTTATGCACCAACACGCCAGCCTCGTCGTTATAGTCGTAAGCGTTGCCACCAATGTGGTTCCTTCTGTCAACCACCAGGCACTGCTTGCCTAGCTCATTACTGAGCCGTTCTGCTACGACCAAGCCAGCGAGACCTGCTCCTACTACCAACACTTCTGTTTTCATCTTCCATCCTTGATGGGTCTTTGTCTGAGTACCTAGACTGCACAAGTCTTTTCCATCTTTCATCTCTGTCATATTGATGGACGATAGAAAACGGTTCTTCTTTTCCTACTGGGTAAATCAACCCGCTATCTCTTATCTCCCAAGGCCTAACAAAGTTGGGAAGCAGCAAGTATGTACAATGTGCGGCGAAGCAATCCTCCAACGTTGGAACCCGCATAACGCTTTTGAACTTTGTTCGAAGCACGTAGTTGAACAAACCTTCATCCATACCTACTGAAAAATCTGGCCTAAGATCACTGAGGGCAACTCCTCTGTCATAAATCTCTGCAAGCACATCCAGCATGGTGCTGGCTTCCCCAGCGATAGCCCCTACACACAGCGCAGGTTCCTCTTTTAGCCACTCAAACGCTTCTGGGTTGGAACATATACTTACCCACTGCGCTTCCAGGCCATCCTCCTTTATGTTCTTACCCAGGGAGCACCCAAGAACCTTACTAGGATACAGATGCTTTTCCAACCACATAAATGGATTGGTTTGAAACACCACATCTCTACAGTCTGTCCAGATCACATACCGTAGATCGCTTAGGTTTTTCTTGACATACTCGACGGCTGCTCCGTACCTGCTGATAAAGAAGGTTCCTTTTCCTATTGGAAACGGCGCTAGTTCAAATCCTGAAGCCTGTAGATTTCTGTATGCCCCAGAGGAAAGATCTCTGACGCACATCACTTTCTTTCCCTCAAACACAGTGCTTAGGGAGTTAGCATACTCCCTCAAATGAGACCACCCGTAGTTACAAGAAACGCTTATTACCAAGTCATTCACTTAGTTCTCCTGAACCTAGGTGGAAGTAGTTTAGGTAAAGCCGTGATCTTTACCTGAGGGTTATTCCTTGTCCTATGAGCTTCGTACATCAGAGCAGGATCAAATGCACCAAACGTACCGCCACTGCCTCGATCCCCTAGGTGAGCCGTTATAGTGTCGTTGTTTGGCATCGGATCTTGCTCAGCGGCATACCTAAGGTCGGCACGAAGCGGTATCGTGTTCAAATACATCCTTTGCCCTACCCAGATGTCATCACACCAAAAATCTACTGGGGAATTAGCGATGATTCTAGACGCTTTCTTACTGAGCCAATACCCAGCGTGCCCCCCAGCATACTGATCAACGTCCCTGTAGAGTCCTGCACAGGGAATCGGCCTGCCGCTATAGTCGTACAGATGGAACCCGCTCTTTACCACCCTCTCCAGGTCTATGTAGATGTCTCCGCTGGATTGAAATGTAAAGTCGTACCCGTGCTCCAAAGACCAGCGATGCTCTGCACGCATCTTGTACGTGATATGCAAGTAATCATCTGGTACGGGAAGTAAGATTTCATCTTCCCGTGGCGCATACGGTATAGTCTCTTTGTTGGTCAACCTTATGGCCTTCTCTTTGTATCCTGGGTCAAAACACTTCTGAGACAGACTTTCCATTATGAAAGACTCATCTTCACCTGTGGGAGTGCCGTCACCCATAAAAAACTTGTAATCAAGGCCTGGAAACTTCCCGATATCTCTCAAGAAGGTATCTCGTATTGCGTCCCGCATAGCCTGGGTTTTCTCTGGGTTCTTCCCAATCCAACTACTTATGACTAGAAGTGCTTTCATCTGGGTCTCTTCACTTTTCTCTCTAGGATTTTGTTGGTGCTTCGCATGTAGTTCTCAACAGGCGCGACTTCTGCTGGTATAGAGCGGTACGCCCTGTACATATCCTCTGGGGTAGCTTTTGCGTCCCACCCCTTGGTACTCGACAGGTGCATTGCTATGGTCTCCCTGTCCAGCCTCTCACCAGGAATGAACTTATGGTGCGGATTGTCGTGTACCTCTATACCGCGTGCCAGCAAAACTCTGGCGATGTTCAGATCCTCCCATGGGTCATCCTCTAGGGAACTATGTATGACTATGCCCATGGCCTTTCGACTAAGCCAATACCCTCCACCGCCGCTGGCAAACTCCCTGCCTCCAAAGCGCCCACCAGAATAGTCGTATTTCTCAAAATCACTTTTCATCAACAAGGCAGGAACAACCAAGGTGTCCAAATCACACTTGAAAACGAAGTCATAACCATGGTCATGCGCCCAACCGAATATGCGCTTTACCTTCTGCGTGATGTCGTTGAACCCATCGCCAACATCCAGGCAAACCTCATCGGCAGACACAGGCACATTGGGGTTACCTAGGAAAAACTTGTAGTCTACTCCTTTGGGGATGTCCTTGATCCAGGTGTTACGCACAGAATCTTCGTTACCTCTCAAGGAATGACAACTAGGTATTGCGATCAGAACCTTCATTGTCTTTGCACCTTTGATGGAATAGGTATATCTCTCCGTTTTCCTCTGTAAGAGTGGCTTCCTCTGGAGTTACTGGTTTAGAGCAAACTACGCAACGCCTGCCGTAACGTGCCATGTATAGTCTAATAGCCAAGGTTTTCCAATTGGTTTCCATCTGAGTCTGTCCTTATGTTTTGGTCTGCTGATCCACTACTTTCTCCCCTGCCTTAGTGAATATACTGGTGACCTTAGCGATGCCATATGGAGCCGTGGCGAATGTCCCAAGTGCCCCAATGGTCAACGGAAGATTAGCCAGCCAAATCTGAAGTTTGTCTGCCGGGAGGTACATGATGTGATGCGCGATGTACCAGATCAAAGACATAGAGGATATGCTAAGCCAAGTGCTAGTAATACGCGAAGAACTTGGCTCACCATTTTCGCTAAAGGCTTTCGCAATGAAAGACCCTATTTTTTCCCATATAATTGACATAGATCTCCTTTACACCATGAATGCAATGGCCGGTACATACTGCAAATTGCTGTTATCTAATGCTGTGATAGCACCAAGTGTTGCGGGGAGTGCTCCAGCACTTAGTGCATTCGCTGCCGTACCAAACTTGGCTGACAAGGTTGGTCCTGTACCAAACTGTGCGCCATCTAGCAAGGCCGTCATGCCTTGCCCTAATACATGGCTGAGAACGTTGGCACCGCTACTAACAGAGGCACCACCGAAGGCAAACCAGTAGGTACCTGGGCCTACAGTAACCGAGGCTCCTAAAGTTACCACCGTGGAATATTGACTGTGATCAGAAAGTTGAAACGCATTGGCACCAGCATCAATCAACTTGGTATTACCATCTGCACTATACAGACCAGCAGTGAAATGCTCACCGGAACCTGATGCAGTCTGAGTGTACTCAACAACCTTAGATATTTTGTAAGGGGCCAATAAGTTTAGCTGCACAACATACACAACATTGTTAGTAGCCATCGTAGAGGAATCCTGTACAACAGGGCCAAAACTTTGTCCACCAAGAAAGAACCCTTGGCCTGCCGTGGAGAACGATGCACCACCAGCTACGGAGTGAACAAATGCCGTTGTAGCTACTTGGGTAGAGTTGTCAGTTGATGCTTGTGTATGTGCTTCTGTATCTGAAGGTAACAAAACTTGTATAGCATTCTCCAAATCGAACCACACCCCACCATCATTGGCTATAGCTGTGTACTTACCACACCAAAAATAAACATAACTTGGAATACCACCTTCACCAGCAGTAAATCCCATATTGCCGTCGCTGTCAATCTCTATTACACCTTGGTTGGCAATCGGACCACCATAAATAGCTACAAGCGGAGTTGTTCCACCAAAGGTTATATAAGAACCTCCGCCACCAGCAATCCTAAGGCAACCAGCACCACCAAGAATAGGATCATCAAATACAAGCATACAGTTATTGGTGCTATCACCTAAGATCAAACCAGTAACATTGGAATAATCTCCTGCTGATGCTACCACATCTCCTATACGTCCAAAAACCGTGGTCACATCGGCTGAGAGTTGAATACTACTTCCCGAAATAGCAACTTCCACTCCAGAACCAACATCAGCAGTAACACTGAGATCTCCTGTAAGGGAATTCAGGCTGGTAACTCCAGACGAAGCAGCACCAGAGGTTGCAAAAACTTGGTCTGGGTATACCTGTTGCACAACTCCACTTGTAACTGCAACTACTGTGTAGGTTCCTGCAGCCACATAGCAGTATGCATGGCCGAAACCATCGCACACTAAGGGTTGGGAAACGGGGGTAACCCCTAGGGGATCTGCAAAGAGGTTTGCCAAGGGGGAAGGAGGAACTGACGTGGTAACAGCAGGTTGAGTACAAATGTACACCTGTGCCCCTGCCACGGCTTGCCCAGGTACTGATCGAACAAAAGTGTCATATCGTGCTAAAGTCATTGTGTCTCCTTAGGTAGCCGTCAATGCTGCTTTCTTCCAAGTAGCACTCCCTGCTGATCCCCCAGATGTACATACATAAACGTTGTTTGCATCCCAAACAATTTGTCCAGTTATACCTGCTGTAGTAACTGAGGTTGGTGTCTCAGAATTTGCAACTATAAATGGTCCTGTAATTTTAGTACCTGATGTTGAAATCGTAAGACCAGCAGTGATTGGGGTCAATGGAGCACTAGGACCACCTACGCTAACACCTATCTGAAGTGGGTTACCATAAAGAAAAGCCACGCTTCCTGTTGTATTTATGAAACCAGCAGAAGTGCTTCCATTAGTCAAGTTAATGTTCTCAAGGGAACCAAGTTCGCTGGTTTGGCTGAAGTCCAAACCATTTCCCAGAGCATCCTCAAGGAACATACCATTAGTCCCAGCTACACCCATAAACAAAGATGTGCCTGTAAATGTAGGTGTAAGGAATGAAGCTATAGAAACTCCAAATGAGGCTAACTCAACTTGATTTCCATTTCCTGTTATGGTTAAAGTTCCTGCTCCATTTTCTGCTATAGAAACCCCTGTAGCAGAGTTGTCAGTTAGTCCTATACCTATAGTTCCAGAGTAATATCCATAAAACCCACCTGAGCCTGCGGTTGCTAGATATTGGTCTGGATAAATCTGCTGAATGAGTCCACCATTGGATGTCCCGACAACTATCACAACGGTATATGTCCCTGCCGCTAAGTAAGCATATGCGTGGCCAAATCCATCGCAGTACAAAGGTTGAGATATTGGCTCAGTACCCAAGGGATCTGCATAAAGCTGAACCAGGGGAGTGGGCGTAATGTTATAAGTAAGGTTTACCTTATTGTTAGGGGGCATTGTCGCTGGCTGTGAGCAGAGGAAAACCATTGCTCCTGCGGCGGCTTGCCCAGGCACGGAACGTACCCATGTGTCATATCTTGCTAATGCCATAGCATCTCCTTTGGGCTAACCCCAGACCCATCCACACAAGCATCTCAATATTTGTGCAAGTGTTGGCTTGCGCAATTCTCGACCACACTTGGGACAATTGCGCTGCCACATAAGGACTCCTTACTGCCACCCACATGTGTAATAGCCGTTGTTGTAGTCGCCATCGCTGTTGCCAAATGGGATTCTCTCGTAGTTTACACTCTGCGCTCTACGTGTGTTTGCATTCTTGAGCATAAACATCTGGTTAGCAGCATCTGCCTTCAAATCAGCAAGTCCAGGGGAGCCTAACATCTGAGCGTACTTCACTGCTGTCTTGTAGGCCACAGCATCAGTGCAATCCAGAATAGGCACATAGGTAGAAGTGAAATCAAGAGTGTCGCTAAAAAACTGAGGAAGAGAACAATAATACCGAAGGCGAATATCGCGCTGCTGCAAGGCCCCATTGAAATTGATGTTGTCGTTGCGCCATTCCCAATCGTTCAAGCACCACACTTGGGCGCGAGGGGAAAGACCAAACCTAGCCTGGGTCATTGGCTGGAACACATCATTGCTTCCAGTTTGGCGCTCCCATACCCTCTCAGGGTATAGCATATCTTCTGGCAGCGTAAGGTTAGGCCATAACTCTAAACCATCAAAGTACCCACCTATGGATAGGTAGGTTTGTACTGCGGGATCTGCCTGGGCTAACCCATTGGTAGGGCTGTTGATAGGAGGGAGTCCAATGAGAATCACATTGTCTTTGATCAGAGTAGGCTGTCCAACGTTGCGCAACTCTCGATACAATTCTCTAATCGAACTGTTAAAGGAAGGGCTGAGTGAACGGTGATATTGCTGGATCGTTCGTAAAAATCTGCCCTTCTCCTGGTGTGTCTGTTACACCCGCCTGGGTGTCATTCACTAAACTACGTACTAAATCCATGATTGTAGCGAGGCTAGTGTTTTGATTGCCTATGTTAATTGTTGGTGACGACATTGCTCATCGCTCTTTCTGCTACTTTTATACAAAGTGCAATGAACTTCTCCTTAGAAAAGTCCCTTTT
>Ga0181530_10006442_pt1 | contig 11557 bp, 9 predicted proteins | sample PEATcosm2014_Bin_42_FD_119769 | JGI IMG/M metagenome (GOLD analysis project Ga0181530, IMG submission 119769) | Peatland microbial communities from MTU Mesocosm Facility, Houghton, MI, USA - PEATcosm2014_Bin10_60_metaG | ecosystem: Environmental > Terrestrial > Soil > Wetlands > Peat | place... | reverse complement strand
CTCTCGCCGGGCGTTGGGAGAGAGCTGTCACCTCAGCCATACTGCGCGTGGCGAGTCGTTTAACAACAGGAGCGCCGTGCACATTTCAATCATCGGAACTCCGCAATGTGAGGCGAACGGCGATTCGGGGATTCCCCAAGCATCTGCTTTTCTATAAGGTTGACTCTGGAGAGGTATTCGTCCTCCGCGTAGTACACGGCGCACGAGATTTGGAACGTCTGTTATAACGGTCCGCCGGATGCCTTGCGCGCGTTGTGATGCGTGGGATTTCCTCCCAGCCGATCCAAAAGTTCGACTTGAGTCCCCGCCCCAGTTGTGTTCTTATATGCCTAATCAGCGTGGCCCGTGGGGGGCCATTGGGTAAGCCTCGACTTCAACTCTCAGCCTCATCTTCGATCGGAACATGAACCGAAGGTGGGCGGAATCTGAGCGGAACGCGAGCGCAACAGCATAAGGAGAAAACTATGAAAACCATCAGCTACATTCCTCAGGGATACAACACCATTACGCCTTACCTGGTCATCAAGGGCGCGGCCAAGGCGATCGACTACTACAAGAATGTTTTCGCAGCGACCGTACTGGTGCGCATGGATGGCCCCGACGGCCATGTCGGGCACGCCGAGTTGCAGATCGGCGACTCGCGCTTCATGATGGCCGACGAAAACCTCGGCTTGGGCGCGCGCAGCGCCGAGAGCATTGGAGCGTCTCCGGTAAGCCTGTATGTTTACGTTCCCGATTGCGACAAGGTCATCGAGAGGGCGGTCGCCGAGGGAGCGAAACTTCTGAAGCCGGCGCAAGACCAGTTCTACGGCGATCGCTCCGGCTTTTTCCAGGACCCGTTTGGACATTACTGGTGCATCGCGACGCACGTCGAAGACGTATCGCAACAGGAGATGGACGAGCGAGCTAAGAGAGCGATGCAGGCGGCTTGAGAGCGGCTGTTGGCTCTTGGCTTTTGGCTCGATTGCTGACGGAGTTGGCTAAAGGCTTAGGGCCAGCTTCTAACGGGACTCACTAGCTGAAGTTGCTGATGAATTCCACCAGGCTGCGGAGGGCGATTCCTGTGGGGCCCTTGGCGATCCATGGCTTGGCCTCAGGCAGGTCGGCGGTGCCGGCGATGTCGAGGTGGATCCAGGGCGTGTCTTCGGCGAATTCTTTCAGGAACATGGCGGCGAAAATGGCGCCGCCCCAGCGTCCGCCGGAGTTGACCAGGTCGGCGATATTCGATTTGAGGAGTTCCTTGTATTCGTCGTCGAGCGGAAGGCGCCACATCTTTTCACCCGCCTGTTGATTGGCGGCCGCGAAGCGATCGTACATCGCATCGTCGCTGGCGAAGATTCCGGAGTTCACGTAGCCGAGAGCGACGACGACGGCGCCGGTCAAAGTGGCCGCGTCGATAAGATGCGTGCAGCCAAGTTGGCGGGCGTAGCAGAGGCCGTCGGCGAGGACGAGGCGTCCTTCGGCGTCGGTGTTGATGATCTCGATTGATTTGCCCGACATGGCAATCTGGACGTCTCCCGGCTTTTGCGCTTTGCCGGAGGGCATATTTTCGGTGGCGCAGACGACGGCGGTGACCTTCACCTTCGGCTTGAGCAGGGCGATGGCGCGCATCACTCCGATCATGGTGGCCGCGCCGGCCATGTCGTATTTCATTTTATCCATGTTGTCGGCGGGCTTGATGGAGATGCCGCCGGTGTCGAAGGTCACGCCTTTGCCGACGAGTCCGAGGTGGACGTCTTTGGCCGCGCCCTCGGGGTCATAACGCAAAACGATCAGCGCGGGAGGTTCGTCCGATCCCTGTGCGACTCCCCAGAACGCGCCCATCTTGAGTTCTTTGATCTTGTCGGCGCCGTAGGTTTCACACTGCAATCCGACTTCGGCCGCCATTTGTTTGGCGCGCTCGGCCAGTATGGTGGGTGTCATGCGATTGGAGGGCTCGTTGCCCAGGTCGCGGGCAAAGTTCTGCGACTCGCCGACGATGCGTCCTGCCTGTAGAGCGCTTTCCAATGCTTTCGGATCGCCTGACACGACGATGGTGATGGCGTCGATCTTCTGGTCGTTGTCCTTGCGGTCGGTCTTGTAGTAGTCGGTGTCGAAGTTGCCGACGAATGCACCTTCGACGACGGCGCGGACGCCGTCATTTTCAGAAACTCCTGCGGCGATGCCGTTTCCGGGCGGAACCATGGCAAAGCTGCGGATGCTCTTGCTCTTGAGCGTACGCGCGGCGGCGCCGGCGAGCTTGCGCAGCTCCGCGGCGGAAAAATCCCTGGCCTTGCCGCCGCCGACGAGAAGCAGGCGTTTCGCTTTCAAGCCCGCGGGGTGGTGTAGCAGCGTGGTTTCGAAGGATTTGCCGGTGACTTCGCCGCTGGAAATTAATTCCTTGGCCGCTTCGCGCACGGCGGCGTCGGCGCATTCGACCGCGGGCGCGGGCTTGGCTTTTTCGCCGTGGGCTTTTTTGTTTAGGTCAAGCACGACCACGACCAGGCATTCGGTTTCCAGTTGCGACGGGACGGAGGAAGAAAGATTTGTATGCATGATGGATTACCTTCAGTATCGACGGTGGACGGGGAAACGCGCAACCCAGGCGAAGGCGGGGAAGTCAGTCAGGGAGCAAGATCACAGGGAACTTTCTCGGGCGTCCCGCGTATCATTCTGGTTGCGATCATCTTGTTGCTATCATCAGCTCGTGTTTATCGTCTAACGATCGTCTAACGTCGATCGTCTAACTTCTATCGTCTAACTTCTATTGTCTAACTGCGAGGCCTCAATGACTAGAATCGTTCGGTTGTGCCTGCTGACAGCGGCCGTTCTGCTTTGCCTTTCCGCAATCGTAAGCGCTCAGACAACTCCCGCATCGACATCCACCAAACTCAAAGATGAAATGCGCATGTTGTGGCAGCGCGGCGACGAAAACTTTCTCCGCCTATGGCTGGTGGCGGGGCCATTTCCGGGCGGGCTGGAAACCGATTGCCTTAGCGGTCAAGGCGGGGAAGCTGGCGTTCAGCCCACCGACGGCCTGGAACTGAAGCGTGCGGATGGCACGACTGTCAAATGGCATTCGCAGAAAAGTTGGGGAGATGTCGTAGCCTTCGACGATTTGGCAGAGCCCAAGGACGGCGCGGTCGGATACGCCTTCACCAAGGTCTCTCGTCCCAAAGCCGGGAAGGCTTTGCTCTCGGTGGGAAGCGGCGATGGCCTACGGGTGTGGCTGAACGGAAAGCTGGTGTTGTCCAAGGATGGCCTCCGGTCGTTGACTGCCGACGAGGACCAAGTCGAAGTGGACATGAACGCCGGCGAGAATGGTCTGCTAGTAAAAGTGTCTGCGCGGAAAGCATTCAGCGCGCGGGTGCTCGAGCCGGGCACGGTCGTGGCCCGAAAGGCCGAGATCGGACCCTCCATCGTCAAGTATTTGGCGGATGGATTTACGCTGAAGACCGATACCGGTGCGGAACGAGCCGAGGCGGAAGCGGTAAAGGTCGAGGTGATCCGGCCCGGTGGCAAGGTGGTCTTCACAACCACGGCTTCTCGCGGCGCAACCGTCGAGGTTAATGCAAAAAACTGGCCGGATGGCCCTTACGAGGTGCGATGCAGCACTCACGCGTTCACCGGACTTCTCTATGTCACGCACCTTCCGTGGTACAAAGGCGATTCGCTGGCCAAGGCCCGGGAATTGGCAGCGACAGCCGCCAAGGCCGATGCTTCGACGCCGGAGGGCTTCACTCTCAAGATGCTCGCCGAGATGGTGGACGATCGCCTGGGAAGCAAACTCAGCGAGGCCCAGGGCAATCCCTGGCTGAAGATCCATTCTCCGCTGATGGAATATGACGAGATGATGCTGGAGCGCAAGGGCCAGACCGGGCGCATACGCCCCGACGGCTTCGTGCGCCTGGCCTACCGGGACGAAGTGGACGGCTCGCCGCAATACTGCCGCGCCTACTTGCCGGTGGATTACGATCCCGCCAAGAAGTGGCCGCTGGTGATCCAGATGCACGGCTACAACCCAGCGAATCCGGTGTACGTACGCTGGTGGGCCGCGGACGACCGTCATGCGGGGGTTGACACCGAATTCTCCAATCACCAGGAAGTCATCTACATCGAACCCCACGGCCGGGGAAATGTGTCATATCTAGGCATGGGCGACAGCGACGTGGTGCACGCCATCGCCGAGGCGAAACGGCTCTTCAACGTGGACGAAGATCGCGTTTACCTTACGGGAGATTCCATGGGCGGGTGGGGAACCTGGAACATCTCCAGCCGCCATCCGGACCTGTTCGCGGCCATTGCGCCGGTGTTCGGTGGGGTGGATTACCACTCGGTTATGTCAGAGGAAGAGCTGGCCAAGCTGAGCCCGGTGGATCGCTTCGTGCATGAGAAGGACAGCAGCTGGAGCATGGCGGACAGCTTGCTCAATATTCCGATCTTCGTTCACCACGGAGACGCGGATAAGTCGGTAAATGTGGAGTTTTCTCGATGGGGAGTGCGGCTGCTCCAGCGCTGGGGCTACGACGTGCGGTATCAGGAATATCCGGGACGCATCCACGAGGCCCTCAAGAGCCAGAACGGAAACATGAACATCGAATGGTTCTTGCAACACCGGCGCAATCCCAATCCCCGGCACGTGCGCATACGCTCCGCCGAATTGCGCAACGCGAAAGCCTATTGGGCGCATGTGTTGCAAGCGGCAAGTCCGCTGGCCTTTATGGTGGTGGACGCCGAGGTTGTGGATCGCAACGTGATCCGCCTGGATACCGAGAATGTCCTCGACATCGAGCTGTCGCCTTCGGCGGTGCTGATGAATCCCGCCAAGCCCGTGAAAGTGGTGTGGAATGGCGACGCGCACGAGATGAGTTTGCAGAGTGGGAAGCTGCGGCTGACCTCCGGCGAATACAAACCCGCGGCGCTGCATAAGAACGAACGGCTGCCGGGCTCGACGGCGGATTTCACCGTCACACCATTTGCGATCGTGATCGGCACCGTCTCTAAGGACCCGGAGATGGTGGCGCTATGCCGCCAGAAGGCCGATACAGTCATCGGCGGCTGGCGCGATTGGCAGAAGCAGGAACCCCGCGTCTTCCAGGACACTGAAATCAAGGATGCGGATATGGCGAAGTATTCGCTGCTGCTCATCGGAGGCCCCGAGGCCAACCGCGTAACCGCGAAGCTTGCTGCTAAACTGCCGCTTCAGATTTCAACCGATGGCATCTTCATCGATGGCAAAGCTTTCCCGGTCAAAGATGCTGCTGTGCAAATGATCTACCCGAATCCGCTGAACCCCGAGCGCTACGTGTGGATTGCCGCCGCCACCTCGGCGGACGGCATGTATTTCACGGAGCTGAATTTTCAGAACCGCTACGACTGGGATTACATCGTCATGGACGGACACCTCCCCGCCTACAAGCAATCGGCTAGCTTGCAACAGACGAGGGTGGTATCCGGAATGTTCGACTACAACTGGCGCTACAGCGATGCCCTGGCGCAGGTCGGCGACGCCGACATCCGGGCCCATGGTCGCCAGCGCCACCGTCCGAACCCGAATCTCGCTGTCGATCCGAAGGTGCTCGATACCTACGTGGGCCGCTACCAGATCGCAGATGGCCCAATGGTCGAAGTGCTCAGGGACGGCAAGCGGCTAATGACCAAAATACAAGGACAAAACGATGTCCTGGAACTGGTGCCTGAGACCGAAACGAGTTACTACATAACGAATGCCAACGTCTGGCTCAGCTTCGTCCACGACGACTCGGGCAAGATAACGGGCCTCACCGGATATTCAAACGGCGACTTCGAAGGGAAAAAACTCGACTGACACTGACAACGATCGGCACAAAGGATGAGTTGCAGCGCCGGCATCCTTCGACTTCGCTCAGGACACGCCTTGCCGGCTGTGCCGAGGGCGTCTCGCCCTCAACGCGGCGGGCGGGGACGCCCGCCGGACAGCCGCCGAGACGGCGGCGCTACAATCGTGGCCCGGCGCTCAGTCGCCGGTCATAACCAGTAAGAACAACGCGGGCAGGCTGCTAGTCCACAACCCCTATCTTTTTCCGCGCGAGATGGCTTCGCGGGCTTCTTTGTCGGCGGTGCGGCGGCGCTCGGTTTCGCGCTTGTCCCATTGCTGCTTGCCCTTGGCCAGCGCCAGTTCGACTTTGATTTTGCCGTTCTTGAAATACAAGCGGGTCGGAATCAGGGTGAGTCCCTTCTGCTGGGTCTTGCCGAAGAGCTTGCGCAGTTCTTCTTTGTGGACCAGCAGCTTGCGGGTGCGCAGCGCGGCATGATTGGAGTAATTGCCGTGGTCATAAGGGCCGATGTGGCAGTTGAGCAGCCAGAGCTCTCCGTCCTTGAGCAGCCCGTAGGCGTCTTTTAGATTGGCCTTGCCGGTGCGAATGGACTTTACCTCGGTCCCAGTCAGGACGACTCCCGCCTCAAATTTTTCGAGCAAGAAGTAGTTGTGGCTCGCGTTCCTATTGACAGCGGCGTCCTTTTCGCCGGAGGCGGTGGGCTGGCGGCGAGGATTCTTCTCCCGATTGGGCTGGATCTGATGACTGGTCTGCTTGGCCATTGCTGAGAAGACGCTGAGAAGAAAGTAACACGAAAAGTAGTGGTCAGTGGGCAGTGGCCAGTGGCCGGGAGTTCGAGAAACTGGCAACTGGCCGCTGGCAACCGGCAACTGGGTGCAAGTTTATGCGATGCTATAATCCACTTTTCGGGTGTTTTTCGCGGTGGACGGCCCTTGGGATGCCCGGCCCGCTGGCTTTTTCAGAGGGTGGGATGACTTTTGTCCGGTTGTGTGCGGGCCGTCGCCGCCGCGCGGCGAGAGAGATTTTCATGAGGAGTGCTTGATGAGACGCCTGATTCGTCCGGCTCTATTCGTTCTGGTGCTGCTCTGCTTGAGACTGCCTGTTCTGGCCAAGACTGTCGATACGGCCAAAGCGCTCTACGAAAAGGGTACCGACGCCGAGGCGCGGCAGAACTACGAGCAGGCCTTCGACTATTTCAAGCAAGCCTACGATCTAAAACCGAAAGACCTGCGCTATCGGACCGCCTTCGAGCGGAACCGCTTTCTGGCGGCGTCGTCGGAGGTGCATCGCGGGCAGATTCTGCGCGATAACGGCAAGCTGGAAGAGGCGGCGGCGGAATTCCAGAAGGCGCTGGAAACCGATCCTTCATCATTCATCGCGCAGCAGGAGCTGAAGCGGACCCGGCAAATGATCAAGGAGGCGCAGAATCCGCAGCCGCAGGCTGCGGCGCCGGGCACGAACGCGTTGCGCCGCCGCCTGGAATCGGCGCAGGGCCCGGTCGAACTGGCTGCCATCTCGAACGTGCCCATCACCCTCAAGGTCACCGCCAAATCCGACGTGATCTACCAGACTGTGGGCAAGCTGGCCGGCATCAACGTGCTCTTCGACATGGAGTATCAACCGAAAGAGGCGCGCATTGAGTTGAATGGCGTGACGCTGGAGGACGCGCTGGAGATCATTTCGTTCGAGACCAAAACCTTTTGGCGTCCGGTAACGCCCAATACCATTTTTGTCGCGCAAGACAGTCCCGCGAAGCGGAAAGAGCTGGAACAAAACGTCATCAAAACTTTTTATCTTTCCAATCTTTCTCAGCCTACCGAATTGACGGACATCGTCAACGCGCTGCGCCAGATACTGGAATTGTCGCGGGTGCAGGCGTTGCAATCGCAGGCGGCGATCGTGGTGCGGGGCACGCCGGACCAGCTGGCGCTGGCGCAGAAACTGGTGGACGATCTCGACCGGGCGAAGCCCGAGGTGCTGATCGACGTGGCCGTCATGCAGGTCAGCCGCGACAAGTCGCGCAAGCTGGGCATCAATCCTCCGACCAGCATGTCGGTCGCGCTCCAGCCCAATGTCAACACTAGTTCCAGCTCGAATAATTCAAATAATAATTCGAGCTCTTCTTCTTCTTCTTCTTCGAACGGCATCAACCTGAATACGCTCGCCTACCTCAATGCCACCGATTTCCAGGTGACAATTCCGTCGGCATCGGCGACGGCGCTGTTGAGCGACAGCGACAGCAAGATCATCCAGAACCCGCAGATCCGCGCCCTCGACGGGCAGAAGGCGTCGCTGAAGATCGGGGATCGCGTGCCCATAGCGACCGGATCGTTCTCCTCCGGCATTGGCAGCATCGGCGCGGGCATCAGCCCCCTGACCAACACTCAGTTTCAGTACCTCGATGTGGGCGTGAACATCGACATTACGCCGCGGGTACATGCGGGACGGGAAGTCTCGTTGAAGATGACGCTGGAAATCTCGGAAGTGGACAGCTACCAACTCATTGGAGGCATCGAACAGCCGGTCATTGGGCAGCGCAAAATCGAAAACGAAATCCGGCTGAAAGATGGCGAAGTGAGCCTGCTAGGCGGGATGATGGAAGACCAGCGGACGAGGTCCCTGAGCGGGATTCCGGGTTTGGCCCAGATCCCGCTCCTGAAGTACCTTTTTGGGGAGACCGACACCGACCACTCGGAAAACGAAATCGTGTTTGTACTGATCCCGCACATTATCCGCGGGGTTGACCAGGCGCATGGCGATGCCGACATGCTCGACATCGGTACGGCCAATGCGATCAGCCTGAGGCGATCGAGCGCCAAACTGGCCGCGCCGGCTACCGTTCCGACGCCGCAGCCAACGCAGCCGCCAACTCCGCAGAATCCGGCCCCGCAGAACCAAGCCCCGCAGAATCAGGCTCCTCAGAATCTGGTGCCGCAAGCTCAGGCGGCGCCGAACCAGCCGCCGCAGGCTCAAGTTGCGCAAGCCCAGCTTGTGCAGGCTTCAGCTGCCGTCGGCACGGGAGCGTTCCTGTTCGATCCACCGACGATGAGCCAGGCCAAGGGCTCGACCTTCACGGTGAACGTGATGCTGTCCGGCGGCCAGAACGTGCACACCGTGCCCGTGCAACTTAACTACGACCCGAACCAGTTGCAGGTGGTGGACGTGTCGAACGGCGGGTTCCTGTCGCAGGACGGGCAACTGGTGGCCCTGGTGCATCGCGACGATCCGGCGACGGGCACGCTGCAAGTAACAGCTTCGCGGCCTCAGGGCGCCGGGGGCGTCTCGGGACAGGGAACGGTCGTGGTACTGACTCTCATGGCAAAGGCGCCGGGGCAATCCGCGCTCACCATCACGCGGGGCGGAGCGCGCGACCCGGCCATGCAGCCGATTGCCATGAGCGGAGCGCAGGCGGCCATTACGATTCAGTAGAGACAGTTCTCAGTTCCCGGTTCTCAGTTCTCAGTGGAGAGCCGGTTGATTGAGCTGAGAACTGACAAGTGCTCTATGAGCCATTGGACCAAAACGGCGTGGCGAAAACAGCGCGGCTTCACGCTGATCGAGTTGATCGTGGCCACCGCCATTCTGGTTATCCTTACGGGGATGGCTGTTCCGCTGGCCAGGATCAGCCTGAAGCGCGAACGCGAGCACGAACTGAGGGAGGACCTGTGGATGCTGCGCGACGCCATCGACCGCTACAAAGACGCCGCCGATCGCGGAGCGTTTCAGCAAAAGGTGGGCAGCGAAGGCTATCCTCCCGACCTCGACACGCTGGTCAAGGGCGTGGATGTTGGCGGCAAGAAACTGAGGTTTATCCGCCGCATCCCGGTCGATCCCATGACCAAACAGGACTGGGGAATGCGTTCCATGCAAGACGACAAAGACTCGGATTCCTGGGGTGGGCAGAACATTTTCGATGTTTACACCAAGTCGGAGCAGACCGCTTTGGATGGCACGAAATACAAGGACTGGTAAAGAAGACTGGTCAATGAAACGCGAGTCCAAAGCCGGCGGGTGCAAAGTCCGCAATCGGGGTTTCACCATCATCGAGATGCTGATCGTCATCAGCATCATGCTGGTGTTGTTGTCGATTGCCATACCGATGTACAACGGGTACATCATTCGGGCCAAGGAAAGCAAACTTCATCAGGACCTGACGACGCTCAATAAAGTCATCGAGGAGTACTCGCTCGACAAGGGCCACGCCCCCCAATCGCTTGACGAACTGGTGCCCACCTACATCAAGTTCATTCCCGATGACATCACCGGCAGCAATACTTGGGTTCTTGAGCAGGAAGAATCTCCCGACGATTCGTTTGATCCAAACAATATGGGCATCGTGGGCGTGCACAGCGGCTCCGATGAGATCTCGAGCGACGGCGTTACTAAATATTCGGACTTGAAACATTAGGGCGGAATATGAACCGCAGAGCCGCAGGACGGAATGTTTCAGATCGGCGCGCGGGACTCACGCTGATCGAGATGATGATCGTGCTCAGCATCATTCTGATCCTGTTGGGCGCGGCGCTGCCCATCTACAGCCACAGCATTCGGCGGGCGCGGGAAGCAAATCTGCGCCGGAACCTGGAAACGTTGAATCAGGCGATCTACCAATACGCGATGGACAAGCAAAAGGCGCCCGAGTCGCTGGACGATCTGCACGCGGCGGGTTACATCGATAACGTGCCGGCTGACATCGACGGGGCCGACTGGGTGCCGGAGCCGGCCGACGCTTACTTGTCGCTGGATGAACTCGCATCGGCGGGTCAAACCGTGTCGCTGGACAATAAAGAACAAGACCAGGGCGATGGAGGCATCATCGGCGTCCACAGTGGTTCCGACGAAATTGGCAGCGACGGCAGGCCGTACTCGGAGTGGTAGCAGGAAGGCAGGTGCCAGTTCCCAGTTGCCAGTTGCCAGTACGCGGTCCCTTTTTGGGTGTTTACTGGCAACTGACAACTGACAACTGTTTTGGAGGTGACCATGGGTTTTCTTAATCGACTGCAGCCCTTGGCGCTGCTCGTGATGCGGCTCGTTCTGGGCGGCATTCTGATCGCGCATGGATATGGCAAGGTATTCCACGGGTTTCATCATCACATGGAGTTCGTGGGCTCGCTCGGCATTCCGCGCTGGATGGCTTATCTTTCCGCGGGCACGGAATTCTTCGGAGGAATCGCCATCGTGATTGGATTGTTCACCCGCTATTTCTCGGTCGCGGTTTTGATCGAGATGGCCGTAATCATCTGGAAGGTGCACTTCAAGAACGGGCTGACAGGCCCTGGCGGATACGAATTCCCACTGGCGCTGGCCGCGATGGCTTTCGCGCTCATTTGCTTCGGCGGCGGGCCGTGGGGATTTAATTTCGGCGGAAGCGGTTGGAGCAAAGCAAGAAAAGGATAAGCTCGGCCGACTTTGCGGGGCTCGTTGCCGTGTCCCGCGGAGACGGGGCAAGCCCCGTCTCTACAGGAGGGCTGATCGCTGACGACTGGCCTTCAGAACTCCGCCAGCTCCTTCATCGCGCGGTACAGGTCGCTCACCTGCGGCAGGATGGCATCTTCGAGAATCGGCTGATAGGCGACGAAAGTATCGGCGGCGGCGACCCGCTTCACCGGAGCATCGAGGTGATGGAACAGCTGGTCGGCAATGCGGGCGGCAATTTCCGCGCCATATCCCCAGCTGAGCGAGTCTTCGTAGGCGATGAGCGCGCGGTTGGTTTTCTTCACCGAAGCGGCAATCGCATCCCAATCAAATGGGCTTAATGACCG
>Ga0181530_10006441_pt1 | contig 11560 bp, 4 predicted proteins | sample PEATcosm2014_Bin_42_FD_119769 | JGI IMG/M metagenome (GOLD analysis project Ga0181530, IMG submission 119769) | Peatland microbial communities from MTU Mesocosm Facility, Houghton, MI, USA - PEATcosm2014_Bin10_60_metaG | ecosystem: Environmental > Terrestrial > Soil > Wetlands > Peat | place... | reverse complement strand
GAAGGAATGTAAGTTTTAGAGGGCGTCGATCGCCTCGAACGCCTGTTCGAGCGCCGCTTCGCCGGGTTCCACGAGGCTCGCGTCCTGCGTGAAAATCAGCACGCAGCGCACCTTCTTGCCGGGATAGAGCGCCAAAGCGGCGGCGCGATAAAGCGCGAGCTGGCGCAATTGCGCGAGGCTGGGCGAAAGGCGAGGCGCGCCCGTCTTGAAATCGGCGATGAAAACCTCGCTTTCGGTTTCGGCAATGCGATCGATTCGGCCCACGATGTCGCGCTGTCCGCGCGGCGTGTCGATGCGCGCGACAATATCCACCTCCGCCGCCGAACTCGCGCTGAACAATGGCGCCAGCGACGAATGGTCGATCACGTCCAGCACGGCGCGGACGAGCGCTTCGCTTCGCGCCGGCTCCAGCCGAGGCGCGTGAAGCTGCAAAAAGCGCAGCGCGACCGTTAATCTGCGTTCCGCCGCGCATCGCGGCAGATGTTGCAGCAGCGCATGGGTGAGCCGTCCGATCAGAAGCCGGTCGCCGTCCCGCCTCGCGGGGGCCGCGGCGATAAAATCCGGCGCGGCGTCGGCGCCGGCGAGCGCGCTCGATGGCCGCAGCGGCAGCATGGGCGCGGCTTCACGTTCGGCGGGCGTGCGCGCCCACGCGGGTATCTCGACGCGCTCCCTTGGCGCGGCGGCGCGCGTGAGCGTTATTGTCGCCGGCGCGTTTTTGCTGCGCAGAATTTGTCTTTCCGCTTCATCCGGGTCGGGCAGCGCGTCGAAGCCGCCTTCGAGCGCCTCTCGGATCATGTTGTGCCAACAACCGTCCGCCGGCCCCCGTTCGCCGACAAAACCCGAGATATAGAGCCGCTCCTCGGCCCGCGTCAGCGCGACATAAAGCAGGCGCCGATGTTCGTTTCGCGCGGCCTCCCGCAATTTATCCCGCGCGCGCGCGACGGGCGCCGGATCGGCGTCCATTTTCGGCGACCAGACGAGGCTGGCGTCGTCCGCGTCCTCGTTCTCCGTCAGCGCGAAAATCCTGGGGTCGTGACGGCCCGTCGGCGCGCCGCAGGTGTCGGGCAAAAACACGATCTTCGCTTCAAGACCCTTCGCGGCGTGGACGGTCATCACGCGCACCGCGTCGCCGGCGGCTTCCATGTCGCGCTTGATCGACACATCGAGTTTCTCGACGCCAGCGAGAAAGCTCGTCAGCGAGCCCGGTTCGTCGCGTTCGAAATCGAGAGCGAGGCGCAAAAATTCATCGATGGCGTCGTTCGCCTCCGGCCCCAGCCGCGCGACGAGCTTTTCGCGTCCTTGCCCGGCGCCGAGCGCGCGGCTGTAGAAATCGAAGGGCGTCAATCGCCGCGCGTCGCGGCTCCAGTCTTTCAACCGCAGCGCCGCCTCCCGGTGCGCGGGCGCCTTCGATTGCTCCAGCGCATGAATCAGCGCGCCCTCGCGTTTTGGCGCGAGCGCGATGAGATCGTCATCGCCCAGTCCGACGAGCGGCGACTTCAGCACGACGGCCAGCGTTAGATCGTCTTCGGGCAGCAGCGCCGCGCGGCCAAGCGCGCAGAGGTCCATCACGGCGATGTGATTCATGAGATCGAGCCGATCGGCGCCGGCGACCGGAATATGTTGCTCCTTGAGCGCGCGAATCATCGCTTCAAAAAATGCGTCGCGTTTGCGCACCAAAATCAGAAAGTCGCCGGGCGTTATCGCGCGGGGCCCGTTTTCGCCTTCGACCCATTCGCCATTGATTAAATCCAGCAGCGACGCAATCTTGCCCGCGACCTTGCGGGCAAGAGTCGCGGCGGGATCGTCGACGCTGACATAATCGAGCGGGAGCTTCCAATCTTTGGATTCCTCGCGCTTGTTTGGGCCGATGGGCTCCCAAATCTCGACGAGGCCGGCGGCGTTGCTCTTCCAGGGAGTATGTTCGGGCGCGGGTTCCGCCGGGTCAAAGGACAGGCCCAGCCTGTTATCTCCGAAGCTGAAGATCGCGTCGACGCTGGAGAGGATCGCCGGCGCGGAGCGGAAGGAAAGAGTGAGGCGCACATGTTCGAAAGGGAGCTTCTCGGCGCTGAAGCGACTCGCGAAACCGTGCCGCATCGCATCGAATTTTTCCGGCGCCGCGCCCTGGAAGGAGAAGATCGACTGCTTCTCGTCGCCGACCGCGAAGAAGCTGCGCGGGCGCGTCGCCTGCGCGAATTCATTGGCGATGACTTGCAGAATCTCCCATTGCGGCGCGCTTGTATCCTGCGCCTCGTCGAGCAAAATGTGATCGATCCGCTGGTCGAGTTTATATAGCACCCAGGAAGGACTGGAGCGCCGCAGCAATTCGCGCGTGCGCTCGATCAGATCGTCGAAATCGAACAAGCCGCGATGGTTCTTCATGCGCTCGTAGCTGGAGACAATCGCTTCGCCGATCCGCGCCAGAGCCAGCGAACGCGCGTAGGTCGCCGCTGTCTTGCGTTTGTCGATCAACGCGGCGAGACGCTCGCGCTCTTCTTCGAGCAGGGCCAGAAGCTCCGGATCCTTCTTGCAAAGTCCGTTGGTGATGATTGTCCCGTCGCCGCCGCGCGGCCCGCCCTTTTGAGTAAAGAACACCAAGAGATAGTCATCGATGCAGGCGGGATCGGGCGCGAGTTTCGCCGCTTGCGTAAGCTGGTCGGCGAGTCCCGCGTCTCTCTTGCTGCCCTGCCGCAGTCTTTCGGCGAGAGCCGCCCAGTCTTTCGACGCAATGCCGCCGTCGATCATCCGCGCCTCGATGTCGGCCAGCGTCTCGCCTTCGGCTAGTCCCAGCCGACGCCGCAGATCGCGCTCGTAGTCCTCGCCTTTCGCGACGCCGCGCAAGGCGCCACGATGATGCAGAAGCTCTCCGATCAATCCATCGAACGTCGCTTCGCTCGCGTCTCGCGCGACGGTCGCCAATGCGTCGCGCAAGGCGTCATCTTCGTTGAGAGCGCGATCCAGCGTCTCCTTGCGCGCGTCGGCCAACAACGCGCCGCGCTCGATGTCGTCGATGATGCGAAAGCCGGCGGGAACATTGGCCTCGAACGGAAAGAGATGCAAAATCCTTTCGCAGAAAGCGTGGATCGTCTGGACCTTCAATCCGCCGGGCGTCTCCACCGTGCGCGCGAAAAGTCTGCGCGCGAAATCCCGCTCCGCGGGGTCGAGCCGCCGTCCCGAAGCCCTTTCGACCGCGTTGTCGAGCGCGTCGTCGTCGAGCAGCGTCCATTTGGCGAGAATGTCGAAAATGCGCGCCGCCATATTGGCTGCGGCCGCCTTGGTGTACGTGAGGCAAAGAATGCGCGACGGCGGCACGCGCGCCAGCAGCAAACGCACGACGCGCTGCGACAGCACGTGCGTCTTGCCGGAACCCGCGTGAGCGGACACCCAGGCGGAGAGTTTCGGATCGGAGGCGCGCCACTGAGCCTGCTCCGTTTCCCACGGAATCGAACGCGCGGCGCTCATTCGCCTGCTCCTTCGCCTTCGCCGCCGCCGGCGCGCGACCATTCCTTCACCCGCGCGAGATGATCGTAGTCGCCATGACGCGAAGCGAAAGCGACATAGGGGCGCGACGGATAGGAACGCGTGGGACTACGAAACTGATTGAGCAGCGTGAGAAATTGCGATTTATGATCGGCGACGAGATCGCCAAAACTCATATCCTTTGGCTTGACCCAGAGCAGTTCGCCGGCGCCCGCGCCGCCAATCGGCACATAAGCGGCGCCCTCCGTTTCGCGGCGTCCGACCATTTTGAAAGCGCCGGCCGCGATCATCGCCGCCTCCAGCGTCAATTGCGGGGCGAAGCCTGTCAGAACCTGCTTGTTGCTGGGCGGCGCGCCTGTTTTATAGTCGAACACCGTCGCCGTTCCGTCGCTGTTCACTTCGATGCGGTCGGCGACGCCGGTCAGGCGGAACATGCTTCCGTCGGCGAGTTCGAAGCTCCAGGCGCCGCTTTCCTCGACGTGAATGTCAACGCCCAACGCGCGGCGAGCCACCTCGAACGCCAGCGCGTCATCGAGACCGGCTTCGACACGTGGCCATTTGAACGCTTCGAAGTCGGAATCGGAAAGGAATATTTCAAGGTTCCCTCGCGCTATCGCCAGCAGGGTTTCGCGCGCGTCATCGGGAAGCGGACCACGCGGATGCGATTGGACGAACTTGGCCAAAGCCTCGTGAATCGCCGTGCCCATCTCGCGCGCGCCGCGTTCGTCGCCGAGCGGCGCCAGGGGAACGAGTTCGAGGATGCGCTCCGCGTAAATCGCATAGGGATCGCGACGCAACGTCTCGATGCGCGTCACGCTTAATCGCGTGGGCCTCAGTTCGACGGGCGGAATGGGTTCGGGACGCTCGCAACCTTTGATCGAGGGCGGCTGGTCGAGAGCGATGGCGATGTCGAGCATCGCCGCGCCGCGCGTCTTGCAGGCCGCGAAGGCTTCGCCCGCCAGCGCGTCGAGACGGGTGACGAAACGCGAGGCGACGGTCGGCGAGCCGCCGCGCTTCACCGCCCGGCTGATCACTACCTCGCGCGCGCCAAACGCCATCGCGAAGTCATGCGCGCTTTGGCCGATGCGTCGTTCCGGCGGCGACAGGTTAAGCGCGGCGCGCATCGAACGATTGAGAAAGGCGCCGGCGTCCGTCTGCGGCGGCCAAACGCCTTCGTCGAGGCCCGCCAGCAACACAAGATCGGCGTCGATGAGGCGCGCTTCGAGCGGCCCCAAAATCTTCAGGCGCGGATGGGCGCGGCGCGGTCCGCGAACCTTGGTCTCGAACAGCAAGGCGTCGAGAAAGATCGCGAAGCTCGAGGCGTCGAAGTCGATCGGCGCTTTGGCGTTCTCCAACTGGTCGAGCAAACCGAGGAATTCTTCCATGCCCGCGCTCGCCATCGCTTCGCATCCCGCGGGCAACGCGGTGACGGCTTCGAGGCTCACGCGCAAGGCTTCGACGCGTGCGCCAAGAAGCGCTTCGCGCGGCGGCGTCGTCATCGGCCTTAGCGCGGCGTCGAGACGCGCGAGTAAATCCTGCATCGCGCTCCAGTCGTCGTCGCCGAGCCGCTTCACCGCCGGGAACGCGTGAGGCTCCTCGGCCAACGCGCGCGCGCCGTCGGCGCGCGCCGCCCAACTCGCGCTCCCGTCGGCGACGACTCGAAGCACGGCGATTTCGACCAGCGGCGCGAGCTTCGCGACCTGCTCGCGCGAGAGTCCGAATGTCGCGAGTGGATGGGCGAGTAAAGCGGCGACATCCACCGCCGAGGCTCCATGCGGAGCAGTCGCCGCGAGCAGTCTCGCGAGCGCGCCGATGGACGTAACTCCAAGCGGTTCGCCGCCGGAGTCGTCGATCTCTATGTCAAAGCGCGCGAGTTCGGCGGATACGCGGCGCGCGATCGTTCGATCCGGCGTAATCAATGCCGCCGTGCGGTTTGGCGTCTCCAACGCGCGCCGCATGAACAGCGCCAGGGTCAAAGCCTCCAAGCGCTCATCGGGCGCCTCGATCAGGCTGACGCCTTCCAGCGCGCTAGAGAAGGTCGCGCCTCGCCTCGCGCGATATTCGCGCCACCGTTCCGTGCTGTCCGCGGGACGCAACGCCTGCGCCGCCAATTCGCGCCGCGCCGCGAGCAGCGGCGTCGAGACGCCGATTTCCCGCGCCTCCGCGCGGTCGATGTTCATGATGCGCGAAAGGCGCTTTAGGATGGATTGCGGATGCGTGTAGGAAGGTTCTCCGTGTTCGCCGGACGCCTCGCCGATATGGCGCCAGGCGATATCGTCGAGATCGCGATCGAGACCGGGCAGGACCACCGCGCCTTGCGCCATGCGCGAGATCGCGTCGAGAAGCTGGGCCGTCGTCGGATTGGAGCCCGTCGATCCAAGCGCGATGACGGGGGCGTCGTCGCCCGCGCTTTTCAAATGTTCGATTTGCGCCGCGAGCAGCGCTCTTTGACGTTGAGCCCTGTCAATCATGCCGCGCTGTTCGAGAATGAGCGGCCATTGCCGCAAGGCGATGCTCAGAAATCGCGTGGTAATGGCCCAATATTGGTCGAAGGATTCGCCGGCCAGGCCATCGATCGCGGATGGATCCACATTCTCGATGATGAATTCGTCGATCAGCGCGCCAAGCTCCTTGGCCAGCGCGCAGGCGTTGGCGGGCGATGGCGAAACCAACATTGTTTCGCGCTTGTCCACCACCGGAGCGCCATCGGGATCATACGAAACGATCGCGTGTCCCAAGGCGCGCGCCCATTTCAAAATCAGCTGCGCGAGAATCAAACGGCGTTCTATCTCGTCGATCGCGGGCAAAAAACTTTCGTCGAATTCATCCGCGTAACCTGAGAACAGGGCGATGTCTTCCTGCTCCTCCAGCGAGCCGAGCGGCAATATGCGCGGCAACAGCGCCGCGGGCGCCTTGATCGCGCGCGCGAATTCCGCCGCGAGAGCGCGCGCGGCGCGTTGCGTCGGGACGTAGATCGTCATGCGCGCGAGATCGATCGGCGCGCTCGCGCGCGACACGTTAGAGACGATTTCACCGGCGAGAAGCGCTTCGACGAAGGTCGAGAGAAATGGAACGCCCGGCGGAATGGTGAAGACGTTGCGGCCCACGAAGGATCCTCGTTATGGCGCGAAGGAAAGTTATATCGTTAGGCCGCCAATGCTTCCTCGGCCCGCGCGATCGCCTCGACGGTCCCGACATGCAGCCAGAGCGACCGCGCGGCGACGCCGAACAGTCGCCCTCGTTCCGCGGCCTTGAAGAAGAATGGGGCGAGCTTGAAAATATCCTCCGCGACGCCTTCGAAAAGCTCCGGTTTCACGACGCCGACGCCTGAGTAAACATAGCGTCTCGCGCCGGGCGGCTGCGTGACGCGCCCATCCGGTTGAAGCTCGAAATCGCCACCCCAATCGACGCCCACGCTGCCTTTGGTTTCAGCCAGCAGCAGCGCCGCGTCCATCCGATCGCCATCCCAGGCTCGCGCGAGCGCTTGAAAATTGGCAGCGCCGTCGTCCTTCCAGAAAGCATCGGTGTTGCATATGAAGAATGGCCTTCCCTCGAAAAGCGGCAGGACTTTTTTAATTCCGCCGCCCTGATCGAGCAGCGACGCGCGCTCGTCCGACAGGATTATGCGCGGCGACGCGCGGGTTGAGAGATGCCGTTCGATCTGATCCGCGAGATGATGCACATTGACGATCGCGGTCGTGACGCCGGCCTTGGCGAAATCGTCGAGCGCATAGTCGATCAACGCCTTGCCCGCGACGGAAACGAGCGGCTTTGGAATTTTGTCCGTCAGCGGCCGCATTCTCGTGCCGAGGCCGGCGGCGAAGACCATGGCCGTGGTGGGAAAATCGGCGTCGTTAAGCTGCTGAACCGAAGATCGCGGGGAGGTTGGTTTCATACCATGCCTTGAGCTCGGCGAGCGCTGGATGGCGCAAGCTCTTTTTCAAATAATATTCGACTCGCGGCAGGTGACCAAGATAGTGCGGCTTGCCGTCGCGCAGATCGAGCCGCGCGAAAATGCCCATGATCTTGGTCGCCCGCTGCGCGCCAAGCACCGCGTAGGCCCGAACGAAGCCGGCCATGTCGAAGCGCGGGTCGTCGCGCCGCATCCGCGCGTAATGCGCGATCAGCTTCATTTCCAGTTCGTCGGCGACGGTGACGCGCGCATCCTGTGTCAGCGACACCACGTCATAGGCAGGATGGCCGAGCACGCAGTCCTGGAAGTCGATCATGCCGATGCGGCGAACGCCCTCGCGCTCGGGCAGCCATATCAGATTGGGCGAATGATAGTCGCGCAGGGTCCAGGTCGGCGTGGCGGAGGCGACCTCGATCAGCGCCTGTCGCCAAAGATTGATGAAGATCGCGCGCGCGCCCGAGGCGACGATCGACCTTGCGATATGGCTGACATACCAATCGATCAGCAACTCGACTTCGACCAGCAAGGCGTCGAGATCGTAAGGCGGGATGCGGTAAACGCCGTCGTCGATGATGTCGATTGTATCTGGAAGCTTGCGCGCATGGAGCTCGGCGAGCGCGCCGATGGCTTCGAGATAGCGGTCGGGAATCGGGCCGTTCTCGTCCACCACGCCCTCGCGACCGAGGTCCTCGACGATCACGAGTCCCGCGTCGAGATCGCGCGCAAGAACTTTCGGCGCGGAAAAACCTTGCGCGGAAAGACCTTCGGCGATGGCGACGAAAGCTTTGACGTTTTCAGCCAAGTGGGCGATGGTGCTGTAGGATTTCCCGTATCGGATCGGCGGACCATCCGGCCTCTGCGGCGACATCATCAGTATCGCCTTTTCTCCGGTCGGCTTGGTTAGCGTCTCATAGGCGCGGCTCGACGCGTCGCCTTGCAGGAAGTCGCGCCGCGCGTCCCACCAGTTCGCCTTGCGCAAAAATTCGTGCAAGGACTTGAACGACGCCAGGCGCGAAGCAAAGGCGCCGTAACCGGAAATCATGATCATGCGCGCGTCGCGCCGCTCTGGCTCCGCGAAGCTTAGACGAATGTCGAGACGGTCTCCGCTGAACAATTCGCGCGCGCGCTCCGCCCATTCGACCAGCAGCAGCGCGCCTTCGCAAGCTTCTTCCCATCCAAGTTCCGCAACGTCGGCGACTGTCTCGATACGATAGAAGTCGGCGTGAACGATCTTGCCGAAGTCGCCTTCATAGATTTGCATCAGCGTGAAGGTGGGGCTCGGCGCCTCTAACGTCGGATCGTGCGCGACGGCTCGGATCAGCGCGCGCGCGAAAGTGGTCTTGCCCGTGCCGAGATCGCCCGCCAATGTAACGATGTCGCCCGGGACGAGCAGCTTCGCGATGTCGGCGGCGAGCGCGGTGGTTTCTTCCTCTTTCGCGACGTCGAGACGCCAAATCGTCTTCGTAGCGGTCTTCCCCGACGCCTCGACGGTCATGATGCGCGATCTCCACCCTGGGTTTCGGCGTCAGGGACCGGGGACGAAAAAATGCAAGTGATCGTCGCGCCTTCGCCGGGGACAGCGTCGACATGCATGACGCCGCCGTTGCCCTCGATGAATTTTCGCGCCTCGCCGCGCCTTTTGTCAACGCCGCCGCCTCGATCGGTGATCTTGAAGACGATTTCGCGCTCGCGTTGGAACCCCGCGAAAGTGATGGCCTGACCAGCGTCCGTCGAGTCGATCGCGTCGCGCAGCAGATCGCTCAGCGCGTGGCGGATATCTTCGCCATTGGCGAGAAACATATTGAAATCGCTGGTCGGCAGAAGCCGCAACTTGACGCCCTTGTGATCGACTTGCGCCCGCAGACTCTCGGCGACTTCGCGCATGAGTTCTTTCGCGTCGAGTTCGTCACGGGGTTTGGCTGGAACGGGGTTGGCGATCGGAGGCGGCGCGGCCTTCGCCGCTGGCCCGGGAAAAATGCAAGTCACGACAGTGCCTTCGCCCGGCGTCGAATCGATTAGGATTTTGCCGCCGTGCAGTTCCATGAAGGCCCTGACGATGGAGAGCCCAAGACCGACGCCGCGATGACGCGACCCCGCCGTATTCGACTCGAAACGATCGAAGACGCGTTCGAGAATCTCGGGCGGGATGCCGCGACCGCGATCCACTACCTTGAACACAACGTCGCCGTCGCGGCGCAAAGCGGCGAGCGAAACCACCTGCCCGGGGCGCGAGAAGCCGATCGCGTTCGAGAGCAGGTTGAACAGGATTTGGCGCACCCGCTTGGAGTCGCCGCGGAACGCGCCGATCTTCTCGGGCGCGACAATTTGCAACTCGACTTTGTTTTCGGCGAGACGGTCCTGCAATCCCTCGATCGCGCCCTTCATGGCGCTTTCGGCGTCGACATCCTCGATTTCGAGCTCCATCGCGTCTTCGTCGATCGTGGCGAGATCGAGAATATCGTCGATGATGGCGAGCAATGCGTTGGACGATTTACGCACATATCCGAGATATTCGAGCTGGCGCGGATTGAGGGGGCCGGTCGTTTCCTCGCCAAGCAGATGCACAAATCCATTAATGTTGGTGAGCGGCGAACGCAGCTCGTAACTGACGTGATGAATGAAATCGTTTCGCAATTTTTCGGCGGCGAGCAGCGCCTTGTTGCGATCGGTCAGCGCGCGCTCGACATTCACGTCCGCCGTCACGTCGACGAAAGTCAGCAAGGTCGCGGCTTCCGGCAGCGGTTGGGAGGTGAGATCGACCACGTCGCCGTCGCTTCGCTCCAAACGACGCGTGAAGCCCGTGCGCGCGTCGTTCAAGCCGGTCACCAGGCGCCGCAGATCGGTCCAGGTGGCTTCATCGGCGTGTAGAGGTTTGCACAATACGACGATTGTCTCGAAGTGCGGTTTTTCCGGCAGGGCGGCGCAGTCGAGACGCCAGAGCCTGGCGAAGGCGGGATTGCAGAATTGCAGGCGTCCGTCGGCGCCGAACACGGCGACGCCTTCATGCAAGGTCTCCAGCGTTTCGTTCTGCATGCGATAAAGCGCGTTGAACCGCGACTCGAGTTTGTAATGCTCGCTCATGTCGTCATAGAGATAGGTCACGCCTCCCTTCGGGTTCGGGGTGACCTTGACGCAGATCATGCGGCCGTCCGGCAGGCGCCACAGATGCGAGGGAAGCTCGCCGGTCGAGCGGTAGGCTTCCATCAGATGCGCCTTCCAGGCGCGAAAGTCCCGCTCCAGCGGCAAACGCTGTTCGAGCCGCAGGCAATCGAGTATTTCGCTGTCGGAGGGGCGGCCGTCGAGAAAAGCGGGGTCGAGCAACCACAGTTTTTCATATGCCGCGTTGCGATAAATCAATTGTTGCGAGCCATCGAAAATGGCGACAGCGCTCGGCATTTGGTCAAGCGTGCGCCTGTGCGACAGCATCTGCGTTTCGAGATCGGCGCGAACCGTCTCGATTTCCTGGCGGTCGATCGCGATCGCGGCCGCCGACCGCGCCGACGGCGCCTGGATCACGTCGAGCAAATGCCGCGCGCCCGCGACGACCGCGTTCACTCGTTCGCGCCAAATCCGGGACTTGGACCGCGCCTCGGCGGTCGCGGCGCGCGCCGATTGATCCAGCAATTCGATCTGCTTGGCGAGCACTTCCTCGGCGTCCTTGGCCTCCACGGCCTGCGCATAGGCGCTGTTGACGAACTCAAGCCGCCCGCTCGCGTCTCGCAGCCATACGGGGAACGGCAAGGCTTCGAGCAGGCCGCGCAGACCCTCGACCTCGCCCTTGGTCGCCGCGCAGCGTTCGCGAAGATTGATCAATTCGAGCTTGTCGCCCGAGACCTCGCGCAGCCTCAAAACGGCGCGACCGCCGACCGCCCGGCCTTCGGCGTCGAAGTGCCGTCCCGTCGATCCGACCAAGGCGAGACGGAACGCCTCGCCCCGCCGCCTCAAGCGATCGACGTTTTGTTCCAGCTCGCGCGCCGCGTCGGGCGTCAACCAGGAGCCATAGGCGAGAATGCGCCGCGACGTCGGCACGTCCGTGACTAATTGCGGCGAGCCCTCGACGTCGGGCTCCCCGGAAGAACCGTCCCACGCAATGAACAGCTGCTGTTCGCTGGAAAGAAAAATTTCGGCGCGGTCGCGTTGCGCGCGCGTGGCCTCGAGCTTTGCCGCCAG
>Ga0181530_10006440_pt1 | contig 11561 bp, 9 predicted proteins | sample PEATcosm2014_Bin_42_FD_119769 | JGI IMG/M metagenome (GOLD analysis project Ga0181530, IMG submission 119769) | Peatland microbial communities from MTU Mesocosm Facility, Houghton, MI, USA - PEATcosm2014_Bin10_60_metaG | ecosystem: Environmental > Terrestrial > Soil > Wetlands > Peat | place... | reverse complement strand
GAGGTCCATCGAGTAAGGTCTCATGGTCGGCCTCCACCTGCTCCAATGGCTTGCAAGTAAGACTCTTGCGTCCCTCACTATGGAATTATTCGCGCCAGCAACCCGAAAGTAAACCGCGCTAGCTCAGCGACGCGCTGTTGGAAGAGGAATCAACGATGCGCTGTCGTACCGCAGATTTGGAATGGTCCCGGCAAAAGGCCGTGCTCGAACGGTTGGCCCTGACGGTGGGCCTCGTGACCTTCTTCATCGCAGGCTACTTCGGAGTGGGATACGTGGCGGATCCGACACGGGGCTGGGAATTGGCCACGCCACTCGACGACCAAATCCCATTTGTCGCGCGTTCGGTCTGGGTATATCTGTGGGCCTTTCCGGCCGCCCTTCTTCCGCTGTTCGTGGTCCGCTGCCCCCGACTGCTGCGCCGCACTGCACTCGCGTACGCCACCGTGATAGCCGTTTCCCTCGTCTGCTTCGCGGCGTTCCCGGTAACAGTTGCGCGATTTCGGGTGGATTCAGCGATGCTGGACATCTCCCGTCCTTCCGACTGGGCTGTCTCCGTGGTCTACGCCCTCGCTCCGCCGTGCAACTGCTTCCCGTCCCTCCATCTCTCGATCACCGCGCTCGCGGCGTTCTCTACCTGGAAGGCCTCCAGGCCCTTGGGCGCGGCGGCCTTCCTGGGGGTCGGACTTGTCGGTGTGTCTGTGTGCACGGTAAAGCAGCACTTTCTGCCCGACCCTCTCGGCGGGCTCGCGCTGGCGGCGCTGGTCGACGCATTGATCCTCCGACCTTACGACCCACGGCTGTGCGAGATGCCGGCCTACACCTGGCGTGGACCCGTTATCTACATGGGTTTTCTGGTCCTCGTCTACGCAGGGTTTTACGTCGCCTTTCTCTGGGCCTTATGAGTCCGTCGACTCAAAAGACGCATCAGTTTGCACGCCGCGCTTCGGCCGGCCTTGGGATAATTCCTTCGCCTTGCATGTATGCCATCAGATAGGACACGGTGTCCTTGAGCGATGGATCGCCACGGCCATCGCTGCACAGCTGCCTTGCCTCGCGGTACCGATCGTTGTTGTACCGCTTGTGTTGCATCGCGGCAATCTGTGGGTGCGAACGGTCGAAAAAGTATACAAGACGGTAGAGCGGGTCGTCCTTTGTGCAAAGACGTTTCATCTCGGCAACGAATCTCGGGATATCGTAATACACGAACGGGTAGCCGTACTCGAGGGTGATCAGACGAGTGATGTCCGTTATGTTATAGTAGCCGTCGACGGTCACGTGAAAGGTCCGGCCGGCTGTTTGACGCTGATTAAAGATGACGGCGATGTTGTCAGCGGCGATGTCGGCGGGAAGGAGGCTGATCTGATTCACCGCGTTGACCGCGACGCCACGATTGATCATCGACGATAGGAGGAGAATAGCTATGTCGTTTCTGCTACCGACACCGCCGGTCGATGCGGAGATAAACGAGGGACGGTAGACGCGCACCCGGAGTCCCTGCTTTTCCGCCGCAAAGACGAGCTGCTCGGCGACCCACTTACTTTGGGCGTAGCCGAAATCGAGGTTCGTCATACTTTCGTTGTTGTCGCTCTCCAGAAGGATGTCCTTTGTAGTCCAGCCGAAGATGATCGTGCTGGAGATGAGATGGAATTCCTTCTGAGTTCCGGCCAACGAGAACCGCAGAAGCTCCCGGGTGCCGTCGACGTTGTGTGGTTTAAGAGCATCGTAGTTCAACACGTAGTTCACCAAGGCCGCGTTGTGAATGACCGCCTGGACTCGAGTACTCAACGACTTCCACTGTTCCGAGGGCAGCCCAAGATTGTGCTGGGCGATGTCCCCGCACACGACACGAACCCGCTTCTCCAACTCCTCGTCGAGGGCCGGTGTCCAGACCCGAGCGCGGCAAAGCGAGTCCCGTATCCGGCCCATTCCGTGAACGGGGTCCTTGGCGCGTGTCAACGCGTTGTACGTATAGGGGGTGTGACGTAAAAGGCTGGTCAGTAAGAAGGGGCCGAAGAAGCCAGTCGGGCCAGTTAGGAGTATGTTGGTCAGAGGCTCGTCGCTCGCTGTGACCTCGAGGGGGTTGACGGGCTCCAGTTGGGCATGGGTACGCATGCAATCCCACTCATAGCTTTCGTGCTCCTTCTTCACCCGCTTCAGGACGTACCGCAGGGCCGCGACTGGTTCGTCCGACACCTTTTCGAACTGATCGAGCAGCAAGAAGAACTCAGCGACAGTCAGCCGTTGAACAAGCCGCACATTCACCTCATCGACCAGATCGGTGGCACCGTGCTCCTCGATCAGTTGTTCGATGCCCTCAATGATCATGACCAGTGTGAGAGAATCGATCCCGATCTCGGCGAAGGTGTACTCCTCGTAACCCGTGAGGTCGTACCGCTCAAGGATATACCGAAACCGTTCCCTCAGCCCCGAGAAGACTGATGTGGACTCTTTCTCCATGGCGCACACGTGGGTTGCGATTGTCGGCAGCTCCCCATTTAGCCAGCGCCGGCGCGTCAGGCTGCGCGCGATTTTACCGGAAGTCGTCTTCACAATTGCCCCGGGAGCCACAAAAACGATCGTGTGGGGCTCGACGTAGTAATTCGTCCGGATCGCGCGGGCGATCTCGGCGGGATCCGGGAGGTCCTCGACGGTCCTCAGTTCCGCCAGGACGATCAGGGTCTCTCTTTCCTCGCCTCCTTTGAATGCCACGACACCACCCGTCCGGATCTTCGGCGAAACCGACTCGACGATAGTCTCTATGTCCTTCGGATAGTAATTGACCCCGCGGATGATGATGAGGTCCTTGATGCGTCCGCAAACGAACAGCTCGTTCTCGTGAAAGAAGCCCAAATCACCGGTTCGGAGGTAAGCGTTGCGATCCTCTTGGTAATTCGCAACGGCGTTGCGGAAGACCTCTTGGGTCACCTTCGGGCGGTTCCAATAGCCCTGGCATACGCTTCTCCCGGCAACCCAGATCTCGCCGATCTGCTTTTCGCCTTGGGCAGCGCGTGTTTCCGGATTCACGACCAGCACACGGACCCCCTCCAGCGGTTTTCCGCAGCTCGCAATGTGAAGCTGGTTGTTGTTCAGCGGCAGCGGGTTCTCGATGTGCAGTTTACCCTGCTGGAACATTCGCTTGTTCACCGTTACAACGCGCCTGCCGTTGTGAGTCACAGCAAGCGTGTTCTCGGCGAGCCCGTAGGCGACGACGTGGGCCTGCGGCCGCAGTCCGCAAGGTGCGAACCGGTCGAGGAAGCGGAAGTAGGTATCGGCACAAACTGATTCAGATGCGTTCATAAGTACACGCAACGAACTGAGGTCGAGGTCACCGAGCTGCTTGGACGAAACCTTGTCCTCTCGGAGGCAGTACTCGAACCCGAAGTTGGGGGACGAGGCATAGGTTGCCCGGACGCGGCTAATCGTCAACAGCCACAAGAACGGTCGCCTGAGGAAGTCGAAAGGTGAGAAGCCGTAGGTCGTGCCACCGGTAATGATGGGATATAGATAGTACCCTATTAAGCCCATGTCGTGGTACTGCGGCAGCCAGGAGACACCAGTATTATCCCCTGGTGTGTGGTCGATGGTGCTCCGCGCATTGTGGATTACATTTTCGTGGGACACAATGACACCTTTTGGATTGCTAGTCGATCCAGAGGTGTACTGCAAAAAGAGGACCGAGCCCAAATTATTGCGAAAACTGTCAGACGCTTGTCCTCTGACGTCGTCGGTCGTAACCCACTCTAGCTTGTGCAGCGCGGACGTTTTCTGCCAGCACGACGCGATCCGGCGCTGGTCCCCTAGCAACCGGTAGGACCGGTAAAACGCGGTAGTCGTGAGTGCGGCTGTCGCCTGACAGTCACTCGCGACAAGAGTGAGCTTCGCTAGGCCCGCTTCGAAGGTCACGGGCGTCGGTGGGCATGTGGGCACCGGGATCACGCCGATACGCGCGCACGCGAAGAAGGCCACAATGGACTCGAGTCCAGGAGGATATACAAGTAGTGCCCGCTCGCCTTGCTTTAACCCTATCTGCAGCGAAAGGTACTCTGCCAGGTGGCGGGTACGTTCGTGAAAATCGAGGTAGGTGTATGTTTCCCGGGTGTTACCATCGATATCGAGGAAACTGCTGAAGCACTTATCCGGCTGAACCGCGGCCCACTGTTCCAGGAAGTCGATGATGGAACTCATCCGTTGTCCGGCAATCCAAATAAGCCCCAGGTCATGCCCCGACTTCACTGTTGTTGCGACCGGACGAGCCGTAATTGACGCGCCTGAACCGAACATGCCGGAACCGTGGAAGCCTGCGCACGCCGAGGGAACTTCCGTTTGATGTCACTGCGTAGGGGAGGGTGTTGGTGTTCCGGGATTGGGCAGGTCGGGCGGTCGTATCGGCTCCGGGCTGGGGCACGGTTGATACACGCAGGGCGGCGGAGTAACTGGGGGGGGGCAGCATTTCTCGATTTGCTCGCGAAGCTCGGCGAGTTGGTGATGGGCAAGAACCGCACCGGGGTGAAGCGATTCCTCGATGTCGCGTATGATATCGGCGTCTTTCACCAAACGCTTTTGAAGCTCAGTCTGAATGGTGACCTGATTGAGAATTCCGCACGTGTTTTGCGAGATCTGTTGAAGAGCGCAAATCATCGTGTCGGCCTGTTGTGTCAAATGAAAGAGGATTTTGACCGCGGCGATGTCAATTGTTTCCAGATTCTTGAGCTCAGCAACGGTTGCCGCGAAACCAGCTTTCACATCGACATCGAGGTTGTCCACGCTTGTCTTCACGGCATCGACGCTTGTCTTCACGTCATCGGTGGCGTCGATCTCTTTGTGAAGAGTCGTGTTAACCTTGTTAACCGAATTGTTGACGTCATTGATGCTTGCCATCGCTACTTGTCCTTCATCTCGCCGGTTGGTGTAATCTTGGCCTGCACGACGTCTCCGTGGGCACGAAGGCGCTGGCGAAAATGGCTCGGATTCTCTCCTCGCTGGTAATCGATCCGCTCCGTCCCGTATTGAACGTTGATATCCACTTGATCGATCGGCCCGACCGGGTCTTCTTCGAATGACCTGTTCAGCCCTCTCCCGGGAGTCAGTCGCCGGACGCTCCCCGGCAGCACAACGTTGATCGTGGCGCGACTCTTGGGCTGAACCTCGACCTGTGTCGGCGTCCTCGGGTGTTCCGAGATCACCTTGATGCCCTTTGGCAGTTCCCTGGTCCGTTCCTCGAGATGGACGCTAAGGACGTGAGTTGCGGGATCGTAATCAAATGCCCGGACCGATGCCCAAACGTAGATGGACACATTGGCCGGATTCTCGACTTCTACTGTGAGATTCAGCCGTGGCGGCGCGCCGCGGGCCACTTCCGACACCGTGGCCGTCCGCTTAACTCCGATTCCGGCGACTTTCAACTGTTCAGCGCTCACGTTGACCCTCTTCTTGCTGATCTCACTTCCAAGCCCGCTGTCAGACGAAACCGTGGCGTTTGAGCGAATCGGCCGCCCGCGGCCAGGCTGACGCCAGGCGAGCACCGAGCTGGTGCCTTGCCGCAGGCCGGAGATTAAAGAACCCTGCCAATGTCTGAAGCTCCTTGTCAAGCGCTCCACAATCACAGGGCGGATTGAACGATTCCAGGGGCGCGTTAGCAAGCCACTGAAACACCTCGCCAATTGCATCCAGGTGTCGGGTCGTAATGCTCCACGCCCGAATCAGAGGATCCAGAATGGCCCAGGCAGCCAAAGACAGCTTCGCGGCCTCTCTGAGTTTGGGGACGAACGCAAAAAGGGGTGACGGAAGATTTGCCGGCAATTCCTTTCCCGACTGAATCGCGTCGAGTATGACCGATATCGAGGTTCCCAATGAACGGGGGCACGCGTCGAGCAGCTCCTGCGCCACGTGGCTGAGATTGGCCTGGTCAGCCGAATCGAGCGCCAACGTCCAGGCCAGCGTGTACCAGGCAATCAGCGGCCGCACGACGACCGCCAGAACCGCCATTCTGGCCACGGCATCGTGCTGAAGCTCGGCTGCGATTGCGGGGCTGAAACGCGAATACTCACGATAGATGCCTTGAATGAGCTGGGCACTCAAATCGGACCTCGCGGCCACGCGATCACGCAACTGCCTCAATCGAATCACTTCGGCGGCTTCGGGTGATCCGGTCGCGGCCGAAACGATCAGGCACCCGCCCCCCCCGCCGCCCCCGCCGGACCCGCCACCCGACGATGAGCCGGTGCATGCGGGCCTGCTCCGGCCGCCGCAAAAGCTGCCACTGCCGGGACCACCGCTATGATTGCAAACGTCTCGCAGACACAGCCCAAGCTGGCTGCGCATAAAATTCTCGTCTATTTCGGCAGCGGGCTCATCTGACTCGCCGGAGATGACTGGGCACTGGCTTTGCGGGAAAGGAAACTGATTGATCGCAAAATGATAAGCGTGTGAAAGCTCGTGGTACAGAACGACATTTCTCGGCGTGGCGATGGGGTTTCCACTGCCGTCGAAACACCGGATTCCGGCTCCCCCTCCGTTGCTGATGTCGTAGGCGACCGTGATTACGGGGTTGGGCGATCCGGATACAAGCAGCGTCTGCCCGTTTGCCGTCATGGGATCGCCCGTGAACGGGCTGAATCCGCCGTTGAGCGGCATGATCAGGATTGGAAAGGCCCAGTGAAGGCCGCTGGCGGTATTGACAAGCTCGAATAGCCGGGCCGCCGTAGCCATGCCGGTCGTGGCGCCACTTCCCGAGTAGGTAGCCTGAGTCACCGTGTAATCGCCGGGCGTATTGCCGCCGGTGATGTGAAGCGTGATATCTGAACCCAGACCCAGGGCACCGTCACACCAGGATATGTCAAAAAGGTCCTGCGTCGGATCTCCACCGGTTTTGTCGCCAAAAAGACTCATCAACAAACTCCAACGGCCTGCCGGTGTGGTGTCCTATTATTGATAGAACCTTCGGTTTCTGATTGAATCTTATTCCGCAGCCTTCTGACTGGAATTCTCCGGGTACGAAGTCTGAGGGCCAACTTCCTGCGGCACCTCCACAGGTTTCACAGCGGCACGTAACGGGTAACGATGTGCCTGTCGGATCTATGTCACGCGTCGGAGTCGTCTATATCGCCTTCGGCGAGGTTTATCGACAACTGACGGTGCTTAGTATATCTTTTCTTCGACGGTTTGGTTATTCCGGACCGGTTCGCGTTATTACCGATTTTCATGCCTGGGACCTGAGTCAACTACGCTGTGAGGTAGTGGAAGTACCAAACCTCGGCGATGGATTCGGCACAAGGCACTACAAGACCCAGATTACCAAATACGGTTACGATACGACGCTGTTTCTGGACGCGGACACGCTCCCGGTATCATCAATAGATGACATATGGAAGCAATTGCGGTTTGCCGATATCTGTATGTCGGTCGATCGTCACCCAGATGTATTGAACTTGGTAACCAGGGGTAGGGACCACAGTAAATGCACGTGGTTGGCAGGTGAGTCTTCCTTGCATCCAAGACGTGCCGAATATGAATACATGGCCGGCCTCGGACTGATGCAGCACACTTTCTACAGCAGCGGGGTCATGTTATATCGTCGCAACGCAGCCACGGACCGCTTATTCGAGGTCTGGCACGAGGAATGGTGTCGATTTCGTCATGAGGATCAGCTAGCACTTGTACGGGCGATTGATCAGTCTGGTTGCAGCGTACGTACGCTGTCTCCGCGCTGGAACGCCAGGATTCGAGGGTCAGCTACAGTGGAGAGCGCGCAATGGAGGCGCGCGCGGATCTTACACTTGCGCCAGGAAAACAGCCCAATGCTCAAGATCCTCTTCGAACAACCTGCCTTCGATGGGTTCGGCCGGACAAGCCGACTGAGGCAGTTTCGCGATCTCTGGATGCCCAGGATTAGGAGGGCGATTGGAACGTGCGTGGCGTCATTATCCAGGAGGCCGTAGCCCGGTATCATTGGCTCTTCGCTTCTCGGCACGATTCTAGATCGCGCGCAGAAATTTCGCGCCGGCATAGCAATGAAAGTGCGCATGCGAACTTTTCCCGGGATACGCTTTCTGACAAAACAAAGTTTTCAGGTTTTATGATCCCTTCCGAGCTGTGGATGTAACGAGGCCAGGAAGCGGGAAAAATTCGGCTGAGTTCGTCCAATCCATAATCTTCTCTCTTAAAACTTGCTTTTTGTCCGGTGAGACACTCAATGCACCGGCGCGCGATTTCGTTTCTCACAGATAGATGACCCGGTCGTCTGCAAATCGAATGCTCCGCCAAATCCTTGTCGAAGTCGATAAAAGGAATGCCGTGCGCTCTACCTTTAGCGCCGGTCAGTTGTCTCACGACATAACTCATCACGATATCTTCCCCGTTTCCACACCCGTAATTCCGCAGGTCATCGAACAGGGGCACCTTGGAAAAATAATTAAAGATATATTTTTTATTGATAATTAGGCAAATCGTCAGAACGACATCAACTTTACCTAATGCATCCCGTCGGATGTATCCTTCCTTGCAGTTACGTCCCCGAATACCGTGGATTAGATGGGGACTCCGCAGATACTTGCTGAATAACAACGTCAGGCTCCGATCGGTCAAGAACACGTCATCATCATGGATCAGGAGATGTTCATGGTCCGCCAGGGCACATGCTGCCCATCGCGAGTCAAGTCCCGCGTCGTACTTGCATGTCACGGCCTTGACCCGATCGTGGTCGTTCAGGTCCGGTGGGCAATCGGGGTTGTTATTCCAAACAACGATATCTCCGATAGCCGGATAATTCAAATAAGCATCGACCAACTTCTCGACCATTCGCGGACGCTTCCAATTCATGATGACCAGCGTCAGCTTGTGGTGGCCAACCGTCCTGAACGAGCTCGTCGTTGCGAGCTCTAAGGCCACCGTAGCCCTTGCAAGACCAGCTTGCAGGTGCCGATACCATTGCCTGCGCCGGTTGCCCAGGCTAGCAGCCCTACGGGTGATTCCCTCTCGAATGCGGCCGCCGTCTTCGTTCCTGAGCCAGAAGTAGCGCGCGACTTTCTTTTGAAGGTCGGGCTTGTTGCCTGCCCAGACAAAACATCCATCGTCGTTCTTCATGACGTCCTGGTGTGGATCGAATGAGTATTTCGTCAGCAACTGCAACCGCGAGATCGTTCTCCTGCTGAGCTGCGATCCATGCCAAAGGTGCAATAGGCCTCCGCGCGTAAATGTCACCAATCCCGCTACCCGTGTTGACATCGCTCGGATCCACTGCTGTTGGTCATCCACCAGGGAATCGCTCAGGAGGTGCGTGAATCGATGCGTGGGCCGCCCGAAGAATCCGGATGCCAGAACCGTGTCACCGCCCCCGACAATCATCTTGTCGTATATCCCGATCCCGTCAAACACCGACCGCCGTGTCGCCCACGCAAAGCCCGTATGGCCAGTCATCATATAATCAACAAGCGGTGTTTCCTGCGCATAGGTATAGGTATATCCAGAGCTCGGCTTGCGATCGTAGCGCGGGTGGTTTGCCGTCTGGATATTCATCGTGGTTCGTCCATATGGCAGGCGCACACTGATGGAGAAAGGCTGGACGACGGCAAAGCGATCCAGCAACTCCACTGTTTCGGCGATCCAGCGTGCGTTCTCGAAGATAACGTCGCAATCCAGCAACGCAAGGGCATTGCATTCCGGCGGCAGATGATTCAGGCCGATGTCAAGAAGGCGTTCCTTCTGCCACATGATGCAATCGTTGTTCGCGCGGATCTGGATCAAGATCTCCGCGTCGCCCTGGCGTAACTCGAAGGGGGCGCGTCCGAACGCAAGCTCAACAGCCAGAAGCTGGAGGCCCTGGACCTTGGTATTCTCGCGAAATAGATCGTAGAGCAACTTTCGCCGCCGGTAGCGCTGGGGATTGAAGAACGCGGTCAGCCCCCAGAATGTCGCCGTGCTTTCTGCGCCTGGCGTGTTTCCTAAGCCCATTTGGCAGTTACCTCACGCGCCTAGAGCGGCCGGATCCTGAGTCGGTCCAGGATCGGTCCGAGGTCTCCGATTGCACGATCGAGTCTCAGAGCGAGGGCTCCGGCAAGCACTTGATCGTGGTGGCACCGAGGCTGTGACCTCAGCGGATGGTCGCCTAAAGCGAGGACTGGAACTCCGAGGATGGCGGCCTCGTACAGACAAGTGGAGGTGATGCCGATCACCAATCTAGCCCGAGCAGCCGCCTCCAGAAAGCTCCCGGCGCCGTCCACCTCGGCCCGGGCGAATGTGCGTTTCGTGGGCGACTTGGGATGCGGGCGAACGATGATTCTGTCGGACGGGTACATTCGCTCCACGTCGGCGACAAATTCTTCCATGCTGCGATAAGGGGAGAAGTACAGGACCTGAGTATCGTTCTCGATCTGAAGCGGAACCAGGACATGGTTACCGCCTTGCAAGGGATGTTGCTCCTGGAGCTGCTTTCGGATCTTTCGCAAGTTCTCCACGTCCGCATCGGTAACCCATGACACGTCACTCGCGAGGATGGAATCACCACAGAAGCCCGAAGGATCGACCGAGAACGTTGCAGACTGCGGCAGCAATCCCCACTCAATGTAGCAAACGGGAATCCCACGCCTTCGGCACATACGTGTCGCTAACGGGGCGTTGTGCTGGAGGCCATTCCAGATCACGGCCATGGCGGAATACTTGATCGCGTCAGCGGCCTTCGATGGCTCGCTCTTTATACTCGCCCATTGGTAGGAATAGCCCCGCTCCTCGGCGTATCGGCGGACGATGCCCGCATCCAGTTGGTTATCATGCGTAAAGTGGATGATGTGCTTCACGATCAGTATCCGTCCTGGCTGCTGTCCTCAGTCCTCAGGGAGAGAGTCATTGTAGCCCGGCGGACGTCCCACGCGGTTCGGTACCTTGTCAAGAACGTCCAGCCTGGATCGCCGCTCCGCCGGGGCAGATGATAGCCCGATCACGCGGCTGGGAGCTTGCGTCGCGCCATCAAACTCGCCGCTATAGAATAACAGGCAAAGCCAGGACACGACCACGGCTAGCGCCAGGCCCACCTGCGCGGGCACCAGCCAGGGGCCTTCGGGCAACGCGGCAGCCAGCGTCCCGGCCATCATCGGCAGTCGCAGGAGTTCGGACGGGAGCGCCTAGCGCCGACGTTCGAAAATCCCAGCGATATTCAGCAGGGTTCACAACACCAGCACGGCCGCCGCGACCTGCTCGCCCCGGGGAAGCGACTTGCCCGTCCCCAGCAGGCCGACGGCCAGAATCAAGGTCCCCACGAATAGATAAATAGATAAGGCTTTTCGCATCGCGACGCCGATGCGAAAAGCCTCTTGGACGAAGCGTTTCGCCGAGGGATGGGGGGAGCGGCGGGGTGCGAATGGCGATGGTGGCAGCGGTGGGGAGGGTTGGAGGGAATGGGCCGGCGGTGTGAGCGAGAAATCGCTCCCAAGGCGCGCAGCGTTAGAGAAGCCGCGCCCTCTTTGGCTGGAAGACGCGGCGTCAAGGTGTCGCAATCGGTGTTTCAGGTTACCTACCCGTCAGGGTTACGGCACGCCGAAACGAGGATACTCGCCGAGGAGCCGCGTCCG
>Ga0181530_10006439_pt1 | contig 11562 bp, 12 predicted proteins | sample PEATcosm2014_Bin_42_FD_119769 | JGI IMG/M metagenome (GOLD analysis project Ga0181530, IMG submission 119769) | Peatland microbial communities from MTU Mesocosm Facility, Houghton, MI, USA - PEATcosm2014_Bin10_60_metaG | ecosystem: Environmental > Terrestrial > Soil > Wetlands > Peat | place... | reverse complement strand
TTGGGTTTCAGTTCCTGCCAGAGGCTGTGGTGATAACGCACATGGCGGGCGTTGATCCCAAGCCCGGTGGATTGGGAGGGTGATTCAAACCAAGGGAGATCCTGGAGGGTGGCGGCTTCCGGCGGCAGTGGCGCCAACTGCGGGAGCTGCCGCTCCGAGCAGAACTTCGGTTGGTATTTCCAATCCCGGAGCGAGTCAGGGAAATTGCCGGTGACGGAGGTGGTGATACAGTCGCCGGCAGTCAACCCGGCGGGCATCTGGAAATCGGTGAGTGCATGGGCCCGCGCCAAGGGGACCGCGCAGTTCAACACCTTGCGCCCCCGGCCGGAGCCGCGGATAAAATCCGTGAATGCCTGTTCGGTGTGCTCGGCCCCGGGATTGGCGATGACGTTCCATCGTTCTGCGAAGTTTTCGGTATGTTGCGGCATCGCTTTGTATGTCGGAGCGGGGTTCGCCAAGGAGTTGCCACGGACGCCTTGCGGGACGCGGTTGGAGGGGTGTGGGCTTATGAAACGACCACCGCCCCGACATGTTGAAGTATTTTTGAGCGTAAGCATTTGACGAGGAACCGACGCACTCCTCCTCCCAAACGCTCTCAGGCTCGTCGTGCCCGCAACCTGGAAAATGTGCCGCTGGGGGAGGAAGGCAATCGCGGTGGTCAACTTCGACGCGCACATTCCGCGCCCGCGCGGGCGCGGCCCCGTTGAAGCAGCCGGCAGGCCCCGCATCAGGGCTCTGCGGAAACTCAAAGTGGCTGCTTTTGAGCCGCAAATCGCTGACGGCTCGCGTGCGTCGGGTTCCGGCCAGGAGTCAGGATGTTGCTCCAATCAGTCAGCAATCGGGAAAACCTAACTCGCAAAGAAAATACGCAACCCGTTGTACGCTAACATCTTAGCCATCACCCGTGCATCGCAAACTAGGCGGGCCCAGGCCAATCCAGACATGGTTTGTCTGCCTAGAGGTATTGAACGCTGCCGCGTACTGGCAGAAAAGAACACCATAAGATCATTATGAACAAGAAAATCATGGGGAAACTGGGGATTCTCGCCCTGGCGGCTTGCCTGATAGTTGGGTGCCAGCCCCAATCACAGGCCCCCCAAAATCAGAAAGTCCAAACCGCGTACGACCGCGTCATCCAAACGGGCACATTAAGACTTGGATATGTGTCTTACCCTCCCGGTCTTATCAAGGACCCAAATACCAAAAAAATTACCGGCATATTTGCCGAGGTCATTGAGGAGGCAGCACACAACCTCGACCTTAAAGTCGAGTGGACCGAAGAAGTCGGCTGGGGAACAATGGTTGAGGGACTAAAGGCGAACCGCTACGACATGATTGGCTCCCCAGTATGGCCGTTAAGCCAGCGCGCGAAACTGGCGGATTTTACCGTCCCGGTCTATTACGGCGGTCTTGCCGCGTACGTCAGGGCGGATGACCATCGCTTCGACGGAAACCTCGACCTGTTGAATGATCCGAAGGTCAAAATCGCCACCATCGACGGGGAAGTGACCGACAACGTGGCCCGTTACGATTATCCGAAAGCCCAGCGAGTCTCTCAGCCGCAGAGCACCGAGATCGCCACGATGTTGAAAACCGTAACCAGCGGAAGAGCAGACGTCACATTTGTGGAGCCATTCGTCGCGCTTGAGTTCCTTAAGAACAACCCGAATACACTCCGGGAACCAGTGCCGGGACGTGCGCTCCGGCTCTACCCGAACACATATATGATCTACCGAGATCAAGGGCATCTCAAGCCGATGCTCGACAATGCCATCATGGAACTAGTCAACAATGGTTTCGTTGATCGCGTACTCGACAAGTATGAGCCGGCCAAGGGCGCCTTTTACCGCCACGCAATCCCCTACCGCACCTCCAGCCATTGAGCATTTTCGAAATCATCGCAGCCTACCACTCAGCCTTTCTGAGCGGCCTTTTGACGACGCTGAAACTCAGCACCGTCATCTGGTCGGCTGGGGTGACCGTCGGAGCACTCCTTGGCGTTATGGCCCACCGCCAGCCAAATATCCTGGGGATTCCCACGAAAACGGCATCATTCATCATGGGCAGCGTGCCGGTGCTTGTATTTTTGTTCTGGCTCCATTTCCCGCTTGCGGAGCTTGGTCTGCGTCTCCCGCCCTTCTGGAGTGCGTCCATTGCTCTCTCCGTCGTGAACATTCTCGCGGTGGCCGACATCGTTCGCCACGCCCTGGAAGAGTTTCCCCAAGAATATCTCGTGGTGGCGCGCATCAGCGGGCTAACGCGCAACCAAGCGCTCCGCCATATTCAGTTCCCGCTTATCATCCGCCACATCCTGCCGGCATTGATTACTACCCAGGTAACGATGCTGCAGGCCACCCTGTTTGCCAGCCTCATTTCCGTGGATGAGATTTTCCGTACCGCGCAGAGCATCAATGCCCGCATCTACCGCCCAATCCAAATATACACTGCCCTGGGTATTCTCTTCCTGCTGGTCTGCGGGCCGATCCAAGGTCTTGCACTGTTCCTCAAACATCGCTTTGGCCGAAAACTCGCCGAACTCACTTCCCGTTGACCGCCATGATTGTCGCTCGGAACATCAAGAAAGTTGCGGGGAACGCCACGCTGCTTGACGACATCAATCTTGAATTAAGGCCCGGTTCCATTACGGCAGTCATCGGCCCCAGCGGGGCAGGAAAAACCATGACCCTGCGCTGCCTCACATTGGTTGACCTCCCAACATCCGGTGAACTCGCCATCAACGGCAGCACATTCCGGTTCCCTGGCGATGAACCGGACACTTCCCGGGTGTGGCCCCACCTCACAGCCGTTTTCCAGCAACTCTTCCTCTGGCCCCACCTCACCCTCTTTGAAAACGTCGCGCTGCCTCTGAGAACCGTCGGCCGCCACGATGCCGACGCCAGAGCCCGAGCCATGCTGGCGCGGGTGGGTCTGGACGGGGTCTCCGGCCACTACCCCAATGAGGCGTCCGGCGGCGAGCGCCAGCGCGCCGCGCTCGCCCGGGCCATCGCTCTGGAGCCCCGCTACCTGTTCCTCGACGAAATCACCTCAAACCTCGACGTGGAATCAGCCGGCGGCGTTCTCGAAATAATCCGCTCCCTTAAATCCGATGGTTTGGCGATCTTGGTCGTGACGCACTCGCTCCACTTCATCGCCAACGCCGCCGACGCCATCGTTTTCCTCGACCATGGACGCATTGTTGAGGCCGGAGGCCCGGAGATTCTCCGAGAGGCGAAGACGCCCCGCCTACAGAAGTTTCTTTCCGTCATCCGAGCCACCCATTAACATCGCCTCAGAAGCAAAACGAACTATGCGCAAGCCGACAATACCGCCGCCCGAAACCAGCGAGGAGGAGAAGCGCCGCCGCTTCTTCTACGCGATGCTTGAAGCCAACCTCTACGACGCGACCATTGAATGGGTTTGCCCTTATTATAGGCTGGCGGCCTCCCACACCACTCACCCGCTCGATGAGCGCCGTCCGGGGCAGGACGTGGCGGCGGATTATTGGCCGCCAATCCTGGTAAAGACCCTGGTACACCGTTGCCAGCGCCGGCGTCCACAACAAATCCAGCAATTTCAGGCGCAGATTGAACCGCTGTATTAAGTCCAGTTGGTTGGGCAAATCATCGGTATGCCCCTTGAGCAACACCCGGTTGAAAGACATCCGCAGACCGGCTTCAGCAGCCGCGCAAATGCCCTGCTTGAACGTATCGTAATCGCCAAAGCCCGATATTTCCCGGAAGGTCTCCGGTTCCGTGGTGTGCCAACTGATGCGAAGCAGGGAAAGACCTGCTTTCTTCAGCGCGGCAGCATGTTTCCATAGGGTGCTCCCGTTGGTCGTCATGGTCACGTTCACGCCGGTCTCAACCAAAGCACGCGTCAGGTCCACGATGTCGAGACTTCCATCACGCCAGAGGGTGGGCTCAAGCGCGCCAAGTTCAACTTCCGACCGGCCTCCCGCCTGCTTCCACAGGCCGGCAACGGCAAGGACGTCAACACAACTCATGGGTTTGCGGTGGCGGTTCATGACAGCAAAGCTGGCTGTTGAGCCTCCCTTGTCGATTGGGGAATCAGTCCCAGGATGGATTCAACGACCTCTGTGGGAGCCAGGTGTGTTGTATCAATCTCGATCAACCCCATTTTCCGAAACTCGCGCAGCACCCGTCTCATGAATGCCGTGTTTCCTTCAAAACGCCGGTCAAAATTATCTTGAGCGTGCCGCGCTCGCAGGCGGCGAAGGCGCGCCCCCTCCTCCGCCACCAGCAGCACCGACAAGTCAGGCTTGGCCACGCCGGGCAATTCCGCAATAGGACGCAACCCCTCGTCCATGGCAATATGGTAAGCAATAGTAGAGTACAGGTACCGGTCACAGACGACCGGCCCAATCGCTCTCAGCCTCTCAATTTCCACAGAGGCGAAAACGACGGACGCCAGGTAAAAGTGAAATCTCGCGCAGGGCGTCGCCCGTCGGTCAATAATGCAACGAATCGCAGCGAAAGGCTCTGGCGGCGTCTTATAGTAAGTCCCGCGCAGCGCCTGCGCCAACAACCTTGCGGTGGTTGTCTTTCCGGAGCCGTCTATCCCTTCAATGCAGATAAAACCTGGGCCATTCGGCCCGGCCTTCGATGCTATTTGATTCTTGCTCATTTTGATGCAAAACGCCTGCCGTCACTGGTAATAGGCAGACAAATCCTGTCCGAGACACCTTGCCCACTCCTTCACCGGAATTGGCGCTTGCCCTAATGTATAATTGCGGGACGCAACTTGTCAGACAAATGCTGTCCGCCTCTGCGCGCCTCCGCCAGGCGCCTCAATCACACCAGACCACGTTCAAACTCCAAGACACCGAATGTCTCTCTATCAAGGCTGATGATGCGTGACCCAATATATTATGACTTCCCAGCGGGTACTCCATTGACGAACAGGCTCAAACAACAGAGCGGCGCGGCGACAGCAAATGTCTGCCTACATAAAGTGATGAAGCGTGCGAGTGCCAAATCAACAAATCAGACGAGCGTATGAAAATCCTGCCAACGCCGCAGACGGAAAATGTCCGCATAAGAAAAGCGAAGCGATGAATCCACATAACACAAAACCGGCTAAACCTCATAAAGCATCCATGCCGGCGATAGCCAGGAACCTGACTGTGCATTTTTCACCCTTGCCAGGTGCGATGCTCCCATCTCATGAACCCTGAATCGCTCATAATTTTCGTTGCACTGCTGCACGTAGCTGCTGCGGCCATCGTAATAGTGCAGCGCAATCGCATCCTCTTCATTGGCTACGTCGCCTTTTCCTTTTTCACTGGTCTAATACTGCTATATATCTCCCCCGTTCTCGGGATTCTCAAATTGACGGTTTGGTTTTTTGCACTCCAGTATTTCACCCGCCTCTTCAACCGTCTGACCGTTTTGGCCAACACCATCGATCTTTCCCTCGGTGCGGTCCGTGTCGCGCTTACTCGCCGACAGCACATCCTCCCGCGCATGGAACGCTACGTCTCTGGTTACGCGCGCCATGAACGGGAAACCTTCCGCCAGACCATCCAGGCCAGGGGCGGAGCGGCCAGGAACCTGCTGGTTTTGGCGGAAAGTTATCCGGCGCTCCGGGCGAGCGAAACATTTCAGGGGCTGCTCGCGGAGCTAGTGGACGCCGAGAACCAGGTTTATGCCCGGCGACTCGCGTTCACCGAAGCCATCCGCGGCTTCAACACCGAGCTGGGCCAATTCCCAAACGTCATCGTCGGCCGGGCGATGGGCTTCGCCAGTCGAAGTTATGAAACGGTCGAACAAAATCTATGACCATGATCGCGTTATCAACCAATTTCCTGACAAACAGGGAAGCGCTAACCCGGCACAGACCGCGGCTTGGAGAGCGCACAAACAACAAAGCGGACTAGAACAACGCTAATCGTTATGAAAAAGAACAAAGTAAACACCCAGAATCAAACACCAATCCTCGACGATACCGGTGAGGACACGATCCCCGTCGGCGGCTTTCGTGGAAAAGAGTCGCTGCCGCCCGGCGGCTTCCGTGGCGAGGAAGAACTTCCGCCGGGAGGTTTTCGGTACGCGGAGGAACTCCCGCCAAGTGGGTTACGCACCGGAGGGATGGCCTGCTAGGAAACACCAAGAATAGCTCCGGCAACCCCTTGGCTGCCGGAGCGAATCTCCCTAAACGAACCAACCCCAAAACTGTATGGCATACGTCGGCAGATATCGAACGGAATCAGGCCGGTACTGTTTTTCGTGGAGTTTCGAGGAACAAAGCGACGGCGAGGTCCGAATCTACATCGTCAGCCAGCCCAGCTACGGTGGGCGCTCCAGCGGAGCCCATGAAACGCATCGTTATGGCCTCGGTAGTGGCCGTCCGTGGGTCTGTTTCGAGCCTCCTCCGTCCAGCCGTGAGGACGCTATCGAGGTAGCGAAGGCGTGGGCCGAGCGAACGGAACAATATATTTTATGGGGAATAAACTTCTGAACAAGCGAAATACAAGCACATTATGAAAATCGAAGACAATAATAGTACGAAACACATCGCGATCTCTGAGAAGACGCGGGACCGCATTTTTCAATTCATCGGCAAATATCCTGCCGAGCGAGGAGGAATTCTCGGAGCCGACTCCGATGGAGTCATTCGCCATTTTGCCCCGGACCCTACGGCGCGCTGCACGGGCGGAGCCTACGACCCGGACATCGAGCAAATGAACCGGCAAATCAGACAATGGAAGACGGAGAACATCCGGTTCGCGGGTTTCGTCCACAGCCATCCGGCGGGCTTCAAAAGGCTTTCTGGTCCCGACGAGGACTACGCCACAAAGATCCTCGCCTCATTCAAGAGTTTGGATCGGCTCTGCCTTCCGTTGGCAATGACCATCCCCGACTGCGGACAGTTCGAGCTTCTCCCCTTCGTCGCAATCCCGGATGCAAAGAACCGCAGGCAAGTGAGCTTTGAGCCGGCAGAGCTTGCAATTGAAGCGGAATCGGCCGCCCCGGCCCGCGCGAATTCGACAACCACCGTGCATGTTAGATTGGACGACTGCACCACTTCACCGGCGAAAGACAAGTCCACCACAACCGTTGCGAAGCAGCCGGAGGAAGCCGCATCGCAAGCCGCCAACGCCAACAAAGCCGACGCTGCTGCTTTAACGACTTGGCGCTATTATGGGGATTTTCCGTCCGCTTGGATCGAGACGGATTTGCGGAAGCGTGGACAGAACGCGAAGGACCGTGTTGAACCTCTCGAAAGACTAAGAGAGTTGCAACAGTATGACATCGCCCGGCAACAGTCAGAACGCCACTTTGAGCGCGTGAACACGGCCGTCAACGTGCGGTTACTGGACGGTGCCAGGCTGTGCGGGAGTGGGTACGAAGGGGGGAGAGGCGGTTTGCCAGTTTTGACGAGTTACGCAGATGGGTTCAGGAAGACCTCGCTCGAGCGTATGGCCAACCCTCGGCGGCAACCCTCAGAACCGTGGAGCCACTGACGGATTTTGAAGCAGTGAGCGTCAGGCTCAATCCGAAACGTGCCGCTTACCTCGATGAGACCGAAGTCTTCAACCGGCTCGCCCGGCATGTGCGCGGACAAGATGCGGCGCTGCACAGTCTGGTCAGTCAAACCTGCCGCCATCTGGCAAAGCCAAACCCTACGCGCCCGGCTGTCTTTTTTGCCATTGGCGAAACTGGTGTGGGGAAAACGCATAGTGCGCAGACTCTGGCGCAGGTACTGAGTGAAATGGGCAACGACCAGGCGCACTGCGGTTTTGTCCGACTGGATATGGCCGAGTACCAGGAAGGCAACCGAATCAGCCAACTGACGGGTAGCCCGCAGGGTTACGTTGGATTCGGAGAAGGTTCACAATTGGTTGACGCTCTTCGGGCCAACCCAAAGACGGTAGTGCTGTTCGACGAAATCGAGAAGGCGCACCCCTCCATATTGCGGGCTCTGATGGGGATGATGGACGCCGGCAGGCTTTCAACTGCGGCCAAGGCCAACGGCTCGCGGGAGATCGATTGTCGCTCAGCCTTGGTCATTTTCACGAGCAATCTTGAGGCTAACGGCGTCATCAATGAATTGGAGCAGCGGAACGCCTTCGGCCAGACGGATGTGGAGGATGAAGTCTGTAGGAGACGGCTGAAAGCTGCCGCCATCTCGCCCGAAATCGTTGGCCGCATTGGCCGGTTCCTGGTCTTCCGCGCCTTGTCTGCCGACGCCCGGGCCGAAATTGTGACGTTGGCGGTAGCGGACGTAGCGCGGGAGTACGGGCTGGAAGTCCAGCGGATAGAACCTGCGGTCGTAGTGAGCATCTTGGAAGCAATACGCAGCCAGGGTTTCGGAGTACGGCCGGAGCGATACCAGATTGATGAATTGCTTGGGGGAAAGTTTGCCCAACTAGCAGCAACAGGCGTTCGTAGGCCCATCGTGGTGAAGGGACCACCCTTTGAGTGCGTGCCTTTAACGGACCAAGCGAACGCTTCCCAGTCTGCCGCTCCCTCAAACAAGCCATGAAATTCGTTCTCCGCTTCCTGGCCCCGGTCCTCGCGATCCTTTGGCTCGCGAACGTCCACCCGTTGGGCGCAGTTCTTGCAATCCTGCTCTGCGGCGTGCGATGCGCTTTCAAGAACCGTGTCTTCTCCCAAATCTTCGCCCACCTCGTGTACGACATTCTGAAAGGCAGCGCGGCGGGAGTAGCCCGCTTAGTCTTTGGTCGCAGGCGGGGTTGACAGTTCCGCGAGTTCCCGCCACAGCAGGATCAGGACGCGCTCAGTTGCTGTTAGAGTCGAACAGCGCGCGTATTTTTCCTACCTGTCTTACCTGCCTGCCCTTAACTCAACTTCCAGCCCTCAGCCTACTTCGCGGTGGTTCCCTTGATGCCCCCGCGTTGCCAAGACTTGCCGGTTTTGGATTCCCCTTGAAAGACAACTACGCTGCCAAACACGGTAAGACTTGGCTCCCCCGTTGAGGCTCCCTTGACGAATTTCTAAATCCGCCGCTCCACTCCGCTTTTGGGTATCTCCGCTCCCCGCCCCTTTTCATTGTGCAAACTCAGCTTCAATTTCAACCATAAAATCCACCGGGCAAGAGCGATCGGTTAGCGGCCCCTCATGCATGTCCGCCACGTTCTTGGTCTTGCTTCAACGGGGCCGCGCCCGCGCGGGCGCGGAATGAACCCATCTAGTAACGCAGGAACGTCAATGTCATCGCTTCAACGGGGCCGCGCCCGCGCGGGCGCGGAATGCACTTTTTTTAGCTCACAAAGCGGCAACGGATGGCCTTGCTTCAACGGGGCCGCGCCCGCGCGGGCGCGGAATGAATCAGTGCAGATACCATCCTTGACTGCGGCCATACGGCTTCAACGGGGCCGCGCCCGCGCGGGCGCGGAATGCACAGCGTTTTCAACTTCATTGCCGCCGATCTCGAATCGCTTCAACGGGGCCGCGCCCGCGCGGGCGCGGAATGCAACCATATTGTTGATTTGGACAGCACGGGCTGTGAGGCTTCAACGATAGGGGTAGGGACGAGGGTTTGAACCTCGCCCCTCCCTCCAAACCGGACAGGCCCATTTCGGGCATCCGGCTTTCCAGTCAGTGGGTTCTCTTGCGAGATTGGATCGCTTCCTCTTGGGCTATGGCTAAGGAGAATAGCCCCAGGCCGGCGAAGTAGGCATTGGGCCAGCGTTGATGATCGAGTCCCCGTGCGCGTCCGTGTCCTTTGTGCCGTTTTCTCAGGATGGCCCGCAATCGTCCGCGCACCCATTGGTCTTCCCGCCGGAACACATTGTGGATGCTGTGCTTGAAGTATTCAAACCAGCCTCGCAGTGTCCGATTCACCTCTCCGGTGATGTCCTCCATGCTGCCGGGTCTTAAACGCCCGGTCTTTTGCCGGATCGTTTCTCTGAATTTGTCCAGGCTCTTTTGGCGGGGCCAACGACGGCCCCGCTCAAAGTGATACCCTAGAAAATCAAAGCCTCCTTTTTCGCTGGCGTTGACAATCCGCGTTTTGGTCGGATGCAGGGTCAGCCCCGCTTCCGCCACCCATTGGCGCAGCTGTTCCAGCACCTCCTTGGCTTCCTTCTCGCTCTGGCACAGAATGACAAAGTCGTCCGCGTAGCGCACCATCTCCCGGCCCGTCCGGGCCATCAGATGATCCAGCGGGTTCAGGTAGAGGTTGGCTAATAGCGGGCTGATGACCGCCCCTTGGGGCGTCCCCTTTTCCGTCGGCTGCCATCCTTTGCCGCTCTCCATGACTCCTTGCTTGAGGAACCTTTGGATTAATTCCAAGAGGGGCCTGTCGGCAATGTGCTCGGCGACCGCTCCCATCAATTTGTCCTGCGGGATACTGTCGAAGAACCCCACGACACACTTCCCCCCTCCGAGACCTGCCCACACACGTTCGGATCACACGCCGGCATCACGCGCTGACGGGCCAGTTCCTCCAAGTTTTTGGCCGGCTAAAACGCAAGGGGCAACTTCATCTGGTGCTGGTTTTGCCGGATGGCTCTCGCTCGTATATCCCGGCCGCCTGGACCGATCTTAAATCACCCGCCGCCTCTTCCGGTGGTGGCGAGACCACTCTGGTGGCTGGTCTGGCGGACTTGTGGCGCGCCCGTCAAAGGGTGGATGCTCTGTGGCGTCGCAGGGGCGACTCAGCCCTCGACATGACCGCATCAACCCAGGAGAACCAACGTGCATCCAAATCAACGGGAACTATGGTGCGCGGAACCACATTGGACGCCGCGCCTTTGTCAACAAATCAGCCCCGAGCAACGGACTCGCCTCATCCAACATCTGGCGTTCCTGATGCTCAAACGGGTCCGCCACCAGGCGGCTCCGAAATCTCCTTCCCCTCCCGGCAAAACTTATGAACGATAATCCCAAAGTCCAGGCCACCCATCTGCAAAGATGGGCCTTGGTCTATGTGCGACAATCGACCGCGGCCCAAGTCGCGGTCAACCGCGAGTCCACCGACCGTCAATACCATTTACGCGATCGCGCCCTGCTTCTGGGATGGTCTCGGGAACGGATCAAAATCATCGACGAGGACCTGGCGCATTCCGGCTCGGGTCTGGTGCTGCGCCAGGGATTTGCCCACCTGACTTCCGAGGTGGCTCTGGGCCGCGCCGGCTTGATCCTTTCCCTCGAAGTCTCACGCGTGGCCAGGAACAACGCCGACTGGTACCGTTTGCTCGATTTGTGTGGCGTGACCAACACGCTCATTGGCGACGAAGACGGCCTCTATCACCCCGGCCTCTTTAATGACCGGCTCTTGCTCGGTCTCAAGGGCACGATGGCCGAAGCCGAACTCCATGTGCTGCGGGCGCGGCTGGACGGAGGCATCCGCAATAAAGCCGCGCGCGGAGAACTGCGCCGCGGCCTGCCGGTCGGGTTGGTTTGGGGAGAGAACGAGGGCGAAGTTCTTTTTCATCCAGACCAGGCGGTCACTGGCGCCGTGCGCAGCTTGTTTGAAAAATTTGCCGAACTGGGTTCGGCCCGCCGGGTCTGGCTGTGGTTTCGCGAGCAAGGGCTGTCCTTTCCGCATCAATGCGCCCACGGCCAAATCCAGTGG
>Ga0181530_10006436_pt1 | contig 11567 bp, 5 predicted proteins | sample PEATcosm2014_Bin_42_FD_119769 | JGI IMG/M metagenome (GOLD analysis project Ga0181530, IMG submission 119769) | Peatland microbial communities from MTU Mesocosm Facility, Houghton, MI, USA - PEATcosm2014_Bin10_60_metaG | ecosystem: Environmental > Terrestrial > Soil > Wetlands > Peat | place... | reverse complement strand
TGCCGCGGCTCGGGCATACGCCAAAATTGCGCCTTCGGCTCCGCACGCATTGCACATGCCTTCTCATATCTTCACTCGGCTGGGCATGTGGAGCGATTCCATTGCCTCGAACCGGGCGGCGAGCGTTGCCGCGCATGAACAGGGCGACACCGGCGAAGAACTGCATGCGATGGATTACCTCGTCTATGCCTATCTGCAGGAGGGCCGCGAGCGGGAAGCTGCCGAAATTATCCAACAGCTCGGGCAGATGCAGAATCTGGATGAGCGCGACTTCAAAGTGGGCTATGCATCCACGGCGATGTCCGTTCGCTATGCCGTTGAACGGCATCAATGGAGAGAAGCCGCACGCATCGAGTCCCCGCTGGGTGCGCCGCCTCATGTCGTCGCAATTGCAGTCTGGGCCCGGGCGCTAGGTCTGGCGAGGAGCGGGCTCCCCGCGGAGGTGCGCCCTGAGATCGATAAGCTGCATGAGCTGGAACGGCAGCTCCGGGCTGCCGGCAATGAATATTGGGCACAACAAGTGCGGATCCAGGCCATGGAAGCCGAAGCGTGGCTGGCGCAGGCGCAAGCGAGGTCGGACGACGCGCAGCGTCTGCTTCGCAATGCGGCGGACGAAGAGGATGCGATCGAGAAGCTGCCCGTAACGCCTGGGCCGATCATCCCGGCGCGAGAACAGCTCGGAGACCTCCTGCTGCTGCAGCACCAGCCCGATCAGGCAGTCAAAGAGTTTCAGAACGCTCTGGCAAGGACGCCGAACCGACGCGGTTCGCTCGAGGGACTGTCGCGCGCCACCGGCCAGGGTCGAGGCATGTGAATTAATCCTCCTCATAGGGCGTGTGGCACTTCATAATTAGCGACCTTCGTGTCGGACCGCCTGACGCTCAATCCCAGAATCGATATCACCTGCTTCCCGTGGCTGGACAGCGGCAGAAGACACCACGTGGATGCTAACCACCGTTGCTTACGTCCGTCTAACGACACATGTGGTGATACCACATCAGAGGCGCGATGAACTGCGATATCTCCACTGGAGGACGCATGAGTAAAGAGAAGCTCGACCTTCTTCAGGGGACGCTGGATCTCATGGTCCTGCGCACGCTTGATGCCCTTGGCCCGCTGCATGGTTACGGTATTGCCCGCCGTATCGAGCAGGTGAGCGGCAATGAATTCCTGCTGAACCAGGGGACTATCTATGCTTCCCTGGTGAGGCTTCAGCAACGAGGCTGGATCTCAGGCGCGTGGGGAACTTCGGACAACCATCGCAAAGCCAAGTTCTATTCCCTTACAAGACAGGGCCGCAAACAACTGGCAAAGGATGCGGCCCATTGGGAACGGCTCTCGGCCGTGATGGGGCGCGTGCTCGCCATGTAGGTAGAACTTTGGAGTGCGGCAGCTTGCTGCCGCTTTCAGCCCGGCGAGCTTGCTCGCCCGGTAGATTGAGGCTGGCGGCGCGCGGCCAGCAAGCTGGCCCGAACAAAGCGGCAGCAAGCTGCCGCACTCCCAAAGGCGGTGACAAATGACCGATTCCCTACGCCAGGCGCTGAACCGCCTGCGTGCTTTCTTCGGTAAGGAACGCCTGGATATGGACCTTGACGAAGAAATGGCCGCTCATCTTCAGCTTGCCGTCGAAGAGAACCTCCAGCGCGGCATGTCGCCCGGAGAAGCCCGCCGCCAGGCGCTGGTCAGATTCGGCGGATTGCAACAGGCCAAAGAACTGCATCGCGAGGTGCGCGGATTGCCGGCGCTCGATATCCTTATTCAGGACTTGCGCTTCTCGTTCCGCAGATTGCGGCGGGAGCGTTCCTTCACATTGATCGCAGTGCTGATTCTCGCGCTCGGTATCGGCGCAAACGTCACGGTCTTCAGTGTGGTGAACACGATTCTTCTGCGTCCGCTGCCGTTCCGTGATTCGCAGCAACTGGTGCGGATCGTGGAGAAAAACCCAACGTCCGGCGAATCGAGCATGACGTATACGGCGGATGCAACCCAGGACTTCCAGCAGCAAAACCGTTCTTTTCAGTCTGTGAGCGGCTACTTTGCCTTTACCGGACCCGATAATTTCAAGCTGATCGGAAAGGACCGGCCAGTGCCTGTCACCGGCATTCTGGTAGCCAAAGGCTTCTTTCAAACGCTTGGCGTTCAACCGTTGTTGGGGCGTTTATTCAGCGCTCAGGAATTTCTGCAACACGCCCAGCCCGTGACCCTGCTGAGCTATGGGTTCTGGAAGCGGCAGTTGGGCGGCGATCGGAGCATCATTGGAAAGGCCATTAACCTGAGCGGCATGCCCGTGACGGTAGTGGGTGTCTTGCCGGAAACGTGGGATTTTGGCTCGGTTTTTTCGCCGGGCGCAAAGGTCGACCTCTTTACTCCTTACATCATGGATGACTTCCGCGATGACGGAAACGACCTGGCGCTGATTGGCCGCCTGAAACCCGGAGTCGGTCTTACGGCGGCACAGAGCGAGGCCGATGAGCTCTTTCCACAACTCTATTTCGAGCATCATCATCCTGAATACGGAAAAGGCTACACAGGCCAGCTTACGGGGTTGAAGGATTACGTGAGCGGCAAACTACGGCGGTCGTTGCTGGTGCTTTGGTGCGCGGTGGGTCTGATCCTCCTCATCGTGTGCGTGAATTTATCGAATCTCGAGCTGGCTCGAGCGGCGGCGCGGAGCAAGGAATTCGCCATGCGGACGGCGCTCGGCGCGGGAAGGGGACGGCTGGTCCGCCAATTGGTCACTGAAAGCTTGGTGCTTTCGCTTGCGGGCGCAATTCTCGGGTTGGGCTTTGCTTTCGCGACCACGTTCTATCTGGCGCACCAAGGGTCTATTGCGTTGCCTTTGCTGAGTAGCTTGCGAGTTGACGGCGCGGCGCTCGTATGGACACTCCTGCTTGCAGTCACGAGCGTTGTCCTTTTCGGTCTTGCACCGGCCTTTAGGATGTCGGGGACGAATATACAAGAGGCGCTGAAAGAGTCTGGCCATGGATCAGGCGATAGCAAGACGCACGACCGCGTGCGCGCGACATTAGTGGTCTCGGAGGTCGCACTGGCGTGCGTGCTGCTGATCGGAGCCGGGCTGCTGCTGCGCAGTTTTCTGCGCGTGCTGGATGTCGATCTCGGCTTTGAGCCGAGCCACGCAGCCGCCATCAGCGTGGACTATGAAGATGGCGGCAATTCTGACAAGCGGGCCGCGATCTGGCAGGAAATCGTGCGCCGGATTTCGATGATTCCGAGCGTCGAAGCCGCGGGCATTTCGGATAACCTGCCCATGAGCCGGAACCGCTCTTGGGGAATTCGCGCAAAGGGTGGGGACTATGACGGCGGAAAATTTCAGGGCGTCTTTGTCTACATCGTTTCGCCAGGCTACCTCAAGGCGATTGGTATGCGCGTGATCAAGGGCCGCGACATCAGTTGGGAGGATTCTCCCAAAAGGGAAAAAGTAGTAATCATCAACGAAACGGTTGCGCGGAAACTGTGGCCGGGGCAAGACCCGATTGGCCGTATTGCGGAAGCGGGCGGCAGTGATGCGCGCGTGATCGGCGTGATTGCTGATGTGCATGAAACCAATGCAGAGGACGGCGCCGGATGGCAGATGTACTTGCCCGCGAGCCAGTTCGGGCCGGAAGGCGCTTATCTGACGGTACGGTCGAAGCTGCCGCTCGCTACGCTGGCTACGAGCGTGATGAGGACGCTGCGCCAGATCAATCCGGAGCAGCCGGCGACGCAGTTCAAACCAATTCAGAATCTTGTCGACCATGCGACCTCGCCACGGCGCTTCTTTATGCTGCTGGTGTCGATCTTTGCGGGGCTGGGCCTGCTGCTGGCTTCGCTCGGCATCTACGGCGTGGTCTCGTACTCCGTCACACGCCAAACGCAAGAGATCGGCATCCGCATGGCACTTGGAGCGACTCAAAAACACGTGCTGCTGCGCGTGCTGGCCCGCAGTTTGAGGCTCGCGCTGATGGGGATCGCTCTGGGTTTGGTCGCGTCGTTTGCTGTCGCCAGGCTCATCGCATCTCTGCTATTCCGCACCGCTCCCACCGACTTCGCAACCTTCGCGGGCATGGCTCTCCTGCTCTGCACGGTCGCGTCCGTCGCCGGATTCGTCCCGGCGCGCCGCGCCTCACGAATCGACCCGATGGTCGCTCTCCGCACTGAATAGCAATTTGGCTGGTTCACGGGGAATCGGGTGTTGCAGGGAACAACCCGAGTGTATCGCTCGATGCCGCCGAGGGAGCCGGTTCACAGGAAGTGGTCGATGCGGCACAAGGAGAACGGTCAGGTACGCATTTTGAGGAAAGAGGCCGCGCGGACCCGCTCGATCGTTGTTCTAATACGCCTGGACCTTTGTTACCTTGCGTCGCGGCGGACTAGACGATTCTACACAACTTTCTTCCACAGGGCGCAAAAGCTGGCCCCATCGATCGGGTATGTGCTGCTCAGAAGTTCAGCGATCCGTCTCCATTTTCGCGGCAGGCTTGCGGTTGACAAACCGCCGATGTGGCCGTAGCTTCTCACCGCCACCAGCGTGAGTCCCCACGAGGAGTCCCTTGCGATTTCCTCGAACTCCAACGCTTGAGCAGATCGTGCGCCTCTCGCGTGTGGGACATGGTAGTCGACCAGTTCACCCACAATTTGCCCAGGCAACGGTGAGGCGGTAAGACCGGCTTGCACGGCAGCCGACGCCGTCTCACGCAGAACGTCAACTTCGAGCCGAAGCTTACGCCGCACAAGGCGTCTCCAATTGCGCAACGTCAGAAACCGCCGCCAGCTACGTTCGCGGAGGTAGGCGCCGTAGTGCATTTGGCATGCCGCGTTACCGTAGTATCTCGATGAGGGTTCGTGACCCATGAGGTAGTAACCTCCCGTTTTCACAAACCGAAGTAGCCCACGGAGCACAGCCTGCCATTCATAAAGGTGATGGAGCACGGAGTTGGTAATTACCAAGTCGAAACGATCGACCCACTCCTCACCGCCGCAAAATGCCTTGCCATCGGTGAAATACCGGACACCTGGGACTAAGTTCGACAACCGCTCCCTACATTTCGCCAACATCGACTCGGACGGTTCTACGCAGACGAGCTCGCCGATCGCAGAAGGCTCAAGGACCCGCGCAGCTTGGTAGCAGCCAAAACCCGTTCCGCAACCATAATCGAGTAATGAAATGCCTGGACCCTTCAAGTCTCGGCTGGCAATACCGATCAACTCACGGAAGATTGGAAGTTCCTGTTCCCAAATCTCATCGTGATTCCGGTCATAGTGCTTAGCCTCAATTTCGTGATAGATCAAGTTCAAAGCCCTCACCAATTCGGAGAGCGGCAAGGAAGGGCGGCAGTCCGCCAGTATATGGTCGATGTCCATCACCTAGAAGCCTCCCGGCCTGGGTGTGTTGCCAGTGACCGATTCGAGATTTTGAAATCCCCTCCCAGCGAGGCAGGAGACGGTTTGCCGGTCAATACAACCATTGTACTCTTTCGGGACCTGCGTCACGCCATTACGAGACACCTGCGACCTCGGAAGCCGTGTGCCGCCTCGGACGAAGGATGCTGGACAACATCTTCGGCAAACAGGTTCCACTGGAAGGTGGAGGGCCCACTCTGCCAATGAAGAGGCTGCCCATAGAATATGCCCGATCGGGAGATGTGGCGCAGACATGCCGACAACAGGCGTCGCGACGTATGGCCATCCGCGGTCCCATTTAACATGCCTCGATTTGCGGCTTGACTCGACCCGTCGTCCTGACTAGAATCTGCCCCGCTAAGGCGATTGATCGCCCCCAGACTGGCGGCTCCCAGCCTTGGTGAGCACTCCCTGTGACACCGCGAGGGGCGCGCCAGCTTAAGAAAGGAGCATTGCCATGGCAAACCTTGCGGATATCCCACTCCAAACCAGGTACGTGAGGAAGGGCTTGGAGGTTTACAAGCAGTGGAGTACGCTCGTGCCCAATCAACGCGCCAGAGTCATCACCGACGAGTTAAACAGCATCCTGACCAACAACCTTCAGATCCCGGCTCTGAAGACCAATATGGGTGAGAACCTTGGAGACACGACTTGCGGGCAGTTGGATTTTTCGACTTGGACGATTCAACTGAACTTTAGACTGTGGAGCCGGCGGAGTATTTCCCTGGACCAAATGAGAGAGTTCTGTGAAACGATCTATCATGAAACGCGCCACGCCGAACAATGGTATCGTGTCGGGCAGGGGGTTGCCGCGGGCCAGTTCGTGCCCCGCGGTATGGGTACGGTGCACCGATTCGGCCCCTCGGCACACCAGATCGCCTTGGCGCTGGGCCTCGAACCCGCCATCGCGAAGGATATGGAACAGAAGAAGCGGTTCTTCAACGTGCACGTACCAGCCCCTATGGTGCCGCTGGTCCGGACTTGGTTCGTATCGATCTACGGCACAGGCGCTGATGAGCGCAATAGGGTACTTGCCAGCAATACGCATGCGGATTTTATCAACTACCGGCATCTTCCCGAGGAGGCCGATGCCCACAAAGTGGAGCAAAGCGTTCGGGCAATTTGGAAGCAGAACGAACCAGACGAAGGTCAGTTCGAGGGTGTAGCCGACCTGTTCAAGCCTGAGGCAGTGCACTACCAGGAATGGATCTCGAAAACGTCCCGCAACCTTCTGCATTTCAGGTCGAGCGAACTGAACACGGTCGACCGCGCGCTACAGAGCTTCGACGCGAACCAGACTCCTGTGAACCGCCAAAACTTGAAGCTGGCGTTCGACAGGTGGTACGAACACAACCAGAAGGAGCGTGACAAGCGCAATCAGGACAATTGTGTGCAAAGGCTCAAATCGTTCCTTGAGGAAGCGGCGTGAATGAGCCGTTTTCAGGAAAGAAGCCAAAAATGTAACTGACACGATGGCCGAGACTGTTTCTTCCTCAGGTGTATGGAAGCCTGCGCCACCCCCGCAACCGACCCCTCAACCGTCTCGCTCCCGCCGATGAAAACGCCGGCAGCGGGACACTCTCTCCCCAAGGGAGAAGGCTGCCTGCTACAGTGGGCGATTTCAGCCGCTGGCGCAAAAGGCGAGGATCTGCGCTGCACTCATCACTTCTTGAGCGGGCTCGGGCGGTCGCCGCTGGAGTTGTCGCCGGCGCCCTTCGACAGGGCGTTTTGGATGATCTGCAAGTCGGTGGCGGCGTCGGCGGCGTGGAAGGTGTAGCGCTTGGCGCCAGTGATCTCGACGAAGAAGCCCTTACCGGATTCCGCCGCGCCGGTCTTCTTCACCGCGGTCAAGGGATGATCAAACGAATCGCTTCCGCTGCTGGCCCGGTATTCAATTCTGCCTTCTCCGACGAGGAGCGTGCCGTTGCAGCCGCCGACCAGGTGTTTATGTTCGACGGCCATCGAGGCCAGCAGCTTGGGGGCAAGGCTCACGATGTGCCCCGCCGAAAAGCTTATCGTCTGCTTGAAATTGTTATAAGGCTTCAAAACGATTTCGACCGTGTGATCGCCCGCAGCCAGAGGAGTAATTTCCAGGCGTCCTTTTGCATCCGTCTGCCCCGCGGCCTGGCCGTCGATGATGACCTGGGCCCCGGCCACCGTCTGGAGCACCAGCTTGGGAGGGAGCAAGGCTGGAGCTGACGGAGCCGCGCTCGCCATGGCGACATCGGCGGCGCTCAGGTGAACGCTTCCGCCCGCCGCGAATTGTCTTTGCAGGTCCTTGGGCTTGAACTGGTCCCGCCGCAGTCCGATGGTGTGCGCTCCCGGCTTGATGTTGGGGGCGGTAAAGCTGCCATCCTGTTGAACTGCGCCAAGAGAAGCGCCATCCAGCAGGACGTCCGTCTGGGGCATGGCTCCGGCGATGACCAAAGAAGCTGCGGAGGAAGCGGGTTGGAGCTCAAAAATCAGTTTCGAGGCCTGCCCTTTCAGAATTTCGACGTTTTGGGCCGGCGCTTGTTGAAAGCCGTCTTTAACCACCGAGACCGCATACTGCTTGGGCGCGAGATTGGCAATGACCAGTTGCCCGTGCCTGGTGGGACGCGGGTAAGGCTTGCCGTTCAAAAGAACCGTGGCGCCGTCCTGGCCGGCCACCACGAGCAGGTTGCCCACGTCGCGGTCGGCGCTCAGGAAAACCATCAGAGACGGCGTGGCGCTCAACTGGAAGCTGATTTTCTTTTCGTCCGTCCCTGTGCCCACGTCGAGGTCGTGTGTTCCTGAAGCGAGACCGGGAAGCGGCAAGGGAGTGGAGCTGAGCGAGCCGATGTCTTTGCCATCCAAGGAAGCCGCGATGGGGCCATAGCTCGACACAACCTCACCGTTCTGGCGGCCGCTCGTGACCACGACGGCCTTGAGGTTTTGGGTTTCGAGAGTTCCCTGAATCTGCGGCATTGAATCCGGCGCGCTGGTCACGGTGATCTTCACCTGGGAAGTGCCGTCGCCGATTTCAAGCGCGTGCTGGCCCTCTGAAAGTTTATCAAGACTGAACTGGCCTCCCTCGAGTTCGCCCACTTCATTTCCGTCCAGTGTCAGCTTCGCCTTTTCCAGGTCCGTATAAACCCTCAACTCCGGCAATTGGGGCACCGGCGGAGGAGCCGGCGCGGGAGCGGGTGTGGTCACCGCCACGGCCGATTGGGCCGGAGGCTGTTTGCGGAAGCGGGGCACGAGCAGTGTTGCCAGCGCAACAACCACAACCACCGCGCCGACAACAAGCCACGGCACCTTCCGGCCTCCCAGCGGCCGGACGGATTCCTCCAACCCAGGCTCCTGAGGCGGAGGCTCGCGCCTCCGCACCTCCGGCTGACTTGGCGGTACGAGCGGGGGAGCCGGCGGCGTCACGGGCGCGCGCGGCGCTGGAGAGACCGCAGGCCAGGTTCGGGCTTGCGAGGCCTCAACCGGCGCGGTTGACCCGCCGAGGTCGGGGACAGGGGCGGGACCTGCAGAAGAAGGCATCGCCGCAGCCGGCTTGTCCGGCGAGACCGGCGGTTTGGCCGGAGCCGGGGGAGTCGGGAGAGGCGGCGCGCCGGAAACCTCTCCAGGCACTGTACTCACCGTTAAAGCATCACCGCCCACTGCCGGCGTATGAGCGGGCCCGATTGACTCGAGCGCCTCGATCCTGGTGGAAACGCGGCGGGAGGCGCTGGCGACAGCGGCTTCGAATTCGGAATCTCCGCGGTAAGGAGCGGAAAGCGACTGAATCTCCCGCGCCAGCGTCTTCAGGACAGCAGGTTCCGCAACCCTTTGGGCTTCGCTGTTGAGGCGGTGCAGTTTTTCCAGGTCGCGATGGCGGTCTTGGCGGTGACGCGTGTCCTCAAAGTCTTTGGACAAAGTGTTGAAAAGTTGCGAGAGGCGGGGATCGGTGGGATGGCTGGTTAGAGCATCTTTGACTTGAGTGAGAGCCCCGCTGAGGTCGCCTTGGGCCTGGGCGCGCCGCGCCTGGGTGACACAGAGTTGAATGAATTCTTCTTTCTTGCGGTCCTGAGCCAAGGTGCGAAGACTCTTGGCAAGGCCGTGGCCGGGGTCGAGATCGAGGGCTTCCTGAATGAGCGGCTCGGCAGCGCGCCAGTCCGTGTCCAGAAGGTTCCGAGCGCGTTCCACCAGCGCCTCGACGAGGGCCTGCTGGGCAACCGAGCTGCGCTCATCCTGACGATGGGCTTTTCGCAGCACCTCGACGCCCTCCTGGAATTGCCCGGCGGCCAACTTTTCCTGGCCCTCCGCAAGCAAGCGCGAGGCCTCGCCCACGCGGTCTTTGCCTTGCTGAATCAACTTCTCGAGTTCCGTCAACTCGGCATCGCCGGGAAACTCCAGGTCGGCCTGGCGCAGCAAACTCATCGCGCGGTCGTAGTCCCCAGCGCCCATCTGCTGGTCAATCTGTTTCACCCAGCGCGATTTGCCCTCGACGCGAGTCTGCTGCTCACGCCGCTTACCCAGGCGGTCGATCTCGAAGCTCAACCCGGGATATTGACTGTAAATGGTCCGCAGTATTTCCCATTGAGCCAAGGCGTCCGTGAACTGGCTGCGCTCCTCGTGCAGGCGCGCCTTGGCAACGATGGAATTCACCAAATCGCGTTTTTCGCGCGTCAAACGCATGGCGCGTTCAAAGTGCGGCTCCTGGGGATGAAGATCGAGGGCTTCTTTGAGGATGTCAACCCGCTTGTCGAGGTTCGGCTCAGCTTCGACGCTGCGGTCAACCTCCGCAATGCGCGCGGAAAGCTCCTGCCGCTGCTTCTCCTCGATGTCAAACTTTACAGCCTGAAAGAGGGCATGGCCAGGGTACTTGGAGAGATACTGATCGCAAACCGAGAGGCCGGCTGCGAACTTGCCTTCGGAGAGCAGTTTTCGGGCCTCCGCGTAAGCGCTGTTCATGGCGTCGTGCTCGGAACGGACCTGGTTGTAGAGCGATCGGTAAGAGGCCGCCCTTTCGGGGGCGGAAGAATCCGGAGCCTGCTCGTCAAGGGCCATGACCTGTTGCAACTTGCTGAGGGCGGCGCTCACTTCGCCGTGGCTCCAGGCCTCGACAGCCCCTTGGTAGAGCTGGTGCTTTTCAGCGTGGACCCGCTGGTATTCCTGCTCCTGCCAGTTGACTTCGTTGAGAAGTTGGCCGACCCGGTTGTCCTTGGGTTTGAGTTGCAGGGCGTTCTTCAGCGCTTCCCGGGCGTGGGCATAGGCATGGTTGGCCAAGTGTTGGCGGGCGAGACTCAGCCAGTCCTCGATTTTTCCCACACTTCTTTTCTCCTCGATTTCATTCTTCAGGCTCAGAGCCCCGGCGTGGGAGGGATCAAGTTCGAGGGCTTCCTGCACCTTCTGCAAGGCCAGGGGGTATTCCTGGCCTTCCATACGGGTTTTAGCGCTTTCCAGAAGCTGCTGAATGCGCTTCTGGCGCACGGCCTGATCGACTTTGACACGAAGCATCGCCATGTCGTGGTCGATGTGGCCTTCCGCCTCGAGTTCCGCCAGGATCTCGGCAGCAAATTGAAAGTCGGCCTGCTCGAAAGCCTTCCTGGCTCGCTCCAGGCGCGGGCGGATTTTAGCTGGGTCAAAGATCTCGATAGGCTCGTTGCGCATGGCGCGTTGCAAGGTATCGCCAAAGTCGCGGGCGGAGGCAAACCGATGGTAGGGCTGCTTCGCCATGGCTTTGTGAATGACCCTGGCGACGGTCGGATTCACCATGGGGTTGAGGTCGGAGGCAGGGGGCGGAATGTGATGGAGAATGGCTTGAACGATGTCATGCTCGGTCGAGCCTTCGAAGGGGCGGCGTCGCGTCAGAGTTTCAAAGGCCACCACGCCCAGCGCGAAGATATCGGACAAGGAGGAAGCAGCCTTCATTTCGGCTTGTTCCGGAGCCATGTAAAGCAAGGTGCCTTTGAGGCCGGTGCGCGAGTGGCTGTCCGCCGTGTGAGCCATTCCAAAATCAATAATCTTTACCGAGTCATCTTCCAAAACGATAATGTTTGACGGCTTGATATCGCGGTGGACGAGGCCCTTCTCATGCGCGGCGTGGAGTCCACGGCAAGTCTGGGAGATGATGTCGACGGCCCGCTCCACCGTGAGACGATGACTGGCGGACTTGATCAGTTGGCCCAAAGACACTCCCGGCAACATGGGCATAATGA
>Ga0181530_10006423_pt1 | contig 11585 bp, 11 predicted proteins | sample PEATcosm2014_Bin_42_FD_119769 | JGI IMG/M metagenome (GOLD analysis project Ga0181530, IMG submission 119769) | Peatland microbial communities from MTU Mesocosm Facility, Houghton, MI, USA - PEATcosm2014_Bin10_60_metaG | ecosystem: Environmental > Terrestrial > Soil > Wetlands > Peat | place... | reverse complement strand
AGTTCCAACTCCCCCAAAAGACCCCGAGACGAACTCAAAAATGTAGTGGCGACCTTTTGGATCGTTGCCTTGCAAATCAACGACTTACGCTACCGCCCACCCCTCAACCATGAAATTTCGGTTTGTGCAAGACACGGATCGGCTGAGTGTCGCCCTACCATTCGGCGGGATGGGCGAGCCGCCCGCGTCATCCGATGTGGCCGGCGTGTGAATTTCGCGTGAACAACTATTTACAAGTTTGCCGTGCGGCGACGGGCCGCGCCGGTATCATCGGGCGCATGAGTGATTACCAAACAGCGCTGGAGGCGGCCGAAACGCATCTGCGCGCGCTCCAGGCTGATGGGGTCCGGTTCCTGAACGTCCAGGCGGAAACGCTCCTGGCCCTCCAACAACCGGTGCCCGAACAACCGGCGGTGGTTGCGGCTGAAATTGCGGCGGCATCGGGCGAATCCGTTCTTGCTCCTAATCTTAATCCTAATCTTAATCTTAATCCTAATCCCGTCCCAGTGGCCGCGGTTGGGACCTTGGCGGCTCCAGAGGAGCGTCGCCCTGCCGAAGCGGCGGCGGTTTTGGGGCGTGAGGAGAAAGCGGCGGCCATGGCGGCCTTGCGGGAGCGGGCGCTGGCATGTGTGAAGTGCCCGCACTTGGCGAAGTCCAGACGGACGGTGGTCTTTGGGACGGGCGACATCCACGCGCGGCTGATGTTCGTGGGGGAAGCGCCGGGAGCGGATGAAGACGCGCGGGGGGAGCCGTTTGTGGGAGCCGCCGGGCAATTGTTGACACGCATCATCAAGGCGATGGGCTTCACGCGGGAGACGGTCTATATCGCCAACATTTTGAAGTGCCGGCCCGATACGCCGGGGCAAGGTTCCGGCAACCGCAAGCCAACGCCGGCGGAAATGAAAACCTGCATGCCGTGGTTGCTGGAGCAGATTGGCCTGATCCGCCCCGAGGTGATGGTCGCGCTGGGGGCGACGGCCGTGGAGGGGTTGCTGGGCGCCGGCGGGGGCATCAGCCGGTTGCGGGGCCGGTTCCAGACCTTCCGCGGCATCCCGGTCATGCCCACCTACCATCCGTCCTATTTGCTGCACAACCCGGCGGTCGCCGAGAAGCGCAAGGTGTGGGAGGACATGTTGCAGGTGCTGGAAAAGCTGGGCGCGCCGATCAGCGAAAAGCAGCGCGGGTTCTTTCTCAAGGCATAGTTGGAAATATGGAAATATGAATCGCTTTCTCCCGAACAACCTGTTATCAAACAACGCATGGCAACTAAACTAACCATCGGCTTTTTGGGCGCGGGCAAAATGGCGACCGCGCTGGCCAAAGGCTTCATCAACGGCGGATTGGCCGCGCCCGGCCAAATCCTGGCCGGCGACCCGGCGGAAGCGGCGCGGACGGCCTTTGCGCGGGAGACGGGCGCCAGGGCCACGGAGTCAAATATAGCGGTGGCGAAGTTCGCCGGCGTGATTGTTGTCGCGGTCAAGCCTGGATGTGTGAAGGATTTGCTGGCGGAAGTTCGGTCGCACATCACGCCGCGGCGCCTGGTCGTTTCCATCGCCGCCGGGGTGACGATTGGCCAATTGGAGGGCAGCCTGGACGCTGGCGCGCGGGTGGTGCGCGTGATGCCCAACACGCCGGCGCTGATCGGCGCGTCGGCCTCGGCTTTTGCGCGCGGACGGGCGGCCACGGCGGAGGACGGGGCGCTGGCGCGGCGCCTCCTGGAGGCGGTGGGCATTGTCTTCGAGTTGAAGGAGCCGCTGCTGGACGCGGTGACGGGATTGAGCGGCAGCGGCCCGGCTTACTTTTATGCGATCATCGAGGCGTTGAGCGACGGCGGAGTGGCGGCGGGCTTGCCGCGGGAGGTGGCGACGAAGCTGGCGGCGCAAACGGCGCTCGGAAGCGCGCGGATGGTCTTGGAAACCGGCCTGCATCCGGGCGCGCTCAAGGACATGGTGACCAGTCCCGGCGGGACTACAATTGATGGGCTGCACGAATTGGAAAAGGGCGGCGTGCGCGGCGTCTTGATCAGCGCGGTGCGCGCGGCGTCGGACAAGGCGCGGAAACTGGGACAGGGGTAGGGGGAATTGCGGATTGCGGATTTTGACGGTAGGGCGAGACTCCGTCGAGCCGTGACTCGATTGCCGATTGACTTTTCGGGATTGAGGACGTCATGGGCGGTCGCGCCTATGCTCGAGGCGCGTTGATTTTGTCCAGGACGGATCGCTTGAACCAGGCGGGTATCTGATCCGACTTGAGATCAAGCACCTTGCCGTCGGTAATTTCCGCGAGCCAAGTATGTTTCCTGTCTTTGTTATCACCAGAATTGTCAAACACATAAGCTCGGTTCGTGTGCTGAATGGCGTCCATCAACAAATCCAGCGAACGGTAGTACCGCTTTGCGATTCGGTCTTCCGGCACACCGTGGCCGCCCAGCTTCACCCGGCTGCGCACCCGTGAAATGTTGATGTCCGGATCGTCTGTTGCGATGAAATACAAGTAAGTTCGATAGCCGGCCTGCTGCGCCGTGGCCAGCAGTGCCACCTTGCTCGGATGCGACATTACCGTCTCAAAGGTGAACGAAGCCTTTCGCTCGATTAGTTTTTGCCGGAGAAAATCCGCCGTCACGGATGCGAGATAAGAATTCAGCGCCACTTTTCCGAATTCCAACCTCTCGTTCGAAAATTCAAGTTGTTGGATTGAGTCGCCAGACCAGCAGTCAATCAAAAGCGAAGAGCTTTGGAAGAACGATAGTGCCTCATCGGCCGTTGTTGTCACACCATAGGCTGCAAAATCCAGAAAACCCTGCCTGCGGAGATCCTGCTCGATCTCATCGGGATTCAAATACACGCCCAAAAGCTCCTTGGGCAGACAGGACTTCAATGTGCTTTTGCCTGAACCATTCGGTCCGGCGAACATCCGAAGGCGCGGAGGGGGCGGGCTCACCGGATGGCTATTTTGCTGCCGGGCACGACAATAATGGGAGGTTCAATCTTCTTCACCTCGACGCGCAAGCCATTGGGGAAAACCTCGTAAATATATCCTTGCTCGGATTGCAGAACACTTTCTCCAGAAGCGAGGGCTTGCTCGCGGGCGGCCGCAAAAGCCGAACCCGATGCCGCAGGAAACTGATTCTCCAATGTCTCAATGTCGTTCTCTTGGTCTGGCATAATCAATCTTCTCCGCACTACGATAACCTGCAAATCGCTTCATAGCAACCGGCTTCTGCCAACAGAAGTCCCCGGGTGGCCTGCGCAGATTGAATTCAGGAGGGCAAACCAGTCATAGGCTTCCTGCAAATCAAGCCGCAGGAGTGGATGTCTCATGGGTGACAATATACAACATCGGGCCGGGTTTGCGAATGGAAAGCTCTAACAGAATCACCCGGGCGGGAGGGCGCGGCTTTGGCGCATGCGCTCGGCTTCGAGGATGCACTCCATCCGGCGCAGGTCCTCGGCGAACGTGGTGCTGATGATCAGGTAATGGAAGTTCCGCCACTGCGCAATCTCTTCGCGCGCCACGCTCAGGCGCTTCCGCAGCGCGGCCCCGGTGTCGGTGGCTCTCTTGCGCAGCCGCAATTCCAGCTCCGCCAGCGAGACAGGTGTCAAGAATACAGTCACCAGCGCGCCCCGCAAATCCGGCTCCCGGTCCGCGGCGCGGCATATCGCCGCCGCGCCCTGCACATCCACGTTCAACAGCACATCGCGGCCCTGGCGAAGGCGCTCCAGGACCTCGCATTTCGGGGTGCCGTAGGCATGGCCATAGACGCGGGCGTGCTCCAAAAAACCGCCCCCGGCCACGCGCCGTTCAAACGCGGCACTGTCAAGAAAATAGTAGTCCGCGCCGTCGCGCTCGCCCGGTCGGGGCGGGCGGGTGGTGCAGGTGATCGCGCGCGTGATTTCCGGATGCTGGGCCAGCAGGCGCTGCGACAAGGTGGTCTTTCCGCCGCCGGAGGGCGCGGAGAGAAGGATCAAAAGCGGCGCCGCCGGATTGCGGGGGACGGTTGCTGGGGTGGGCGCGGTCATTCGACGTTTTGGACTTGCTCGCGGAATTTTTCCAACTCGGCTTTCAGAAGGACGATTTCGCGGGAAATGAGGCTGCTGCCGGCCTTGGAACCGAGCGTGTTGATTTCGCGGTTGATTTCCTGCGAGAGAAAATCCAGCGTGCGCCCGACCGGTTCGGCGGATTTAACGCAGTCGTCGAACTGTTGAAAATGGCTTTGCAGGCGCGTCAATTCTTCCGTCACATCGGAGCGGTCGGCGAAATAAAAGACCTCCTTCATCAGGCGCTCCTCCTCCAGTCCGGGCGCCGGCAGGCCGGCGTCGCGGATGCGTTGCAGCAATTGGGCGCGATAATGTTCGACAACGCCCGGCACCAGCCGCTGGACGCGCGCCACGCCCCGGCGCATTTTCGCGATGCGGCCCTTCAAATCCCTGGCCAGGAAGGCGCCTTCGCGCGCGCGCATTTGCAGCATCATGTCCAACGCGGCCTTCAGGGCGGCGTCGGTGGCGGGCCAAAGCTCCTCCGCCTCGGCAATATCCTCCGCCGGTTGCACCACGCCGGGAAGGCGCGCGAGCAAATCCAGCGTGACGCCGTCGCGCAGGCCGAGGTCCTTGCCCAGGCGGCGGAGGTCGCGGACGTACGACCTGGCCAGGGCGAGGTCCACGCGCGTTTTGCCGCCGACCCCGGCGGCGTTTTGGACGGCGACCCGCACGGTGACGCGCCCGCGGGAAACGCGGCGGTTGATTTCATCGCGGATTTGGGCTTCCAGGACTTCGAGGTCGCGGGGAAGGTTGACGGCGACCTCGGTTTGCTTGCGGTTGACGGAACTGACCTCGACGGTGATTTTGAGGCCGTGCCGGGCGCCTTCGCCCCGCCCGTAGCCGGTCATGGATTTCATTTGAGGAATTATGCGCAAACGGCGCGGCGCGCGCCATTCAATTTTGATCTTTATTAACCTCGATTAGGCTTGATTAGGCTTGATTGGCCTTGATTACGAAAATTCGCAATTAGTTGTAAGTTGTTCATGGAAAGGCACTTGCGCCGATTTGCCGCAAAACGGGGCACCAGGCCCAGCACGGCCGGCCGCAACCAAAGGAATTGAACCGCGGATGCGCGCTGATAAGCACGGATAGGGAATTCGCAGGCAGGGATCCCGATTCCGAATCGGGAAGCCGCCCGGGCCTTGGACGCCTCGGAGAACTGATCTGACCAGGAGCAAACAGAGCAAACAGAGAATCCCGATTCCGAATCGGGATTACCTCTGTTATCTCCTGCTGAAAAATCCGCCATCCGTCATGGACTTTAGCCGCCAAAAAGGACAAAAGGCGCAAAATCTTCCCTCCCGTCCTGCGGAGCGGGGATAGAGCCGAAGAGAGGGGTTTCCCTTCCTGAGCCTTCTGCGCCTTTTCGCGGCCATGCCCATTCGGCAATCCGCAATGCAGCCTGTCGCGCTCCTTGACTGTGCCTTCGTGCCTCACGCTGACTATTCAACCATAGCCCCTAATTTTTGTCAAGGGCTGGGCAGTGAAAAAGTGACCCCAAGATCGGGGAATCCGGAATTGCCCGCGGATCACGCTGATTAACGCAGATGGGCGGTGTCCCAGGTCCGGGGAGCGCGTGCGTCCCGCACGCAGTGTTTGGCGTCCCGCCAAACACATTCCGGCCCACTCCTCAGCAAGCGCGGCCAATCCAAGGAAGAACCCACAGGAAGGAATGAGGGAAGGAGTGGGGCGCGAGACGCGCCCCACGGCGACCGGGACGATCGCGCTCCCCAATCCTTGCAGCGGAAATCCACTGAAAATGTCGAGAAACCAAAACAGTTGGAGCGCCGGCTTACAGCCGGCTTTCGGCGGGGTTTTTTGGGAAAGCCGAGTGCAACTCGGCGCTCCGTGTCCTCCGCGCGCCCTTCCGACTTCTTTGTCCTCCACCCGGAACCGGCCGGGCGCTCATTTCCCACTTGCCGGGCGGCGGGGAAAGCGTATGATTTGCGCCGTCACCAGGAAACAAACGAAGGCACAAAGAGTATGGGCGGAAGAAAAGGCATCGGCCAGAAAGAGCAAACCCAGCCGGATTTGGGTCCGGCCGGGCTTGTCCAAGAAACGCTTTTGAACAGGTGTATCCGCATGGCGGATAGGGAGCCAGTTTGCGTTATCTAACTTTGTCTTGATTACGCACGGATTATGGTACCCCATTCCAAAATTAGCAAGCTTTTTCTTTCGGATTTTGGTTTTTTTGTCTGCATTCTTGGCCAGTCGTGCAAAGACCTTCTTGAAGGCTCTTATGACATTTTATATGGGGCTTAAGTCATTGATAATAAAAATAACTTGCAATTTCGTAGAGCTTCCGCTAGATTTGATACGTCTCATGAGATGGGGAAGCCGGAAGGACATCATCCGGCCGGTGAAGGGTGATGTGGCAGCGCGAAACCGACAACTTCGGTCCGTTAAATCCGCCTCCTGCTGCATCGCCCGTCCTGCCGACTTCCTCTCATTCGCTGATGATATAAGTCATTGGCTTTGCCTTGGTTAGCGCGCCGGTGATTAATCGTCACTGGCGCGCACGTAATGATATTTATGAGCACAAAGAAAATTCAACTTGCGTTTGATGTAGGCCACAGTTCCATCGGCTGGGCCGTACTTAAGACGGGGGATGTCGTTGATCTCCTCGGTTGCGGTGCCGTCATTTTTCGGGCTGACGATTGTCTGGCCAGCGCCCGCCGGGGTTATCGGCGCCAGCGCCGGCATATCCGCAGCACCCGCCAACGGATTGCCCGAATGAAGGTGCTGCTCGCCTTCTTGGGCGTCTTGTCGAAGGCGCAACTCGACCAGCCGGGGTGTGCCTGGCCGTGGCAACTGGCCGCGCGGGTTCTGCGGGGAGGGGAATTGCTGACTTGGCCGGAACTTTGGGATGTCCTGCGCTGGTACGCCCACAATCGCGGATACGATGGCAACCGCCGCTGGAGCGCTGCGGAAAAGGAAGCCGACAACGAAGACACCGAAAAAGAGGAAAACGCCAAGAAGCTGATGAACAAGTGCGGAGTCCATACGATGGCCGAGACTTTTTGCGCGATTTGTGGGATTGATCCATTGGGCAAAAAGCGGTCAACAAATCTTCCCGGAGCGGACCGACCGAAAGGCCAAAACGCCGCGTTCCCCCGCGCAACGGTCGAAAGTGAAGTTCGGCGCGTCGTGCAAGCCCATTTCGGCAAATTGGAGAAGGTGGATGCCAACCTGGAGCGCGCGCTTTTAGGTCAAAGCAACCAAGACAAGACGGCTTGGCAGGCCATTCCGTGCCCCGATTTGAAATTGCCGAAGCGCTATGAAGGTGCGCTTTTGTTTGGGCAGCTTGTGCCGAGGTTTGACAACCGCGTCATCTCCACCTGCCCGATTAGCGGCGCGAAGGTTCCATCCCGAAATTGCCCGGAGTTTCTCAATTTTCGCTGGGCGATGCAGCTTGCCAATATCCGCGTTTCTAGGCTTGGCGAGAAGGAACTTTCCGCACTCACGGTACAGGAGCGAAAACAATTGGACTCCCTCATGAGAGCGCAAGGAGGGATGGGAGTTGAAGAATTTAAGAAACAGGTCCGCCAAGTTTCGGGCGCGATTCGCGATAACCTCGAAACAATGTTCATGCACCCCGACGCGAAAGAAGCTCTACTTCTTGATCCCGTCACAAAGCTCGTGGAGTCGAGTGAGGTGAAACCGTATTGGGCGCTTCTGCCTGAACGACTGCAAAAGAGGACACGCGGACAATGGCGGCGCGGCAAAAGCATTACATTGGCAAAGCTCCGGGAACAACTCTCCGAGCTTTGCGGAGATACGGCCTCATTCGATGCCGCGATTACCAGACAATTGGACAAGGCCAATACAAGAGGGCGCAAGAAGGACATACCTACCACCGTTGCGGAATTCGTGAATCAACCCTTGAGCATTAGAAAACTCGACCAGCGGGCTGCGTTCTCGCGGCCAATGCTCAAAAGGGCATTCGAGGAAGTCATGGCCGGCAAACATCCCAAAGAGGAAGGCGGCTGCCTTTTCATCACGGAGAAGATGAGGGAGGCTCAATTGACACGGGAAATTGCCGAGCAAACGAACAATCACCTCGTGCGTCATCGGCTCCTGATTTTGGAACGGCTTCTTGCCGATATTGTGAGAGAATATGCGGCAGGGGACAAGACACGGGTTGCAAAAATAACCATCGAAGTGAATCGGGACTTGCGCGAGATGTCGGGCATGACAGCCAAAGCAAAGGCGCAGGATTTGGGATTGAGGATTGCCAACCACCATCAGGTTGTCCGAAAACTCGAGGAAGATGAATCCTTAATGAAAATCTTGCACGAACGGCGAGCGAAGATCACCGCCGGTTTGATTCGCAAGGCTCGGGTGGCCGATGATCTCGATTGGACTTGTCCTTATACCGGCCAGAGATTTCAGCCGGTGGATTTACTGACCAAGCGGGTTGACAAGGACCACATTGTTCCGCGCGCTGACCGCGCCACCGATTCCCTCGATTCCCTCGTGATCACGTTTTCCGCTATTAACAAATGGAAAGGCAAACGAACGGCTTGGCAGTTTATGCAGGAGGAACAGGGCAAGGCCGTTCCCGATTTGCCCAACCTGTCCATCATGACGCTATCTCGCTACAAGGGATTGGTGGAAAGCTTGGATACTTTCAAGGGCCACGATGATGACAAACGACGCAAAAAGAAGCGCAAGGAACTGATGTTGCTTCCCACATACGAGGAAAAGGAATTTACTCCGGGAGACTTGACAGCGACATCACAACTGGTGAGGCTGGGCGCAATGGCTTTGAAAAAGGCTTTTGTTGGCTGTGCGCGGCATCCTGTGGTTGTCTCTCTGCCCGGCTCCGTTACCGGCGCAGTGCGCAAAGCCTGGCGTCTTCTTGGCTGCCTGAGTCTGGCAAATCCGCAGGTGCTCGATGAAAAGGGCGAAGTCAGAAATAAAGATGAGATTCGGGACATTACCCACTTGCACCATGCGCTTGATGCCTGTGTGCTTGGTTTCAGCTCCCATTTCATTCCCAACGATGGCAGGACATGGGAGCTGATCACCAAAAGGAAATGGACGCCTGCGGAAGAAAACGAACTCAAAGCTCTGGGCGTTTTCGACAAGGACAGTGAGGGACGCTTTCAAATGCGAGACTTGGATAATGAACTCAAAGAACAAATCCGCCAACGTTTGGCCGAAAAACGGGTAGTGCAGCATGTTCCGGCCCGAATGGATGGATTGAAGGTGGAGCAAAATATATGGCGGGTCGTGTCCGTCAAAGATGGTGAAGCTTCCCTACAGCAACGCATCCGTCAACCGGACGGCAGCCGTCCCGTAAAACACGGTGAAGAGAAAGTCGGCAAATTGCTTGGATTGCAGCCTACGGGAGGCACTGGAAAGCTAAATGCCAACAAGGGTGTCTTGATAATACCGGACAATTTCGGCGTAGGGCTTGACCCGCATCCGACGATTATTCCGTTCCACAAGGTTTGGACACGCCTAAAGGAACTCAAGAGCTCCAATGGCGGGAAGACGCCGCGCGTACTTCGGAATGGACAAATCATCCAAGTGCCCAATGGCAAGAACTTTAAGGGTATTTGGAAAGTCTTCTCTGCTAAAAACAATGCTTCGGGCATGGCCCTCGATATCGGGTCTCCGGATGTCGTCCGGCTGAAAAACAAGACGGAAGGACATAAGATTAATGTGCGTCTAGCCACCTTAATGAAAGATGGCCTGGAAATTCAAAAATGTGGCCTAACGGGGGTACCGGCATGTCCTACCACATCGTCAGCATTGATTCCGCCAACTGCTCCCTGAGTTGCCGGGACGGGCAGTTGACGTGCAAGACTGCGGAAGGGGAAAAGAAACTTCCGCTGGAAGATGTGGCGTCAATTATTATTACCAGTTTTTCGGCGTCCATTCACAGCAATCTGTTTCTTGAGGCCGCCAAGCTTGGCGTGTCGCTCATTATTTGCGAAGCGTTCAAGCCGGTGAGCCTGGTCGTGCCGGCGAATCGCTCGACGGATACGATTCTTTCCCGAGCGATGCTGAGTCTGGCGCCGCGAGTACGGGCGCATTTGTGGCAGAAAACGATTGACGCCAAGTGCCAGAATCAACTCTTGCTCGCGGAGCATGTCGCGCCAACGGACGCGGCCCTGCCGGCTTTGCGGGCCACGGCTTTTGGCAAGAAGCCGCACAAGGAGGCGATATGCGCCAAGTCGTTTTGGCAGATTTTTGGCCGGAGCTTGAAGGATGAGGAGTTCACGCGCGACCGCGCCAAGGGGGGCCTGAATAATTTCCTGAATTACGGTTACGCGGTGCTGCTGTCCACCGTCCTCCAAAAGCTGTTTGGTGTCGGCCTGGACCCGACTTTTGGCATTGGCCATGTGGCACGGGAGCGGAGCACGCCGCTGGCTTACGATCTGATGGAGCCGTTTCGGCCCTGCGTGGAGTGGCGGGTGGTGCAATGGGTAAGGGCGCATCCCAGCCGGAGCGAATGGGAAGTGACGAAGGAATTTCGCAAATGGGTGACGGGGTTCCCGTTGGAGCGGGTTGAATACCTGGACTTGACGCTGGAAATTCAGGGCGTGATTGAAGGCGTGGTGCGGGGCTTTCGTCGAGCGGTCGTGGACAACCAGCCGCGCTATTACAAACCGTGGACACCGAAAAATTCAAAATGGGCTGGCTGATTGTCGCATTTGATCTTCCGGTTGGCAGCAAAGCGCAACGGAAAAAGGCGACCGACTTCCGCAATTACCTGCTGGACGACGGCTATCAAATGGTGCAGTTCAGCGTCTATGTCAGGGCTTGCGTGTCGTTCGCCCGGCAGGAGACGCATCTGGACCGTTTGAAAAAGCACCTGCCCCCTGAAGGAAGTGTGCGGGCGATTTATGTGACGAGGGCGCAGTGGGAGCGGTCGTACGTGATACAGGGATCCCCCGCTTCCGAGACGGAAGCGGAGGATTTACCTGAGCAGATACAACTTTGGTAACCCGCGCTGTACCAACGGGTTACGACCACGGATTGTACCCCCCCGGCTTTGTAATCAAGGCAAAGCGTGCCCCGTCACGCCCTCGATGGCCTGGATGATTGTACCCCCCCGGCTTTGTAATCAAGGCAAAGCCGTCGTCCACGACGCCAGGCGCGGCAGGAGATTGTACCCCCCCCGGCTTTGTAATCAAGGCAAAGCCAGAGCCGGAAAAGATGCAGTTAAGGCTTAATTGTACCCCCCCCGGCTTTGTAATCAAGGCAAAGCTTAGGAGCGATATGGACGCGGCAATGGAAATTGTACCCCCCCCGGCTTTGTAATCAAGGCAAAGCTCAAATCAATGGCCAACCCGCGCAGTATGGATTGTACCCCCCCCGGCTTTGTAATCAAGGCAAAGCCGAAATTACGTCGAGCAGCCCGGCGATTCTATTGTACCCCCCCCGGCTTTGTAATCAAGGCAAAGCTAAATTCAACCCCGTGAAATACCCGCCCGGATAGCCCCGATGGCAGAGTCCGGCGCGTTGCGTGCGGCACAGAGGCAAATTGGGACACAGCGAGGCGATTCTCGATCCGTTGTGGATCGAGCGGGCGCT
>Ga0181530_10006415_pt1 | contig 11600 bp, 16 predicted proteins | sample PEATcosm2014_Bin_42_FD_119769 | JGI IMG/M metagenome (GOLD analysis project Ga0181530, IMG submission 119769) | Peatland microbial communities from MTU Mesocosm Facility, Houghton, MI, USA - PEATcosm2014_Bin10_60_metaG | ecosystem: Environmental > Terrestrial > Soil > Wetlands > Peat | place... | reverse complement strand
TCGCTTGAGATCGCGGAGAACGCTGAGAAGAAAAAGGGAGTCCAACCACGGATTTCACGGATAACGCGGATAGGAAAGGGGATAGGTTCAGGCTTCCCATCCGTGTCAATCCGCGTGATCCGTGGTCCGTCTGGGTATTCCCGCTTTAATGGTCATCGTAAAACTACGGTTGAAGAATCGGCCCGGGTACGCCGTGGACAAAACCCCCGTTTTCGACAGCGCCACGGGGGGTTTTGTCTACGTCTACGGGGGGACCCACTTGAAAAAGCATCGGTCGGCCATTTTGTCGAGGTTCCGGATGGACGCATTCGGGCCGGAATGGCGGATGGTGGATCGACAACAAAAAATGAGGGTCCCTCTATATATATGGCCGGGAGGTGAAAGTTTAGGACGTGGTGTGCGAGGATAGTCGTGTTTTTGTTGAATTTTGAACAGAGATGAGAGTAGGCCTCTCGCGGTCGGGTGACAGGGCCTGGCCGCAAACCGGCTCAAGCTGCGGCGATCAAGAGTCGTCGTGGTGAACGTTGAGTTAAAAAGGCGCGGCAATGACCGCGTCAGGTAAGTTCCATGAAGGCGAACGAAAGTGAACCGCTGATGAAGGGTCGAAAAGAACGGTTGACGGTGTCAAAACCGGAGCGACACGCAGGTTCCGGGAGCAGTGTCGGCGATGACCTGTCTGCGACCGATGCGACACCCGGCCTTAAGGCGGCGCGATCATGGAACAGGCTCAAACACGGAACCTCGGAACCTGTCGTCTCGATGCCAAGGGAAAGGCGCAAGCGGAAACCCCGCGAGGCCGAGAGTACCGACGGAGGCGAAGCCTCCGGCATGAGGCACAGGAGCGGAACGACTCGTAGTAGCGATGAACGGCCGGTAATCGGCCCGGAAGGGGGAGGCTTTCGCCTCCCCGCGCGAAGGGGTCGTGTCATTCAGTTCTCGATCAACGGGCCAATCCCGAACTGTCGGGAGAGGAGCTTATGACTGAGGACAAACCGTTTTGTATCTCGAAGTGGGCGGTCCTCAGGGCGTGGACGAAAGTCCGCGAGAACAAGGGGGCCGCTGGCGTGGATGGCGTATCGATCCAGGAGTTCGAGAGGAAGTTGAAAAACAACCTCTATCGAGTCTGGAATCGCATGTCGTCCGGGACGTACTTTCCGCCGCCGGTGCGAAGGGTCATGATCCCCAAGGCCGACGGGCGGGAAAGGCCACTGGGTATTCCCACCGTGGGAGACCGAGTGGCCCAGAGGGTAGTGAAGATGGACCTGGAGCCGAAGGTGGAACACCTGTTTCATCCCGACAGCTACGGGTACAGGCCGAAGAAGTCGGCGCTGGACGCGGTCGGCAAGTGCCGCCAGCGTTGCTGGCGTTACGACTGGATCGTGGACCTGGACATCAAGGGGTTCTTCGACAACATCGATCACGCCTCGATGATGCATGCGGTCCGTAAGCACACGGACTGCCGATGGACGCTGCTGTACATCGAGCGATGGCTGAAAGCGCCCGCCGTGGCGGAAGACGGGACGCCCATGGCCAGAGACCGGGGCACGCCGCAGGGCGGCGTGATCTCGCCGCTGCTGGCGAACATCTTTCTGCATCACGCTTTTGATACGTGGATGAGCCGGGAATACCCCGACAGCCCGTTCGAGCGGTATGCGGACGATGTGGTGATCCATTGTCGAAGCTACGAGGAGGCGTTGGCGGTCAAGAGCGCGGTGGAAGCGCGTCTGCGGCAATGCAAGTTGGAAGCCCACCCGGAAAAGACACGCATCGTGTACTGCCGGGACAGCAACCGACGAAAGGACCATAAACAGGTCCAGTTCGACTTCCTGGGCTACAGCTTCCGACCCCGCCGGGCCAAGAGCCGGTGGGGCAAGCTGTTCCACAGCTTCCTTCCGGCCATCAGCGTGAAGGCAATTAAGGCCATCGCCGCAGAGGTGCGGCAGTGGCGCATTCATAGGATGAGCCACGCGGAACTGGAGGACCTGGCACGGGTGTTCAATCCGAAAATCCGGGGCTGGGTCAACTACTACGGCAAGTATTCCCCCGGGACGCTATGGCGGGCCCTTCGCTGCCTGAATCGGCGGCTGGTTCGCTGGCTTCAGAACAAATACAAACGATACCGGACCAAGACCGGACAAGCCGCGCTGTGGCTGCGTCGCTATGCGAGGCAGAACACAGGGCTGTTCGCGCATTGGGACATCGGACTCGTGCCGTGAGGCGATGGGATGATAGGAGCCGGATGAACGGAGACGTTCACGTCCGGTTCTGGGAGAGCGCGGGGGTGAAACTCCCCCGCGCCACTCAACTTTTTCCAGAATTTTTGCTGCTGCTGGAAATTTTTTTTCGGCGGTCGGGCCGGAGATCGCTGGGGGTGTTGGCGATGTACGGAAGCGTGGAAAACCAGCGGTGTCCCACCGCCAGTTTTACGATGGGGCTTCGCCTACAAAACTGGCTCGGATCCATGGCCGAAAGGCACTTGGTTTGAGCGGTCCGGCGTGATAAAATCCTGCCGGAAGCGTACCATGGTTCAATTCACTGGCCATTTCGACGGAAAAGTCATCAAACCGGATGAACGAGTCGAAATTCCGATTGACACGCCGTTGCGTGTTACCATCGAACCGGCGATCCGACAAGAAACGCCGGAGGTGGAGTGGAATCGTCTGCTCGAGTTGGCCGAACAATGCGCCATTGAGGGTCCCGAAGATCTTGCCCTGCTGCACGATCACTATGCACACGGAAAGCCCGCCGAATGAAAGTCCAGTTCGTCGACACGTATTATTTGCTTGCGCTGGTGAACTCACGAGACAAGGACCACGAAAAGGCGATGCGTCACAGCCAAGGCCGTGTCGGTGGATTATTGACAACTACCTGGGTACTCGTGGAATTTGGCGATGCGCTATCCACAGTTGATTCTCGCAACCTCGCCGCCCGGTTCATCAGAGGATTTCTGAGCCAACCATTCGTCGAAGTGACTCCGCCCAGCGAAGCACAGTTTGAACTCGGCCTGAAAATTTACGAGGCACGTCACGATAAAGAGTGGTCGCTGACAGACTGTCTGTCGTTTCTGGTGATGCGAGAGCGAGGCATCGTGGATGCCTTGACGGCGGATCATCATTTCGAGCAGGCGGGGTTTCGGGCATTGATGCGCGAACAATGATCCAGGAAACTGAAACCGGGCGCATGCGCCGCACGGGATGAAACCCGAACGCCACGCCGCTAAATGTGCGCACTCCGCTGGAAATGAAATACTCGATTCATCCGCTGCAAGATTGCAAGGAGCAAAGGCGCGAGAATCGCCGTGTAAACGGCCGCGGCGAAGAGCGGCAGAATCGGCGGATGAACGCCGGCGGCGGGCGGGCGAAGCCAGGCGTGCAGGGACAGAAGCGCCGCCGTCACGATTCCACCCAGCAGAGCGAGCGTAAAATGGGTGACGGGATGCCGGCGGCGCACCGCCTGCTGCATGCCCAGGACGAACGTCGCGACCAGGCCATAGCTGAAGGCCAGCAAACCCAGCGTCCCCTGGGAGGTCAGGTCGTGCATGGCGCCGAGAATGAAGCAGGCGAGCAGGGCCGCGTCGCGCGGGGCGTTCAGGGCGATAAACACGACGGCCAACAACACGAAGTTGGGGGCGGCGCCGTTCCATTCGATGGCCCGCGCCAAGCCCGCCTGAAGGCCAAGCGCGACGTATGCGAGAATGAAAAAGCTTAGCCAGCGCATGAAGCGGTTCTCTCTTATGAAGCCGTGCAGGAACAATTTCGCAGAATAGCCCCCACCCTTGCCCTCCCCCGGAGTACCAGGGGAGGGGAAAATGCGAAGCTATTGTTGCATACCTCCTACGGCTGATGCGTCATCACCCAGACGTCGTTCAGATGCATGAGATTTTCCTCCGGGGCCAGGCGGATGTCGGCGAAGAGGGATTGTTTGGGCAGCGGCTGAATGGACGCCACGCGGCCGATGCGCACGCCCTGGAGGGCGCGCGGCCAGGTCTCGTCGGAGAGGACCACCCAGTCGCCGACCTGCACGTGGGCGTCGCGCACGCTGTTGATCCAGAGATTGTCGATGAGCATCTGCCCGCCGCCGCGGCCGATGACGATGGCCCCAAGGTCCTTGTTTTCCTGGAACCCGCCGGCGGCGGAATAGGATTTGAAATGTCCGGTCACGGTGAACCCGGCGTCGGTGATGAGCCGGACGCGGGCGGCGAGAGCGCCGACGGAGGTGATCCGGCCGATCAGATCGATCACCACGCCGGAGGACAACACAGGCTGATCGACGCGAACGGCCCCGATTCCCGATCCGGCGATGGCGAGTCCGTCGCGGTTGTCGCTGTCGGCGGCGGTCACCTCAAATCGGGTGCAGTAGGTTTCAAAACCACCGAGGCTGGCGCGTTCGCCGGCGCGTTGCTCGAGTTGCTCGATTTCAGCGCTCATGCGTTGAATCTGCTGCTTTAGCCCCAGATTCTCCTGCTCGATTGTTCGGGCCGAGCGGGTATCCTCGGAGGGCTGAGCCTGAAAATGGGCGCGGATGGCGTTGGCGATTTTATAAGTCGGGCGCGAAATCGGAATCAGCAGCGTCTGAAACGACGTGCGGCCGAGATCGGTGGCGCGCGGCGGAAGGACAAACGCGCCTAGAAGGCTCAGGATCATCAATCCGAAAAAAACCTGGTTGAATTGCACGCGGGACACGGTCAAAGGAACCCACGGATAGCCATCCGCGGGTTTTCCGGGCTTTTAGTGGGTTCGATCACGCCTCGTCGGCGTCGGATTCCATCGTTTCTTTCCACAGTTCGAGATTTTCGAGATAGACGCTGGTGCCCCGCGCCACGCAGGTCAGGGGGTCCTCGGCCACCTTGACGTCCAGACCGGTGGCGTTGGAAAGAACGGTGTTCAATCCCCGCAGGAGCGACGATCCGCCCGCCATGGTGATGCCGTTCTCGACGAGATCGGCCGCCAGTTCCGGCTCGGCCAATTCGAGCGTGCGTTTGACGGCATCGATGATCTGGCTGATGGGCTCCTGCATCGCTTCGCGGATTTCCTCGCTGGTGACGGTGGTTTTGCGCGGCATGCCGCTGATGAGATCGCGGCCGCGGACTTCCATGGTGGGCTCGCCGTTGCCCGACGCCGCCGCCGAGCCGATGTCGATCTTGATCCGTTCGGCCATCTGCTCGCCGATGGCCATGTTGTAGGTTTTCTTCATGTGACTGATGATCGACTCGTCGAAATCGTCGCCGGCGACGCGGACGGATTCGCAGACGCTGATGTCGGCCAGGGAGATGATGGCGACTTCGGTGGTTCCACCGCCGATGTCCACGATCATGCTGGCGGTGGGTTCGATGACGGGCAGGCCGGCGCCGATGGCGGCGGCCATGGGCTCGTCGACCAGGTAAACCCGGCGGGCTCCGGCGCGTTCGGCGCTGTCGTAGACGGCGCGGCGTTCGACCGCCGTGATGCCCGATGGAATCGCGATGACCACCCGCGGACCGATGAAGTGCCTGCGGCCATGCACGCGGCGGATGAAATACGCCAGCATCGCCTGCGTGATCTCGAAATCGCTGATGACGCCGTCCTTCAAGGGACGGATCGCGGTGATCGAGCCGGGCGTCTTGCCCAGCATTTCCTTGGCGACCAGCCCCACGGCGTTGCCGTTCTGTAAAACGCGGTTGGTTCCTTTTTTGACGGCGACGACGCTGGGTTCGTTCAGGACAATGCCTTCGCCCTTGACGCAGACCAGCGTGTTGCACGTGCCCAAGTCGATGCCCATGTCAATGCTGAACATGCCCAAGAGCGAATCGAAGATCACGCTGTCGTCTCCTGACCGTGCGGATGGAGCGTTAGAGCTTTGAAGAGGCAGAGCCGACCGATGCTCCGCATCGAACGTGGAGGCGAAGCCTTCCATTGTGGAGGCGAAGCCTTCCACTCGCTCTGACAGTGACGGGAGCCCGCGGCCCATCGGCCGCAAGCCGTTAAGAAAGTGGCTATCACTTTCCTATCCAAATGCCCGCTCCATCGGGTTTCCGGAAGTTGCCCGGAATGGGGATAAAATACAGCGCGCCCGCGCCGTTAGCAAATGGCGGCGTGCGCATTTGGTCAGTTTAATCGCCGCCAGGAGGGAATTGCCGGCAGATTTGTCGTGGTCAAACAAGGCGAATAGACTGGCGATAATGAACGATCCCATGACCCAGGAGCGCTGGACCGCGGTAGACCGCTACATCAGGGATTTGCTAGTTCCGCCGGACCCCGCGCTGGACGCGGCTCTGCGGGCCAGCGCCGCCGCCGGGCTGCCGCCGATCAACGTTTCGCCCAACCAGGGCAAGCTGCTGATGCTGTTGGCCCAGCTTCAGGGGGCAAGAAATGTCCTTGAGATCGGTACATTGGGCGGTTACAGCACGATCTGGCTGGGCCGCGGGCTGTCGCAAGGCGGCCGGCTGATCACGCTGGAAGCCGACCCCAAACATGCCGAGCTTGCCCGCGGCAACATCGCCCGAGCGGGTCTGGCGGAGGTGGTTGAGGTGATTCTCGGCCGGGCGATCGATACCCTGCCGCAGCTCGCCGCCACGGGCCGCGGGCCGTTTGACCTGATTTTCATCGATGCCGACAAACCAAGTCTTCCGGATTATTTCGCCTGGTCGCTAAAACTGTCCCGCCCCGGCAGCGTCATCGTCATAGACAACGTCATCCGCCACGGGACCGTGATCGACGCCGCCAGCACCGCCCCGGACGTCCAGGGGGCCCGGCGAATGAACGAGATGATGGCCGCCGAGAAGCGCGTGACCGCCACGGCCATCCAGACCGTGGGCAGCAAAGGATACGATGGATTTGCGATTGCGCGGGTCAACACGGAGAGGTAAGGAGGGGCAGGAAGCTGGATTAACGTATCGCAGAAGTTGCTCCATGCGACAGCCTCCGGGCCGCCTCTTGCTGGATGCGCGGCTCATCCCATTCGGCGTGCTCGGCTCGCAGGTGGCTCAATAGCATCTTCCGGGCACTGGCGTACATCCCGCTGGAGATGCGCAGGCGCTCAGCCCCCGTCTTGGCGCGGATGACCCGCGCCATATCGTCCTCGATCACTTCGATGCCCACGGGCCATTGCGCGTTGCGGAATTCCACGCCGACACTGTATCCGTTGCCAACGGATAGTGGCAAACGATCTGTGCGACCGGCGAATGGTCCGCATCCTGTCACCATTGAGTTTTTTTGGGGGGGCGGCTCGGAACAATGGAGGGTGAACGGCCTCACGGGTTTGGGTCATTTTCCGCATCACCTCTAATACTTCCGGCCTCGATGCTGAACGTTCCTTTAGCCGGCTTGGGCCGCGTATAATAGCAGCAACCTTCTTGGCGATGAAATTCGAACTCGACCAATACCGGCATCGCGTCACCAACACCGAATACCTCGAGGATATCAAGAGGGTAGCAACGCTGCTCAAACGGCGAACTCTCAGTCAGCCCGAATATCGTGATCATGGCCGTTACCATCCGAAGTCTATAAGCAGACGATTTGGTTCATGGCCTACTGCCCTCAAAGAGGCGGGGCTCGATGTTGGATTCCGTCAAAATGTTCCTCGCGAAGACGCTTTAGCTGATCTTCGGAAGGTTGCTTCGGAAATGGGCGTAAAAACGCTGTCGTGTAGCGACTATTTGATCAGGGGCCGCTATTCCGAGAAACCATTAATTCGTGCGTTTGGATCTTGGAACAGTGCTCTCGCAGCAGCCGGCCTCGTAGTGGGAAAGCGAGCGAAAATCAAGGATGAGGACCTTTTCGACAACATCACGCGAATGTGGCAAACGCTCGGGAGGCAGCCGCGGTACCGCGAAGTTGAGCCGCCATTGAGCGAAGTATCTGTCGGCACTTACGAGCACCGTTTCGGTTCTTGGCGAAAGGCACTTGAAGCTTTCGTCCAATCTGTATCCGTCGGTTCTGCTACGGAACGGCCGCAGCCCCAAGAATCGCCAGTTGTCAAAGCCAGACCTCAACGTCGACGTGCGACGCGACGTAATCCAAATTGGAGGATGCGTTATCTGGTTTTGTCGCGGGATGGATTCAGGTGTGTCCTTTGTGGGGCATCTCCCGCTACCGCGCATGGTGTGAAACTGCATGTCGATCACATCACACCTTGGAGCAAAGGTGGCGAAACAATTCTATCGAACCTCCGCACATGCTGCGAGCAATGCAATATCGGTAGGAGCAACCTAGACGCTTCGCCCCTTACCGTTTAACCGGCCTTTTTTTTGTTGGACACCGGTCGCGGCGAATCCCCAGTAATCGGCGGCTTCGGAGAGAGGGAGACAACCTTCCGGCCTTCTTCGCGAGCGCGGCGGCGAAGATCGGCGCATGCGGCTTTCAAATCGCCGTGAAACGAATCGATGTATGCCTGTCCCGCCCTGCGAGCTTCTTCAACCAAGGGATCAATCATGATGCTCCTCACTAAAAAGCTGTTCCGGCGTCGCGATGACCGGCGGCCGAAAACCCGAGGCCGCGCAAGTCTGTTCAATTTTATCACGCAACATGGCGTTGGCCAAATGAGTGCAGTTCCATGTGAGCAGGTAGTCGATGCCATTGGTCGCGGCAATCGCCACGTGTAAAGCGTCACGGGTGGCGCCGGACGGAATTGCGGCAGCGGTAATCAGTGTGGCCGCAAGGATTTCAGCCTGTTCGCCCGAGTCTGCTATTTGCAGGCCAGAAAGAATCTTCAAGCGCTCTTTCGCCGCCGCTGGATCACCGGCGGATGCTTCCAGAATCACGAGTTCTGAAGTGAGCAGATCGAATTGCGCCCGTTGCGTATGCCACCAGTCGTGCGTGATTTGTTGTTGGGCAGCGCGAATGATGTCGCGACTTGGCCAAGCCGTCAGATAGCTTACAACGGTTGTCTCGATGTAAACGGTTGGCTTCATGACCTCGCTCCATTCTTCAAACCAGAAACATCTTGAACTCGCAACCTACTCCCGGCCGTGATTCTACCGTACTCTTGGCTCCGCGCCGGCGCCCCTACCGGCCGACAAATCTCTGCTCTATACTGCTTGGCAAAGGAGTCCCTCAATGAACGTTCTGGTCGCCGGCGGAGCGGGGTATATCGGGTCGCATACCGTCAAACGCCTCAAGGAAGCGGGGCATTCGCCGGTCATTTACGACAACGTCTCGCGCGGGCACAAGCAGGTGATCGACATCCTCAAAATCCCCGGCGTTGTCGCCGACCTGGAGGACAAGCCCAGGCTCGTCGAAACCCTCCTCAAATACAAAATCGACACGGTCATGCACTTCGCGGCGTACGCCTACGTCGGGGAGAGCGTCGAGCAGCCGCTGATGTATTACCACAACAACGTCGGAATCACGATCGGGGTTCTGGAGGCGATGAAGGAGGCCGGCGTCGAACGGTTCGTCTTTTCCAGTTCGTGTGCCACGTACGGGAATCCGGATCGGCTGCCGATCACGGAGGATGAAAAGAAGGCCCCGGTTTCCCCATACGGGCGAAGCAAGCTGATGGTCGAGCAGATCCTGGCCGATGCGATGCAGGGAAACAGGGATTTCAAATTCGCGGCATTGCGGTATTTCAACGCCAGCGGCTGCGCGATGGATGGAAGTCTCGGCGAAGACCACGATCCGGAAACGCATCTCATCCCGGTCATTCTCCAGGCGATCCTGGGCCTTCGCCCCGGAATCACGGTCTTCGGCACGGATTATCCCACGCCGGATGGCACCAACATACGCGATTACATTCACGTGGACGATCTGGCCGATGCACACATCCTGGCCATGGAAAAGCTCCGCGATGGCCAGCCGATTTACTGCAATCTTGGCACCGGCCGGGGATTCTCGGTGAAGGAGATCATCGCGACGGCCGAGAAGGTGACGGGAAAGAAAGCCCCCGTGACGTTCGGCCCTCGCCGCGCCGGCGACGCCGTCGCGCTGTATGCCGATCCGTCCCTGGCAAAGAAACTGCTGGGCTGGGAAGCGAAATACAAAGACCCCGAGACGATCATCCGCTCGGCCTGGAACTGGTTCAGCAAACATCCGCAGGGGTATGCGGGATGAGCAAAACGGAAATCATCGGGTGGATATTGCTGATCGCGTCGCTGGCCGTGGGGTTTGGGATGACGATTTTTGCGGGGGCGTGAGGGCGGGGTTCAAGTCCCTGTCGCTCCATTCTCAGCCAACAAATCGAACTTTCTCGCCAAGTCTTGCCCCGTCTCAAGTGCATTTCGGGGCGATTCCAGGTAGAACTTTGTACATGAGCTGGGAACCTGCGGACCCGAAAAACCCTAGCGAAACAGCTTTGATTGGTGATGAGCCATTTGACCTTCTAGGGCAAGCCATCCGCGATGTTTCTAGTTGCTACATGAAGGACTTGGGGCGGAAGCCATCCTGTTTCGAACTCGCCAAGACGCTTGAGCAAGTCTTATCAACGCATTTCGGGGAGGCCGTCGCCGAGGGAATTGATCATCGTTTCGTCTCACTTTCATTAAAAACCCGGAAGGGGCGTCCACGGCAAAGATGTAACGTCGGTGATTTTCTCGTGGCGAAGGCTGCCAATGGCCAGTTGATATACGCTCGCCTTTTCGAGATTCATCCGGGATATGGGCCTCTCATTGGTGTCTACGACTCCTTAGGGCTTGAACGGTCAGAACTGGAGTCGCTCCGATCTCTTCCGCTCATCGTTAAGATCACTCCCATCCACCACGAGTTGCTCGAAGACTACGCATGGACCGCCATCGGAAACCTGCCAATAAATGACGTTGACCGAAATCAGCCACGTGGCCCGATTCAAATCGCGGGTGTGAACGAGCAGTTGATTGCGGCAAACATCTATTACGGCCTGTCAACCGAGCGCAGGTATAACATCGAAAAGTTTTTGAATCGAAAGAGTTAGCCGTGGCGGATGAATGCGCTCGAACGCGCCGCACAAGTGCGGCCGTTGAGATTAGCCTGGTGGCGACCGCTGTTCATCGGAAAGTCCCTCCTCACTCGGGCATTATTTAAACATGGCCGCGGTTACGGAAGTGGACATATTCAGTCGTCTGATCGATGCTTCCAATCCGACGCTCACGCCGGATGCGGCCGCCGGTATCCTGCAACTTGGCTACTCGGAAGCGGACCACGCCCGAATGGCTGAGCTGGCGGAAAAGTCCAATGGTGGCGTTCTGACGCCTGATGAGCGCCGGGAGTTTGAAAGCTACGTTTTCGTTGGCGATGTTCTCTCCCTTTTGAAATCGAAAGCTCGAATTAGCCTATCGCGGCCGCTTCACGCTTAAAAACGCCGCGATCCTCGATTCATTTCCTCGATGCCTTCCGCCGCTTTTTCGGCTTGAATTTAATCCCCGCGATCTTTCTGGCGGAGGTGAAGGTTCCGAATAATCGGATGGCGGCGCCGTATAAGGCGGGATGGTCGATGCGCACGCGGCTGTCGGCGAGGTTGTCGCCGGACTTGGCGGCAGCTTTGATGGACTTGAGCACCAGCTTCTTGTCCCAGCGGCGGCGGCGGCGGAATTTCAACGGATCGAGGCCGGCGGCGCGAAGGGCGGCGTCGAAGGCGCCGAAATGGCGGACGGCGGCGGCGTGCAGGCCGGGGTCCTCCGCTTGTAGCGCGCCGCTGCTGACGGGCTCGCCGTC
>Ga0181530_10006413_pt1 | contig 11601 bp, 8 predicted proteins | sample PEATcosm2014_Bin_42_FD_119769 | JGI IMG/M metagenome (GOLD analysis project Ga0181530, IMG submission 119769) | Peatland microbial communities from MTU Mesocosm Facility, Houghton, MI, USA - PEATcosm2014_Bin10_60_metaG | ecosystem: Environmental > Terrestrial > Soil > Wetlands > Peat | place... | reverse complement strand
TTCACGGCCCGCGATGCCACCATGGCGATGGCGGTCCCCGCCAGCACTCCAATCGCCACCAGCCGGATGCCTTCCCGAACCAGCATCAGTTGCACATCCATGGCCGTCGCTCCCAGGGCCATGCGGATGCCGAATTCCCGCGTGCGTTGAGTCACCGAATACGACACCACCCCATAGATGCCGATGCTTGCCAGCACCAACGCCAGGATTCCGAACAGGCTCAACAACGCCGCCGAGAGCCGCTGCGCCCACACCGACTGCTGGATGGTGGAGTGGATCGACTCCGCTTGCAGCAACAGGTTCCGGTCCAGATTTTGCACCTGGCGCCGTACCGTGCCCAGGACGGCGTCGGGATCGCCTGCCGTGCGGAAGTAGACCACTGCGGTGGGGAAGTAGTGTTGCGCCAGTGAGAGGTAGACGAACGGTTGCGCCTTTTCGCCCAGCGACTGGTAGTTGGCGTTGGCCGCCACGCCAATCACTTCGGCGGGCTGGTTGTCGCCGAAGAAGCGCACGCGTTTGCCCACGGGATCTTCGCCCGGCCAATAAAAATTGGCGGCGGCTTCATTGACAATCGCCACGCTCGGGCCGGTGGGGCCGTCCTGGAGGCTGAAATCGCGGCCGCGGAGCAGGGAAGTCCCCACGCTCTGGAAGTACCCGGGCCATGTGAAACCGGCCAGAATGATCCGGCCGGCGCCGGCCTCCTGGCCGTCCAGCTCCATGGTGCGGGAAAGCGAAACGTGGAAAGGCCAGTCCTTCGCCAGCGTGGCGCTTACCACGCCGGGCACGGCGGCCACGCGTTGCAAGGCGCGCTGCTCGAAATCGCGGCCGCGGGCTTCGTTGTAGCCCTGGTCGGCCAGGTTGAAGACCACGATCCCCAGGTGCGCCGCATCGAAGCCGGGCTCGAAGCGATCGGCATTGCGCAGGCTGCCTACGAACAGTCCGGCCCCCACCAGCGCCACCAGTGAGAAGGCCACCTGCCCCATGACCAGCAGCGCGCGGGCGCTCCACGGCCCGCCGGGCGAAACCACTTTGCCGGTTCGCTCCTTGAGATCGCTCGCCAGGTCGCTGCGCGTGGCGCGCAACGCCGGCGCCAGCCCGAACAGTATGCCCGTCAATACCGAGAGCGCCAGCGTGTAGGCCAGCACGGTGCGATCGAGCGCCAGGTCGATCGCCGCGAAACGGAACATGGGCGGCCTCAGCGACCACAGCACGTCTCGCCCCCACACCGCCAGCAGCAGGCCTGCGGCGCCGCCCACCACCGCCAGCAGGAGGCTTTCGGTCAGCAGTTGGCGGATCAGCCTGAGACGGCTTGCGCCCAGCGCCAGCCGCACCGTGATCTCTTTGCTGCGCGCGGCCGCCCGCGACATCAGAAGGCTGGCTACGTTGCCGCACGCGATGAAGGCCACTACCCCGGACACGATGAGCAACAGCAGACTGGCGTCGGTGATCTGATGCCGGTTCGACGGTGGAATAGCTGCCTCGGTCACCGGTGTCAGGGAGACGCGGCGGCCCTGGTTGTCCTTCGGGAAGCGCTGCGCCAGGTCCTGCGCGATGCTGTCCAGATCGCCTTCGGCCTGCGCCATGCCAGCTCCGGGCTTCAGCCTGCCGACCATCGAGAATAAAAGGGCTCTCCGCTGATTCACCAGGCCCGGCGCCGGGAACACCTGCGGGTACATCATCAGCGGCAGCCAGATTTCGGTAGCCGTCAGGGTATCGATTCCTTCGAAGCCTCTTGGCGCCACGCCCACGATGGAGTAGGCCCGGCCGTTCAGCCCCACGGTGCGCGAAGTGACGTTGGCGTCGCCCGCGTACTCACGCTGCCAGAACCGGTAGCTGATCACCGCTACCGCGTAGGCGCCGGGGCTCGAATCTTCCTCCGGCAGGAACCCCCGGCCCACCACCGGCTGCACCCCCAGGGTGGAAAAATAATTCGCCGTGGCGATCTGTCCCATCACCAGACGCGGCTCCGCGCCGCCGGTGAGGTTGAGGCCCACGCCGGTATACAGCATCAGGGAAGAGAGGGTCTGGGTGTGGCTGCGATATTCCTGATAATTCGGAAAGGAGCAGCCCCAGTTGCCGGGATTGCGCGCGTCCAGGGTGTAGACTTCCACCAGGCGCGCCGGCGAGGCAACCGGCAACGGCCGCATCAGGACGGCGTGGACCAGGGTGAAAACCGTGGTGTTGGCGCCGATTCCCAAGGCCAGGGAAAACACGGCGACCGCCGTGAAGCCGCGATTTTTCGCCAGCGCCCTCAGGCCATGGCGTAGGTCTTCGAGAAGCCCGTTCATCCGTTACAGTAGTAAGCATATTACATGGCATCCACCCCGGTAACCGCGATCTTCGGCGCTGGCTTCACGGTCGCGGTCTCGATGGCCCTCGGCTTCTTGCTGTTGGGCTGTTTGCGGCTGCCGTTTTTCCGGGCCGAAGCCGCGCTATTCGCGTTCGTATCCGGATCGGCGTGTCTCAGTCTGGGCGTGTTCTTCCTGTGCCTGGTGCATCAGGCGCGCCCGGTCGCATTCGCCTTCCTGGGAGCGGCGGCCATCGCCTGCGCCGTCTGGCAAGGGAGGAAACAGCCCGGGCGTGCGGCCCTTCCTGAGATGCCGGCATTATGGCGCGGGCTGTTCGGCGCCGTGTTCCTGGCCTTCTTCTTCTGCTACTTGATTCGTGCGCTGGCGCCGGAGGTCAGCCCCGATGGCAGCGGTTATCATCTCGGCAACGTGGCCCGCTACGCGCGCCACGCCGGATTCGCCTGGGACTTCCACAGCATCTACGCCTCGCTCTCGCAAGGCATGGAGATGTTGTTCCTGGTTGCCTTCAGCTTCGGAAGACACTCCGCCGCCGCGCTGGTGGAGGTGGCTTTCCAGGCTGCGCTGCCGTTGCTGATGGTTTGTTACGGCCGCCGGTTCGGCTTTCCGCGCGCGGCTGCCTTCGCCGCCATCCTGACTTTTGCCTGCCCGGTTGTGGGCATCGCGGGATCTTCGGCGTACGTCGATGTCAGCGTTGCAACCTTGCTTTTTGCAGTATTTTATTCGCTTCAGGTATGGGATGAGAAAAAGCCAATTAATCTACTGTTTTTAATCGGCTTATTATGTGGCTTCTGCTACGCGCTGAAATACACGGCGGTGCTGGCGTTGCCCTTCGCGATGGGGTTCGTTTGGTCGCGCCGCGCGGCCCGGCGGGTGCCCGTGCTTTTACTTGGGGCCGCTATCCTGATCGCCCCCTGGGTCTTACGCAACTGGTTCTGGCTGGGCAATCCGGTCGCCCCGTTTCTGAACCATTGGTTTCCCAATCCCTACTGGACGGATCGCATGGAGGCTGCCTACCTCTCAGGGCTGGCGCACTATCCCCAGGTGAAGTCATACTTTGATATTCCATTGCAACTCACAGTAATCGGCGGCCTTGTGCCTGGTTTTCTTGGCCCCGTCTTCCTTTTGGCGCCGATTTCGCTGCTGGCTCTGCGCCACCCTCAAGGCCGCCGCCTGTTGCTGGCCGGCGCAGTGTTCGCCATCCCGGCATGGTTCAATACCGAGGTCCGCTTCCTCATCCCGTCGCTTCCATTCGTTGCCCTGGCGATGGGGCTGGCGCTGGCGAATTCCTGGGGAGTGCTGCCGCTGCTGGCGATGTTCCACGCCGTGATTTCCTGGCCGGGCGTCCTCGGTATCTACTGCGATCCGAACGCCTGGCGCATCCGCGGCCTGCCCGTGCGTGCCGCGCTGCGCCTGGAACCGGAATCCAGTTATATCGCGGCTCATATCGGCGACTATGCTCTGAAGCCGGCCATCGAGCAGGCCGTGCCGCCGGGAGGATTGATCTTTTCCTTTGCCGGACGGCCGGCGGCTTATTTCGACCGCGACATCATTGTAGGGTACGAATCTTCGCTCGGCGAACAGGTAAGCCAACTGCTGCGGCGCCACGCCACCGGGGAAGTCAAGGCGCTGGGGATTGGCTATTTGTGGATCAACGACTCCGACCCTCTGGCGGCCGGTATGAAGAGCGATCCGAAGTCCTGGGGCATCCGGCCGCTGGCAGAGGCAAATGCAACCACTTTCTACCAGATCGACTAGTGCGCATTTCTCACACTTGCCGCGAGAAATGCAGGTTAGGTATGCGAGCCGCGCGCGTAAGCAAGCGGTCTGTCGCCACGCAAGAAAATGTCTGCAACCAATGGCGCACCGATGAAACGATCGACAAAGCTGTCACTGGCGGCACTGATCGCCGTGTTCGCGGGCGAAGCCTGGCTCGCCGCCGTGCGGCCGGTCACTTCGGCGGAGGCCTTAGCCTACGACCGGTTCGTGCGCCCCCCGATGCGCGAAACCCTTCACCAGCCCGGCCGCAACCCGGACGTTCTCTATACCTTGCTGGAAAAGCGGAGCGTCGGGCTGTTCCGCGTGTCCGAGTTCTCCATCCGGCTGCCGTCGTTGCTGGCCGGTGGATTATATCTTTGGGCCATCTGGCGCTTGTGCCGGCGTTCCGTGCTGGTGGTGGCGCTGGCCGCCGCGCCCCTGGCATGGCAATGCTTCTCCACCTCGAGCGGGCTCGGATTGGCGCTGGCTCTGGCGGCCTGGGCTCTCGAGGCCGTCCCGAAGAACCTCCGCCGGGCTGGTGTTTGCTTGGGCCTGGCGGTGGCTTCCCACCTGCCGTTCGCCATCCCGGCCGCGATTCTTGCGGCGATTGTCGTATGGCGCAATTTCCGCTGGGATCAGGCGGTGGAAAGCTTCCTGATTCCCGCCTTGGTCGCATCCTTTGTATTCCTGGTGCTGCCGTTGAGCCTGGCTCCGGACACCCCATCGACGCCGCCGCAACTGACTTCGGCCCAGGTGAAGGGCGTTCGCGCCGCAGTCCAGGAGTTGCGCCGGGAGCGCGGGACGGAGCCAATTCGCGTGCGGGCCAGCGCTGCGGTGGCCCCCGTGCTGAGCTTCTACCGGTCGCGATTTCGTCTGGCGAGCTGGCAGTTTTCCGATGCCTCCGCCGACTATTATGTGCTGCCGGAATCCGGCGCCTCGCTCGCTGGGCAAGGGCAACTGGTTGTGCTGCATCGGGATGGCGGCATCCTGCTGGCTCGTTAGAGCTATGCTGCAACACAGCCAGCGGTGGTGGTTTTCGGCCACCGCAACTGGCCAATAGCCTCGGAGAATCCATTCATTCTAAAAGAGTTTCTATTTGGCACCCGCCGTGCCATAAGAGCGGCGTAGTTGACGAGGCTTTGCCATGAAACGCATATTCGATATCCGGTTCTTGGTGATGACGGGCGCGGTGCTTTGGATGGCCGGCGCGGCGACGCCGTTGCGCGCCCAGGATCCCGACGATTTGAAGCGCGGCGTAGCTCGCGTCAGTTTGATCAATGGAGACGTCTCGGTGCGGCGCGGCGATTCGGGCGAATGGGTGGCGGGCGTGATCAACGCTCCGCTGCTGACCGACGATCGTATCGCGACCGGCGCCAATTCCCGCTCGGAAGTGGAGTTCGATTCCTCCAATGTGTTGCGCATCGGCGGCAACGCCGAAGTGCGCCTGGCGCAATTGGAGTCCGGCATTTATCATCTGGAAATCGCCAAAGGCACGGTCACGTACCGCATTTTGCATGCCTCGCAGGCCAACGCCGAACTGGATACCCCCAGCGTTTCGGTGCGGCCGTCGCGCGAGGGCAGCTACCGGATCACCGTCAACGAAGCCGGTGAGACCGAAATTACAGCCCGGGCCGGCGACGTGGAAGTCTTCACGCCGCGCGGTTCGCAATGGGTTTATAACGGGCAGACCATGATGGCCCGCGGCACCGCAGCCGACCCGGAATTCCAGATGGTCACGGCTCTTTCTTACGACGATTGGGATCGCTGGAACGACACCCGGGATCGCGCCTTGCTGCAATCCACCAGCGCCCAGTATGTTCCGCAGGGCGTCTATGGCACCGAGGATCTGGACAATGCCGGCACATGGGTCAATGATCCGCCGTACGGCTATGTGTGGCGTCCCACCGTGGTGGCGCCCGGCTGGTCGCCTTATCGCTATGGCCGCTGGGTGTGGGAAGACTGGTATGGATGGGTTTGGGTCAGCTACGATTCCTGGGGCTGGGCGCCGTATCACTACGGCCGTTGGTTCTATGATGCCAGCTTCGGTTGGGCGTGGTACCCCGGCGCTTTCGGCATGCGCCATTATTGGTCGCCGGCGCTGGTGGGGTTCTTCGGATTCGGTCGCGGAGTGGGCTTTGGCGTGGGATTTGGGTTCGGCAATATCGGATGGGTGCCGCTGGCTCCATTCGAAGCCTTCCATCCCTGGTGGGGCCGCGGCCTCAACGGCGCCGGCAGCTTCAACCGTGGGATTAATATTACCAACGTAAACGTCACAAACGCTTATAGAAATGCGCGTGTCGCCAATGGCATTGCAGCCGTCAGCGCGGAGGATTTCCGCAACGGGCGGTTCGGCGGCATCCAGCGCGTATCCGGAGCGCAGGTGGGCGTGGCAGGGTCGATTCACGGGCAGATGCCGGTGGGTCCCAGTGCGGGCAGCCGGCAGTTTTCCAACCGCCCGCCGGCCAGCGTTTCGCACGCCAGCGACAACATGCATTTCTTCGGACAGCAGGGGCAAGCCGGCAGGTCGGCCGGGCAGGGAACTGCCGGCCGTCCCGCGGGTGCAGCCCAGACTCAATCGGGATTTCGCCGGTTCGGCGAGCCTGGCGTGAACGGTGCGGCCCAGAATTCGCGTCCCGCGCAAACGTCTGGCGGCAACCAGGCGCCCGCGGTCCGGACCGACGGCATCCGGCGGTTCGGCGAGCCTGGTTCGAGCCAGCCGGCGGCTCAGCGCCCGGCCACGAACCAGAACCAGCGGACGAACGGCTGGAATTCTTTCGGCACGTCCGGATCCGGATCGAGCACGCCGGCACGGCAGCCGTACAATCCGCCGAGCCAGAACGCCCGGCCCGACCAGAGGCAGACGCAGGCGCCCAGCTACAGCGCGCCGCGACAGCAGCCGTCCAGTCCCAGCTACAGCGCGCCGCGTTCCGCGCCGGCTCCGAGCGGGAGCAGCCATCCGGCCTCTAGCGGCAGTGGTGGTGGCCACACCAGTTCCAGCGGGGGCAGCCATGGTGGAGGCGGTCGCCGGTAAACCAGTTTCCTTTGTGGAAAGCAGTCAGTTTCTTCCCTTAGGCCCGGTCCCCATTCAGCGGGTGGCCGGGCCGTTTTTTTGGGGAATGAGCCGGGATTCCTCAAAGAGTTTACATAATATTCGTTATCAGAAGTCAAACGGCAGACCACCGCAGCAGATCCCCTCCGGTTCTTGACGAGCTACCGCACAAGAATTCAGAGCACTGAGATAAACTCAAGAAAGGAGGCACCCGCTCCCATGGCCAGCAACCCAAGACTCGATCGCATCGAAACCAACCTCGAGAAACTAACCCAGGTCACGGGTGCCCTCGCCCCATCCATCACCGCCCACGACGATCAAATAGAAAACCTCCTCCACATCGCCGAGCTCCAACAGGAGCGGGGGGACAGCTACAGCGCGAGTGGCAAGCCTACCTCACAACGATTCACCCCCGCCAATAGACAGCCGCCGAAGGCCGTTCGAGTCACGCTTCGCGCGCCCGCGGAGCCCTCAATTCCGGGTTGAGGCCCTCGCTGCGATAGGCCTCGAGCAGCGCGCCTTCCGCCGGGCCCCGCACCGGCGCGTGACACTGGTTCCCTTCCTCAAATTCCGTCAGTATCCGAAAGCGCTCCAGCAAACGACCGCTCCGGAACACACCGCCGACATAAGCAACCTCGACGGCATCGCCGGCCTTCCAGAGTTGCCCGCGCACGGCAGCGGCCAGCAAGGCCAGGTCCTGGGCGGCGCGATCCAGGATCTGTAGCGCCACGGCGTCGCCGTTGATCGCGGCGGCGTCCACCAGCGGAGCCAGGGTGGCCACGCGCGAGCGCGGCCACGCGGGACTGTAGAAATCGTGCAACGCCTGGTTGGCGCTCCGCGCGCCCGTGGCTTCGAGCAGCGCCTGGCGCAGAGCCGTCGGAGGGCCCCAGCCTTCTTCCATGCGGAGCGCGGCGCGGGTAGCCTGGCGGGCGATATCGAATGCGCCGGCCTCATCGCCGAAAACGTAGCCCCATCCGCCCGACCGCGCGGTGCTTCCCGCCGCGTTGCGGCCGAAGGCAATGGATCCGGTGCCGGCGATCACCACGATGCCCTGCCCCGTATTGGTAGCTCCGGCGAGCGCTGTGGCGGCGTCGTGCGTCACCAGCAACCGCCCGGAGCGCAGCACGCCGGCCAGGATGGCTTCTTTATCGTCCGGCCCCCCGCTCATGCCGAAACAGGCGGCGCGGAAGCTCACCGTGGCAGGGTCCAGGCCGGCTTCGCGGCACGCGGCTCCCACGCTCTCCTCGATGGCCCGCTCCAGCTTGGCGCGTCCCTCGCCGGCGGCGGCGTGGTTGCACGGTCCACCTTCGCCGCGGCCGGCGATGCGGCCTTGCTCGTTTCCGATTAATGCGGTGGTGCCGGATTGCCCGCCATCCACGCCCAGGAAAAATTGCATGCCAGTTGGGATTGTAGCAGCGGGACAAAAAGGACGTGGGCGGCCGGTCTGTCGCCGGCCGCCCGGAGTGGAAGGAATCTGGCGGGTTACGTCTTCTTGGCGGGCGGCTGTTCTACCTGGAGGTTGTTGGCGACGGGGCCGAAGCTCATCCCGGCGGCGGAAGCCCGGACTCCGGCGAGATCTTTGTCGAATTCGGTGGCTACCACGCCTTCCAGCCGCACGTGGCCGTTTTCGACGATGATATGGATGGGTCGCATGGCCTGCATCGCGTACCGCGTGAAATTGGCGTTACCGTAAATCGCGCGCGCCACCAGCACACGCAACCGGTCGTCTTGGGGGGATAACGGCAGCACCACGATGGCGTCTTTGACGTTAGTGACACCCGGCAGGTTGCGGACTATCTTTTCGATGTCGGATTTCTTATAAGGCTGGCTCACGTCGCCGTTCAGTTCGACAGCGCCCCCGGCGACGCTGAAACTAACATCGTCCCAGATGGTGTACCGGGGGTACATCAGGATTTCATGCCGGACCTTTGCGGCGATCTCCTTATCGGTGGCGGGCGTTCCGGCGGCCGGTTTATCGGCCGCGCCGGCCACTCCGGCGCATACCAGCAGCGCCGCAGCCATGAGTGACTTACCCCACATTCCGAATTTCATCTCTTTGTCCCTCCTGCATATACTTACGCATGGGAGGCCAGTCCGGTTTAGGCTGCTTTGTAAATAGAGAGTAAATGCGCAGTAAGTCCGTTGTGGGGCAGCCTGTTCAGGCTGCCGGCACAATTGCCTGCCCCACAATGCTTGCCAGTTCTCCCGGGAAACCCGGCGCTACGCCGTCTTGTCCTTTGAATAACAGAGTGAATTGAGCTTGCACTCGCCGCATTTCGGTTTGCGCGCCTGGCACAGCGCGCGGCCGTGCAGAATCACCTGGTGCGAGAATAGAATCCACTTGTCGCGCGGGATGATGCGCACCAGGTCCTGCTCGATCTTCACCGGGTCGGTCTGCCTGGTGAGGCCCAGGCGGCGCGCAATGCGCTGCACGTGCGTATCCACCACGATGCCCGAAGCGATGCCATAACCCGTGCCGAGCACCACGTTGGCGGTCTTGCGCGCGGCGCCGGGGATGGTCAGCATTTCTTCCATGGTGCGCGGCACGCGGCCGCCGAAATCCGCGATCACTTTCTTCGCGGCGCCGACGATGGATTTCGCCTTGTTGTTGAAAAAGCCGGTGCTGCGGATGTCCTGCGCCAGCACCTCGGGGCGCACAGCGGCGAAATCGGCCGGCGTGGGATATTTCGCGAACAGCCCCGGGGTGACTTCGTTGACGCGCTTATCGGTGCACTGCGCCGAGAGAATGGTCGCCACCAGCAGTTCCCATGCGTTGTGATGATGGAGCGCGCAGGTGGCCGCGGGGTACATTTCATCCAGGGCGGATAGAATGGCAGCCAGGCGGGCGCTGCGTTCGGCTGCGGTCTTGGGACGATTCACGTTACGCTGTGGTTGGACATGCGCGCGCGTCTTCTTCTGCTGGCCGCTGCTTTGGTTGCGTACGGCGCTTCGCTCGGTTCGGGTTTTCACTTTGATGATTATGCCATTTTCTCCGGCCCGCTTTTGACGCCCGGGCTGCTCGCCAGATTCAGCTTCTGGCTGAACTACCAGGCCGGCGGTGGGGCGGCGCTGTGTCATGCGTTCAACCTGGCATTGCATTTGGCTGCGGTGCTGCTGCTGTTTGAGTGCGTGCGGCGGCTGGAAGGTGAGCGCGCGGCCTTTCTCGCGGCGGCCATCTTTGCGGTGCATCCACTGCAGGCCGGCGCCGTCGACTACGTTTCGGCGCGCGGCGTTCTGCTGGCGGCCACGCTCTTGCTGGCGGCTTTCGCGAGCTGGCTGAGAAGCCGTGGGAAGAACGGTTGGCGGGCCAAAGCGCCTGCCCTGTTGTTCCTGGGCGCAATGCTGCTGGCCAACAACCAGTGGACTCTGCGCGCGGCTCCTGGAGTTCACCCCGCGCGGTACTGGCTGGCACAGGGCGTGGTTGCGTGGCGATACCTGCGGCTGCTGGTGGCGCCCTGGGGCTTCACGGTCGATCCCGATATCCGCCAGCCGGCGGTCTGGCTTGCAGTCGCGGCATGGGCGGCCCTGCTGCTGGCGGCTGCCGCGTTGTGGCGCTGGAGAGCCAGGAGCCCGGCCATCCGCTGGGCTTTCGCCGGCTTGATCCTCATCCTGGGCAGCGCGCTATTCCCCGCGCGGGACCTGGCGGCCGATTACCGCATGTATCTGCCCATGATTGGCTTCTGCGCGGCGGCCGGTATTCTGCTCGAGCGCGTGAAGCCTCGCGCGGCGGCGATCGGCGTGGTGCTGCTGCTGACGGCGGCGGGCGCCGCGCGAACCTGGGTGTGGCTCTCCGACGAGCGCTTGTGGCGCGAAGCGGTGCGGCGCGCGCCGCATAAAGTGCGGCCCAAGGTTCAACTGGCGCATGACGTGCCGGCGGCCGAGGCGCTCGATCTGTTGAACCAGGCGCGCGAGCTCGATCCTCACGATCCGGACGTGCCGGCGGCCATCGGAAAGGTGCTGCTGGACGAAAGGCAACCCGACGCGGCCCTCACGGAGTTCACGCGCGCGCTGGCGCTCGATCCGCGGAACGCCGTCAACCTCAACAATCGGGGTGTGGCGCTGGCGGAGATCGGTCAGACCGAAGCCGCGCGCCTGGATTTCGAGCGGGCCCTCGCCATCGATCCGGAACTTGCCGAAGCTCGCGAGAATCTCAATAAGTTGCCGGGCCGGTGATTTGCACGTCCACGGTGATGTTCTGCCAGTCCGGCAATTCAATGAACTTGAGCTTGGTGTTGAAGGGCATGACCAGCTCCTTGGACGTCGTCGCCGGGATGCTGGTCATGAAGGCGAAAGTGCCCACGGCGTCTTCTTCCGAATTCCGCGTGCGGCCCCACACGGTGACGTTGCCGGTGAGCCGGTCCACATCCACATCGGAATGGTTGATGAGCACGAAGCTCGCGTTGATCACCTTCTTGTCTTGCTTGTCCGTGCTGAAGCGCAGGCCCGAAACCTCGATGTACTTCTGCAGCGCGTTCACCTTGGTGCCGG
>Ga0181530_10006410_pt1 | contig 11604 bp, 12 predicted proteins | sample PEATcosm2014_Bin_42_FD_119769 | JGI IMG/M metagenome (GOLD analysis project Ga0181530, IMG submission 119769) | Peatland microbial communities from MTU Mesocosm Facility, Houghton, MI, USA - PEATcosm2014_Bin10_60_metaG | ecosystem: Environmental > Terrestrial > Soil > Wetlands > Peat | place... | reverse complement strand
TTTGGCTATATCGACAACGGGGGCGGCGGGTCAGAGCCCTATGATGGCGTAATCTTCGACAACAACGGGAACCTGTACACCACCACCAACTATGACGGCGAGTACCAATGCGGCACGGTTGCCCAGTTAGTGAACTCGCCCTCCGGCTGGACAGAAAATATTCTTTACACGTTCACCTGTCGCAGTGACGGAGGGGAACCCTTTGGCGGCCTCATCTTCGATCAGGCTGGTAATCTCTACGGCACAACATCCGGCTTCGTAGGCTCGGGAACGGTTTTTGAGCTGACGCCCTCGAACGGCGGTTGGACCTTCAGCGTTATCTATACGTTTAGCTCAGGCGGGTCATGGGCCGGTCTCACCATGGATGCTGCCGGAAACCTTTACGGCACTGGCGGGGATGGGGCTTATGGCTACGGCGCTGTCTTCAAGCTGACGCGGTCCAATGGCGGTTGGACGTACAGTTCGCTGCACGACTTCACCGGCGGCAGTGATGGCGGAGGTTCCGTGGGAGGTGTGGCCTTCGATGCCCATGGCAATCTGTATGGCACTACGGCGAACGGCGGCGAATACCAGTGCGCGGGGGGAGTCGGCTGCGGCGTGGTCTGGGAGATCACGCCATAGCTTAAGAGTTTTGTGGTCCGGCGAATACAAACAGCCGTCATAGGCTTTTCGCCGGCGTGGGTGCTCCACTCATCCCTGTTTTTGGGATGAGTGGTTTCGGCCATTACTTTCAATTCGCTGCTAACCCGCCGGATGAAGTTGGTCCTCCCTTCAGCGCCCCCAGCCGGCTCACCGTCTCCGACGGTTCAGGCCGGATCGTGTAGTCGGCATTCACATCGGCAGAGCGAATGATGCCGCCGGAATCGATGATGTAGCGCGCCGGGACCGGTAAACGATATTCCGGCTCGTCGTTAAATCGATCGAGCGTGCTGCCGAACGACTTGTAAAGATCGCGCAAGTAATCCGGAAGCGTAAACACCAGCCCGAACTGCTCAGCGACCTTGAGGTGAAGATCGGTCAGGATGTCGAAGGTGAGATTCAGTTTGCGGTGCAGCGCGCGAGTGTAGCGTTCGATCTCCGGGGTGATGACGACCAGCCGCGCTCCCAGCCCGCGGATTTCGGATTCGACCTGCTGTAGAGCCTCCAGCTCCATGTTGCAATAGGGTCACCAGTGGCCGCGAAAGAAGCTGACCGCCAGCGGCCCTTGCCGCAGCAGGTCGGCCGACGCCACCTCGACGTGGTCCTGATTGAAGAGCCGAAACTCCGGCGCGCGGTCCCCGACCTTCAGCGCGCGATTCTCGATCCCCGAGGCCTTGAGCTCGGCCGTGGCTCGATGCATCTTCTCAAGCGCCTCGTGTGACATGTTGTACGGAGGCGCGCCCGACTCAATGTTCCGCTTGAGTTCGTCCAAGCGTTCCTGAAGCATTGCCATTGCTGTCATTACCTTTTCCGCGTTTTGCAGACGCAAGTTATTGGATGCCGCAGCCGCGTAGAGGCTGCCATTGAGCTCGTAGCTTTTTGGCTGTGGCCCGCGGCGGTGAAATCACTTCCGCCTGCCACAAGGTCAGTTTTCAGAGTTGTTGCAGACCGGGTAGAACCAGCCTTCAGGCTGGCGTCCAAGACGATCCCACCTTATAAGGCTTGAGCCGTTGCGGTCATTTTCTATGACCGCAGCGGCTCAAGCGATTCGTTTTATCCGCAGCGAACGCGGCGCTGAAGCGCCGCACTACCCGAACTCGCGCGACTATACCAACTGTGAAACGGCTCTAACAAAGAGCTATGGCGCCTTTTGCAGGAAATCGACGAATGCCTGGGCCGCTTCCCGTTCGTTGCCGGTGATCTGCGGCGGAACGATCGCCGGGATGACGTTGGGGCACGCCTTCAATCCGGCGCATACGTTCACCGCTTGCGGCAAAGCGATCTCCAGCGCGGAACTCAGCTTGGCCTCATCCGGCGCGTCAAGAATAACCAGATCGATGTTTTCGGTGCTGCTGGTTTGCTTTTGCAGCATGTCGATGTAGTCGCCAGTCTCGCTCGCAATGTAAATGTGCTGGCCCGACTTTACCCGGGGATTGCTGCCCTCAAAATCGAGGATCCTCCGATCCAGCTCGCTTCCATAAATCGACCTGAGGTCACGTAGCAGGTGTACTACAACCTCCGAGGACTTGGGCTTCCTCGGCTTGCAGCCGCAGAATAGGGCGAACAGTAGAAGCAGGGAGATTGCGACGGCAAACTTCAATCGTTGTGCCATTCCGACATCATATCTGGAGCAGGCAGCTTTTGCAGAATGAGAAGCAGAATGGGCGGTTCCGAGGAGTCGAAACCGGAACGCATCCGCCTATTGCCTGGCGTCCTCTGCCGTTCGCAGCTTCCACAGGATCTGCCGCAACATGCCGAGCCAGAGTTCGGCGTCGCGGGACGACAGATTCATTCGCCGGAGCAGGCGGCGGACGCGCTCTTCCGTGGACGCCGCGGCGATCGGTTTTACGTAGCCGCTGCGATGCAGCGCCTCCAGCAGGCCGTCCGAGATACGTTCTACTTCACCGGCGGTGGCGCGCTTTTCCAGCTTTTCCTTCTTCGCCGGCTTTTTCGCCGGCGTGGCTCGCTTCGCGTCGCGCGCCAGTTCGTAGAGGCACACTGCAACTGCCTGCCCCAGGTTCATCGAGATGTGCTGCTCGCGGGTGGGAATATTCATCAGCCAATCGCAGTAGCTGAGGTCGTGGTTGGAGAGGCCGGTCTTCTCCGGGCCGAACATCAGGGCAACGCGTCCCGTTGCCAACTCCTTGCGGATAAGCCGCGCGCCGTATTGCAGCCGCCGCAGCGGGTGTTGCAGCTCACGATGACGAACTGCGGTGGTGCCGACGACCAACGTGCAGTCGGCAACGGCGTCGGCGACGCTCTGGAACTCTTCCGCATCGGCCAATAGCGACGCGGCCCCTACCGCCGAGCGCGCCTCGCGAAAAGCGATGTGGTAGGGATTCACTAAGCGCAAGCGGAGAAAGCCGAAATTGCTCATGGCGCGGGCTGCGGCGCCAATATTGAGCGGGTTGCGCACGCCGACCAGTACCACGCACAGACGATCAGAGGCGCCGGGCATGAACCTCAGTTTAGTTCAGATAAGTTGCCGGCTGTAGGCCCGATGAACTTTCGCGCCTGCGGCGCTCGCGCGAGGGCTGTCCATCAGCCGGAATGAACAGCCGGAATGAGTCCCGCAACGCGGTATGTGGGACTCCCTCTTGACACGAGGTGCCGACAAAGGCTAAACTTCCGCCGACGTTTGTCTCCCAGGAAATCAGAGGTGACCTATGAGCGAAAAGACCCTCGAGAACAAGGGACTTCTGTCGAAAATTTCGCGAACGCTCGCGATTTTGGTGGGCGGCGGGCTTGCCATGCTGAACGGCCCACAACTGAACGCAAATGTTGTGTTGCCCACCTTGCCGCAAGGGGCCACTACCGAAACTACCCCCCAGTCTATTTCTAAGCCCTTACCCCCAAAGCTTGTGCTGAAGCAAATGAACGGTGGCTATAAGATGATTGCACAGCACGATTCGCACTCGTCGCACTCGTCACACTCGTCCCACGCTTCGCACTCGTCACACTCGTCCCACGCTTCGCACTCGTCCCACACTTCCGGGGGCTTCGTCTGAGTGCAGATGGGCTTCAATCCTGTGTAGATTCGGAATTCTCGGCAACCTTGCGTTTGGACCCGCGAGTCTACAGTAGAGAAGCCATTCTGAGGGCCTGCTACTGGTGCACATCAGTTGCACACGTGTATGTACCTGAGTCCTCGGACAGCAGTATTGTTGTCCGAGTTGAACTCAAAGAGACAGTGCCCACGCTGGACAACCCCAGACCTCATAAGATCACCGATTTCTTGGGGGAATTTTGTAATTCCCTTTTGGACTTTGAGCTTCGGCGGCAGGTCGAGAGAGACCTCGTCAATTCGACAGTTGGTCTTGGCAAAGGCGTTTTCTGAGGCGGGGGTGCTGGAAGACGACCCACCGGGAACTGTCGCTGACCCCGTTGAAACCGATAACCCAAAAGGTCTCGTACAGATAATAAGTGCCCCCGATGCTGGGAAATAGCTGTGGCTAGAGCTAGATTGCTGTGCATCATCTTGATTGTCGCGGCTGTGTTGCCCGGTCTCTGCCGTGGCGCGGACAATGCATGCCTTTTCGAGCCGGACTGGAGACCCACCCACTTATATGACAGCACTCTCCATGTGAACAAAATCAATAGCCATTCCGTGGACATCACCATTGCAATTAGTCAATATGTTTCGCCCGGAAAGAACTACAAGAACTACACTCTTGAGAATAGTGCCTGTCAGGGGGACTGCTCGCGATGGATGCCTAAAGTAAGAGCGGATTATCCCACCACGGTATCCGAACAGGTAAGATATGCCCCATCTTGCTTAAAGACTCCCGCAGGCTGGGTTGAGAATGTTCAGCATAAGGAACTACCTCCCAGCCGCACAGTGCGCATCGGTTTTGGCAAAATGAAAGAGGAGAGATTTCGATATGGCACTACCCGCACATATGAATTTTATGTTTCATATGATCTTCCGGTGCCGGTCGATGATCCTCTTCAGCATAGCCAATGAGAACTTTTCATCCAGTCGCGAGTTACTCAGCCTCGTCTGAGCTTGGATATCGTCTCTTGCCGTTCCGCTTTTTGAGACTGGATGACGGCACAGAAGTACTTGTCAATGAAGTCGGGGAGTTTGTATTAGCTCCGAACGGCACTGCCCGAACGCTTATTCAAAAGCAGCTACCTCGCACCTCCGACCTTTACGCAACGTTTAAAGCGAAACAGTTCATCACGGATGATAGTTCCTCGCCGCTGCTGGACCTGCTGGCTACCAAGTGTCGAACCAAGCATAATTTTCTCGAAGGTTTCACCAAACTGCACATTTTCGTGGTCACGCTTCGCTGCGACCACTCGTGTCATTATTGTCAGGTGTCTCGCCAAACGGCGGACAAGATCAGCTATGACATGAGTCTTGGCACAGCTGAGAAATCGGTGGAACTCATGATGAAGAGTTCCGCGCACAACCTGACCTTGGAGTTCCAAGGCGGGGAGACGCTTCTCGCGTTTGACCGAATCAGGTACATTGTCTCGCTTGCCAAGAAACAGGCCGAGCTTTCGCGAAAGCAGTTGGAGGTAGTCGTTTGTACGAACTTGGCCAACTTGACTGACGATATGCTGCTCTATTTGCGTGACGAAGACATTCTGATATCAACATCGCTGGACGGACCAGCGTTCATACATAATGCCAACCGCCCTCGTCCGGGCAACAACAGCTATGAACTAACAATCCGAAACATTGAGCGCGCTCGAAAAGTGCTCGGTACTGGCAAAGTAGCCGCACTGATGACGACAACTCAGCTTTCCCTGCAATACCCCACAGAGATCATAGACGAGTATGTCCGACAGGGGTTTCACTCTATCTTTCTCCGACCGATCAGCCCGTATGGATTTGCCGTCAAGACCCGAGAAAAAACTGGCTACCAGTTTAATGCTTTCCTGAAATTCTATCTGACAGGCTTGGCCCACATTTTAGGAATAAACAAAAACGGTTACGACATAGCCGAGTCTTACGCCAAGATACTCCTCACAAAAATGCTCACCCCATATGGCACTGGACACGTAAACCTCCAGTCCCCAGATGGAGCGGGAATCAATGTGTTGGTTTACAACTACGATGGAGACGTGTACGCCACGGACGAATCCCGAATGTTGGCAGAAATGGGCGATCATACATTTCGCCTCGGCAACGTCCTGACTCATACGCACAAGGACATCTTTACCGGAGACGCCTTCCTTAATCTGCTGCCCGCCTCTTGCAATCAATCGCTGGCGGGGTGCTCAGACTGTGCATTCCAAACATACTGCGGGTCGGATTCCGTATTCAATCACACCACTCAAGGAGATGTGTACGGACATCGACCAACCAGCGATTTTTGTAAACGCAACATGGAAATAATCAAGCACCTGTTTAAATTGATTTCGAAAAAAGACCCGGAAATCATGCGTATTTGTTTCGCATGGATTCAGAACACCAGCCTCAAAGATATATCGAACGGAGCCCCGTCATGCGGCTAACGACTGCCGGACTTGCGGGCGGATTTTCAAAAGGCGTAGTCGGAGTTGTCTCCCGTGTGCCGTTGCCTATAGAAGCACGCACTGACAGGATACTAGTTGCTGAAACAGTTCCAAACAATCCAGAGGAACTACTCGGCTATAAGGGATTTCTGACGAACGCCAAACTAGAGCGTCAAATTGAAGCACTTCCAAACGTATCCTCGGTTCGTGACTTGGATCACCTTCGAACCGATGACATCATCGCCATGGAGCCTGTAAACGGATTCATCAGGACAGTATATCGACCCGATTCGGAGCACAACGTCATCTTTGCAACAGAGCGGTGCAATAGCAACTGCCTCATGTGCTCCCAGCCCCCTCAAGATCGGGACGATACGGGTGCTTTGACGGAGCGAAACCTCGAAATCATCAGGCTGATAGATAGGGCGCCGTCGTGTTTAGTCATCAGTGGCGGCGAACCGACGTTGCTGGGCGGTAGACTACTTGCGATTATCACGGCTCTTCGGGACAAATTCCCTGACACATACGTGCACATGCTTACGAACGGGCGCATTTTTGCGTGGTCCGATTTCACGTCTCAGCTTGCGGCGATAAGACACCCGAACTTCATGCTTGGGATTCCACTTTACTCGGACGATTCAACTACTCACGATTACGTGGTGCAGGCCAAAGATGCTTTTGACCAAACGATGATGGGACTCCATCAGCTTGCCAGATATGGGTTGCGAATCGAGATTCGCGTTGTGTTACACGCCATCACAGTCCAACGGCTGCCACAGCTTGCGGAGTACATCTATAGGAATCTGACATTTGTAGAACATGTGGCGCTAATGGGACTGGAGAACATCGGCTATGCACCGCGAAATATGGACAAACTGTGGATTGACCCGCACGATTATCAGGATCTACTAGAGTCGGCGGTGGAAATTCTTACAACGAGGAGAATGAACGTCTCCATATACAACCACCAACTTTGCGTCCTCCGCGAGTCGTTGTGGAAATTCGCTCGTAAATCCATCTCCGACTGGAAGAATATCTATCTGGATGAGTGCCAAACGTGCGGTGTTCAGGAGCAGTGTGGGGGGTTCTTCCAGTGGGCAACTAAATTGCACAGTAGGTACGTGCGCCCTGTGGACTCATCTAAAATCAGCGGTCAGAGAACGCCGGGTGCCCCAGCTTCGCGTCCCTCGTTTGGACGCTGACCTTGGTCGAGGAAGGTTCGGGGCGGGCTCACCGAATATTTTCAACTCACGATCTCTGGCGGTCAACCTTCCCGCAGGCGTCCCGATGCATACTTATGCAGCAGGCTGGAGATCAGGGTCTGATAGGGAAGGCCCTCCTCGAGGGCGCGCTTCTGGATGGCCTCCAGGTCTTTGCTGGAGATGCGGATGTTGACGCGACGGTCCTTGCGCAAGGCCGCCTTGACGTAGCGAGCATAGCGGTTGCGGTCGCCCTTCGTCCCCTTCACCGGTCGCCCTTCACCACGCTCGACCGGGGCGAGAATTTTTTTTCTTCGGCGTCAAGTTTCATCGTGCTTGGCCTCCCTGTGCAAGTCTCCCAGACAAAATATTTCAAGGTTCGAGTGTAGCACAATGTGTGCCTAATCAGCACACATTAGGCACCGTGAGGGATTTCTGTAAGTTGTTGATTTCAGGTTGAACTGACTTCTCATAAGTCGTTTGTTTGGAGGATTTTACCTGTAAGTCCAATGGGGAGAAGATTTTAGCGGGAAAATTTCATGAAAACTGATTGGTTTCTGCAGCTTGCAGACAGCATTTGGAGGGGAGGTGTGTTGGCGGGACAGTAATCACCACTTGCATGGTGAATTGGCTCGGGGAAACTGCCTGAGGGAGAGCATCAGCGAACGAAGCAGAGGCTGTCCTAATTTCGATACGGACGTTTCCTCAGCGGCTTGTTTCTTACAGCGTGTCCTGTTTGCCGCGGGTTTGCACCAAGACCGTGCCGAAGCGCGTGCCCGAGCCATTGGGCTCAATCGACACCAGGTGTTCATTGTCGCTGGTGCCGGCCTTGATTTCCCAGCCGTCACCGCTGGTATCGGAGCAGCTCAGCTTCTTGTCCTTGTCTTGGTGCGAGATGTGAACATCCGAGCCGCCGTTGTGCCCGTTACACACCAAAATGGTCCCGAACGATTTCATCTTGCCTTCGTAAAAGGCCTTCACTTGTTCCGGAGAATCGTTGGTCTCGTACTCGGCGGCGATGACCTTCAACCCAAAGCCGGCCGCGCCGATGCTGATGTTGGCCGAATGATTGTCACCGTTCTCCGCGGGACGCAGGTGCGCGCCGGGATATATCGGGATGCCGTTGTCGGCTGCCTTCTCACTGCTGTCCACCTTCAGATCGGCAAAGGGAGTCTTGATGTCCACCTTCTCGTTCTTCTTGTCTTTATCATCGACACTGATGCTGCATGCGCCCAGCAGCAGCAACGTGATGCCCGCAATTACGAGCACCAATAATCTCTTGGTAGCTGCATGGTTCATTGTGTCCTCCGCTGGAACTCAATGCTTCGCGTCCTGAATCCTCGCTCGACTCTGCCGCTCCAGAATCTATTCCGCAAGGGAACGGATATCTCTGTGAAAATTACCACAAGCATGTGATTGCGGTTCTTCGCTGTCCATGGATACGAATTTTGTGCGACGCTGGTTCCCATGAAATGGCTCTTGGAGTGCAGTATGCGGATTGGTACCCTTTGTCGCCTCGCTAACCGCTGACGTCAGAACCGCTCGATGGGAGACGGTAGCGGAATATGCGAGACAACCAAGTCGGCAGCCTGTTGCATGATCGCGGGATCGTCTCCAAAACCCTCCAGCCACACAATCTCCGGCTCGCGCCGGAACCACGTCATCTGCCGCTTGGCATAATTGCGATGGCCCTGCTGCGCTGCGGCGATTGCCTGCTCGAGGGTAAGCTCGCCGCGCAGGAACTGCGCTGCCTGCTTATACCCAAGCGAGTTGAGTGCCGTCACCTCTTTTAGCTGGCCGTACTGCTTGAGCAACGATTCGGTTTCTCTTACCAGCCCTTTGTCGAACATCTGCTGCGCGCGCGTGTTGATTCGGTCGTACAGTTGGTCGCGGGGTGGATTCAGGCCAATCCGAAGGACCCGAAAGCCGCGCAGAGAATCGCGGCCACGTTGTCGCCACAGTTGGCTCATGCGGGTCCGCGAAGCCACACAAACCTCGACGGCGCGGATCAACTTGGGTGCATCGTTGGGGTGAATCTGCGCAGCGGCCGCAGGATCGAGGCGGCGGAGTATGCGATGCAGATAGGACGAGCCAGACTTGGTTACCCGCTCTCGCAGGCGGTCTCGCAACTGGCCGGAGCGTTGTGGCCCGGGAAACAGGCCCTGGAGCAGAGCGCGAAGATACAAACCGGAGCCGCCGGCGACAAGTGGCAATCTGCCGCGATGGACGATCTCATCGATCGCGGTTCGCGCTTGCCGGGAATACTCGCCAGCGGTAAACGGTTCATCCGGTTCGGCGACGTCGAGCAAGTGATGCGGTACCAGCGCGCGGTTGTGGGGCGTGGGCTTGGCCGTGCCGATCTCAAAGTGGCGATAGACGGCTACCGAATCGCAACTGACGATCTCGCCCGCGAAGCGCTGCGCCAAATCGATAGCCAACGCCGACTTTCCGGACGCGGTTGGCCCCAGAATAACGGCCAGCAGTGGCTCAGACTGCAAGGGTGAAGTCATCGCGTTAGTTGAGCTGTCATCGTGCGCCCCAGGGAATGCTTTTGCCGAATCGGAGGAATGCCAGCACCAGGATGAAAAGCGCGATGGCGAGCAAGCCAATCAATTTCCGCCGGTCGCGTGTACGCTGACGCTGTTGCATCTGAAGCTCGCGCTCCTGAGAATCCATAGAATTCACGCGCTGCTGCGGTCCATTGCTCACAGCTCAATTCTACGCGTGCTACTGGAGCAGTTTCACTTTTCACAAGGGTTGAGCGCCGCCGCCGGGAAAAATTCGCCTTGCGAGTTACCATAGAGACTGATGGGCTTGAAGAGGCATCGCTGCCCTGCGTTTTTCGACTCCCATGACAATTCGGCCACGGACCATCTACTGCGAACTTGATCAATGTTGGCTGGCGCTGAGGCGAGGAGCTATCTCGTCGCGCACCTCGAGGTCATGCAGCGTCCTGATCCTCTGCTGCGTAGGACTGACCCTCGCTGCGATGTCGGCAGCCCAAGTTTTATCTCCTTCCACCAACGGTGAGACCTACACTTTGAGCGGTACCGTGGTGAACTCCGTAACCGGCGAGCCGATCGCCCGCGCTATGGTGCGGATCAACGGTGTAGTACAACGCACCGCGTTTAGCGACAGCGAGGGTCACTTTCAAATCGACGGGCTGCCGCCCGTACGAGTGACTCTGACCGCACAAAAACCTGGCTACTCCACTGAGCACGGCACCGGGTGGATCCAGATCGGCGCGAACACGCCTGCTCCGGCGCTGAGCCTCGTTCCCCAGAGTGCAATCTATGGCCGGGTCACCGACGCAACCGGCCAGGCCATCGAGCACGTCCCGATACGGCTTACCGCCCGGAGCTTGCGCGACGGACGCAGAATCTGGGAGCCGCGCGGCATGACCGAGACCGACGATGACGGACACTTCCGCTTCCCCAACCTGATGCTGGGGACCTACTACGTGGCTGCGGGACCGCTGGTAGCAGAGCAACTCCTTGCGGTCGGCGAAAAACCCAAGACCGGCTTCGCCCATGTGTATTATCCGGGTGTCCCGGATCTGGCCGCAGCTTTACCAATCCAGCTCAACGGGGGCCAGCAGGCAGAGGCGGACTTCTCGCTGAGCGCGGTGCCGGTGTATCAGGTTTCCGGCAGCATCTCCGGACATCTTGCTGACCAGGGCGTCGGCTTTCAGTTGCTCACCGCATCCGGCGACCAGATCACATTGCCAACCAACTTCAACATGGAGACTGGGGTATTCAAGCTGGAGGGCGTTCCCGCAGGTTCGTATATTGTGAGGGCCGCGTCGCAGGCGGGCGGTGAGGCGTTGCGCGCCGAGACGCGAGTCAATGTGTCATCGGATAGCGAAGACTTGCGGCTTGCCCTTGCGCCAGCCGTCTCGATTCCCATCGTGGTTCGCATGGAATCGCCAGGTTCTTCGAATACGAGCACTCCGGCTCGGATTCCGGACAGGCCGCCGATCTCGGTGCGGCTGCTGCCGGAGGATGCGAACACTGCCGAATCGTTCTCCACCTTCCAACCAGGTGGTCCGGGACGCTCGTCCATGGTGTTGCAAAATGTGGATCCTGGAGCGTACACCGCCGACCTGGTGCCTCAGCCTCCGTGGTACGTGCAGTCGGCGAGCTACGGACAGACGAACCTGCTGTCCGACGACATCACCGTCGCGCCCGGCCAGAGCTATTCCATGGAAATTGTGCTGCGCGACGATAGCGCCAGCCTGACCGGAACCGTCAAGAGCTCCGATGTTAGTCACGTCCCGGCAACGGTTGTGGTTGTTCCTCAG
>Ga0181530_10006407_pt1 | contig 11610 bp, 6 predicted proteins | sample PEATcosm2014_Bin_42_FD_119769 | JGI IMG/M metagenome (GOLD analysis project Ga0181530, IMG submission 119769) | Peatland microbial communities from MTU Mesocosm Facility, Houghton, MI, USA - PEATcosm2014_Bin10_60_metaG | ecosystem: Environmental > Terrestrial > Soil > Wetlands > Peat | place... | reverse complement strand
TTTCTCATGGGGGCAGTTCATCATCGAACTCCCTCTCCTAATAAGTGCACACCTTGAGGCAGAACCTATTCTCGTAATAACCTTTCCCACGTTGCGATATTTGTGGGTAATTGAAAGCAGAGCAAGCACACGGTTGACGGGCTTTGGTTAAGTTGGCGCTGCCAGGTTCAAATCGGGTCAACAGGGAGATGCTCTTCGTGAGTTGGGAAACTCTAGGATCCACAGCAAACCAGACAATTGAGCTAGAACGTGAGCCGCAGCCCGAACTCGATTTGTCGTGGCGCGCCGAGCGAGTATACGCCTGTTCCTACACCGACGCGATCTAAGTTGTGGCTAATGGCGTTGGTTCCGTTGATCTGCCCTGCGGCTCCCGTCAATAATCCGTTGAGTGCAGAGCCGGGCAAGTCGAAATTGGCAAAGTTGAAGAGGTTATAGAAGCCGACACTCGGTTGTATTGCGATCCCTTCTCGAATCTTATAGGACCACGCGACTCTAAAATCCAGAGCACGCAGCCAGGCAAGATTGACCTGGCCCAGAGGGGCTAGTGGCACCGGAGGCGCGACAGCGCAAAGCGAATTCACTGGCAAATTGTTTGGGTTGGTGTAACACAGCGAATTGCCCACCCCCAATTGAGCTGGGGTGAACAGTCCGTTCTGAACAAGCACCTGCCCTGCCGGGGTTAGCTGAAGAGCGATATTGTTGTTGTAGTTTGCAAGCACCCGATTGATGTTCGATGCGTTGATTCCCCGGCCAAAATTCCCTACATGCGTTCCCGGGATAGGGTCTTGCACGGTGCCGTCCCCCGTGAAATCGGTGCGAAAGATCTCACCTGGCCCGACGTTCGTATTCGGTACAACCAACGAAGTCGACAACGGGCTCCAGAAATGGGAAATGACGCTCAGCTGAAATCCACCTGGCAGATCCGCGTAACCGCCGAACGAGAGCTGGTGAGTGCGATCCAGCACCGAGGGTCCGAAATAGCGGTTGGAGTTGGTGTTGTCGAGAGCCGGGACGCCATAGTCCTGGTCCGATGCCACCGCATTAACAGGAGTGCTCCCACCCGAGTTCTCAAATTTCGATAGAGCATACGAACCCTGCAAATTCAACGACCGGACGGCGGCAAATGGGTGTGGGACGTTTCCGCTAAGTCTGACTTGGAGTCCGTTGTACAGCGAGCGCCCGATCGGCTTGGCGAACACCAGCGGTGGAGAGCTCGGATTGATTCCCGAAAACGCGCAGGGATACCCAAACCCCACCGTTGTGTTGGTGCAAGCCAAACCAAAATCAGCCGACGAGGTTAATCCCCAGCCGGCGAAATCGGAGATCATCAGAGAGCGGTTATTGCCGTTGGAATCTACGTAGTATCCGCTTGGGCAAGGTGCACTGATCCCCCCCTGGGTGGACGAGACGCCGCAGGCCGCAAGCGTGTTGTTGATAGCCTGAATGGCTGCTGCTTTGTTGAAATAGCGAACATCGCCAGCATGGTTTTCATCTACTGCGAGAAAGTAATGGGTCTGCACATTCCGAAGGAAATCGGCGCTGAAGATCATGCCGGGACGAATCTCCCTCTGGATTCCGATATTCATCTCCACCGACCGTGGAGTGCGGAAGTTCGGATCGTACAGGTACGAAAAGGAACCCCGGCCCTGGTTTAGCAACGATCCCACATAATTCGGATTCGGCGTGGTCAGACTGAACGGAGAATCGGCCTGATACTGCTGTTGGAAGGCGACGATCTGATTCGCCGTTGTTCCGATCGCAACTGGGTTGCCACTTCTTCCGCAGAATGTGGGTTTTAGATACTGACCACCGGGGATTGCCACTAACTGCGGCTGGGCGGTGGCTAAGCAGGCGGGCGGGATCTGTGCGAAAACATCGCCCATGGCAGTGCGATAATCGGCATCGAAAGGCTGTGCTACGGATGTGAGCACGTTCTCGTAAAATAGCCCGATGCCGCCTCGGATCGCGGTCTTACCCTTACCAGCCACGTCCCAGGCAAATCCGAGTTGTGGCGCGAAATTCGACTCCGGGTTTCGGACCCGATTGCCCAACCCCGGGATCAAGGCGTTGAGTTGCGGGATTGCGGGAAACTGGCTGTCGGAGCGGCCGGGTTCGCGGGCGTAGCGGACGCCGTAGGACAACGTCAGATTCCTTTTCCATTTTGAGCTGGCTCCGATATATGCCCCGAGCCGGCGATATAGCAAATTCCCCGCCGGAAGACCCAGGCCGGGAAATGGAGTCACATAGCCCAAGCCATTACTTACTGAGACATACTCCACTGGATAGTTCAAGGGATTGGTATCGCCGCCCGGGAAAGGACCTGTTTGGGCGAACGCCTCTTCGGAAGGGCCAACATTGGTTGAGAGGAACGGGGCAAGAGACTGCAACGGAACGAACCCGGCCGCAGCAATCCGATTGAACGTGAAGCCATAACGAAAAATATGCAATCCTGCGCTCTTGCTGCCGTCGTATTTGATCTGATGATTGCTTTGCAGTATGACTTGCGAAGCGTTCCCGCTAGGACCAGTTACCAACCCGGTACTTCCCAAGGTCAAATCTAAAGGATAATTCCCGAGGGGTAGGCCGCTGTTCACGGCGGCGTCCGTTGTTTCATGCACGGTCTTCAGGTACCCAAAGCGGATGCTGTGGCTGAAACTTCCACGGCCGAAATCAACTCCTGCCACATGAGTTCGCGTGACATTCTTGCTGTGGTATATGGAAAAGCCCAGGCCGCCATTGGCAATCAGCGGATTCGCAAAATAGCTGAAGCGATAGAAGGTGTGTAGCGATGGCAGTTGATAATCCGCCTTAGCCATAAGGTTGTCCTCATGAAAAGGTGCGTTGAAGCTGCCGGAGTATTGTTGAAACGGGGCGGCCACGAGTACGGGTGCTTGCTCATGCTGCAGAGTGCGCTCGCCGTCGAGGAAGTAGAAAAACTTGTCTTTGAGGATTGGACCTCCCGTGCGCCCACCGTACTGTGAGCGTTGAAAAGGCTCGGAGAGTCCAGGCGGAGCGGGCAAGGCCGCAGCCAGCGAACTGTCACGAAAAAACTCGAACGCCTCGCCATGGATCGCATTGGTTCCCGAGCGCGTGGTCACGTTCACTGCCCCGGAAGTGGTGAGTTCGGTCGAGAGATCGTAGCTCGACTGGCTGAGTTGGAATTCCTGAATCGCACTGGCGGCGATGTTGGTTGTAGTCGATCCGAAGATCTCATCGGAAACGTCGATGCCGTCGACTTCGATGCGCGTGGTGCGTCCGAAACGGCCGCCAATCGAGATCGACGAAAAACCGTCCTTCGCAAAACCGTTGCCGAAGTTGGCGCCGTCCTGAATCTGAATGCCCGGCTCTAGTTGTGCTAGGTCGAGGAAATTGCGGCCGTTGACTGGCAGGTTCTCGATCTGCTGCTCGTTCAGTACGCCTTGAACAGCGGCCTGCACCGTGTTTACGGCCAGGGCGGAGTCCTGCACTGTGACAACTTCCTTCTCATTCCCAATTCGCAGATTCACATTCACCGTGGCTGTGTTGCCGAGGAGGACGGTCACCAGCGTTTCTGCTGAGGAGAAGCCTTTGGCTGACACATGGGTTTTGTAGTCGGCAGGAATCAAAGCCCCGGAATTGAACGAACCCGAAGAATTGGTTGCCAGCTTAATGACTTGCCCCGTGGCAACATTGGTGATCGCGACGTCGGCGCCGCTTACGACCGCACCCGAAGGATCAGAGACAATTCCCACGATGCTGCCACTCGCGACAGTGGTTTGTGCGGAGGAGAAGGCAACGGAAGTCAGCGCTAGGCCGAGGATTTGCAGCAGGATGAAGGGGAACCTTCTGAGATTTGCGGCGACTGCGTTCATAGGCTGAACCGGCCCTAGGGGAGCAGCCCCATGCGACCGAGTAAATCCTTAAATCTTGAATCGGAGCGAAGGGGCTCAAATGCGGGGTCGACTTTGACAAAGGCCAGCACAGGATCGGAAATCGCCTGGTGGCGGTGTGTAACTCCCTCTGAGAGCCAGTACAGGGCGCGATTGTTATCGCCCAATCCGGTATAGACCTGGGCCAAGATACCCGGAAAGTAGGCCTGCTTCTTTTCCTGCATCTCCTCTAAGTCTCTAGCGGTTTGGCGGAGGGCTCCCAAATACCCCGATGCGGCAAAAGCCTTGCGAAGTCGCTCGCCAATTTCAGGAAGGCCCTCCTGGGTAACCACTGTCGCAACCTCTTCGGTCCACTCCTTATACATTCCTTTTCGCTGGTAGTTCTGGGAAAGAAACCAGTGCGTAGTGGTATCGTTTGGTCGAATCTTGACCCACCTTTGCAGGGATGCAATCGCCTGGTCGAAGCGCCCCCGGTTGTAGAGTGCCAAGGATAAGTGATCCCGATTCGGATCGAGTGCTTGAGCGATTTGATGTTCTTTCCACCCCTCCTCGAACCGTCCTCGCACATCTAGAGATTCGCCGAGCACATCGTGCGCCCCGGCGTTGTTCGGATTAAAACTGATGGCCCTGCGCGACTCTTCCTCGGCTCCCTGCCAATCCCAGTCGTCAAATTTCCGATTCGCGAGCATCGCCCGGGCATCCGATGAACTTGGATCGAGCAAGACTGCCTTGTCGGCAGCGGCCGTCAGGATGTCGAAGTCCTGGCTGGACGGCCACCAGAGATTGTGATGGGCCTCTGCCAGTCCAACATAAGCCGCCGCGAAATCGGGATCGGAGTCGATCGCGCGCTGGAAATATTTGCCGGCTTCGTTTAATTCCTGGTCTTGTGACCCGGATTCGGCCAGTTGCAAGTGGTAGCTACCCTGAAGATACGCCTCCAGGGCCTCAGGTTTTGGTGTTCGAGGTTTCGGAGGCACCAATTGAGCCTGGTTTGCCACTTGAGCATGAACTTGCTGGGCTATGTCGGCTGCCACTTCCTGTTGCAGCGCAAAAACGTCGCTCGCGCTTCGCTCGTAACTCCTGGCCCAGAGGTGCTTGTCCGATAAGCCTTGAATCAGCTGAGCATTAACAAGCACGTGATCGCCCGATCGCTGCACGGTTCCTTCGACGATCCCATCTACGTTCAGTTCGCTCGCAATCTCGGGCAGCGTTTTGTCCGTCTTCCTGTAATGCATGATGGAGGTCCGCGAGATTACTTTGACTCCACTCACCTGCGCCAGATCGGTGATCAGTGTGTCGGTAATTCCATCGGAGAAATAATCCTGAGCCGGGTCTCCCGAGAGATTCTGCAAAGGCAGAACAGCCAAGGAGTGGATTTCAGGAAGCTTCTGTCCGCTGCTGAGTCGCCTGCGCCACCAGTTGCTGAAAATCACGATCAGCGCCAGCAGGAACACGACAACAAGGACCCGACCGGACCACCATGCTTGTTTCTGTCGGTGAAGCGCTTGCCCCCGTTCTTCCGAAATCGGACTGGCTACGGAATCCGACAATGCCTCCAAAGCAAAAGCCAGGTCGGAAGCAGATTGAAAGCGTTGTTCGGGAGATTTTTCCAAACATCGATGTACTGTCCGTTGCAATCCGGGCGGAACGTTGACAACGAACTGCGATACGGGTTGCGGATCTTCGTTCAGAATCGCACTCATCGTCTCTACCGACGTCGTCTTTTGGAATGCTCGCTTGCCCGTCAGCATCTCGTAGAGAACAGCTCCGAAGGAGAAAATGTCAGTGCGGTGGTCGACTTCCTGTCCGCGAACTTGCTCCGGCGACATATAGCCCACGGTCCCCATCACCGTTCCGGGTTCAGTGGCGCTTGCCGCAGCTGTGGGCACACTCTGTTGGTGCCCGGGCGTTGGCTGTTTAAGCTTGGCTAGGCCGAAATCCAAGATCTTCACCCGACCGTCTTTGGTGACGAATAGGTTTTCCGGCTTCAGGTCGCGGTGGACAATGCCCTTTTCATGGGCTGCCGCCAGCCCGTGGGCAATCTGCACTCCGTAGTCAATTGCTTTTCGCGCCGGCATCGGACCCCGGTTGACGTGCCCGCGCAGGTTGTCGCCATCCAGTAACTCAGAAACCAAATATGGAGCACCCTCATAAGTGCCCATCTGAAATACAGCAAGTATGTTCGGATGGTTCAGTGCCGCCGCTGCCTGCGCCTCTTGTTCGAAGCGCCCCAGGCGACCTTTGTCAGATGACATAAACGAAGGCAATACCTTAATTGCTACATCGCGCCGCAGCCGTAGATCACGTGCTCGGTAGACTTCTCCCATTCCTCCGGAGCCGAGGATTTTATGAACCTCGTAATCGCCAAGCCTGGTCCCGGGCATCAGCGTCACGGACACGGGAGAGGCTTCCAGAAAACTGGAACGGGCGTCGCTGGAAGAAAGCAGGGTCTCGACTTCCTGCCGTAGGGCACGATCGGACGAACACGAATGCTCCAGGAATGCAGAGACCTCCTCCGGCGCCAGTTGCTGGGCCTGATAGAGCAACTCCTTGATCTGTTGCCAGCGTTCAGGCCTCATGCACGCCCGTCCTGCTCATCTCATGTCGTAACCACGCTTTCGCGGTGGACCAGTCTCGTTTCACAGTTGCAGGTGAGATCTCCAGCACACGAGCGGTCTCCTCGATGGAAAGTCCCCCAAAGAACCGCAATTCCACAACGCGGGATTGCTGTGGGTCGAACTTAGCCAGCGCATTGAGCGCGTCGTCCAATGCCACCAAATCCAGGCTACGCCCCTTGACCAGGGCAACCGCATCGTCGAAGGTCACCTTAAGAGCTTTATTTCGCTTTGCGGCGTTCTGCGAACGAGCGTACTCCACAAGAATTTGTCGCATCAACTGCGCGCAAATTGCGAAAAAGTGTTCCCGGTTTTGAAACTTTCCTTCTTCCTGTTTGAGCAGGCGAAGATAGGCTTCGTGGACCAGTGCCGTGCTTTGAAGGGTGTGATCCGGCCGTTGTTTTCGAATGTAGTGGTGAGCCAGACGTCGCAGTTCGCTGTAAACGAGCGGAAGCAGATCACGCAGGGCGTCTTCATCGCCCTCTCGCCATTTGACCAGAAGAGAACTGACGGATGGAGTTATGGACTCCGCCACAGGCCCCCCAAGACCCCATGTCCCGAGTCCAGAACAAGATAGCTGCCATCCTTCGGGAAATCAAACTCCATCTAGGTCTGAAGGACCCCGGGTTCCACAAAATTTTATTTTCACGGTGTGAGCCAATTCGACGGGGAATTTCATTTTAAGTAGATACAGACAGCGCGCTTTAGATGATCCGGCGCGGCAGCCTGAAAAAGAAGAGGAGAACACCATGAAATACAGAATCGCACGCACAGCATTGGCCGTGATTTTCGCGGCTGGACTACTCGGAAGCCTCACGACGCCCGCCCACGCATCGGATGAATGCTCCCTCGCTCGGTCGGCTGGAAAGTGGGCTTTCACGGACAACGGAACGGTGATCGGCGTCGGCCCCAGAACCGCCGTGGGAGTATTCACCCTCGACGGAAAAGGAAATCTGCTGGATGGCGCGGGCACTTCGAGTCTGAATGGCAGCGTCGCAAACGAAACGTTCTCCGGCACCTACACCGTGAACTCCTATTGCACGGGTACCGCGAACGTCCAGATTTTCCAATCGGGTACTGAGATTCTCGTCCTAACGATGAACGTGTCCTTTGATAGCGACATGCGGGAGATGCGCGCCATCTTTAGCTCGCTCACAGAACCCAACGGGACGCCCCTAGCTAGCGTCATCAACCTAGAGGCAAGAAAGCAATAAGCTCACAAAGAATCCGGCAGTGCGCGGCTGGTAGGTTCCGCAGAAAGAGGGATACGAATCATGAAACGACTCACGATAGGAGCAGTCGCAAGGGCTGCGTTCGTAGCGGAGGTATTGGCCTTAAGCCTGATGCTCCTCTTGACGGCACCAGTGGCATCGGCGCAAGTGGGTGGAGCAGCGCCTCATTACATTGTTCGCACACTCGGCTCACTGGGAGGGACAGTAGGCAGGTCGAACGGCGTCAACGACCGCAGCTGGGTGAGCGGGTGGTCAAACCTGACAGGGGACGCAAGCCACCATGCCGTGCTTTGGCTGGACGGGCGGGCTTTCGACCTCGGCACGCTTGGCGGTCAGAACAGTGAAATAGAATTCACGGCCACAAACGATTTCGGCCTACTTGCAGGTGGCTCCGACACTGCGAACATCGACCCGTATGATGAAAACTTCTGCTTCTTCACAGCCACTGACAATCACCTGTGTTCAGCGTTTCAATGGCAGAACGGAGTCATGTCCGCACTGCCTGGGTTGGGAGGCAATAACACTTATGCCACCGACAGCAATCGGCTTGGCCACATCGTCGGATGGGCGGAAACACCGGTCCTCGATCCAAACTGCCTGGCGCCCCAAGTATTTGACTGGCATGGCGCCCTTTGGAAAGAAGGTAAAGTTCAAGATCTCCCTCCCTTGCCGGGCGACATCGGTTCGGCAGCAATGGCGATCAACGATTTGGATGTAGCCGCCGGTGGCGGGGGGCCAGTCTGCGGGTCCCCTGGTGTCCAAGGTTTCACGCTTTCAACGCATGTGCTGATCTGGCGCGACGGCTCGCCAACAAATCTGGGCTCACCGCTAGGAGGACAGTTTAATAACATCGCCACTGGCATCAACAACCGCGGCCAGGTGGCTGGCATGTCCGACTTGCCAGGCGACGCTACGGCGCATGCCTTCTTATGGCAGGACGGAGTGATGAACGATCTGGGCACACTCGCTGGCGACGTCTATAGCGTTGCATGGGAGGTCAGCGAACGGGGTCAAGTCCTGGGCCAATCGTGCGACGCGAATGGGAACTGCCGCGGCTTTCTCTGGGAAAATGGAGCGATGACGGACTTAAATGCCCTCATCTCCGCTGACTCCTCCTTAATCATAATCGACGCTAACGACATAAATGCTGCCGGGGAGATTACCGGCCAGGCCTTCGATCCGCTTACAGGTGAAATGCCCGCCATCGAGTTGATTCCGTGCACTCGACCAGACGATGCAGAGTGCGGATCCGAACGCAGAGTAAGCGCGACGGTCACTCTTCCGCAAACGGTGCGCGACGCACTTCAGAAGCGGCGGCTTCACCTCAGGAGGTAATAAAAATGCGTTCGCAGCAATAGAAACACCGAACGTTCGTAACGTGGAACGGGTTGCGAGGGAAAAGTGGAAACCATGAACTCTAGATATTGCGTAGATCTCGGGATGAGATCAAGATTCTGGTCGGTGCCCCGCATCTGCGCGCTGATGGCTTGCGCGTTGCTGTCGGGGACGGGTATGCAGGCGCAGACCGTACTGACCACGATTCCCGTCGACGGTTCATCGGGCCTGGCAGTAAATCCCGCGACCAACATCATCTATGCGAGCGGTCCCGAACTCAACGCCATCGACGGCACGACGAACGCCGTCACCGCAATTAAGGCAGCGTTTGGCAATCAAGTCGTGGTGAATCCGAGTACGAACACAATCTACGTCGTCGACTCGGGTGATTTCTGTCCTGATGGCTGCAAGCCAGGAACCGATTATGGGCACATTTTCGTGGTCAATGGAGCCACCAACGCTGTGACCACGCTGGCCTACGACCCGAATGTCCAGTTTCATCCTGTTTTTGCGGCGGTAAATCCGGTTACCAACAAACTCTACGTCGCGAACTATTTGAGCAATAACATCACCATCGTAGACGGGGCGACCAACACGATGACGACCATTGGCGATTCCAATACTGTGGTGCCAGTCGCCCTTGCCGTGAATTCAACAACCAACAAGATCTACGTTGTGACCGGGGACCATGTAACAGTGATCGACGGCGCGACAAACGCGATGACAAGCGTGATAGATCCGAATGCAGTTAACCCGAATGCGGTGGTTGTAAACGAGGCGACCAACAAGATCTACGTCGCGAACCTGGGGGACGACGGACAGGGCAATAACAATTACGGCAATATCACCGTGATTGACGGTTCCGACAACTCCACCACAACAGTGACAGATCCCAATGCCCTGGCACCCGGCACACCAGGTTGCATTCTTGGAGGAAGTGGTTGCCAGTTCCAGCCGATCGCCGTCGATTCGGCAACCAACAAGATTTATGTCGCGAACTCCGGGAGCTTCAACGGCACAACCTACAATGTGACCGTAATCGACGGAGCGACTAATTCCACCAAGACAATCAGCGATCCCAATGCCTATCGGCCGTCCTTGGTGACAGTGGATTCGACCACGAACAAGATTTATGTTGTGAATTTGGGGCCTGCCCTGATCGGTGCTTATCCCTACACCCCGGGCAGTATGACTGTAATTGATGGCGCCACGAACGCCGTGAGTACGATTATCAACCCAACTGCCGGAGCAGTGTCCCTTGCCCTCGATGAGACAACCGACCGGGTTTACGTTGGAGACGGATCAAACGTGACGGTGATTGATGCCGGTGCGGCGCCCGTCTCTCACAATCTTGGGGTGGTATTTCAAGGCGCCGGCAGCGGGACGGTCACGAGCAATTCGCCCGGCATAAACTGCGGCACCGACTGCGCAGGAGTCTTCAACGTCGGGGCAGTCGTCAATCTGACAGCGGTACCCGCCTCCAACTCTGCGTTCGTTGGATGGGGCATGAGTTGCAGCGGCAGCGGCGCCTGCAACGTCAGCATGAACTCCGATCAGTTTGTCGGTGCCAACTTCGTCGCCCAGGATTTCTCGATTGCGGCGGCCTCGACGGACTTGTCAGTCCAGCCCGGCGGCCAGGTGACCGACGTTCTCACGATTACTCCGCTGAACGTCTTACCCTTTGCTGGAACCATCCAATTCGCATGCAACATGCTCACTGGCAATTTCGGGGACACGATCCCGGCCCCGGCTTGCACGTTTTCACCGGCCTCGGTCAGTCCGGGGTCGAATACCGCAAGCACAACGATGACGATCACGGCCCAGCCAGCAGCTAAGCTTGCGGCCGCGGGGCTCCTGAGGAACGACCGAGCGTTGTTTGGTTTGTGGCTCACGCCGATCTTGGGACTCACACTGCTTGCGGGATGGAAAAAACAAAAGCGAACGCACCTGATGCTCTGCGGTGGCCTGCTGAGCCTATTCCTTCTGCAGGCCGCGTGCGGCGGGAGCGGGACCAGCAGTGGACCGCCGCCGCCACCACCGCCTCAGAACTTCACAGCTTACGTGACGGCCACTTCTGGTGCGACTCAGCATGTCGTGCAGATTTCGGTGACGGTTCAGTAGCCCGGAGATACCTACTGGATGGGGGGGGTTACACCAATTCGCTCTAGGTGGAAACCAGCCCTTACCAAGTCGGCGACCCAATCGTGTGACCCACGTTTAACAGACTGTGTCAGTAGTTCCCACCTGACGGCGGCAGCGGTTGCGGTCCAGAATTGTGGTTGCAACAAATCGAAGGAAGGACGATCAGAATGCTATGAACAAGATCTGTTTTTCCGCGACGCACACTATTGCCTTATGTTTGTGCATCCTGGCGGGATGCCTAAACGTCGAGGCCCAATCGACCACTGGAAGTAGATCAAAGGTAAGTGTCAGAGCAAACTTTCAATTACCCACAAGTTGTGCTCCGATCATGAAACCGAGTTCGATGTCAGTGAGGCGGGATATGCCTCTCCACATCACCATGTTGCCTGGCGGAGAGTCGTTGGCACGGGCAAGATA
>Ga0181530_10006402_pt1 | contig 11617 bp, 12 predicted proteins | sample PEATcosm2014_Bin_42_FD_119769 | JGI IMG/M metagenome (GOLD analysis project Ga0181530, IMG submission 119769) | Peatland microbial communities from MTU Mesocosm Facility, Houghton, MI, USA - PEATcosm2014_Bin10_60_metaG | ecosystem: Environmental > Terrestrial > Soil > Wetlands > Peat | place... | reverse complement strand
GCTCATCGAACTGACGCAGCAGATGGTCGAAGGCGAACTGCTGCAGATGGAAAAACTCGGCACGCTGATCTCCCTGCAGGAGCATCTCGATCTGATCTATCGCAAGACGGCGTGCCTGTTCTCGGTGTGCATGAGAGTTGGCGGCATCCTCGGCGGCGCCACGGCGGCCCAGGAAGAACGCCTGGGCCAGTACGGACGCGATCTCGGCATGGCCTTTCAAATCGTCGACGACGTGCTCGACCTCACCGCTTCCGAGAGCGTGCTGGGCAAGCCCGTAGCCAGCGACCTGCGTGAAGGCAAAGCCACCATGGCCGTCATTCATGCGCTGGAGCGTTGCACCGCCGCCGAGCGCCACCAGATCGAAGCCATCCTCCGCGACCGCGCCTTCAATGGCGTCACGCACGCCGATATCCTGACCATCCTGAACCGTTATGGCTCTCTCGAATACGCCTCCAAAGAGGCCGCCCGCTATGCCGAATCGGCGCGTCAAGCCATCTGCATTTTCCCCAACTCCGAGTTCAAACGCGCACTGTTGTGGGCGCCGGAGTTCGTAGTGGCAAGAGAGAAATAGCTTCTGGCTGCTGGCTTCTGGCAACCTCCTTCGGGCGATTGATACCGTGCGGAACGCCACGACATTCTTGCCAGGAGCTAGAAGCCAGAAGCTAGGAGCGATCCTTCACCGCAATCCCCAGCATCTCAAACCGCCCCTTAAGCAACAGCGGTCCCGATCCCAAAAACGCGCGCGCCGGAAGCTCCCGCGAGAACAACTTCACGTAAGCCGAGTTGAACCGTTGCCACAAAGAAACATCCGGCGAATAAACCTGCACCCAGACCAAATCGTCCATCGTCATGCCAGCCTCGCGGAGCACCGCCTGAAAGCCCTCGAACAAGAGCTCGATCTCGGCATCAATACTCTCCGGCGCCTCGCCCGTCGCCGGGTCGAGCCCAATCCGTCCGGAGATGTACAGCGTATCGCCCACCAGCACGGCGTCGCTGAAAGGAAGACCTGCGGGACGATTCGAAAGATTGATGTAGCGGCGGCTCTCGGTAGACAAAGGATTCTCCTGAAGTCCTGCTAGAACTGGTCTCAAAAGTGGCTTTTGGGTAGGGCACGGGTTCAGCCGTGCCGCTCAAGGCCAATAAAGACGCGGGCTCTAGCCCCTGAGGGCCGACAGCCCGCCCCGAGAACCATTCATGAGACCAGTGGACGAGTTCTACTCTAGCAGGGGTTCTTGCGCCTGTGCGAGGCTCTCGTCGTGGGTGAGTTTCCGGCTTGCCCGTAATCCAGAAACAGTCCTGAACTGCTTAGTAACCTGGCGTGGAGCGTTTGGTCATGCAGGTTGCCACAATTCGATCGGATTTCCCTCGGGGTCGTGCAGGCGGGCAAACCGTCCGACGTTGGGATAAGATTGCGGGTCAACCTTAATCTCTATCCCTGCAGTTCGTAGCTGGGCTGCCATTTTGTCGAGATCCCGGACTCGAAAGTTCACCATCCAGACCTTGTTGGCATCCCCGAAATATTTGGTCGTCTCCGGAAAAGGAGTGAAAGCCGTGGGGCCTGCCTCCTGCTCCCAAGCGTGTTCGCCTTCGCTCGATGGTGTGAGCGAGATTCCCAGGTGCTGCTGGTACCAACTCGCCAAAGCTTTCGGATCGTGCGCTCGGAAGAATAGCCCTCCGATTCCCGTCACTTTTTCCATTTCCGCTCCTTTAGCGACCCCATTCCTAACCACTGCCCCCGCAGCGGGAGGAGAGGTCATTGGCTGTGTGCCCGTCTGTGCCGCGATGCCTAGTCGGTCCCGGCTCAAGATGAAGCTCGACCCGAAAGCAAAGGAGAGGATTCGCAGCAGTTGGCGTCTGTGAAAACGCATCCTATCCTCCCTCGGAGACTAGCGCGACCCGATCGATGATACCTGCGCAAGTGAGGTTCCGGGAAGCGTAAAGATCAGGCTCTGGGTGAATGGTCGGCTATCCGGAAACTGACCCACCATCTCGCGCGGGCCATCGCATCGCGGTTGCTATACTGAAGTTGTCCCTTTTCGCAATGACCAATGACCAATGACCGACCTGCTCTCAATCATTTCGCACCATGGCTACCTCTTTCTGGCGATAGTGTGCTTGTCGGAAGCCTTGGGTCTTCCCCTCCCCGCCGCGCTCGCCATCCTCACCGCCGGCGCGGTCGCTGCCTATGGAGGCCTGCACCTCTATCTAGTTTTCGCCATAGCTCTTCTGACCATGGTCGCCGGCGACGTCATCCTCTATTTCGCGGGCCGGGTCAGCGGATGGGCTCTCTTGGGCCTCCTGTGCCGCCTTTCGGCGAATCCGGAAACCTGCATTCTGCGCTCGGCTGAATATTTTTACCGCCGCGGCAAGCAGACCTTGCTCTTTGCCAAGTTCATTCCCGGCATCAACGCCATGTCTCCGCCCTTGGCCGGAAGCATGAAAATGCGCCTCGGAGATTTTCTGCAATTCGATGCCGCCGGCGCAGCCTTGTACGTGGGCGCGTATTCCGTCGCGGGATACATCTTCAGTGACGCCCTCCGTGCCATCACCCGCGGACTGCGCTCCGCCGGCTTTGCCGCCGAGGTCGTCTTCGCCATCGGACTCGCCGCCTACGTCGTCTACAGAATCTGGGTCTACCGCAAGTACCGGCTCCTCGACGTGATTCCCCGCATCCCGGCCGAGGAGCTAGCCAAGCGACTGGCCTCTGAGACCGCTCAGAACATGCTGATCGCCGACGTCCGCAGCCACGGTTACTACGACGCCGACTCCGAACGCATAGCCGGATCGATCCGCCTCGAACCCAACAACCTAATAGAAGAAGTCAAGAATCTGCCCAAGGATCGAGAGATTTATCTCTACTGCACTTGACAGCGCGAAGCCACGAGCGCCCGGGTGGCGCGCCAATTACAAGAGCTGGGATTCAAAGTGTTCGTAATCGCCGGCGGCCTGCGCGCCTGGCGCAAGGCCGGACACGCCGTGGAACGAGTTCCCCACGACGACCTGTTCAAGCTTCCGACCTTCAGCTAAAGCACCTGCCAAACACATCGCAGTGACCTGTGTTGTGTGACCCGCGTCCTTGGCAGAGTGGCAGCAGTTTGTTATCGTGCCCATATGGCCCGGACCCCAAGCTTTTGCGGAGTAATTCTAGCGGCGGGTGAATCCTCGCGCATGGGGCGCGACAAGGCGCTGCTGCCCTGGCCTCCCGATTCAACCAACTCGGGCCTGGGAGACACGTTCCTCTCCGCTGCCATTCGCCTCTTCTTTTCGCACGTCGATGTCGTGTTAGTCGTAGTCGGCAACAATGAAGCCGCCCTCGCTCCCATCGTCTATGCCAATGGAGCCTCGCTGGTGGTGAATCCCGATCCATCGCGTGGCCAGTTCAGTTCCTTGCAAGCCGGACTGCAGGAGGTCCTCAACCGCGGCCGCGATGCCGCCATGGTCACGCTCGTCGACCGGCCGCCAGTCCGCATGGAAACCGTTGAGACCCTAGAACTGGCCTTCGAGCGCGCCGCGACCCACAGGAAATGGGCGGTGATCCCGGAATACCACGGCAAGCACGGGCATCCAGTTCTAGCCGGCCGCGAAATGATCGAAGCCTTTCTGCGGGCTCCGGAAACATCGAACGCGCGCGAGGTCGAGCGCGCCCACCAGAGTGAGATCGAGTACGTTCCCGTGGACGACCCGCTGGTAGCGGCCAACGTGGACACGCCGGAGCAATACGCTTCCTTGTCGCCACCGCTCCCACAATCGAGGTAAAAGGCTTCGGAAGCGACTTAGGATTCGCATCAGGGCATCGCTTCAGCGATGCCGTAAGTTCTCCATGATCGGACGCCCCTTTAGGGGCTGGACATAGAAAGCCATGCTTTTTCTGTAACTGTTAATTCCTGCCAAGGCCCAATATCTCATGACCCAACTCACCTCTCGTCAAACCGCCTTCGTCGAAAGTGTACTCACCCTCAAACCGCGCCTAGCCACGTTCGACTGCGACGGCACGCTCTGGTCCGGAGACGCAGGCGAAGGCTTCTTCTCCTGGGAAATGGAGGAAGGCCTGGTGTCGAAAGAAATTGCGAGCTGGGCCCGCGCGCGCTACGCCGGCTACAAAGCGGGCCAAGTCGACGAAGATACTATGTGCGGAGAAATGGTCACCATGCACCGCGGACTCCGCGAAGAAGCCGTCCAGCAAGCCTGCGACGCCTACTTTGCCCAGGGAATCGCGCCCAACATTTTCAGGGAGATGCGCGAGTTAGTCGGGCGCCTGCGCGCCTCCGTATGCGACGTGTGGGCCGTTTCCTCTTCGTGCCAGTGGGTGATCCGCTCCGCCATGCGCTACTTCGGCATCCCGCAAAACCGCATCCTGGCCGCCGAAGTGGCCGTCGAAAATGGCATCATCACCGACCGCCTGATTCGAGTTCCCAGCGGTCCCGGCAAGCCGGAGGCGATTCGATCCGTGCTAAAGTCGTCTCCCAATCAGAGGCCCGATTGCGCCTTCGGCAACGCAATCTGGGACCGCGAAATGCTAGCCATGTCGAAGCACCCATTCGCCATCAACCCCAATGCGGATTTGAAACAGATCGCAATCGCGAACGGCTGGACGGTCTATCAGCCGGGTGCCCCACTCATTCGCGTTCTGTGCGAATGAGTGGGTTCGTCACAAGCGCGTTCGTCACAATCGGAAGGAGACCCAGGTCACAGTCAAACCGGACCTCCCGTGTTTACTCTAGCGGGATGACGAAGGGCCTGCATCGCTATTACGGCAACCACGATCTGCATTTCATCACCTGCAGTTGCTACCATCGCCAGCCGCAACTGAACCGGCCCGAACGCCGCAACCTGTTCCTGAGCATCCTGGAACAAGCCCGCCGGAAGTTCCGCTTCGTGGTCCACGGATATGTCGTCATGCCCGAGCACTTCCATCTGCTAATGACCGAACCGGAAGTGGGAGATCCCTCGGTAGTAATGAAAGTCCTAAAAGAAAGGTTCACCAGAAAGCTAAGAGCCAAGGGTAAGAGCGAGGATAAGAGCGCGGGTGCCCCACTCATCGCGTCCTTTGCGATGAGTGGGCTTGAGCACCGCGAACCCGCTCCAGTATGGCAGAAGCGCTTTTATGATTTCAACGTCCGCACCGAACAGAAACAAATCGAGAAGCTGCGCTACATGCACCGGAACCCAGTGAAGCGCGGACTGGTAGAAAAGCCGGAGCAATGGGAGTGGAGCAGCTTTCGTTCGTACCTTTTAGGAGAGACTGGACTGGTACGGGTGAAATTCCAAGAGTGGCCGATAGACCTCAAGGGTCGTCCGGTCGCGACGTTTGGTCAGGCGAAGGGTGAAACCGTCCCACTCGTTCGCGGAGGCCCACTCATTCGCAAAGAACGCGAATGAGTGGGGCACCCGGCCTGCTTCTTTTTCTTTTGCACTGGAGCCTGTAAGATCATTCGTCCTAACTGTTTGAAGTTCTCCAGTGCTTCCGGGCCTTCGATGTACTCAGGCTGCTTCATATGGACTACGTTACCCGTCAATTCATTGTACTCGCCAAGAAACTACGTAATGAATTTCGCAAAACACGAGAGACCTTACACAACGATCTGGCGCGCCTCGCGGATGGTCTCAAGAATCTTAAAGATGCCGTAAGCGCAAAGGGGGAGACCGATGAAAAAAGTCACAAGAGCGACAATCCAGTTACCATAGCCGAGCTTCGCACTCAAGTACCCATACGAGTACAGACAGAAGCCAATCGCGGTTGCATAGAACGCGTATGGCGAGTGTTTAAAGGCACACTTGAGGTTCTCGGCATCGTCGCAGTCGTCCTCTATACGGTAGTTACCTATCAATTGTTGCAAGAGAACATCGACGCCACTAATTTGTCGCTTGACAAGCCGAGATCTCGCGCAAATCTTTCAATGAGACGGTAAAACATTTTAGGGTTGATGAACGAGCTTGGTTGGCTCCAGAATTTCCTACTCGCCAAGAAATGCCTACCAATGGTGCGGGAATGGCTGAATCTAATCTTGTTATTAATGATTTCGGGAAAACGGAAGCGATTAACGTACACGGAACGATGATTGCTGCCATCATCGCAAAAGAAACCAAACAACTCCCCTTTGAGATCGCACAAGTCAGGCCTTTCAATCCCACGGTGATTTATCCAACCCATCAACAGATATATGGGGTGCCCGTAGTTCGTCGCCTACCAAATGGAAAATGGGGAGGCGTAACTTGGGGCGACATTGTTCCACAACTGCACTCCGATGATGCTTTTTTGTTCGGGTTCGGGAAAATCCACTATAGTGATATTTTTGGTGGCGCCGTACACACCCAAACTTTCTGCGTGTTGCTTGTTGGCGGTTTCCAACCAACTAGAGTTGGACAACCTATCTCGGGAGCCGTACTGCGCCAGCAATGCTCCGACTATAACCGAGCCTATGATGAAAAGTAGTTTCTCTACCCTGTCACGGAGTCTCGGGGTGACCTCCTGCCGGGTGCCCCACTCATTCGCGTTCTTTGCGAATGAGTGGGCCTCGGCGAACGAGCGAGACGGTTCCACCCTTTCGCTGACCAAACGTCGCGCCCGAACGACCCTTGGAACCGAGGACAGATCCGACGCTTTCTGTTTCCGACTTCGACAGCCGTCGGTCGGCGGCCCACATTTCGGCCACGAGGTAAAGACCGAACTCAACTAGCGCCAACAGGGGAGGAAACGTGGACTTCACCTGTCAATTGGAAATCCCGCTCCCGTAATCCGATTTTTTCATCACAAACGCCCGGTGAGCCCCATCACAGACTCCCGCTCCACCCGATGCGACAATGATCGCTGATTAAGCAGCGAGAGGAATGGCAGCCTCCCAAAATGGGACTCGAAGCCGCCTCGAAAAGTCGCCGGAAGCGCCCTTTGACAATCGTAACTCATTGATTTTTAAATACCTTACCTGTAAGTCATTTAAACTCAAAGATCTGGCGGGATTTTCTCCCTAACCCCATGATTCTACAAGAAGGGGGGGAGGGGGGGTACCCGATACTGACTGGTAAACACCCTAAGCGCAACAGAAAAACATTTCATACCACTTCATACCCGAAATAGGAGCCGCAAAATGCCTTCATATCCAGTAAGCATTCGTCGTTGTCAACATATTAAAGTCAACGGGACGCAGTGCGGGTCGCCCGCGCTGCGCGACGAAAAATGTTGTTACTACCACATGCGATGGCGCGCCGCCTCGAAGTTCGTTGAGGATCTCCGAAAGCGCGAGATAGCAGGCCTGCCGATTCTCGAGGACGCGAATTCCATACAGGTCGGACTAGCCGAGGTCATGTTTCAACTGGTAACGCAGGAGATCGATCACCGCACAGCGGCCCTGATGCTGTACGCGCTGCAAACCGCGTCGGCCAATCTGAGAATGACCTCATTTGAGCCGGAACCGACTCGGGTGGTGATTGATCGCGAGTCCGTGGAGCGGCGTCCCATCGGGGCTTCGGCGTGGTCGAAGGTCGAGGGACGCGAATACGACGATCTGACCGAAGACGATTCGGCCCCGATCAAAGACAAAGACCCAGAAGCAAACGACGGCCAAGGAGACTGGCGCTACCGGACCGAGGAAACGCCGGCGAATGAGCGCCTGTTGCCCGGCGAATCACAGGAACAGAGGCGCCTCAGGGTGCTGAAACAAAGGGCCGCTGAAACTGGGGCGCAATAATTCGGGCTTGGAGTTCATGGTGGGTTTTCAAGCCGGAATCTCAGCTAAGACGGGCTGCGGAGAAAGTCGACGTTGCACTTGGCTTTGGGTGGCGCAGCGGATAACCTGCCAGCGCTGAAAACACGTAACTTATTGATTATATAGCGGTGACTAAAGGAACAAAAGGTAATCAAGTACCCCCTAGCTTTCACAAACTTTCACATGCCTTCTTCGCGGCGTCCTTGTTGGAGAAACTGATAGATGTCGAAGTCCTTACCGCCTCTATTTTCCGAGCCGGCGCGCTCGCCTCACTGGCAGCTTCTTACTAACGGCCGATCAGCCGACCGATTCTCGAGCCAAGGCAAAATCAGCGGCCTCTGATGCGCAGTGTGCCAACAGGGTGTCTGATTGAAGGCTAGGTGGGCTTTGCTCACTGGGCGCACACCGCTTCCGGACGCCCTGCACAAGCTATTGTCGCGAAGCTTCGATCGCGTATAAGAAGATCATTTCAGAGCAATTGTCAGCCTGAGCCACATTGACGGTAAGAATTTCTTTCTCGCTGCGCGCACCAGTTCGTCGTAAGCGCCGCAGACCTTGTCGGCTGCCCCGTGAATTGCCTCTATGGCTTTCCTGAAACGTTCAGGTTGTTCCGATTCCCATTCTTCCGGTATCGCTTGACGGTCCCCGTTTCCAACGGGGAACGTTTCAGTGGCCAGGAGACCCATCAGTTGTCGGCTCGCATCGTAGAGTACCTTTCGTAGTTTCTCTACATCGGGATCAATGAATTCATACTCGGGCCCCCTCCGCGAAGCAAATTCCTCGACCGCATCAATGCGCTTCCAGTCAAAGGACCACCCTGCGAAATTCGCACCTCTCAGCCAATCCATACACCCATTCGTTGTCATAAGCTTTATCAGAGCGGCCAGTGTTTTGCTGTCCGCCTTGCCTCCTGCTGCAACAGTGCCAGTCGTAGCGATGTGTTTACCGTCGGCAACCGTCTTGTAGAGCTTCGTTCGCAGTCTCTTCAGTTCGTGGATGGTGTAGTTCTTATGCTGCCTCGTTGTTGAGTCGAAGACGCTGTGGTGAGGCAGGCAGATGAACGCTAGGTTGTCTTCTGCCGCGTTGCTCCGATTGCGCGACCTGACCGTGCTTTTCCCCCAGATCGCCGTTGAGATGAAAACAGAGCAGACACCTTCGGGCGCTCTTCACCAACACGGCCGTTTCGTGACCCGCAGGTATCTTCCTGCGAGGCGCTTTCTTCCTTGCCATCTGATTTGCGTCTTCAATAAAGCGAGAAATCCCCGAACTCCCGCACGGTAACGGCAATTTCTCGAAACCACTCATCGCCCATGAGCGTCGGCTGCCCCTCAATCAGTAGAGACAATTCTTGCCGCGCATCGCGAGAGTGCGACAGAGCCAGCATAGCAGCACGCACGCCGGCGACGAAGTCTCCGGCACCCAACATGAGCCCGACGGAGGAGCGCAGCTTTGCGACGGCGTTCGGATCTTCATACATGAGAACGTCGAATGACTGTCCGAGCGTGCCGCGACCCCACTCTGAATTGTCGATGGTCCGTATCATGTGGGCGATTTCTTCTGGTGTCCACCGGAAGGACGGACGTACCAACTCTTTTATCTCTTTGCCAATCCAGTTGTCTTTCGTCCAGAAGATATCCGGATGAACGCCAATGTGTGCCAGAGCAACGATGGCACGGCGAGTTGCGTGCGGTTGAACTTCCAGAATAAGTCTGCGAAGAAGCAGCAGGTACCTGGCGTCATGCCGCCCCAGCGCCCACGCATCGAATACTGCTTCTGTCTGGGAATCCCCGCCAGGCAGCAGACTCAGAGCGATAGTTGCTCCATTGTTCGCTCCGTAGGTCGCAATAGCAGAGCCAAACTCCCCGTGGAGACTTTTCTGACTCAAGATAGAGTTCGCCAAGACTGGAATACTTCCGCCTTCCTGATGTGGATGAGCGCGTAGATATCCGGTTATGTCAACCCACCGGAGCAGCTGATCCGACGGGTCATAAACCAGGCCGAACACAGGAACAGTAGACCGGCGCCAGCTATCTGCGTGCCTCTCTACAGGAATGAAATATTCACCCTGCTCTGTCCGATATGATTCCCCGGATTTGATCTGCAGAGCCACGCACAAGTGCGTGATGACACCTTCACGTGCTATGTCAAGGTAAGCGTCGTCTTTCCCGAAGTCATTCTGTTGAGCGACCTCCTGAAAAACGCATCCATGGCGCTCAAAAAAAGCTTGAGCAGCATTGACGCCGCTGCGCGACACAACGCGTTGGGCAGGTACTCCGATGCTCACAACACAGCTTTCTACCTGCTCGACTGTCGCTCGCCGGAATATCGTTCAAGGTTATAGCCATCAACAAAATCTAACTGATTGACTGACCGCCCGACCGCGAGGGGTTGCACAGCCGGTGGCTTGTGACTTCAGTCAGCCGCTAGTTAGGACTGTTCAAATATCTGCTCAATGACTACACTCACCCGTTGGAACGAAATGGTTGTGCAGTTCATATCCGCAGTGCGCATAGGTATGATTCATCGGTTCCTGCCCACCGACCAGCTAGGCCTCAGGAGAGGTTCCGGCGCGGCTGGTAAAGGTTGCCAGGCTCGGTTGACATGAAATTAGGAAGACCAAGATGATTCCCGCGCAGCGAGCCACTGATCCCGAGACACCAGAACTGGCGTTGAGCCGCCGGCTTCGTGATCTTCACCAGATTGCCACGTCACTAAAAGCGCTCCGGCATGACGCCTCTGCAAGTGTGCCAGTCAATAATCGGCAATCGTCTATTGGACTCAGGGGCGAGGTCATTTTTCTCCGGTTTGCCGGAAGACGAGAAACACTACTGGATCGCCAGTCTGTACGCCTTGCTGATGCCAAAAGCACGCCGGCGTCGGCTGGCGGCCTATTTCACCCCACCCCACCTCGCCCATTACGCGATAGACACACTAATCGAAGCAGGGATTAAGCCGGGCCAGCATCGCATTCTCGATCCGGCATCTGGCGGGGCAGCATTCTTGGTGCCCCTCGCCGCCCGGATCTCTAACCAAGCGCGGCAGCGCGGCGCGCGTGGGGAAACAATCTTACGGGCGATCGAGTCGAGCCTGGCAGGAGTTGAAATAGAGCCCGACCTCGCCACGCTCTCAAAAGCCTTGCTCCTTGATTTGCTTCGCAACGAGATCGACTCAGCAGGCCGAAGGCCGACTATTTCTATCCAGCGCGCCGACACTCTAAAACTGCCGCCACCCGAGACGCTCTACGACGCAGCGATCGGAAACCCTCCCTATGGGTGCATTTTTCGTCCCTCCAAAACGATCCTGACCGCTTTTGCACCCGTCATCAGCGACGGATATGTAAATCTTTACGCTCTCTTTCTTGAGCAGACCATTCGTTGGGTAAAGCCCGGAGGAGTAATTTGCCTGATTGTGCCCATGTCGTTTGTCGGGGGGCCGTATTTCACGGCTTTGAGGAAGCGCATTCTGGAAGCGTCACATGTTCTCCGGCTTGATCCCAGGGAGGACACAACGGCCTATGATGAGAGTCCTAGGCGATATTGCCCGCAGTTTTCGGCTGGCGACTACAGGCCAAACCGCTCATTGACAGCCGATTATGCGCGATCGGCGGGATTACTCCTGAAAAACGCGCCAGCATCGGGGGATCCCCCCCGGCCCCGCCTTTTGGATTCCGGTCGCCATGCCGACTTTCGGGGAGTAATCCGGCGGAGAACCTGTAACATGCAGAAAATAGGAAGTATACTTCGATGATTGGCCTGCTGCTTCTACAGATCGCCAAAATCTGGTGACAAGCAATTTTAGGGACGTATCACCCATTTATCAGGGAATAGAATTTCCCTGGTGCGGCCTACCGGGTCTTCAGACGAGCGGAAGATATCTGGACGGCCAATCTCCCTGTTGAACCAGCCAATTGGAGG
>Ga0181530_10006399_pt1 | contig 11620 bp, 16 predicted proteins | sample PEATcosm2014_Bin_42_FD_119769 | JGI IMG/M metagenome (GOLD analysis project Ga0181530, IMG submission 119769) | Peatland microbial communities from MTU Mesocosm Facility, Houghton, MI, USA - PEATcosm2014_Bin10_60_metaG | ecosystem: Environmental > Terrestrial > Soil > Wetlands > Peat | place... | reverse complement strand
TGGAGCGGGTGAAGGGAATCGAATCCTGTCTCAAAATGTTCATAATTCGTTAAATGGCCCAATCATAGTGCATTGCAAACGGCATATCTTCCACCATCTCCGCATCAAAAGGCACGGTGATGACCAAACGCTGATGCAAATTGATGCAAGTGCCAACGTCATTTCCCGACCTTGCGCGTTGGTGCGAAGTTATCACAATCCGGCAAATTGGCGAGTTAAAACTGAAATCCTTTCTGGCCCACCGGAAAGGGCGCGGAGCGTAAAGGCCAGCGCGAGCGGAATTGGAGTCCATGAGGTCTTGACCTCTGGCGCGGGTCTGGGCCGGCGTGAGGCCCGGCGCCGGGGTTTGGGGATGGCGCCAGTCCCCAACGACAGAAAAACGGCTGAACCGCTGCCAGTCCAGCCGCGTGAATTTCTCCGGGCGGTCAATCCTCCCCCGGCATAAGGATGGTGATGGCAGGCTGCGGGTCGTCAATGTCGAGGGGGCCACAAACGGCGGTCAACCTGACAAGGCGGGGGCGGCGGTTGTCGTTGCGGACATAGAACGCAACGGGGATGCGCTCAACTCCGGGCCGGGCGCGGTGGATGGCAAATCGCAGCATCCAAACCAGGTCCCATAGGCGGCCAGCTTCGTCCTGGCCGGTCACGCCGGGCGGCACGGTCACATAAACATCATAAACGGCGCGGGTGAGAAAAACAGGGAAGCGGATTCCGGCTTCCTGTGCGGTTTTCGTAACCTCAACCTGCTGGCCGTCGGCGACAGCCTGCGAGCGGGTGTAAGAATAAATCACCGGGCCGAATGGCTCGGCGTCCGGTTGCGGTCGGGTGGGGGTGTCATTGCTTTTCATGGTCTTTTGCAGTTAAGGATTTCAACTTCGGAGTGGGGCGAAATTCGGAACATGACGGGCGGCGGCTGGAAAGCAACGGGTTTCAAAAAGCGGGTCTTAAACTCCCGAAATTTCCGGTTCATAATGATGACTGCGGCGCAATCATTCACCCTGACAACACGGCAAAGCCGGTTATCGAAGCGGATGACATCGCCTGCACAGAGCCGGAATGGATGCTGGTAAGGCATCCAGACAACGGCGAAAAGCTCGGTCTGCGCCGGGTCGTTGAAAGAACGTTTATTGCGTTTCATGGTGATTCCTCCTTACGCGGCGGCGTGGCTGCCGTAGCGTTTGCGCGGGTCATAGTCGGCGGCTTGGTCGCAAAAGACGCCGCAAGGGTGCTGCCAAACCTGGCGGTTCTTATTCCAATGGAAACCGATCTGCGCCAGCATGGATGTGATTTCGCGGGGCTGTTTCTCCGGGAATTGAATCCAAACCCAATTTCCGACAATCTGCGCCAGCCGGAAAAGCAGGGGCGCTTCCCGCTCAAGCAGGTTCAAAACCTCGTCGGTGGGCAAGCGGCGGTTGGTTTCCCGTTTCTGAAAATCAAGTCTTTGCAGTTGGCCTGAATTCCCTGATTTTGAACCCGACGATGGCCGGACATTCGCCGGTGCTGACGCTTCAAGTTTTAGATGTGTTGTTTTCATAGCTTTTTTTTGAAACCGCTGTCCGTCACCCTGCCGTTTGCTGCTCGCTTCACCTGATTGGGAGACAGCGAAGCCGTGCGCGGGAGCGCATTGAAAACCCAGCGAAAGCTAAAACCGTGACAGTGGGGAAAGGGCAAAAGGGAGACGCTGGCGCGGTTTTTGATCTCGCTCCTAAAGTCGGCTCGGTGTCGGACAAGCGAGCAGCAAACGGTGGGGTGACGGCGTGCGTAAAAAAGGCGAAGAAAACAACCATGAGGCGGGCGGCGGCGTTTCCGGGTATGGCCGCCCAAGGGGGGTAGAGGGGCCTCACATTCTCCGCGAAGCGGGCGAGATTGGCGCGGCTCATGGCACTTTCCGCATGAGCCGTGCCAAGCGAGTTAAAGCCTGCCGCTCGCTTGTGAATTTCCGAATCCGTGAGCGGAATGGAGCGTTTGGGCGGGCCGCCCGCGTAGGGGAAAGGGGCGCGGAGCGGACGGACCAAAAAGAGGAGTGGAGCGGCGGATTTGGAAATTCATCAAGGGAGCCTCAACGGGGGAGCCAAGTCTTGCCGGGTTTGGCGGCGTAGTCTTTCAAGGGGAAGCCAAAGCCGGCAAGTCTTGGCGACAGGGCTGGGCAATGGGGCCAAAAAGGGAATACGCGGGGGCGCGGTTTCTTGTCTCTCAGCCTGAAAGGCCCGGAGTCGAGCGGTCGCCCATTTGCGTAGGCCCAGACACGCAGTGCGAGCGGAGCGAGACCGAGCATCGTAGCCGGAGCAAATGGGCGAAGGAGCGGAACGGAGAGGCTTTCAGGCTGAGTGACAAGCTGGAATCGGGGCGGCATGAGTGCGGCGGTTTTGCGGAGCGGAGACTGAGGGAAGCGGGGAGCGGAGTCGGAGCAAAAGCCGCCGCTCTCAGGACGCGGGGGTACGCCTTCCTTTCAAGTAAATTGTTTTTGCGGAACCGACCCGCTTATGGCCGGACAGACCTGCTTTTGGGGAAACGGGAAGATCGGGAATGGAGTGCAAGCCAAGCGGTGAAACTGCGCCGGGTCATGCGGCGTTACCGAGTGGCGAACACGCCACCGGAGAAGCGGAAATATCTGCGCAAGAGCCAACTGTGGTCGGAAGATTTCACGGCCAAGCTGTTTTGCACCGTGGAGTTTTGGATTGAACATCTGCCGAAATTGATCGGGCCTCAGCCGGAATTTAAGCGACGGTTGAGGGAGCCCCCCTGCGGGGTTGCTTGAAGATGACCTGTGTCGGGATGAAATTGAAGGATGGACAGAGCAAGACGGCTCCCATGCGGTCATCGCCCAACTTTGGGGATACCGGGTTTAATGGAGGCTTGACTTTGGGGGTGGTGGCGGCGATATTGACTCTGGCGAGAGCGAGTTGTATAATAATTGCTTATTCGTACGCTTATGAAAAACGACCAGCTATCAACGTAAGAAGCCTATGGGACTCTTCGATTTCCTCAAACCGCAATCCGAGCAGCAAAAGCGCCAAGCACAACTCATGCGGGCTATAAAGGAGGCAATGCCCGCAATCTACCCCCGAGGAACGGCTGACTTCAAAGACTGGAGCGAAAGAGTCTACGATGCAGTTGGACGCAAGCTAACCCTGGAAGAGTGCCAATTCATCTTCGGCGCCATCGTGGCGCGATTCAAGCTGGCCGAGGACAAAAGCGAAAACGGCATGGTGGACAGCATCCTCAAAAGGGCAAACGGCAAGATTTCACGCGAGGACGCCGTCAGAATCTACAGGGTGGTCTGCGCCTATTACCAGGCGGGTTAACCAGCAGCGCGAAAGCAGCCTCCACCACCATGAAATATGGCCGAATTGATCGCCGGTGAATTTGAAGTGCTCCGCACCGTCGGCAAGGGCGGCTTCGGCCTAGTTGTGCTCGCCTACAGCCGCAAGACATGCGAAGTCGGCGCACTCAAGACGTTTCGAAACGAGTTCCTGGCTGACCCCGCTGCGCGCCACGCATTCAAGAGAGAAGCCCTGCTATGGCTGAACCTGGAAAGGCACCCCTTCATCGTCCCAGCACTCCTGGTCACCGAGGACTCGGGCCGGTTGTTCCTGATGCTGGAATACATAACCCCCGACGCGCAGGGCCGCGTGACCCTGGCAGACCATCTGGCACGAGCTGGCGGACCATTTCATCCAAGCCAAGTCCTAAAGTGGGCAATCCAGTTTTGCTTAGGCATGGAGCACGCCAACGCGCATGGGGTGCTCCTTCACCGCGACATCAAGCCAGCAAACATTCTCATCACCCAGGACGGAACGCTCAAGATTTCCGATTTCGGCCTGGCGGCAGGGGCAGAGGCGGCCTGGAAGACAACGAGCGGTCACGCGGGTTCGTTCGCGGCCGGTGCCAAACAAGGCGGCTTCACCTTTAGTCTGATCCAAGCGGATGGCAAAGCGGTATGCGGCACCCCGGGCTACATGGCGCCAGAGATCTATCGCAGTGAAAGGCCGGACGTAAGAAGCGACATTTACAGCTTCGGTTTGGTCTTGGCGCAGATGGCTGCCGGGAACCCACACCCGCCGTTCATGGTGCCCTGGACTGGCGACATGCCCAGCTTCTGCCGAGCGGTTTACGAGCTACAGATCTCGGGCCGCATGCCCCGCATGGAGGGTCCACTTCGCGAGGTGGTCCTCCGCTGCCTTCACCCAAGGCCATCGGAACGCTACGGCAGCTTCTCCGAACTGCGCGCGGCATTGCAGCCTCTCTGGGAATCGACAACGGGACGCAAGTTCGAAACCCCTCAGACTGAAGACCGGACCGCGGAGGACTGGACCAACCGAAGCTTCTCGCTCTGCGCCCTAGGTCGCCACGAGGAGGCTGTTCGATGCTGCGACAAGGCGCTGGCGCTCAATCCGCGACACGCCTTCGCATGGGGCAACAGGGGAGCGGCGCTCGCCGCTCTCGGCAGATACAATGAGTCGGCCGCCAGCTACGACAAGGCCCTGGCGATTGACCCGCGAGAAGCAGGCCTTTGGAGTAACAAAGGTATGGCGCTCAGTGCCCTCGGGCGGCACGAAGAGTCGCTCGTCTGCTTCGAGAAGGCGCTGGCGATCAACCCTCTCCATCCGCGTGCCTTGTGTTTCAAGGCAGTGACGCAGGATGCCCTGGGCAATCGGCGTGAAGCGGCAAGGAATTATCGCAAGTTCATTGAGATAGCGTCGCCACAGAATGGACTACAGATCGTCGAGATGGTCGCGCGGGCTCGGCTGCGAGTTCGAGAGTTGGAATCAGCGGACAACTCTCAATAAAAATGTCAGTGATGGTTGTAGAACAACAAATGAAAGTGTGCTTCTTACTTGGTTCGGGCCTTTCAAGGCCCGCGAGTTTTCCGTGCTTAGAACAAATCGGTTCACGAGTCTTATCGGGCGACAATATCGTAAAGATTTCGGGAGTCTATCACGAGAAGCAGCCCAGCGCTTGCGCTGCCGCCTTGAAAGATGAAGAACTGGAACGGGTATTAAGGTTTTTACATTGGCTTGAAGTGATGGCCAATCTCCGGTTTGAGACAACTCCCCACCGGGCCAATTACGAAGATTTATTTTACTTGGCGTCCCAAATCCACTATGACATCCTTGGTGAATACGAAAATCCGGCTGTCCGACCGTTTATTCGTGACGCTCTTTTCAACCTTTGCGAGTCCATTCCCGCAAGTGCCGTTTCGCTGGACCAACTTGGCGACTTGGCCGGAGAAACAACAAATTACATTCGTGACGTTGTTGCATTGATGCTCACGAAACCTCCCGGGCGGACAGAATACCTGAAACTATTTCTCGATGCAGCCCATGACAGCACAGTCTCGGCGCTGAATCTATTCACTTTGAATCACGATAAATTGCTGGAAGGATACTTCCATAACAAAATCCATTTTATAGACGGCTTCGGGGAAGAAGACAGTCTTAGAAGAATCCGACGGTGGAGTCCCACACTGTTCGACGCGACGGTTCCAGGCCGTGGTGTTGCCGCTGTGCGTCTCTTCAAGCTGCACGGCTCCATCGATTGGCATCGATTCCGTCCTCGCCAGTTCAGTCACGTTGGTAGCGATTCGAACCCGTGGAACGAAGAATACGTCGGAATCGGATCAAACCCTGCTCTTGAGGTCGAGGGGCATTGTCTAATTTTAGTTGGCACGTTCAACAAGATGATCGACTACACCGACGCGGTATTCTTCGAAATGCACCACCGTCTCATGTGCGCGTTGGCTGAGGCGGAACGATTGATCGTTTGCGGATATGGTTTCGGGGATAAGGGAATTAACAAGCGAATCACCGAATGGATGTGTTTGTCTTCGACCCGCAAGATTCTGGTGATTGACCCCAAGACGCCGGACAAGTTGAAAGAATTCGCGAGACGCGCTATTGAGACCAAGATCGCTGGGTGGAAGCGGAAAGGCCGTTGGATCCATTGGGATAAAGGGTTGGACGCACCAGAGATTACTTGGGATCGAATCGCAAAAGACTTCATACGCGCAGACAACCACTGCGGCGCAAATAGGAGGCGAGCCGGCGGCCAGCGACGGCTAAAGAACGATTGCCGCCCCTCGCGGCGGCGGAGAGCGAGTAAAAGCACAGTCTGATTTTTCCCCCTCCGCGACAGCGGAAAGCAAAGCTGACACCCTAAAGGCGCCTTCCCTGCCTGCCCTCACCTCCCTGGTGGTGATGGCGGTGGATTCCATGTTGCGAAGGGCAAACAGGGCGCAAGCTGGAATCCAGCGACTTCACGACCAGGCACTTGTCGGGGCGGGGCGTTCGCGTGTTGGCATCCGGCTTGGCCTTCTGCCTTGAGCAAGCCGGATGACGACACGGGAATGAACCGCGGGGAAAATGGCCGGGGCGCGGGCGTTGGCGGCGGCGGTGGCGGCGGTCCGGTGAGATCGGGGGGCGTTGGGCTGGCGGGTGACGGCGGCGGTCATGGCGTCGGCGGCGACAGGGGGTGGTAAGCAGGCGTCAGGCCAGCGGCTTGCCCGGAGCGGCAGAGGGCGGACTGATTTGGGGGCGTGGTGTGGGCGACGGCTTTCGCGCGCACGGTGCCGGGGCAGCCTGTCTTCGACGATTTGAGACGGTGTAGCGGAGCGGACCCGCCTTCGCCTGGGCTTCCTCCTTCGCCGGGCCTACGGCGGACAAGACGGCGCGGGAAGCCTGGAAGCGCGGGCCGGGAAGTTCACGGCTCGACGGAGTCTCGCCCTACCGGAGCGGACCCGCCTTCGCCAAGCTACGGCGCGGCGAAGGTGAAAGCGGCTTGAATTGGCGAAGTCAGGCCTCTCCCCAGCCGATGTGTCGTTGGAAGCGGCTTCCGGCGACTCATCGGCGGTCCAGGGTTCGCGGGGGGGGTGCGCTGTCGCATTCGCACCTATTATAGAGATGGCAGTGGCAGTTTGTGCTGCGGCGGTTGCGGGCGAACGTGGTGCGGAGAAATCCGCCGCTGGCGAATTTCGTGAATCAGGATTTGGGCAAGGAATTGTAAAGGGCAACGACAGAATCCAACTGCGCGGTCAACGGCTGCAATGACGCCGACAACGCCTGCAACTGCCGCTGCAAGTCCTGCGCCTGCCCGGTCAAGGTCGCCAGCCTTTGTTCCCACTGCTGCTGTTGCTGCGCGAAAAATTGCTGTTGTTGCCGCTGTTGCTGTTCGTGATCGCGCACCAAGGCTTCCAAGGTGCGCAATAATAATTGGGTCAATTCCGGTTCGCTGTTTTTCATGGGTCACTCTGTTTCTTCGAGTTCGATAAAGGTTCTGCCTTGGGTTTTGATCGGCTGGCCCTTGGGGATGAATTGGGCCGCCCGCAACCGCGCCAGCCTGTCCTGGCTCTGCGCAATTTCCGTGTGCAACTGCTGAAGGCGTGATTCCGCGCGCGCCGTTTTCCATGTCACCGCCAGCATCAAGGCTGACGCCAGACACGCCGCCAAGGCCGTCACCGTCACGGCCAACCGGATGAGCTTCCGGCAGCGCGACTCGGTTTCGGCGATAAAGTTTTTGAAATGCTGCGACTCGGCGCGCAAATAATTCTGCCACTCGGTTTTGAGCTTCTCGGAGTTCATCCGGGCTGCCTGCTCGCGTTCCTGCTGTGCCTGTTTCAAGTCGCTGGTAATCGAAGCTAAATTCATAAAACAATCCTTTCAATCGGGTTCGATTGCCGTCCTTGTCGGCAATCGTAAGATAATTTTCGCCCTGGCGCGGCACGCTGTACCCGGCCTGCTCAAGAAAACAAATGACATCGGCGCGGTCTTGAATCCGTCCGGCTTTAAATTCGCCGCAAACCGCCGCGTCAATGGCGGCGAGCAATTGTTTCCGGCTCTGGCCAAGTTTTTTGGCAATCTGAATCGTGCGCCGACGTGCGGGGTCATCGGGGCGGCTCAAACCATATTTGATATTGATCATCCGTTCCCAGGCGTAGAAAAGATCGTGGTCGCGGCGGTGGTGATAAATCGTGATTTTCCTGCCGGTGCGGAGATCGGTTTCGACGGCGGTAATGTGATAGTCGGGGCGCGTGGCCTTGGTCGCGGGATGAATTTTGTCCGCATGACCCACCGCCAGAATTTCCAGCGCGTCCTCCTCCAGCCCGCCCCGCAGCAAATGGCGGAAGTCGTCGAGGATGGCCGATTCGGTTTCGGGGGTGATATTTTCCTCAAAGCTCAAAACGATGCCGCAGTATTTTTGGGAAAAATGCGAGCCGTCAATCAACCGCTGTGTGACGGCTGGGTCGCCGTGCAAAATCCGCGCGGTGGGGTTCTTCAACTGGTAGCGGATGGACGCCTTTTTGCCGCCCAGAATCTTGATTACCATAACGCCTCCATCGCGGCGCGGATCGCTGCCAGTTCCACCATTATTTTGACGGCTTCAATCTTCTCGCCGGTCAGAACGGCACGATTGATACCGCGCGCAACTTGATTCAGGTTGTTGCCGATGCGCGCCAGGTGGCGCGTCAAATCGCGCCGAACATCAACCGCTTCGTTGCGCTGGGGAACCGGCTGGTCCATCGCCAGGGCGCGCAACGATGTGCCGACCGCCCGTTTTGGAAACACGTTTTGGAGGTGCGCCCATTCCACATCGGAAAGGCGGATTTTCAAAACGTGCTGGCGGCGGGTTTTCACGGGCGGCGCATTTTTAAGGGTAGGTCAAGGAAGGGGCAACCCTTCCTTGCGAGCGTCGTGGGCCACTTTGTGGCCACACGACTATGCTCGCCATACATAGACCACGAAAATGATTATGATGATAATGATGGTGATGCCGGCAAACCAGGATACGAGCTGGCTCAGAAATTCCGCGCGGGCGTGTTCCTGTTTCAGCTTGGTCTCGGCTGCGATCAACGTGGCAAAGGTTGCGTTGCGTTGGCATTCATCAAGACGGATGCGTTCGTCCAACTCGGCAATTCTCTGGGTCGCTTTCGCCAAAGGCTGCGCAATCGCCGCCCGGTCGGCTGCCAGCTTGGCGTTGGCATTGGCAAGCCACTGCTTCTGGAAGTAATTATCCACGCAACTGCCAGGGTCGAAGGGCGGACCGTGTTTTATGTCGGTTTCCGTCCCGTCGGAAACGTATTGCCCAATCGGAAACGATAGAATCATCTTCCACGCGATGGCGCACACCAGCAGAATAGCGTCGGCGCGACTGTCGAGTTTGACGATGACAATTTGCAATTCGCCGTTTGTCCGGTCCTGGTAGCGAAATATAACGGCGGCTGCTCGGCTGTAAATCGTGGGCCGCAGCGCGTCAATTTGGTCAAAGCGGTAAAAGCGATGATCGCTTGAAAGCTCAAAGGATTCCTGTTGCGAGGTATTTTGAGCCAGCCCGCGCGCAATCATCCACTTTTTTACCTCCTCGGCGGCTTCCAAGCTCAACGGCTTTGGGCCAGGCATTTGGGCGAGGATGGCGGGATTGGTGATTTTGATCTCCGGTTTCGGCGCAGGTGTGCCAAGCGGAGGGATGTTTAGCTTCCGGCCGTTTCCCGGCTGAAGCCCGTTTTGATTGGGGATTTCTAGTTCCATAAATTTCAAAGGTGGTTGGTGAATCCGTGCTGCCGCAGGGCGGCATCGCAGGCGGGAACATCGAAGCGCAATACACGGCGGATTTTGATCGCCACGAGCAAGCCCGCGCTCCTCCAGTTGTTGATGGTACGTTCGCTGACGGCGTAGCGCTGGGCCAGCGTTTTCTTGTCGGCGAAACGCCGCTCCGTCTGGTTGTTTTCAGTTGTTTCCATAAGGGTCCTTCTGATTCTTGAATTGGAGCAAACGGCGGTCGCAATCGCCGACTTCGAAGATGAGGCGTTTGCCATGACGGGTACCGAGGATGATTCCATCAGCCTTCCAGGCTTCGACCGTGCGAATGCCTACCATGTAACGCGCCGCCAGACCGCGTTTGTCGGTCGTTATCGGCAAAACATTCGCGGCGTCGCCATTGGTTGTTAGTGTCGTGCTCATAATTCTTGGGTGGAAAATGATTTGTCCACCGCCCATTATATGCCTTTGCAAATGAATTGTGGGCGGAGTTTTCCCGTTGGTGCGGGGTTGAATAGGAGTTTTCAGAGCGAGAACCATTCCTCGGCGGTGGCTCGCGAGATCGCGGCACGCGACTGGTAATTCTTTTTGATCATCCTCGGGCTGGTGCCGGTTTCCTCGGCCACTTTGGCAATGTCCTCGGTCAAAATTAGCCGGTAGGTGATATAGCTGTTCCGAAACGCATTGCGCTTATAGGGCACACCCGCTTTTTCAATGACCCGCCGCCAGGCGCGCGTGAGCGAATTGGCGCTGGGCCAGTCCACTGACACCCGCCCCTGTTTGGCCTCGGCGGAATAGGCCGCCAGGCGCGCTTGCAGGTTGGGCAACAGCGGCACACGGCGGGCGCAAATCTTTCCAACGGCGTCAGGAACTTTCAGGCAGCCTTCCGGTTCGGCCACCATGACCCACCAAAAGCGGACAATCTCCTCGGTGCGGACGCCGGAGAAGGCTTTGATTTCCAGCGTCGGGCGGAGGAGCGGCTCGTCCTCCGCTGCCAGAATCGTCCGCATTTCCTGCGGTGAATAAATGTCGCAGGGCTGGAGCAACGCAATGGCTTCCTGCTCGGAAGTGATCTGGCTGCGGGGATCGCGAAAGTCCGTCGTGGTGGCGGCGGCGTGGAGAATGCCAGGCGGCAAAAATCCCTTTTCCCGCGCAAAATTGTAAAACGCAATGAGGCCCTTGCGGTGGTTGTTTTTGTTGCGGGCGCTGCCGCCGAGACCCGCCAAGTACGCGTCCATCTGCGGCGTTTGAATCGCGCTGATCAAGCCGGGAAAAGTTGTGACGAAATTGCCCACATAGCGTTTGACGTCGCGCAAGTGGTAATGCCCCACCCCGCGTTTGGTGAGATGCAGAAGGTATTCTTCATAGACGCTTGCAATCGCTGCGCCATGACGGACCCGTTGGCCGTGGGCGTTGTAAAAATCCACCGCTTCCTCCAGCGTGCCGGTTTTGAGCCGTTGCTGAAGCTCGCCATATTTCCGGCAAACCTCATCCACTTCCAAGCCAAGGGATTGGCTTTTCACCTGGGCCAGGGTGTAAATGCGGCGGTCTTTTTCGGTGAAGTACTGGGCGCGCGAGCCGTCGCGATGCAAACGCCCGGCAATTTCTCTGGCTAATGCCTTCGCCTTGGCCGGCGTATTACGGCGCTGCAAAATCCGCCGCTTGCCTTCGTAGTGGGCAACCTGAAATGACTGGTAGGTTTTGAATTCCGGGGCGCTGGCCGCGTTGTTTGAATCGGCTGGCGCCGGCTTTGATCCTGTCCTAACGGTGACAGGCGCGGCGATAATGGAAATCGTCACCGAGCCGACTGTGACGGTCGCAAACGGTTTCTTCGCGCTGGTTGGAACACCAATCTCCATAGGTCGTTTTACAGCGATGTGGTGTGGGCGCAACCAACACAGGCGATTTTTCCCTGGAAATATTGTCCAAGTCCGCGTGTGCGGGAAAGAAAAGGCAGGACTGGGAAAAGCCAACTGGCCGGGACCATTTCAGGCGGCGGGAAGCGCCGGGCTGATGCAAAACTGATGCAAAAACCGGCGAAAGTGAGAAATAGCCCGTATTTATTGGAGCGGGTGAAGGGAATCGAACCC
>Ga0181530_10006395_pt1 | contig 11622 bp, 8 predicted proteins | sample PEATcosm2014_Bin_42_FD_119769 | JGI IMG/M metagenome (GOLD analysis project Ga0181530, IMG submission 119769) | Peatland microbial communities from MTU Mesocosm Facility, Houghton, MI, USA - PEATcosm2014_Bin10_60_metaG | ecosystem: Environmental > Terrestrial > Soil > Wetlands > Peat | place... | reverse complement strand
AAATTCTCTTCGAAAAAGCCTACGGTCTGGCGGATGTGGAGCACGCGATTCCCGTCTCGGTGGAGACTAAGTTCAATATCGCCTCGATCACCAAGCCGTTTACCGCGGCCGCCATCCTCAAACTTCAAGAGGAAGGCCGCTTGAGCCTCGACGACCCTCTTTCAAAATACATTCCCGATTACCCGCGAGGGAACGAGATCAAGATTCGTCATCTGCTGACGCACACCTCTGGCATCCCTGAGAAGTTGGGCGGCGCGGCAACGCTGTCGACCGCGTTTTTCCCGGCGAGCCAGCCCTACCTGATTGCGCTCTTCAAATATCAACCGCTCGATTTCGATCCGGGATCGCAATACGCCTATAGCAACTCTGGCTACTATCTGCTGGGCTATATCATTGAGAAAGTCACGGGCCAAACCTACCTGGATTTTCTCCGCACCACTTTCTTCAAGCCTCTGGGCATGGATCACACCGGCATCTACGCTCCCGGCCAGTCCGGTAAAGCCATGCCCTACTGGTATGCCAATGGCACTCTGGACGGACTACAAAAAGCCAGGGAAGGCGCCCGAGTCGGTGCCAACGGCATCCTCGACTCGACCGTCGAAGACCTCTACCGCTGGAGCGAAGCCTACATGAATGCTCGCATTCTGAGCCCTGCCAGCGTTCAGGCCGCGTGGACCCCATTCATCCGGGGAAACACTGCGACGTCATACGAAAGAGTCGCCGGATACGGCTATGGTTGGAGCATTGGACGCCTTCGCGGAGTCCGGCAGATCTCCCACACCGGCGGCAGCGGCGGGTACTGTAGTGCCCTTTACATCTATCCCGATGAGCGCCTGACCGTCGCCATCCTCGCCAACGCCAGCTGCCCTATTCCAACCTATGGGCCGAGCGAGACGGCGCAACGGATTGCCCAACTCTATCTCCACGACCGCATGAGCCAGCCGATTGAGCTGAAACCCAACCTTCACATCGACGCCCGCCTGTACGACTCGTATGTTGGCCGTTACGACCAGGGCTTCAATGGCGTGATTACCGTGACCAAGGAAGGCAACCGTCTCTTTGCCCAAGCCACGGGCCGTCCAAAAATCGAACTGTTTCCCAAGACCGAAACGGTATTCACCACCGTATTTACATACGACCCGAAAATTCTCGATGGGCAATTCGAGTTCATCAAGGACGAACAGGGCAGGGTAGTGCGCGCCATCAACGATGTAGAAGGAGATGCGGTCGTCATTCCCAGGTTGCCCGACGTGCCGCCAGCTCTTTCTGCCGCTTACGCCGGCCACTATCGTCTCAGTAGCGGAGAGATTATGACAGTGACCCGTGCGGAGAACTCTCTCTTCGCTCAGATCGCCGGTCAGCCCCGCTTCGAGCTGTTTCCGCGTTCAGAGACGAAGTTTTTCATTACCGAAGCCAAGGTCACTGTCGAGTTTGTCAAGGATGCCAATGGCGCAATCTCCAAGGCGCTTCTCGAGGAGAGTGGACGCACCGTGGAAGCCCCCAGAACCGAACTGGCGGTTGCTGAGAACCTGGCACAGCCCCAGGCAAGCGCTCCATCAACCGCGTCCGCACTCCAGCCGCAAGTAAGACCGGCAGCTCCCATTTATGCAATTGTCATTCCCATGACCGGCTCGTACGCTTTGCACGGCGAAGCGATCGATCTGATCACTTCCTATCTCACTTCAATGCGTGTTAAACAAATAGGGCCGCTCTTTGGCCGCTACCTCAACAGCCCCGCCGCAGTCCCCGAAAACGAGTTGCGCTGGGAGGTTGGTTACCCTGTTCCCGAGGGAACAACCGCCGCCGCTCCCTTCGAAGTGCGCCAGATTGACGAACCGCTGGTCGTTTCCGCCATCGTCACGGGACCGCATTCCCAACCGCAACCTTGGGCTGATTTGTTTCAGTGGATCGGAAAGAACGGCTACGTCCCGGCAGGACCGACCATGACAAATTGGTTGGATGGCCCCGCCACTGAAATGAGAGTTGCGGTGAAACCAGCGAAGTGACTCGTGTCCTTAGTGTTGGGCCGAATGGCAGACCCATCGACGTTGTCGAAACCAAGCAGCGGCGTAGGACTACGCCATCTATAACTCTAGTTCCAGTTTGGAGGCTCACATGAAAAGGACCGGTGTTGTTGCGCTAGTAGCGCTCGCGACTGGGGTAATCACCGTTGTAGCATCTGTGCTGGTGTTTTTCTTTTTCCACACGACGGTGCTTGAGCGGAGCGACGTTTGGGATTTTCATTTGGCGGAGATACGAAATGGCGGAGTGTCTGCAATACGAATTTCGGGCTTTTGCAGACACAGCGCGTCGTCGGTGAAAGACATAAGTGTTCGCCGGATTGATTCGGCCCAAGTCGTAACCGTCCGAGTTTTCCTGGCGCGACGAGGGACAACCGGCGATATTCAAATTGATGTGCCTGTTCCGGACGGCGTCAACGAGGTTCGCTTTGGACAGCGGCAAGTTGTCATTTGGCGTAGACAATCGCGATTGTCTGAGCAATATTGACCATTCTTCCGACCGCCTCGGAGCCTACACTACCTACGCACCAACTAGGAGAGGCCAATGTCCAACCAGCATTCTGTTACCAAACGCCACCGCCGCCAGAAGTCGGTGAAGCGTGTCGACTACTCCGCCCAAACCATGGCGGCCGTGAAGCAACTCGAACTAGCAGAGAATCTAAAAGCAAGCAAGGAAGCCAAGAAATGAGCTCGCTCCCTCATCGCCGCTTCGCACATGTGACCAACATCACTGACATAAGACCCTGACGCTGAGACAATAGAAATCTGATTGGGGCAGTGAAGAGGTGAGCCCGTCCATCAAGACGGCCCTCGAAGCTGCCCCAAACCCATTTTACGTGAGGTTTTAGAGCTAAGTTATTGATTTCGGAAGACTTTATCCGTAAGTCCTTTAAACTCAAAGACCTGGCGGGAATTTCCTCCTAAGTCCTTGATTCCAATATACCGGGGGGGGGAGGGGGGGTACCCCCCTTAAACAACTTGCTATTACACAGCTAGTAACCGGAAAAATAGTAAGCGATAAGCCTCCGTTGCAAGTACGATCTGTATCAGAGTGTGCCCTTCATGCACACCGTAAACGCTGTGCAACGAAAAATGAAAGCGCCTTGAGGCGCTGAGTTGGCGGCAACGGAGAGCCCCGTGATTTCCCAACGCACCGAATCGAACTCGCAAAACGCGGCCGCGCCCCGCTTATCGTGGCTGGGATTGTCGCAGGTCTGGGTGCGCTTCCTGCTCGCCCTCGCCGGCCTCGCGCTGGCTTTCGCCGCAGCGCTATTCTCCACCGTAGCCCGCGAGGCAGGCAGCCTCTGGGGAACTTTCATCATGGCGTCGGTGGCGCTGTTGCTGGCCACCTTCGTCGGTGTGACCACGGTGCCTTACCTGGCTCGGCGCGTGGCCGCCGCCCGCGTTCGCGAAGCGATGGACTACGACGTCACCCGCGCCGGACTGATCTACATTCTGATCAGCGTCGTCATAGGCATCGCCGCCATCAACACCGGCAACAATTTGCTTTATATTGTCGTCGCCGCGCTGCTCTCCGCGATTCTCGTTTCCGGCATCGCCTCGGCGCAGGTGCTCCGCAGTCTGACGCTCGATGTCCACCTGCCCGAACATGTTTTTGCCGGCCGTCCTATGTTGGCCCGCCTGCTCTTGCGCAACCACAGCTCATGGCTGCCCTCGTTTTCCGTGCGCGTGGTTCCCGCCAGGCGCAAAAGTAAGAATAATGCCCGCTGGCGCTGGGAAGCCTCCACCTTCGCCTGGCCTCCGAACCGCGCGCCCCAGGACCAATGGCTCCGCTTGCCCGACCGCCGCCTGCGACGCGTGCGCGAGGAAGCGGAAAAGCCTATCCTTCAGGAAGCAGTCTATTTTCCCTTTGTAGCTGCCGGCCAGGAACTCCACGCCGACCTCGAAATCGCCTTCCCCTCCCGCGGCCGATACTCGGAAAAGAACTTCGGCCTTGCCACCCGCTTTCCCTTCGCCTTCTTAATGAAAACCCGTCGCGTCAACCTGGCCCGCGAAGTGATCGTCTATCCCAGCGTCGAGCCCACCGAGCAGTTCCTCGAAGTTCTTCCCATGGTCACCGGCGAGTTCGAAACTTTTGTGCGCGGCCGCGGCTACGACCTTTACCTGATTCGCGACTACATGCCCGACGATTCCGGCCGCCACGTGGACTGGAAAGCCACGGCCCGCACCGGCGCGCTCAAAGTGCGCGAATTCAGCCGCGAAGACGAACGCAAACTCCGCATCGTGTTCGACAACCCCGAGCCCGGAATCCTGCCGCCCGTGGTCTATGAACGGGTCGTCTCGCTGGCAGCCTCCCTGGGATGGCACTTTTATCACGAGGATATCGAAGTCTCTTTCGTCGCGCCGGGATTGGAACCGACCGAGGACGTCTTCGCCTTCCTGCGATATCTGGCGCTGGTCGAGCCGCGGGAGGCCACTCCGGTGTTCAGCCGTCTTCGGGCCAGCGAAGATTACAACCTGATCGTGACCGCCCACGCTGCCGCCGATCTGCCCGCCGCTCTGGCCGCGAGGTCCTACGTGATTTCGCTGGCTGAGTGAGCAGACGAGGGCGCCCGCTGGCACATCGTCCCCTCACCTAATTGGCTTAAATCGCTGGCAGGACCTCATTTTTTCCTTCCACTCCGCCGGTTTTCGACATATACTTCGCCGGGGATCTAACTCAAAACAAATTCATAGCGGTTTTGCTTCTTTCGTTCAAAACGAATGGGAAGCGGTTCGCGGCTTACGCTTTTTTTTCGCCACCAGTCCACGGGAGGTGCAAATGTTGATCTGCGATCTGCTTAAGGACCAAGCCACCGTATCCGCCGAGATCCACCAGACCGTGCTCGAAGTGGCCCACCTGATGGTAGAGCACAACATAGGCGCCGTGCCGGTTCTGCACCAAGGCCAACTGGTCGGCATTTTCTCCGAGCGCGACCTGATGCGCCGCGTGGTGGTCGCCGGCAAGGATCCTGCCCACACCTTGGTCAGCGAGGTCATGACCGAAGATCCGCTCACCGTCGCTCCCAACGATCCCCTGGAGACTTGCATGACGCTAATGAAGCGTCATGGCTTCCGGCATCTTCCGGTCTGCGCCGGACGCGAGCTGAAGGGCGTCGTTTCCTTGCGCGACCTCCTTCTCCACGGCCTCGACGAAAAGGACGACGAAGTGCGCATGATGCGTGCCTACCTGCATTCCACTCCCGATGCCGGTTAGGCCCTTCCGCCCTTGCGCCGGTTTCCGCCGGCGGAGACGGCCAAGGGCTGTTTCCACTTTGAAAGGGTAATGATTACCAGAGTTACCCAAAGTAATTTGACTACTATGGGCAACCCACCGGAAGATATGGCAATGTGGAGCGCGTCGACTACGGTTGGTCGCGTGCTTCGTCCGCGTGTCCTATGATTTTGCACAGCCACATCGTCGTCCTCTGTTTGTGGTGCGCACAACCCATTCTGCAATCAGTGGTGGCGGTGGTGTTTTGGCGGCGAAAGCTGTACAAACAGTTTCCCGTGTTTTTCGTGTTCCTCCTGGCGCAGGTTACGAATTTTGCCGTCCTCTTCCCGCTTTGGATCACCGGTAATCGAAGCTTGTATTTTGGGCCTTTCTGGGTGGGCGAGGCGATCAACGCTGTCCTCGGCTTTAAAGTCATTCATGAGGTTTTTCTCGATGTTTTCCGTCCCTATCGCACGTTGAAAGACCTGGGCACTCTGGTGTTCAAGTGGGCAGGTGCGGTGATGCTGCTGGTTGCGCTGGTGGTCGCCTTCTCCAATTCTTTCGGTGAGAATCCGATGGTGCACGCCCTCACCACTTTGCAACGTTCGGTCCGCGTAGGGCAGCTTGGCCTGATTTTCTTCTTGCTCCTGTTCTCGCGCTTTCTAGGCGTGTCCCGAAAGCAGGTTAGTTTTGGAATCTCTCTCGGTTTTGGCCTCATCGCGGCTATGGACCTGGCGCTCTATGCGTTGCATTCGGGAGGATTTGTCACGCACGACAATTTCAACATGATCAACCTGTTTGCGTATGCTGTTGCCGTCGTTGTATGGCTCGGTTACTCGGTGTCGCGCCAAGCCGCGCGCGAACCGGCCACCAACCGCTTGCAGACCCAGCGATGGGAACATGAACTGGCCGACATTCAACACCCTGTGCCTTCCGATTCGATGATCCCGAGGTTCGAAGCAATGGTGGAACGCGCGTTTTCGCGAAGCTCGAGCCTGGAGGCTGCGGGGGATCATTCCCGGCTCGGCAGCCCTGCCACTCCCCTCAAAGCCAATTCCGCGGCAGCCGGTTCCTCCGTTCGGCCTTAAAAGTGTGACTCCGCTCCTTAGGGGTTTGGTGCTTCGAGATTCCAGTGAGTCGAAAGTGAGTTCCCGCCCACTATGGCCCAAATTCTTCCAAAACGAGCCGTGTGCAAAAAACTTGTCAAGAGGATTTCTTGACTCCCCGGCATGCTTTTCTCCGGGCCTGATTCGCACCAGATTTATTAAAACTATTACATTAAGTTATCGTCGTAATAATATCTAGAATATTCTATTTTTACGTACGATATGTATCCGGCCTGTCCGGCAGCCAGTCACAGGGACTCGGTTCCGAAAGTAACCTCTTAGTAACCAGAAAACTGAAAAGTTGTATATACTTCCTCGCACTGGAGGCTGGCAATTTCGCGCCAGCTTTTGGCAGACCCTAGTAAGGAGAAAGTTGACCTTATGAGACGCTCAATCATAATGTTATTGCTGTTGGTAGGTGTGGTGGGTTCATTTGCGCATGCTGCGGTTCCGGGAGTTCCAACTCCCGACGGCCCGGTTCCATGGTTGGCCGCACACGATGGTCCGGTGCCGTGGTTGACCGCACACGATGGGCCGGTTCCATGGCTGACTGCACACGACGGTCCGGTGCCGTGGCTGACTGCACACGACGGCCCGGTTCCATGGTAACCGCGCACTGAAATGCGGCGCGTAGTCGCATGATCTAGGTGGGCGCTTAGGCACGATGACGTAACTTCTAATCACGACAAGCAATTGTCCGGGCTGGCCTGCGTGGTCAGCCTTTTTTATTGCTTCGCGTCTTTCTTGCCGGTGGTTTCGGGTTCCGCCTTTACGATTGCCGCCGACGGCCTCGCCGCTCCCGGCGCTTTCGCATCCGCTGCGAAAGGTTCCGCTTCGTCGGCGTTGCCGCTGAGGCGTTGCACGATGATCGAAATGCGCCGGTTTGCCGGATCCAGCGGATCCTTTACGTTGCGCAAGCGTTGGTCGGCAAAGCCCCTTACTTGCGAGACCTGATCGGAGCGCAATCCTGATTCCTGCATCAATCGCCGCGCCGCGTTCGCACGGTCGGCCGAGAGTTCCCAGTTGCTGTAGCTGCTCTTGCCGGAAAATGGTTTGGCGTCGGTGTGTCCCTCGACCGAAATATGATTGGGAACTTTTGCCAGTTCCACCGCCAACAGGGCCACAATCTCCTGCCCGCTCTTGTTGAGCGTGGGACTCCCGCTATCGAAAAACGTACCTTTTTCCGATTCCAGCAACTCGATGCGCAAGCCTTCCGTAGTCACGGTCATCTCGATATTTTTTTTCAACTTTTCCAGGTCGTTCATCTTCTCGATGCTTTTTTGCAACTCCTCTTTGAGCTTCGCCATGTCCTGCTTGGATACTTGAAGAGTCTCGCCCGATCCCGTCATACTGCTCCCGAGTTTGCTCCCCGTTCCGCTGGGGTCCTTGAAGTAACCGCTCACCGCCAACTGGATCGGCTTGCTGCTGTTGGTCAGCCACAACACAATAAACAGGGCCATCATGGCCGTGACGAAGTCGGCATAGGCGACCTTCCAGGCGCCGCCGTGATGGCCGCCATGGCCGCCCTTCTTCTTGATGACGATGATGGGAGGTGTGGGCATGGGCCTGTTTATCCCGGAGCCGCCGCATCCGCCGCTGCATCCGGTGGCACCATGTCAGACGCCGCTGCATCATTCGGTGGCGCGGCGTCACCCGCCGCCGCGGCGCTCGCTTCGTTTCTCGCGCCTCGGCATGCCTCTTCGACTTCAAAAAATGTAGGGCGCACATGTCCGGGCACCACGCGCCGCCCAATCTCCACCGCCATAATCGGGGCTATGCCTTTCAGAAAAGCAATCATGGTGACTCGCAGCACCTGCATGAACGCGCTTTCCTCATCCGCCATCTTGCCCATGCGCGCGGCCAGTGGTCCCACCAGCCCGTAACACAGTAGAACGCCTAGAAAAGTTCCTACCAACGCCGCCGCCACTTTGCGTCCGATCTCCTCCGGAGGTCCCCCCATGGCGCTCATCGTGATCACCACCCCAAGCACCGCCGCCACAATTCCCAGCCCAGGCAGAGCGTCCGCCATGGTTGTCATCGCCCCCACCGGTTCGCTCGATTGGTGATGATGAGCCTCCATGTCCGCTTCCAGCATCTGGTCCAGGTCGAACACTTCCACCCCTCCGCTCACCGCCATGCGCATCGTGTCGCAGACGAAAGCCAAGGCATGGTGGTCCTTCGCAAAATCTGCATATTTGATAAACAGCGCGCTTTTGCCAGGTTCCTCGATGTCCGATTCCAATGCCACCAGGCCTTCCTTGCGCGCCTTTTGCAGCAACTCATACATCATCTTCAACAAATCGATGTAGCGCTCTTTGTCGTACTTCGATGCCGCAAACGTTCCCGCCAGCCTGGCGGCGACCCCCTTCAGCGTGTGCACTGGATTTGAGATCAGCAACGTGCCCAACGCCGCCCCGCCAATGATGAGCAGTTCCGCCGGCTGGAGCAGCACCCGAATGTTGCCGTGCTCCATCAGATAGCCCGCTGCGATGCAGCCGAAAACCACCACGATGCCAATGATCGCAAACATGGAGCATCATCCTCGCTTCTGTCCAGTATCGTTGGTAGCGCCCGCCGCTGCCGCTTTCCCCGTCCTGCTCGAATGCGCAGGCTTCATCTCCCGCAAAAGCGATTCCAAGTCGCTGCCCGCTGTTGCCACCGCGCAGGCCACCTCGGTCTCAACCAGAAAGCGATCGCCCCACCAAAAAACTTCCGAGTGGCTCAGCAGCTTCCACAAGATTTCAGCCGTCATGGCCACCATCATCGGGCTCGCCGAGGTCAATACCACGAGAAACTCGTTTTCACCCCAACATCCCAGAAAGTTTTCCGCATCCAGGCTGTGCCGCAACGTCTGCGCAGCGCTGTGTAGAAAAGGCACGACCGACTGTGGCCCGTGTTTGGCGCGAAACTCATCCAGCCCGAGCACCCGTATTCGCAGCAGTCCAAAGCCGATGCGCGATTTCTCCATGCCCGCCATGCATTCATTCAGTACCGCCCGCGTCAGGCGGCGCGAAGGAACTCCCGTAGTCGCGTCTAGGCACCCGTACATCGGTGGCCCCGATGATTCCTCGCGGTAGACAAACGCTTCCTCGAAAAGAACGGTTGCGCCCCCCATCGCGTCGCCGTATTCGCCAACCTCAAGGATGGGCCGGGTGCGGATCCTCACCGCCGTGCGGTGGCCGTTCTTGTGCAAATAGAAAGCGGTGCATTGCTGCGACTGCCGCTGGTGGAGAGTCATGGTCACGGGACAGCGCTCGCCACTCAGGCTGTTGCCCCGCCGGTCGCAGGCCTGCACCACATCTTCCAACGCATGCCCTACCACTTCGTGCCCCAGATGCCCGGTGAGGTGCTCGGCGCCCCGGTTCCAAAAACGAATCCGCCGTTCCCGATCCACGATGTAGATCCCCACCGGCAAGTCTTCCACCAGATGCCGGAACAACTTCGGATTATCGAGGAAGTCGGAAGACATGACTGGGCGCACCGCCTTCTCGTTTCATCGGCAATCAGAGCAGGGAACTTCAGGGGCGGAAGGGCAGCAGGGCAATCCGCACGGTGGGGCGCGCAGTGGGTGTCGCCTGCAACGAATTCTATTCAGTTATGGATATCGGCGGGAACGGAGCGGAACTTCAGGCCATCGTTACGGTGCAGTTTTTGTGTTCTCCGCCCGATTCAAAATCCAGAAAATTCAGCTTACTCCGCTAGGCGCGCCCGCGACGCCAACACGCGCGCCAGTTCTTCCGCATCAAAAATTGGCGGCTGGCAGGCGAAGCCGGTGCACACTGCGGCAAACGAGCGACCCCCTCCGAACGCCGGAAGATTCGGAATCGCTGCCGCCAGAGCCGGCGGCAGGTTCTGCGCGACGGCTTTGTCGGCATCCAAACGCAGCACCGCTGTTCCAAAGTTAAGCGGACGCACCGCAGCTCGATACAACTCCGCCGCTGCGTCGTCCTTTCCTACGACCACCACTTGTGTGTGTGGCTGAAGGAAGTACACCGCCGCCAGCCCATAAGTCGCCGCAAAAATTCCGTGCTCGCCCGCGACCCCGGCACATACTTCCAGCGTCTGCTCGGCCCGATCGCGATACGTGGCATTTTTGTCCGATACATCGCCGGCGTAACCGTGCAGACGCAGCAGCGCGATCGCCGCCGCCGAATTTCCCGCCGGAGTCGGCGAATCCTGGAACGGCTTTCGCCGCGTCCCCAAAATTCCGAGCGGCGGTTGTTCGTCCAGCCCCCGGCTCACCGCGCGCGTATCGAAAAACCCACCCTCCGCCGGATCGAAGAAACCCGCCAGCATCGCCTCCGCGATAGCGCGCGCAAAACGAAAGTAGCTCAAGTCCGCCGTTGTCTCGTACGCGTCGAGACAAGCAATCACCGCGAAAGCATAATCGTCGAGCACGCCGGGAACAGCGACAGCGACCGCGCGACCCTCCGGCCGAGCGTCCGAGAAAGCCTCCGAGTAGGCGATCACATGCGTCATCCCTCGCTCCGCGTTCCATCCCTCGGAAAGCAGCCGGTCGAGCGAGCGCAAAGCAAAGTGGCGCGCTTCCGCGAGATCGAGCACCTTGGCCGCTTCCAGGTATGCCGACACACACATCGCGTTCCAGCCCGCGTACACCGTCTTGTCCACAAACGGTGTTGGACGCAGCAAACGCGCCGCATACATCTTTTCTTTCGCCGCGGCGAGCATTGCTCCGGCCCGGTCTTCCGCAATATTCAGACGCCGCGCAATTTCCTCCACCGAACTGTGAAGGTAGAGCACATTCTTTGCCGGATTGTGGTGCATGTCCCCGGCTTCCTGTATGTCGAAGTAGAGTGTTGCCACTGCAGCCTCATCCACCGTTAGCGCCGCTTTCGCTTCATCGAGCGTCCAGGTGAAATAATCGCCGTCGTCGTTCAATGAGTAGTCGGCATCTTGCGAAGCGTAAAAGCCGCCGTGGGCGCGGTCGCTGAGCCATTCGGCCATCCAGCGGATTATGTCGCGCGCCACTCCGGCAAAAAACTCATCCCCGGTCGCCTGATACGCGTGTACATAGTTTTTCAGCAACTCCGAGTTGTCGTAACACATCTTCTCGAAGTGCGGCACCGTCCAGCGCTCGTCCACCGAGTAGCGATGGAAGCCTCCTGCCAACTGGTCATAGACGCCGCCCCGCGCCATTTTCTCCAGTGTGTGGACGAAAATCGTGCGCAGGTCCTGATCTTTGGTCCGAACGTAGCGCTCCATCACCAAATCCAGCGCCGCCGGATGAGGAAACTTGGGCGCGCTTCCAAAGCCGCCGTTT
>Ga0181530_10006392_pt1 | contig 11624 bp, 9 predicted proteins | sample PEATcosm2014_Bin_42_FD_119769 | JGI IMG/M metagenome (GOLD analysis project Ga0181530, IMG submission 119769) | Peatland microbial communities from MTU Mesocosm Facility, Houghton, MI, USA - PEATcosm2014_Bin10_60_metaG | ecosystem: Environmental > Terrestrial > Soil > Wetlands > Peat | place... | reverse complement strand
TTCGAGGCCGGTGACGGTCATGCCGGACAGGGTAACGGCGAAGTAGACATCACGGCCATGGAAACCTGGTTGACGGGAACGTTCCGGTTTATCGTTCACAAGGATCAACATCTGCTGTGGCCGCGGGCGGAGACTCCCACCAGTTACATTTCGATGGGATTCGACGAAGATCTCAAGGTCGCTGCCGAGATGGCCGTTCGGAACATGATCGATTTTCTGGTCACTGAAAAGCATTTGAGCAGGGACGACGCCTATGCGCTGACGAGCGTGGCCGTCGACGTCGATATCACCCAGTTGGTAGACGGCAAAGTGGGCGTGCACGCGATGTGCCCGAAAAACATTTTCGACCAGAAGTAGCGGGCTGTTTCCCGTCGGAAAGCTTTGCGCCCGTCGGTTGCGCGATGGCTCCGAGCGTCGTTTGGGCGGCATTCAGACCCAGACGAAAATCATAACCCGCTTCGACGTGGCGAGAGTCTTGAAGAAGCCGGGAAGCGCGGCCAATCCGCTTATGCCGCCGCGTTCCGAATGGCAACACTGGTCCCGATCGCCGGATACCTTATTGGGCTGTTACTGAGCGGGACTCGGCGATCGAAGGTTTCGCTTAATCGCGCTTGACGAGGGGGCCGAGCCCGAATGTACGCCCCAGCCGGAGCCATTTCGACTGAGCAATTTTGTGCCGTTCGGCGTCGAACGAGCCGATCTCCCCCCGGAGCCTTTCGATCTCCCGTAAGCCGCTCGCAATCTGCGATTCCAGATTGCGGACCCATTCCAACCGGATCAGCGCTTCCCGATCGAGGGCTGCGATCCGCGCTTCGTATGCGGCCTGAATGTTGCTGAGTTCTTCCTGAAGCAATCCGATCCTTTCGCGGGCCTGTTTCAGCTCCGCGCCCAGCCGCTCGGCCCACTCGTTCTGCCGGTGCAATTCGGCAAGCAGATCCTCGTGGGCATGGTGCAGCACCGCATGGCTTTCCTCGACTTCTTTCAGCCATTCCGTCTTCAACTTCAATTCGGAATCCAGCAGGGCGATGTGATGTTCGCGCTCGCGCAGTAAGTTGCCGGCCTCAGGCAACCACGCAAACGCACCCGTGTCGGCGATCTGCGACAGGCTGCACACGGCCAGAAGGAAGTGCGCATTTTCCGGATTCGAGCCGCCGGGCGCATCCAGCGCGCCCCGCGATGGCGTCTCCGGAACGAACGCGATGGCTTCGGAATGATTCTGACTCCACAAACGAACGTGCGGGAATACGGCCGTCAGGGCTGCCCGGAATTCGCCGCTTTCGAACTCATGCGCATGGAAGGGATTGGGCCCGGCGGTGGCGCGCGTTTCCGCGTAACAGGCTTTGTTCGGCGTGGACACAATCAGCAGTCCCGCCGGCCGCAGAACGCGGCGCGCCTCCTCGATCATCCGCGGCCATTTCTCCAGGTGTTCAATCACCTCGAAAGCCACTACCAGATCGAACGCGCCATCCGCGAACGGAACCGCTTCACAGGCCGCCTGGAGGAAGCGGACGCGCGGTGCGCCGAAAGTATCCGCGGCGTGCCTCACGGCGTCCGCCGACAAGTCGATTCCCACCACGCTCGCCGCTTCGCCGAGCTCCGCGCTCCCATATCCCGCTCCGCATCCGGCATCGAGGACATCGGCGCCGGCCGCGAAACATGCCGCGAATCGATAGCGCGCCACGTGCTCGTTCAGCAGATTTGGCTCGACGAGCCCGGGAACCACGCGCTCGCCCGTGAATTCAAGCAATCCGCGACTCCAACGGTTCCGTCAGGCTCGAATACAACGGCATTCACGCAAATTTCATTTTATCGCGCGCTGAGGGAGGCCGGCACTCAAAACTGAAAGTAAACAAATGGGATTGTAACGTCGGTCACACCGCTCAAACCAGTCGAGCTTTTCTTCCACAACGGCGACCACGAGCGACAACCCCACCAGGCCCAGTTGCCAGGGGGTAAGAAGCGACCGCCCGCGCCAGTTTCCGAACACGTTTGACGAGAGGCCTCAGTAGACAACGATGCGATCCAAGTCGATATAGAAATCCGTCGCCGCATCGCTCTTTTCCGGCAGCGCCCGGATGTCGATCACATGGCGGCCCGGCGGGAGGCCGCGCACGGAACTGCGGGATTGCCACTCGATCCCCGGGCTGTAGAGGTCGAACTTCGTCTTCGGCTTCCCATCCACCAGAATCTCCGCGCGGCCGCGGTTGTAAGCCCTGGCGTGGATGTAATCGAAACCCGTGCCCTCCATGGCGAAACAGGCGGTCGAGCCTGGAACATTCGAAAAGGTAATGCTTTGTCCGAAGGCCGCGGTGAATTGCCGGCTGGCGGTCCACTTGCCGGCGAAGACAATACGCGGATCGGATTCGTCGTAATTGCCACGCCGCAGGGTCTCACCGGGAGAGCAAATGGGTATCGGGATCTCCCGCAGCGCGCCCTCGCAGTCGGGCCGCAGCTTCATGGCGACGAAGGGGCCGGCGGCGAATTCGGGGACGCCGCAGGCGGAAATCAGCTCCGTCACGGCTTCCTGGCGATCGGTATGGCGCCGGTCGACCACCATTTCGGCGATGCCGTCGCGGGAGAAGAGCCGGTAGAGGCCGTCCGGCAGATGCGTGGCCTGCACCTGCATGGTGAACGAATAGTCATGCCAGTGGTTGGCGTACACCGGCGCGATGAGACCGGCGATGTAGGAACCGTCGGTAAACACAACAGGTTTCGTCCGGTTATTCCGGTTGATCCACGCGATCACCTCGCGCACGGCGCCCGATGTGGTGTGCATATAAGTGGCACGGCCGGAAGCGGAGAACAGCGGCGCGGAATAGAAGTCGCGGTTATACCAGTCGGCGCACGGAAGAAACCAGACGTTGAAAGACGCGGCAGCCAGACCTGCGGCGAGCGCGGCGCGATACACCAGCGGCTGCCGGTCGCGCACCCACGAAAGCGCCGCGGCCGCGCCCAGCGTGAGCGGCGGGAGAGCGAAATAGAAGTAGCGCGCGTTCGGTCGCGCGCCGGCGACGATCAGAGCGCTCACGCCGCCGATGACGATTGCCGAGCGGCCCTCGAACGAGCGCAACGCGAAAAACGCGGCCACCGTGAGCGGCAGGAACAGCAGATACTGAAATCCCATGCTGCCCGCCTGGCCTTCCTGATAAAGGTTCGTGTGGAAGGTGAGCTGAAACGGCGTGCTCCAGTCGAGCGGCTGGCTGAAGCGGGCGTCCTGAATGTCGCGGCCGTTGACCAGCGGCGATTTGAACATTGCCGTCTCGTACGGGAACAGCGGATTGCCGGTGAGCCGCCAAGCTTTCGCATAGGGTATCGAGCCGAGCAGCAGCAACACTACCATTGCGGCGAAGGCGGCGCTGCGCGCGACCGGGCGCTCCTCGATGCCCGGCGCGTGCCACGGAGGGCGGCTCCGCCAAACTTCCCAAATGAGGTATCCGAGACCCATCAGTCCGGCCGCTACCGCGCCTACCTTCAGTGCAATGGCCGTGCCCAGGAGAACGGCGGTGAGCATCAGATAACCCGCGGCGTGCGTCTGGTGGAATCGCCACAGCGCGATCAGGCCGCCCAGCACCATGGCCGCGACGAAGTTCTCCACAAAGAGCGACCCCGTGACGAGGTAGACGATCGGGGTCGAAATGCAGATCGCCGTGAGCAGCAGCGCCGCGGGCCGCGAAACGAAAGCGCGCGCGCCGCGGAACACCAGCGCGGCGATGGTAACAAGCATCGCCAGATTGAGCAGACGTGCGGCAAACTCGCCGCCGAGCATGTAGACGACGGCATAGCTGAAATCCGCGCCCATGGGCATCACTGCCCACACGAAACGGCGGAAATCGATGCTGTACGCGTGATGCAGCGCTATGCTGGCGGGAATGGTGAGATGCATCGCGAGCCCATCCGTGCTGTTCTCGGGCTTAAGCACGACGAGCCAGCAGGCGGCCACAACAAAGGCGAGCCCGGCAAAAGCCAGCATTTCCGCGGGCGCGGCGAGCCGCGTGGGGCGGAAAAGATCGAACCATTCGAGCCCCAGCCGGCGCGCGTGGCGGCGACCGAGGGCGACCGGCAGCACGAGGGCCGCGAGGTAAACGCCCGGATAGTGAATCGGCAACGTGGCCGTCAGGTACATGGCCGGAATCCACAGCGCGGTTCCGGCGAGAAAGGCGAGGGGGCCTTCGATCGATTCGCCCAGCGTAAGCCGGCCCAGCACCGTGGTGGAGAAAACAAAAAAAAGTACTGCGGCGGGCGGTGCAGCTCCCACGGCGAAGATTGTGCACGCGACCATCCCGAGGCTCACAGCGGGCAGAAACCAGCGGCGCGCGAATAATCCCGCGAACGTGATGGCCGCGAACGCCAGTGTGTAATTGCGGAAGCGGACCGCACCTTCGGAATTCCAGCGTATTTGCGCCAGCAGATGCGTGGAACGAAAACCAAAGCATTCCGCCGCGACCGGCACGAGCAGCAGAAGCCAGAGCACAGACGAGAGCACGGGTGGCGATCCGAAACGCAGCAGCGCCATCCACGCACGCAGCGAGGGCGGCGGGTTGGCGGTGTGCGCCGTTTCGGTGGGTTCGATTTCGATGGCTTCTTCGACGATCGCAATCGATCGGTGACGGGCCGCGAACAGGGCATCCCGCTCGAACTTATCGCCGGGAACGTCGCGCTCCAGCAACTCTCTGGCGAACGCCGCCGGAATGGCGCGCAGCGGAGATGAAGCGTCCGTCACCACGGTTGCCCCGGCCAGCAACCGCAGGAGCTTACGGGCTGCCACGCGAGCCCTGCCCGGTGCGGTAACGCGCGCGCCGAGGATCATCGCGCCGGGATGGCCCACGGCGGCCAGCGCGATCTGAACGATGTCCGCGGCACGGTCGCCCGCGGCCGCCGTCACGACGCCCGCGATTTCAGGAAAACTGTAAAGAGCCTGCTGAATGCCGGTGAGAAACGACGCGCCGCGCCCCAGCGCAACGGCATGGCCGCAAACGATTACGCCCGCGATGCGCGCGGCTTCGCCGAACTCACAGCCGGGTGAGCCGCCGTCATCCACCACTACAATTCCGGCGAAGCCGGCTCCGGCCAATTCGCGAACCGTAGCCGCCATTTCCCCGCCCGGATTGCAGGTTTGCAGCACCACTACGAAGCCGCAGGGGCTGGGATTTTCCGTATCGAGCGAAGATGCGATCGAGGAACTCGCGCTCGCCGGGGGAACAATGGCCGTCTCGCTGGAAGTCAGCCTCCGGATCACGACGATTTCCTGCGTCCACGGCGTCTGCCAGATCAGACGTTCGTCGAGCAGTATGCCTGCTCCCTCAATAGCGGCGCGAATTTCAGGCATTCGCAGGGGACGTTCATCATGAAAGATCCACTTGCCGGCAAACTCGGAGATCCCTCTGCTGATGCGGTAGAGAAACGTGGGGGTGGGAAACGTGATCACCGCCACTCCGCCGGGCTTCAGCAGGGTCAGATGAGACCGAATCGCCTTTCGGGTTCCTTCCTCATCGAAGTGCTCGATCAGGCCGGTGCTGAAAACCACGTCTGCCGACAGATCCAGAGCCGGATTACGTGCGTCCTGCAAATGCAGGAACACGGAGCCGCCGCCCGTCTTTTCCCGGATGAGGTTGAGTCCATACTCGTTCGTATCCACGACGTGGTACGCAGCAGGATGCAGCGTGAGCCTGACTGCATCGAAAACGCCGCCTCCGGCGCCTCCCAACTCGACCACGACGGGATGGGGTACCGAATAGATTTTCAAGGCACGCAGCAGAGCGCCGAAAATGAAAGGTTGCGTGAAACGTAAGAGAAACCGTTCCCGGCGATAGTATTCATTCCAGTCGGTGGCCTTCGCCGACGGAGCCTTCGGCATCGTTAACGTAGACTCCAGATTAACATCCGAAAAGTGGACGGGTTACTGTCAAACGATATCGCCATTCGACAGGTTAATGTTCCAGTTCGCGATGTCGAATACACGCGCGTCTACAGCTGGCAGCAGAATGCGCCCTGACAGTGTCCACGATGGTTCTTCGAATCGCGCGGGAACCAGAATCATGTCTCGCGGCTGGAAAGGAAGGTGTCCCTGATAGGCCAGAACTCCGAGCTGCGGCTCCATCTTCCGGATAGCGGCAACCGCATCGTCGAAATTGGCCTTCGTTAACGGAAAGACGTCGATAAGCAGACCCAACCGGAGGTTTGCCGGGATTCCCGCAATGGGGTAAAAAAAATCTGTCGCATAGACAGCGCTGCCAGCCGCCAGGAGCGCGTTCCTGTAAGCCGTGGGAAACACCTGGTAACGGTAATCGGCGAATACCTGGTCGTTCACTTTCTCGATGGGGAAGCCCCCCTGGCTGGATCCATGCGGCAGCGAAGAGAATCGGTTCCAAAGCCGCACGCCGCCGCGCAGCAAAGTTGTTGCAGGCCCCAGCCAGGGGAGCCGGAAGGGCGCTGCGTAATAGTGAATCTTCCCGATGGCGCGCCAATCGGACACGACCCGGTGAACGCGGAACACTTCGTCGCGCAGGCAGCAAAAGACGAAGGTTACGCCCTCGCGCGCGAGCGCCGCATAGAGTCCTTCGGCCAGTGTTTGAAGCCGAAGGACAGAGCCTCGCTGACGAGGAGAAATCATCAGGTCGGCCGTGTTTGCAAAGAGCAGCGACTGCCCGAAGAAACGATAGCGGACGGGGATCGCGGAAAAGGCGCCCACCAGTTCTCCATCGAGGAACATCAGGCTATGGAGGGACCGGCCAAGGCATGTCCGGGCAAACTTACGAATGAAAAGCGATTCGGGACACGGTTTGCCATACACCTCGCCGAACAAAAGCGTGAGCTGAGAAATCTCCGCTGGTGTGAGCTCCCCGGTAGTCTTAACCTGAAATTCGAACGCCACGCTATAGACTCCACTCGGCTATTGCTTCACGATGAAGCACTGCGTGCCGCCCGGTTGCTCGAGAACATTTTCCGGTTTGTCCAGGAAAAATTCATCGAATGCGCGGCGCACCCCGGCTGCGTAGTTGTAATCGTGCGAAACCAGGACGGCTCCGCGCGATAGCCGCGGATAAAAGAACTCCAGCGCGTCGCGCGTCGGTTCGAACAAGTCGACATCCAGGTGGACGAATGAAAATTTCCGGGAGCCGACGGACCGTGCAGTGCCCGGGAACCATCCCTTGTGGATGAAAACGTTCGCGAAAGACGAAAGATACCGGCGCACCTCGTCTTCCATGGCCAGGAATTGCCCAGGCTGGAACAGCGAGGCGGAATCCTTTTCCGTAAGTTCGGGAAGGCCCGTGAAGCTGTCGAAGAGGTGCAATTCCCGGTCGCCTTTGGCCTCGGCGATGAGTTTCGCCGACCCGCCCCGAAACACGCCGACCTCGGCGATGTCGCCTTCCACGTTCGCGGTCGCGGCTGCGCAACTCATCAGGAAGTAAGCTTCACATCCATTCAGAAGGACGCTCGTTTCCGACATCACGCGACGGATGGGCTGCAGAAAGGTCTTTCGGTCCGCTACCTTCACGAGATCCAGCCCGAAGCGGAGCAGCAACTGGTTCCGAAGGTTACGGTAGATGGTTTCTACAAGCATCTGCGAGGCGACGGACGCGTTTGCAACTCTTCATTTTTACATGGCGCTTCGCCTGGCATAGCGCTTCGCAGGATGTTAAGCTGCGTCTTGACTCGACGCCCCGGCGACCGGGCTCGAGACGATCCTTTTTTTTTGGGCCTCTTCTTCCGGGTCCGCCCTTTCGCGATTGTCGTGATTCGAAAACAGTGAACCAGCTTCCCAATTTTTCTGACGTTCGACATCGAAGAATGGTATCGGGTCAACTACGACGGCGCCGATTCCGGCGGGATCCGGTGTTTTCCCCCGGTCGCCAACCTCGATAGCGGCTTGCTTCAGGCCCGCAATAATCTCCGTCACCACGGCTCTGTCGAAGGTGTATTCCTCGATGCGAACCGTATTCTTACCGGTACCGATCATCCTCACCCTTAGGTCCTGGCTTCCGAGAACGCCGGATAGCTTTCTAATGCCTCTTCGATGCAAACAAAGGGTCCAGGAGCCGTTCGAAGTAAGTTCCGCAATTTCCGCTCGCATCCCCGCACGCCAAAATAGTGGATCGTCGAGTGCGGCCAGCGCAACCTGAGGCGGGGCTGATTTGGGTCGATCTCTCGAGGATGCACGTAGAGCATCGCCGGTCTCCCCGAGGCATTTTCAGCGCGGATGTACCAGCGAAGAAAAAAACCAGGGAAGAGGCGCACATAGAGACCCAGGGTTTTCCCCGCCATCTCGACGCGCGTGATCGGAAATTCGGTAATAGTCGTCCTGCAGCCTTTCAGGACGGGGCGATGAACGCGGCGCGGAAAGTCCGGAATTCCATAGAGGAAAGTGTGGCCGGGGAATACGGAGGAAGAATATTTCAGACCGAGCTTTTCAAGCGTCCCGTAAAACCAGGGCAGCACTTCCCGGGTAACTGAGAAGGACGGCGCCCGGAACCCCGACACGGGCCGACCTGTAAGCGATTCGAGTATGCCGCAGGAGCGGCGGAGATCTTCTTCAAAAGCGGCGGGCGTCATGCCAAAGACGGCCTCGTGCCGATAACTGTGGGATGCTACCTCGTGCCCAGCCGCCGCAATGCGTTTAACGATTTGCGGATACTCTTCGGCCACCGATCCAAGCACGAAAAACGTACTGCGGCAGTTATGCTCATCGCAAATATCGAGGAGGCGATCGGTGACGCGTTCCATCCACCCCTGCGGACAAGTCAGTCCCGCCGTAACGGCGCTTTCGTAATTGACGCGATACCACTCCTCCACGTCGAATGTCAGGAAGTTAGGAACGACATTCGCTCCAATCAACGGGGCGAGCGGTGGCGGCGTAGTCATAACTGTCCCCCCGTCAGCGGGAACATCTGCCCGGCAACAAAGGAGGACTCTCGCGACAAAAGATACTTAACCGCCGCGGCCACATCCAGCGGTGTAGAGAGCCTGCCGGCCGGAACCCGGGCGGTCTCGCCCAGCACTGCCTTTTTCGTCGCTGTGCTGTTCATTCCCGTCGGCATGAAGGATGGCAGGACCGCGTTCATTGTGATTCCCTTTCGGGCCGGTTCAGGAGCGAGAAGCCGCACAGTGTGTTCGAGCGTCGCTTTGACTAGCGAGTATGCGGACAGGCCGTCCAGAGGTTTCGCTCTCTCCGCATCAACGACGCTCACCCGCAGCGTTCCGGTATTCGACAATGGCATCCAGCTCGTGATCTCGCCCTGGACTCGAACCCTGGATGGGATAAACAACGGAGCCGGGAAGCGCGGATGGTACGACCCGACGACTACGCTCCGGCCGGGCAAGTGCCTGCCCGCCATGGTCGACGCCAGCGCCACCGGAAAAGCGCCATGCGCCACCTGCCGCCCATAATTCGTGCTCCTGGCATAGTCCGGATCGGCGTGGAGGGGATTGTGATCGCCGCTCAACGCAGCGAAGGATTGAATATCCTGCTCGCCGCCGTCTCGTTCGAACGCCGCCGTTAACCCCGATTTTAAGTCTCCTGCGCCGAGAACGCGGGGCTCATCCATTTCCGGTTCGGCTCTCCACGTAATCCACGATCAACGCCCATGAGGTCAGTTCCTCGAAGTCATCCAGCGAAATATCCAGCGAAAATTCTTCGCCGATGGCCGAGAGCAAGGTTACCTGCGCAATAGAATCCCATCGCGCCAGCGACGCCACGCTGGTCCGCGGCATCTCGGCCAACGGAACATCGGGAAATACATTGGCAAAACAATGAGAGATTCTTGTCTGAATGTCGTTCATGAGGATAGTTCTGATATTTGGTGCGGCAATGCATTTCGAACGCCGGAGAAATGATCGAGTGAAAGACACGGCTCACCCGCCGCGGAGGACTCGACGCCGATTTCCTCAAAAAACTTTTGCAACGGTCGATTTCGATCCGTCGCATGAAAATTAAACCGCAATCGTGTCGCGCCCGACACACGAAACAGGCTATCCAGCGTGTGATGTTCAATCTTCCGCGAAAAGGCCCGGCAACTCATAACCCAGGAAGTGATCCGGATATCCTGCCCCTGTCGCACGCCGAGAAGCGCGGCGATCTTGCCCAGTGCGCCGAACCTGTCTTCGTAGGAGATCGTTGCCGCAATAGCATCTTCAGACTGGAGCCGCGCCAGCCAGTCGCCCTCGGGAACGCGGATTCCGTTTACGTTGAATTGATTGGTTTTGTTGATGAGCTCCAGCGGACGTTTGTCCCGGGGATCCTTCTGGTAGCTGATGGTCACGCGACCGCCGAGGGTCTCCAGAAAGTTGCCCGCAGCGGCAGAGTGTGCCCGCTGAATTTCGGCTCCGGACCGGATGCTCGCAGTCCTGAGACTGTCCTCAGCGAAGACGGCGGGCTTCCCAAAGAGATTTCGAAGCCGCATCAGTAAATCCCAAACTGCGGCGGGATCTTTAGGGCGGAACTCGAGAGCGGTAACCGCCGGGTGCGCGCTCTGTACTTCGCTCAACTCCATCGGGTTGTCATCAAGGAACACAACACTGTCGGCCCCGATGTTCCAGGCGCGGATAATCTCGTCGACAGTTGAAGACTTCGGCCCCCAACCGGCTAACACCGGGAAAAATGCGTCGCGCCCGACGAGGAGATCCCGCCGGGACAACCCCTGCTCGACGATCGCGGGTTCATTCTTGGACGCGATCGCCAGCAACACGCCATTTCCCGCCATCAGCGCCAGCATCTGCTGGAGCAGCGCGTGGACCTGGCTGTGGTGCTCAAGGCTCCAGGAGACTCCGTCCACGCCGACTTCACCGATGATCCCCGCCCACAACGTGTCGTCGAGATCGACAATCAGTCCCTTCTTGGGAGCGGTGGGATACAGGAGTTCGACAAGCCCGCCCGCCAAGACGTCGGCGTGCTTCGCGGAGTATGGAAATCCGGCCATCAGTCCCATCTTCGGATCGACGCGGGAGGACCTCGGACTTGCGCTCAGCAGCCACGACGGGTCAAGCACGCGTATTCCGGGAATGCCAGCCATCTTTTGAAGAAACGCTCCGACCTCTTGCTGCAAACCCAATTCGAACGAAGTTGCCTGCAACTCGACGGTATGACCGAGCGGAGCCAGCGGCAGCGACGGTCCCGCAAGAGCAATCACGGCTTTTGCGGCCAACTGTTCTACAAGCTCCGCAACATACTGTAGCCGCTCCCGGCAAGTCGTCTCGATATCGCGATGCGCGGCGTTCGTCCAGCCTCCGCTCGACCGCAGCCCCAGTCTCGGGTCGAGATCGTCCCACTCCAGAACGAGCGCAACTGTGGTTGCATTCGACTCTGCCGCCTTCCGGATGTTACCTGGCAGATCGCCGAACAACCCCGTGACCATCTCGATGTGCTCTCCCGGAAGCCTTTCCAGGGCGTGCGCCTGGAGAAAGGTCAGGAGGTGCAGGGGTTGGAATCCGCAGACGAGAAATACCGGCGCTCCCTGGGGTCTGTTTTCGCGGCTGTTGATTAGCCGCAAGGCTTCGTTCAGGGTCATGCTGCGCGTCTATTTATTATGATCATATCGCTTGGCGAAGTGCGGATTGTGCGGGCCCGCGGGTGCGAACCCTGATAGTAGCCATACTGCAAACGAGTACTCCGGCGATCTGTGCGACCTCGC